>Ga0214472_10008167_pt1 | contig 10937 bp, 11 predicted proteins | sample RVTome_6_FD_207662 | JGI IMG/M metagenome (GOLD analysis project Ga0214472, IMG submission 207662) | Soil microbial communities from uranium-contaminated site in the Upper Colorado River Basin, Wyoming, United States - RVT140D175 | ecosystem: Environmental > Terrestrial > Soil > Contaminated >...
GCAGTCCACATGAGGGTGCGAATTCCCATCACTGGGACGTCCATGAGTCGCCCAGCGAGTATGGCCAATGCCCACTCGACCCTGCACAGGACTTTTCTCAAGGACCGCCTCCAGCTGGAGTATCTTGCCTGCGGTCTTCCGCACCTCGAGGTTCTTGCCATGGATTGTGGCCACACCGGCCGAGTCGTAACCCCGGTACTCGAGCCGGCGTAGCGCCGGCAAGAGGACAGTGACTGCTTCTCTTGGTCCGATGTATCCAACGATGCCGCACATGTGGCTGGTGCCCGAGTGATTAGTGAATAGTGATTGGTGGCTGGTGATTGGTGACTATTGAATGGTGATTGGCGTCGACGCTGTAAACACGAGTTCGTGAGTCTGGTATTGACCGCCGTCAATTGCCGCCGGCGGCGTGGTGACGCATAATAAGAGGAGAGGCAGGATGGATAGAACTCCCAATGCGATGTATTTCGGTTTCAAGGTCTCACTCTCTTGACGTGCTTGTTGATCTGAATGACGGACTGGTTCCTGCAGAACGCAAGGAAACCCTCGAGCCCGCCGAAAGCTGGCGGCGTGCTGACGATTTCGTGTGTCATTCGTTTCAATTGCTCTGCGGGCCTTTTCCGACAGACTTGGCCGTCCATGAGAAACCCATAGCGTCCCACCTTTGTCGTCTCGTAGGGAAACGGCAGAGGATCACTTCCAGGTAGGACCGAGAATCCTCTTTCCTCGGCAGTACGGAAATGCCTTGGACGTTTGCTGAGTCGAAGGCGACCGCTGTTGTCTCCAAGGAAGAAGCTGCCGCGTTGCCCAGATTCGAGCAGTCGGGTAACTACAGCACCCCGCCGAAACCACCATTTTCCAAATCCCCATGGGATAATCGCGAGTGAACCGATTTCCTTTACCCTCGCCAGAGTCTCGTCGATGGTCATCCTTTCGGCGACGTGCTGCGTGCTCCCCACAGCCAGAACTTCTAGCCCCTCCTTCGTCTGGATCTGCCGGCCGGCAATGATGAGAATTTCCTCTCCGTTTTCTCGAATAGCGTAGAGGGAGCAGCTCTCTTCAGTGTGGTGAAACCCCCAGGGACCGCGAAAACGTTCGGTTTCCTGGTGAGAGAATCGGTAAAAATAATTGTGTTTCACGCTTTCGGTGAGCCAGAGGCACACTAATGGCTTGTGACGCAGCCGGAGTTCTTGAGACCCTTTTCTGAAGTTGGATAGTGCACTGTCGAAGAAAAGAGTAAGGTCATAGCTGTCGTATATGTGAACGTGGGAATCCACAAGGATCGGGTTGGTTGTCTTCCCGCCCAGCAGGTCGTGTTGGGTCTCCTCGTACTCGCCTTCCAGAACGGGAACTGTCGTGTCGCGATCTAGTGGTTGCAATGACCTTGCCCTATTCGCATTGGGTGTCACGAAAGAGATTGCGCTCCCGTCTATCCTACCTGGACTTGATGACTCGGGCTGGATTTCCCACGGCAACCGAGAAAGGCGGTATGCTCTTCGTTACTATGCTTCCGGCACCGATCACCGAGCCACGGCCGATCTCCACGCCAGAAATAATCACACAGTTCGCGCCGAGCCACACGTCATCTTCGATGGTCAGCCCCTTGGATATTACTGGCTGTCGGTGGATTGGAATCTCACGGTTCTCGTACACATGATCCGAACCAAGGAGGTTGCAGTTTGGACCGATGCGGACATGGTCTCCAATGCGAATGACGGAATCTCCAGCAGCTATGGTGGAAAACGGTTGCAGGCTGCAATACGATCCCATGAGAATCCGACCGCCTGACAGGATGATCCGACTGTATTTGTGAATCGTAGTCTTGCGGCCAATGATAACATGCGGACTGAGCTGCACTGAGGCCTTCGGATGGACGATGCAACGATACTTCATAAAGTAGTAGAGGCTAACGAGGAAGCCCGGCATCGTCTGCCGTACTAGTGTAGTCAAAAGGCTTGCTTTGCCGCGTTGAGCTTCCGCTGATCCCTTAACCATGCCTGATTCGGGGTCCGGCACAGCAGCGCTAAGGGCCTGGGGAAGGTGGCGGCGGGTCGCGAAAAAGATGCCACCCGTTAGGACCATGAGGTACCGCCCTAAGACCACCACTATGCTCAGGGAAAGGGCGTCCGAAGATGTGAGCCCGAGCTTGTCTAGAAAGTAAACTAACCCACCCTCGCGCAGACCAATGCCTGCCACCGAGATGGGGAGGGCCTCGAGAAGATAAATGATTGGGACAAAGGCCAGGCAATAAAGATATGGAAGGTCAATGTTCAGTGTGCGACCGTAGAGGTAGATAATTGTATAGGCCATTATCTGGAAGGCGAAGGAAAGCAGGAGGATCTTCAGCATCAGTACCGGCTGGGACCTGTATTGGCAGACAACCCCTTCGAGTTTCTGGTAAGTCTTCCTCACAGCGTCCAGGGGAATCGTTCCGACGATCGGACGGAAAATGCCGAGAACCCCTGGAAGGAAAATGACCACCAGGAGTACCAAGACACCCAGCAGGAGGACCCCCAGCTTCATGAAGGCAGGCAGGTCGTATGTCCTGCTGATGTAGAAGGATGCGATTGCGCCGACGGAGGTCAGGGCGACGAGGCCTGACAGGCGCTCGAGGACTACAGCGGCTGTTGACTCGAAGGTGCGGCCCGTGCTCCGCGCGATGTCCGCGATCCGCACAAAGTCCCCGGCATAGCTGGAGGGCAAAAAGGTGCTGAAGAAATTTCCTATCATGTAGGATCGTACGAGTCCACTCAGGGGGAAATTCATTCCGTGTGAGCGAAGGATTGCCTGCCACTTGAGGGAGCTCAGCACGTACTGGTTCCATAGCAGCGGGAGAGCAATGGCCATGATGAGGAGATCAACGGATCTCAGGGTATTGCTGAGGGCGTCTAGCGACACGGGATACTGCCAGAGCAGGACGCCAATCAGCGCCGCGCTGAACCCGAGCTTCAGGAACCACTTCAAATGCCGCATGGTACTGCCTTTGTCCGAAGAAGGGCATTCGCTTTCTCGGCGAGGAGGTCCGAAAGGTCCTGCATTGGCTCACCGAGTAGGTACATCCTGTACCACAGCTCCGCGTTGAGAATCATCCAGAGCCGTTCATAGTGGTCAGCCCGTTCCGCTACGTGTTCCACCACGAGTTGAGCGATGGCCTCTTGACGGAAGATCCCATCTCTGACCAGGCAAGAGTTCTGAGGGAGGCCTTGATATCGAATAACCTCCTCAGCGACGCAAAGCCCAGAAGCACCGCTGCGAGGGCTGCGGTAACACCGGCGGCCATCCACGCACACAGGGACCGATGGCTTTCGAGAACCCTTCAAGGAAAGATAGAATGCTCCCAAGGCAAGGACCATAACGCAAGGACGCCGGTGAGCCCGTCCATGAGGATGACTTTCCCGGTGGGTGCCTTGCTCTTGCCTAAGCGCCACAAGTGGTGGGACCTGCCGGCATCTCGGCCGATGGGGAAGGGCAGTAAGTTATTGAAAAGGCATGCCACCATGTAGGATTTGGAGGGGAATCGCACGTGGTGTCCACGCGCTGGGTCCTGAGGAGCAGGTTCGACCGCAGAGCACTCACGTAGAAGCCGAGGAAGTGGAGCGTGAAGGCAGGAAGCAAAAGGGGGCTGTTCGCCTGTCGCAGGTTGGCAAAGACCTTCCCTAGATGTAGGCCGCGGCGTATCCAGGCTATGAGCGCGCCCAACACCTCGACCGACCTTGCTTCTGAAAGCGTTAGTGCCTTCCCCGGTGCCCGACACTTTCCCCTTTCCCCGCCAGCCCGCGCATGGTTTCCCGATGGACCCGCTACTGCTTTCTGCCTGAGACCAGGACGATGGAGGTCAGGAATTTTCCGTGGATGAAGAACCGGCGCACGCGGAACTCCTCCCTCACATCCCTGAACCCCGCCGCGTGGAAGAAGCCCTTCAGCTCCCTCGTGTGATAGTAACGCACATGGTCACCCACCAGGAGCTTGTGCCCCAAGTCAAAGAGAGTGACGAGCACCGAGCGGTCCCTAAAGGCATCCAGAACGTAGGCGCGTCCGCCCGGTCTTAGAACCCTCAGGAACTCTGAAAGGACCCTCACCGGGTGGAGGTAGTGGTGGAAAGAACAGGTGCACATGATGGCATCAAACAAGCCGTCCTCATACGGTATGTTCTCCGCGTCTGCCACCGTGAATTCGACATTCCCCATGTCTTCCGCCTTAGACTTCGCCTGCGCCTTCGCAACCATGACCGGCGAGAGATCGATGCCTGAGGCGCGGCCCTCGGAGAGAATCCAGCCGAGACGGACCGTCGCCCAGCCCGTGCCGCATCCCACGTCTAGCACGTGGAAGTTGGACGGTGGTGAGATGGCCTCGATCGTGCGTTGCTGAAAGGCGCGAAGCCAACGGCTGATGCGTCCCCCGTCGTAGTTGTGCGCCCATCTGTCAAAGTGCTGTCTCACTTTGGCATTGTGTGCATTGGACACCCCTAGACCCTCCCGAGAATTGTTGTGAAGCGACGGGCACTCACGGGGCCTCAGATAAGACCCATTTCCCTGAAGCCTTCCAGGGTCTCGGCGAGGCCCTTTTTCAAGTCGACCTTGGGGTGAAAGCCAAGGAGGCCCCGGGCTTTGTTGATGTCGAAAGAGGAGCTTTCGATGAAGAATTTGAGGCTTCGTCGGGAGAAGGGTGGCTCCTTCCCCAGGGCCTTGAAAACCGCCTCAACCACCGCTGCAACCGGCTTCATGGCCGCCAGCGGAATTCTTACCATGGGTATCCGCACGCCCTGAATTCGCGCAATCTCCCCTATGATATCCTTGAGCCTCACCGCCTCCGAAGAGGCGATCACGAATGTCTCCCCGGTAACGGCCTCCTGCGTCGCAGCAAGCTCAAAGGCTTCCAACATATCGCCGACGTAAACCGGATGCCTGAGGTTGTCCCCTGTGCCCACCACAAGAAACCTCCCTTTCTTGATGGCACGGAAGAGCTTGTGGGTTCTTCGGCACCTCGGCCCGTACACCCAGGCTGGCCTGAGGATTACGTAGGGCACCGGAAAGTCACCGTAGGATTTGCGGAGTTCGGCCTCTCCGGCTAGTTTGGTCTTCTCGTAAAGGATCTCGGGGCGGCACGGGGTCTGCTCATTTGCGGGGAGCTCTGCGAGGGGTCCGTAGACGCCCACGCTGCTGCAGTGGACGAAGCGCCGGACGCCGTGCCGGTGGGAGGCCTTCATGAGCCCCCTTATGGATTGCACGTTTGTCTGCCAGTAATACGACTCCGGCTTGTTCAGTTCAAGGTGGGCGCTCGCAAGGTGAAAGATGATATCCGTCCCTGGCACTATGCGCTCCAGAAGGGCCTCATCCCTTATGTCGCCCTCGATGAGCTGGCATGTGCTCTTGCCCCTCAGGGGGGCCAGATTGCGGAGGTTCACGTCCAGGGCCTTCACAGACCTGTTCCGCCTCAGTTGATCCTCCGCCAGGTGGCTCCCTATGAAGCCGCCTGCGCCCGTGATAAGAACTGACTCCACCCTCATCCTATCCCCCCTTCGACGGGGTGATCCCCTTATTCCTTCCTTGCGGCGACAACAACTGCATACCCCGACGCGTGAAAGAGCAGAGCATCGAGCTGGGAAATGGAAAGGAAAAAGGGATAGATAAGAGAATAGAACTTAAGCGACCTTGCCACCGACCTCATCTGCTCCTTCGTCGTGGGTGCAATAGTCCCCTCTTTGATCTTCCCCTTCCTCCTCCTGGAGAGTACCTTGACGTACGCGAAATTGATGCAGAGTTCGAGCACCTCAGTGAAAAATTTCGCATAGGTGCAGCTCGAAAAGGGTCTTAGGCCGGCCTCCCCGAGCATCACATTCATCTGGGGGATGCTATAGCCCACAACTAGATGTCCGTATTCCTTCTCGGTCATGCCGACGAGCCTCTTTATTCGCACGGCGAGCTTGGACTCGTCTCCGTTCGGAACGGATACCACGACCTTTCCCCCCGACCTCGTGACCCTGGCAAGCTCCGCATTGAAGAGTCGCGGGTCGTGCAGATGCTCGTGGCAATCAATAACGACAACCTCATCAAAGGTCGAGTCCTCGAACGGAAGCGTGCCGGCCGAGCCGTCGAGCCTGATCACAGGTTCCTGGAGGAGCTCCTCGATGGAGCTTAAGTTCGCGTCCTCAAACTCAGCCCAGGTCCAGGTACCACCCCAGTTCCTGATGTGGTAATTCATCGCTCCATTGTTGTCGCCGTGGGTGATGAGCAAGCATTTCTCGCCATCAAGAGTGTTGAGGTACGTCCGGAGGATCTTGACCTTCTGTTTCTTCTTGAGGGATTTATCGAAAAGCTTCAGCTGCCACGGTCTGTCGGACATCTCTCGGGACTCCTTCTGTCGCGGTTGTGCATGATTTCGGGAGATGGAATGTCACGCCGTATGGCCTTGATCACGACCGGTCCGCCGAAGGCCCTCGTCAGCCCGACTTTTGCGAGAAGGCCCTCGATGCGGCGGGAAACGCACGGGCTGTCCATAGCCCTGTGAAGGGCGATGGGGAGGAAGAACAACCTCCTCACCTCAACGACCCGGAAGCCGTGCCTTCTGAGCTCGCGGGTAACCGAATTCAAGGAAATGACCTTGTAGGGACGGCCGTAACCCCAAAAGGCCCTCAGGGCATGAAAGACAGGCATGAGAGCCGTGAAGCCCGAAAGGGGAGGGAAGTCCAGAATTACCTCCCTGCGCGCGACCCTGCAGAGCTCCGCCACGCCCCGCCTCCAGTTCATAAGGTGCATGAGGACCCGGGAGGAAACGACGCCATCGAAGGAGCGGTCGGACAGAGGGATATCTAGGGCGTCGGCCACAAGAAGCCTGCCACTTGCCTGAGGCCCGTGCCTCCTTGCGAGGAGTGACATCATGGAGGTTGAGGAGTCCATGCCCGCGACGTCCCTGCCCGTCCCAAGAAGAGCCGAAAAGAGCTTCCCGGTGCCCGTACCCACATCCAGGACCATTCCCCCTGGGGAAAGCATCTCGAGGAACGCCCCCGCCTCGAGCTCCCGGAGGTAGGTCCCCAGGGAGGAGCCGTACCTGTCCTTCTCGTACGCGGCGGCCACGTCTTCCCGCGCGTAATAGGTATACCCGTAGAAGTGAGACCTACCGGTCTTGCTCACAGGGCGTCCACCCAATCTCAGCCTTCTGGAACATATGTGGCCTTGGTCTCATCAATCTCTGACAGAGTCCGCGAGGCGTCCCAGCCGAGCTCGGCCGCCATGATACCTGCCACCTCCCGGAGGGTCTCTTCCCCGGGGCTTTCCCCTGAGCCCAGGCCCGTCCGCCTGAGGACCGTATCGGAGAGTTTCAGGGCCATTTCCTCTCTCACGGCGTGAACAACCTCCGCCCTGATGACCTCATAGGAGCCCCTCACGGTGCGGAGAAGGCTCGAGTCCTTCTGCCCATACTCCAGTACGTCCCGATACGTCGAGCCGTAGGCGTAGACCAAGTGGCGGGCCACCACATCTGTCACGCCCGATGTCCTCACTGCCTCGCGGAGCAACTCTTCGAACCTCTCGATGTCTCCACCCTCAAGATGAATTTGGTCAGAAAGACACCCTTCGGGTCTCCTTCCGAGGTTCCTCAAGGCAAGGTCAACGACGCGGCGGGCCGCGGTGCGGTGGGTCGTGTATTTCTCTCCGCAGACCGTGATCAAGCCCTCCACCCCGCCTTCCACCGAATGGTCATGAATGCCGCAGCGCCTCTCGTATCTCACCTCGCCCGTGGGTGAGATGCCCGCCGTGGGGACAAGGCCCCCATGGAAGAAGCTTATCTCGTCTCGCCTTATCTCTGCAGCAGGGTATGCCGCGTTGACAGACACGAGGAAATCTTTGATCTCCCCTTCGGTTACCCTGTATGTCCCCTTCTGCCCCTCAAAGGGGAGATGGTTGGTCCCTATGAGGGTGTAGTGCCGCCACGGGGTGAAAAAGAGGATCCTCGTTCCCCTCCGCACGGAGGCCCTCGACTCCCCATTTGGGCAAGGACTGGGCAAGCCCGTCGCGCAGCCCTCAAGGAGCTTCCGTTTTACGATGATGTTCATGGCCGAGGAAGGCATGAAAATCCTCTTCGTCCTCCTCCCGTTCAGAGTCCCCAGGACCTCATCAATCCAGGGCCCGCACGCGTTTACAATCACCCTTGCCCTTATTGCAAGACGCTCCCCCGTGAGGGTGTCCCTCGCTCGCACCCCCCTCACCCTATCTGCCGCCATGAGAAAGCCGGTACATTCGACGTAGTTGGCCAGGTCCGCGCCCCTCTTGGCCGCCGAAAGAGCGTATGACAGTGCGAGGCGCTCCGTGTTGTGGCACTGGCAGTCGTACCAGAGGGCGCCACCGGTCATGCCGCGTGCATTGTAACCGGGCAGGAGCTTCCTTAGCTCTTCCTTGGATATCGTCCTCCCTCCGGGCAAATATTTCACGGGGTCGGTAAGCCCGTTTCTGTCTAAGCCCACCAGGTCAGTTACGAAGAGTGCCGCCCGGAGGGCCGTCCTGCTCTTCAGCCCGTGGCCGTATGTGGGCATGACGAAGGGCAGTGGATGCACGAGGTGCGGGGCGATTTTCATCAGGACCCTGCGCTCACGAATGCACTCCCTCATGCGCGCGAGGTCAAGCTGCTGGAGGTAGCGAAGCCCCCCGTGGATAGTCTTGAGGCTGTTTGACGAGGTCGCACAGGCGAAGTCCCCCCTGTCGATGAGGGCTGCCTTAAGCCCCCTGAGGGCCGCATCCCAAGCAACACTTACGCCGTAAATCCCCCCTCCCAGGACGAGAATATCGTGCTCTTCGGAACACAGGGTCTTCAGATCCCTCTTCACGGCATGCCCTCAGACAGTGTCGTCTCTATCAGGAACCCCTCTGGATCAAGGCGTTTATCATGATGCTCGGGAGATTGGAAGCGACCGACTGCCCAGAGTCGGAATTATGGACCTCGCTCACTCCGCACATGTCGTTGATCAACCCTGAGACGATCCCGCACGCGCATGCGTCCCCTGCCTGCGGGAGGCAAGGAAGGAAAACACCTCGGCAACCTTCGCGTGATACCTTTGGGGAGGATAAAGCTCGTTCGCCAGCCGCTGGGCACCTTCCGCTAGGCGCTGCCGGAGCTGAGAATCATCAAGCAACGCCAGGATTCCAGCAGCAAGAGATTCAGGGTGCGGTTCGACAAGGTACGCAACGTCGGGCGTGAGAACCTGGGTGTGCGAGAGGATGTTGGTAGCGACGATTGGAACTCCGGATCGGAGGTAGGAGTAAATTTTTAACGGAGTATTCGTCCCTGAGACTCGCGGAGAGACCAGCACTGATGCGATGTTGTAGTGCGCCTCCACTTCTTCGGGAGGAACCATGCCGGGCAGGATAAAGTAATCTCCTACGTCTTGCTCACATGCACGTGCTCTGATCCTGTCGACTTGTGAATGGGTTCCCCCAAGGCACACGAAACCGATATCCCTCCGCGCACGAATGACCGCCGGTGCGGAGTCCACGAGCATCTCGAGGCCTTGGTAGGGCTCGAAGGTCCCCGTATAGAGGACCACGCGCTGGCGGGTGGAAAGTCCGTACCGCGAGATCAGCGCCGAGGCGGCAGCGTCTGTCTCGGCAGATGAACTTGTTACGGTCAGATCGTGTTCTCGATCAGAAAGCATGGACGGTCCTTATCAATGGAGGAAACCCGCGCTGAAAGTTCGGGGCAGATCGTGATAACGGCATCGGCCCGCCGAATAACAAAGTGTTCCATTGCCTCGAACAGTTTCACGATGGGGCGATAGTTATACGCCTGGAAGTTCGTAAACTGTTGGGGGAGGCTCGAGTGCATATCGTAGAGGTGCTGCGCTTTTGCGAGCGGCGCGAGAAGTGCACCGAGTAACCCAGCCTCCTCGTGCGTATGAATCACGTCGTATTTCTTACGAAGGAGACGGCCCACAGTCAACCCACAGAGAAAGACGTCAAGGAGCACCTTGGTAAAAGAGGGACCAATGGGGACCGTGCGAATAAACGGGACCTTGGGGGTGCGGAAGATCCGAACGTTGGGAAAATCGATATCGCTCCCCACATGATAGGTGACCACATCGACGTAATGGCCGAGAGCCGAAAGGGCGTGCAAGCGCCCTCGGACACTCAAGGGCGTCCCCCGTGCGGTGAAGAACGGCTCCGGAACGACCATAAGAATGGTCATCGGCGAGTTCATATTGCTCTCCCAACCACTTCTCTCGGGAGATTTTCCACAGGACTTGGTGCGCTTTTCGAAGTCTCGGCAGGCAGAAATTCGACGTCAGGGACCATGAGGAACAAGCGACCCTTAACCTACCGGACGGATGTCGGCGGCATCCAACTCCACAGAGGCCGCTTGCTGGATCAAGTGGATCGCCACGACGAGGCGAGCACGGTCTCTCTTGCGGACCAGCATCCCTCGTGCCCCCGCAAGCGGACCCCGAGTGACCTCAACCTCCATCCCTTCGCTGAGGTACGGATGAGGGTCAAAGGGAAGCGTGCTCGTGACCAATAGGCGGACCGCTTCAATCTCCTGCTCGGGAATGGGGATGGCGTGCCCGTTGATACCCAGAACCTGGACCACGCCAACTGCGGCGAGCACTGTCAGCCGTTCGTAATGGTGAAAGCGGGCAAAGCAGTAGCCGGGAAACAGAGGGAAACTGACGATCTTCCATCGATCCTTCCATTGTCGACGACGGTCCACGAGGGGAAGGAAGGCCTCCAAGCCGCGAGCGGAGAGCTGCTGGCTTACGAGCTTCTCGTGCCTCGACCGGGTGTGGAGCGCGTACCAGGCAAATGTCCCGTTATCACCAGACATAGCTTCGCCGTCTCAGTTACATCCGAGAGACTTGGCGTTTCCCTCGGGGACCGGTCCCGGATGACAGATGAGAGATTCTTCAGTTTCCGGCATCCCGGGCACGGGTGGCGCCACCCCGTGGCTTACCGAAC
>Ga0214472_10008168_pt1 | contig 10936 bp, 5 predicted proteins | sample RVTome_6_FD_207662 | JGI IMG/M metagenome (GOLD analysis project Ga0214472, IMG submission 207662) | Soil microbial communities from uranium-contaminated site in the Upper Colorado River Basin, Wyoming, United States - RVT140D175 | ecosystem: Environmental > Terrestrial > Soil > Contaminated >...
GACCGGTTCCGGACCCTCCTCGGGTCCCGGCCGGCCTGGCCCTCGCCAGGCGTCAGACGGTCGCTAGAACTGGAGCCGTGCCGACATCTGGATGTTTCGCGGGTTGGTCACGGCGCCGTTCCACAATCCGAAGTCCGGGCTCGAGATGTCGGTGGTGAAAGCCGCGTCACCCCATTCTCCGGAAGGGTTGAAGACGTGCCAGTTGAAGACGTTGAAGGCCGAGAGCCGGAGCTGGAGGTCGACCCCGCGGCCCAGCCGCGTGTTCTTGATGAGCGACACGTCCATGTTCCGGTAGCTCTGGCCGCGGTAACCGGTCACCCGGTCGCCTCTGCCGTAGTAGAAGTTGAAGGCGTCGGGGTTCTCGAAGGCGCCGGCGTTGAACAGCGAGCCCTTTCCGGGGTCGAAGCTGCTGATGTCCTGGGCGAACGGGTCGCCGCTGAGCGACGGGAGGCACCCCGCCCGGAACTGGCCGGGGACGTTGCAGAAGCCCGACCGGAAGAAGAACGGGATGCCGCTCGAGTACCGGAAGATCCCGGAGACCTGCCAGCCGTCGAGCAGCGCCTTGCCGAGTCCGGTGCTGTTCTTCCCGAAGGGGACGTCCCAGACCATCGCCGCCGAGAGGACGTGGGTCACGTCGTCGACGGCGAGAGCCCGGTTGCGCGACTCCTCGAAGGGGGAGATGACCCCGCTCGCTCCGCTCCACGTCAGCGCGTCTCTCTGGATGTTGTCGGTGCCGCTGGTGTAGAGGCGCGAGAGGGTGTAGGAGACGAGGAAGAACGTGCCGCCCGAGAAGCGCTTCTCGACTTTCGCCTGGGCCGAGTGATAGATCGACTTGCCGTGGTTCTCGTTGAGCCCCTGCAGGCTCGAGCAATACTGCGGATACGGCAGGAGGGCCTGGGCGAGCGACGGCGCGCAGCTCTGCATCTGGTCAACCCAGCCCGGGTACGGGACGGGGACGCCGGCGATCACGTCGGAGTCAGACGAATACTCGTTGTAGAGAAGGTCGCCCAGCGAGAGCAGCGCCGGGTCGAGCGCGTTCAGCGGCCGGTTGTTCGACGGCAGGCGGGTGCCGCGGCTGCCCACGTAGGCGAGGCTCGCGGTGAAGCCCCGGGCGATCTCCCGGTCGAGCGTGATGTTCCACTGCTGGGAGCGGGGCCGCTCGTTGCCGTCGAGCGTCCGGTACAGCAGGTCCTGGCCGTTGCGGAAGCCGGAGTCGATGAACGGCGGCGCCACGAAGTTCTGCGGGAAGCCGTTCTGGAGCAGGAATGCCGGCTGCAGGCCACCCAGCGTGCTGCTGAACGCGACGTTGCTGGCGAAGCCGTCCTGCGAAATCCCGCCGCCCCAGCCGGGGTAGAACGCGCGGTCGTAGAAGAGGCCCCAGCCTCCGCGAAGCAGCGTCTTCTCGTCGAGGGCGTAGGTGAAGCCGAGGCGGGGAGCGAAGCCCCCGAGGAACTTGTCCTCGGGGTAGGGCTTCCCGTAGCTGGCCGCTCCCCACTCGTCGCCGGCGAAGGCGAGGCGCCCGGGCCGGCCCGCGGCCGCCGGGTTGGCGCCGGTGGGGTCGAAGAAGGACAGCCGGTTGTACTTCTCGCTCGACGGGCTGAAGTAGTCCCAGCGCAGGCCGTAGTTGAGGGTCAGCTTGCTGGTGGCCCGCCACGTGTCGCCGAGATGGAAGATCCACGCCGACTGCCGCGGGTACTGGTCGGTCGTGTCCCGGAAGTCCACGTTGGCGTTGTCCACCGCGCCGAGAAGGAAGCTCGCGATCGGGTTGCCGCTGTTGACGCCGAGCAGCCCCGTGGCTCCCCGCCCGAAGTTGAAGCTGCCCGCCTGGCCGCCGTCGTTGTGGATGTTCCCTCCGATGTTGCGGTACTCGAACCCGGCCTTGATGGTGTGGCTCCCCCGGACCCAGGTGAGGATGTCGTTCAGGACGTAGGTGGGGCGGGTGGTGATGTTGAGCTCGGGTCGGCCGGAGTTGCAGCCCCAGGTGGCGAAGCCGTCGCTGAAGCTGATCTGGGGAGGCACGGTGTTGGCGGCGACGCCGGGGATCTTCGGCAGGGTGTCCACGAACTCCGCGTTCACGCAGCCGTAGCCCTCGTTGCGGTTGAGATACCCGAACGACATGTGGTTGAGCAGGTCGGGGCTGAACGTGTGGTCCCAGTTGAGCCGGTTCACCCACGAGTTCTGCGGATCGGACAGGTCCTCGCTCGCCAGCTGCTGCGGGAGCACCGAGTTGAACTTGATCGGGGCGCGCTGGTGCCAGAGGGAGACGGCGAAGTGGTCCTTCTGGCCGACGTACATGTCGAAGCGGCCGAAGTAGTAGTTGCTGTCGCCGAGGATGGTGTCGGGAACGGGGGTCCCGGTGTAGTTGTTGAGCGGACCGCCCCGCGAGGGCGAGGGGAGATATTGCAGCCACTCCTGGGCCAGCGGGCTGATGCGGTCGGCGGGGATGACGTTGCCCGGGAACGGCTGACGGGTGACCGTCCCGTTCGGCAGCACCTGGGTGGTGGCGGGGTCGTAGATCGGGATCAGGTTCCCGCTCGCGTCGCGCCAGTCGCTGAAGTCTCCCGCCCGCTCCAGCGCCGAGGGGATGGAGACGGTGGGGGAGTTGACGCCGCCCTCGGTCCGGAAGCCCTCGAGGTTCACGTAGAAGTAGGTCTTCACGGAGTTGGACCAGAGGCCCGGGATCTTGGCGGGCCCGCCGATGTTGGCGCCGAAGTTGTGCTGGGTGTTGATGGGCTTCTCGTCCTGTCCCCACTGCGTGGCGTTCAAGGAGTCGTCGCGGTAGTACTCGAACACCGAGGCGTGGAACGCGTCGGTGCCGGACTTGGTGACGGCCACGAGCTGGCCCGACGTGCTGGCGCCGTATTCCGGCGCGTAGCTCGAGCTGACGACCTTGACCTCACTGACCATGTCGGGGGAGAACGGGAAGTCCTGGAAGATCGACACCATCCCGCTCTGGCTCATGAAGCCCTGCTGCATGCTGGCGCCGTCGAGGACCGCCTCGTCGCCGGACTGCTGGCCGCCGTTGATGCGGGCGTCGAAGGGGTTGGCGGTTCCCCCGGTGGAGATGCCGGGCATGAGGATGGCGAACGAGGCCGACGAGCGGACCGTCCCCGACACGAGGAGCGGCAGCTGATCGAGGGTTTCCGGGGCGATGGAATCCTCCTTGGCCCCGCTGTCGTAGTCCATGGCGCTGCTGCCGGAGACCTCGATCTGCTCGGTCTGGGCGCCGAGCTCGAGCTTCACGTCCACGCGGACATCCGCGCCCAGCCGCACCGCGACGCTTCTCTGCAGGTGGGGCTTGAAGCCCGCGCTCATCACGATCACCTCGTAGGTGCCGGGGGCGAGGTTGGGGAACTGGTAGCTGCCGTCACCCTCGGACGTGCGGCGGACCTCGACGCCGCCGCCGAGGTTGCGCAGGACGATCTCGGCGTTGGCGACGACCGCTCCTGAGGGGTCGGTGACGATCCCGCGAATGGAGCCCTGCGAGGCCTGGGGGTAGCTCGCGACGGGGAGCAGGAGCAGGCCCGCCACGAGGAAGAGAAGACTGAATCGTGCGACTCGGCGACCGTGCATCGGCGACTCCTTGAGAGGAAACCTGACACCTGACGCCCGGCGGGAGGATTCCCGCCCTCGACTTGCGTTTGCTTGCGGTTCGGGCGGCGTTTACTTTACTTTGCAGACATGAGGATTATCATGCGGTCGCGTAAAGTGTCAAGACTTGTCCGAACCGTCCAGAAAGGCATGAGAGGGTGCAAAGGGTCCGCAAGGCCAGGAATACGACTCTCGGGCCTGTTCGTGTTGAGATCGTCCGCGGGCGAGCCGGGGCCGGACGTGTGCGCCGACCTCTGGCCCTCGCCTGCCTGCTGGCCCTCGCCTGCCTGCTGGCCCTCGCGTTGCGGCCCGGCCGGCTCGAAGCGGTCGAACCGTCGCCGCTCCCCGACTACGCGCGGGCCTTTCACCAAGGGGACCTCGCCGCGGCGGAGTCGCTCGCCACCGAGAGGCTGCGCCGGGAGCCCTCGGACACGCAGGCCCGGATCGTGCTCGCCCGCGCCCTGGCCGCGACGGGGCGTTTCGACGCCGCCTACTCGGCCTTCCGCGAGGCCTTGCGCCGTGATCCCAGGAGCCCCGACGCGCTGTACTACCTCGGCATCACCACGGGAGCGCTCGCCCAGGTCGAGTACGCGCGCGTGCTCGACCTGGGCCCCGACTCGGCGCGCGCGCACCAGCTTCGGGCCGAGTCGCTCGAGGCGCAAGGCCGGACGGTCGACGCCGAGGCCGAGTACAAAGCCGCGCTCGAGAAGAACCCGGGGCAGGTCGAGGTCCTGATCGCCCTCGGCGACCTCGCGCGGTCGGATCTCGCCCAGTCGGAGGATCGCTTCGCGCAGGCCCGCGAGTACTACTCCCGGGCGCTCGAGCGGGCACCGAGCAACTACGACGCGCTGTACGGCCTCGGCGCGTGCGACGTCTACTCCGGCGACCACGCGCGGGCCATCGAGCGGTTCCGCCGGGCGCTCCAGGCGGCGCCGGACTCGGCGTCCGCGCGTCTCGCCCTCGGGATCTCGCTGCTCCAGACCGGGCAGACCGAAGCGGCCGTGGCGGAGCTGGAGGCCGCCGCGCGGCTGGAGCCGAGGATGCGGCAGGCGTACTTCCACCTCGCGCGCGCGTACCACGCGCTCGGACGCGAGCGAGAGACCGAAGAGGCGACCGCCCGGTTTCGAGAGCTGGCCCGTCAGGAGCAGGAGGCCAACGAAGCCTCTCTCGAAGAGACGCCGCGACCTCGGTAGAGCGCGGCTTCGGTGGAACGAGCCGTGCTAGGATTCGCGCACCATGGCACTGCCCCTCCTCATCGTCTTCGCTCTCTCGGCGGCCGCCGCCGGCGACGCGGTCGTCGTCCCCGATCGGGTCATTCCCCTGTGGAACGGCACCGACCTCTCCGGGTGGGAAGCGGACGTTCCCGCCCGCGACACCGACAAGAACGCCCCCGACAGCTTCGTGGTCCGCGACGGCCTCCTCGTCAGCCTCGGCAAGCCGGAGGGGCACCTCCTCACGAAGCAGACCTACAAGGACTACCGGCTCGAGGTCGAGTACCGCTTCCCCGGCAAGGGCGGCAACTGCGGGATCCTCGTCCACGCGTCGCGGCCGCGCGCGCTGTACAAGATGTTCCCGCAGTCGATCGAAGTGCAGATGAACAGCGGGGACGCCGGCGACTTCTGGTGCATCCAGGAGGACATCAAGGTCCCCGACATGGAGACGCGCCGTCCCCGCGAGGCGGGCCAGAAGTGGGGGGGCGCCGAGGGCGACGCCCGGCGCATTCTCAACCTCACCGACGGATCCGAGAAGCCGCTCGGGGAGTGGAACACGATGGTGATCGAGGCGCGGGGGGCCAAGGTGACGGTGTGGGTGAACGGCGATCTCGCCAACAACGGCTTTGACGCCAGCGCCGACAGCGGGAAGATCGCCATCCAGGCCGAGGGCACCGAGGTCGAGTTCCGCCGGGTCGAACTCTCCTCCCTGCCTCCCGAAAAGAAGTAGGCCGCTCGTGCCGCGATGAGGCCCGCGGTGCCCTTTCCGCTCCTCGTCGCAGCGGCCGTGGTCCTCGCCTCGCCGGCCGGAGCGAGCGAAGAGCCCTCGGCCGTGCGGTTCGTGGACGTCACGGACGCGGTGGGCGTCGACTTCCGCCACGTCGCGTCCCCGACGTCGCAGAAGTATCTCCCCGAGACGATGGGTTCGGGGGTCGCCCTCTTCGATGCCGACGGCGACTCTCGCCTCGACATCTTCTTCGTCAACGGCGCCCGCATCGACGACCCCATGCCTCCCGGGGCCGCCCTCGTCAAGGATGGTCCCCGCTACTGGAACCGTCTCTACCGGCAGACACCGGACGGGCGCTTCGAGGACGTGACCGAGCGGGCGGGACTGGCCGGCGCCGGCTACGGACAGGGGGTCGCCGTCGGCGACTACGACAACGACGGGGACGAGGATCTCTACGTCACCGGGGTCGGAGCCAACCACCTGTACCGCAACGAGGGTGAGGGCCGTTTCACCGACGTCACCGCCGAGTCGGGCGTGGGCGGCGGCGGGTGGTCTTCGAGCGCGGCCTTCGTGGACGTCGACCGCGACGGCCGGCTCGACCTCTTCGTGGGCCGCTACATGACGTGGTCGTTCGCGGAGAACCCCTTCTGCGACGGCGCCTACAAGCCCTTTCCCTCGATGAGCAAGGGCCCGCGCGCCTACTGCCACCCCGACAACTTCGAGGGCGCGACCGCGCTGCTGTACCACAACGAGGGCGACGGTCGCTTCACCGAGGTCGGGGCGCGAGCGGGAGTGGCCAACCCCGACGGGAAGTCGCTCGGCGTGGCCCTGGCCGACTTCGACGCGGACGGCTTCATCGACATCTTCGTCGCCAACGACGCGATCCGGCAGTTCCTCTACCGCAATCGCGGGGACGGCACCTTCGAGGAGATGGCGCTCGGCGCCTTCGCCGCTTTCGACCAGGACGGACGCGTGTTCTCGGGGATGGGGGTCGACTTCGGCGACTACGACAACGACGAGCGGCCCGACGTGGTGGTGACGACCCTCGCGAACCAGTGCTTCGCGCTCTACCGCAACGCGGGAGACGGGACCTTCTCCTACGAGACCCACGTCTCGGGCCTGGGACAGATCAGCCTTCTCTCCTCCGGCTGGAGCGTGCGCTTTCTCGACTACGACAACGACGGCTGGAAGGACCTGTTCCTGGCGCGGGGCCACGTGCTCGACACGATCGAGCAGACCTCGCCCCACCTGCGGTACCGGGAGCCGCCGCTTCTGGCCCGCAACGAGAAGGGACGCTTCCGCGACGTGTCCGCCGAGTCGGGCGAGGTCTTCCGCTCCGCCTGGGCCGCCCGGGGGCTGGCGGTGGGCGACATCGACGACGACGGCGACCTCGACGTGGTCGTGAACACCCTCGACGACCGGGGCCGCGTGCTCCGCAACGAGGGAGGGAGCACGGGGCACTGGATCCAGCTCCGGCTCGTCGGCCGCACCAGCAACCGCGACGGCATCGGAGCCGACGTGCGACTCGTGACGGGTTCGGGGGCCCTGCGTCAGACGACGGCGACGACCGCCGCCGGCTACCTCTCCGCGGGCGACCGGCGCGTCCACCTCGGCCTCGGCGGCGCGAAGAAGATCCGTTCGATCGAGGTGCGCTGGCCGAGCGGGATCGTCCAGCGCCTCGAGGACGTGGCGGTCGACCGGATCCTGACCGTCACCGAGCCGGAGGGAGATGCAGGGATCCGGGGGAGGAGCGAGTGAGCCTTCTCGTCAGCCTGGTGTTCGTCGTGGCCGCCGCGGACCCATCGCCCGCGCCGGCAGTGATTCCCGACGCCGCGCGGCCTCTCCCCCTCTCGGCGGTGCGTCTCACCGGCGGTCCACTCAAACAGGCGCAGGACCTCGATGCGGCCTGGCTCCTGCAGCTCGAGCCCGCCCGCATGCTCGCGCCGTTTCGACGGCAGGCCGGGCTGCCCCCGGGCGCCGACGGCTACCCCGGGTGGGATGGCCCCGGGAAGAATCTCACCGGCCATGTCCTGGGCCACTACCTGTCCGCGGTGAGCCTGATGTGGGCGGCAACCGGCGACGCGCGGTTCAAGGCGCGGGCCGACGTGATCGTCGCGGGGCTCGCGGTCGTCCAGGAGGCAAACGGCGATGGCTCCCTCGTCGCCCTCGACGGAGGACGAGAGGCTTTCGCCGCGCTCGCCCGCGGCGACATCCGCTCGTCGAGCTTCGACCTCAACGGCCTGTGGTCGCCCTGGTACACGCTGCACAAGACGTTCACCGGGCTGCGCGACGCGTGGCGCCACACCGGCAACCGCACCGCCCTCGCCCTCGAGGTGAGGTTCGCGGAGTGGGCGGAGGGCACACTCTCCGGACTCGACGATGCGCAGATCCAGGCGATGCTCAACACGGAGTTCGGGGGCATGAACGAGGTCCTGGCCGAGCTGTACGAGGACACCGGCGACCGTCGCTGGCTCGACCTGTCCTGGCGATTCGAGCACCGCGCCGTCCTCGACCCGCTGAAGCGCCACCAGGACGTCCTCGGCGGCCTGCATGGCAACACGCAGGTTCCCAAGCTCCTCGGATCGGCCGTGCGCTTCTCCCTCACCGGAGAACCCGGCGATCTGATGGCCGCCGCTTTCTTCTGGGACCGGGTGGTGCAGCACCACAGCTACGCCACCGGCGGCCACGGCAAGAGCGAGTACTTCGGCGAGCCCGATCGGCTCAGCGACCGCGTGGACGGGCAGACCGCCGAGACCTGCAACGTCTACAACATGCTCAAGCTCACTCGCCGGTTGTTCGCCCTGCGCCCCGACGCCCACTACGCCGAGTTCCACGAGCGCGCGCTCTTCAACCACATCCTGGCGTCGATCGACGCCACGGACGGTCGGATGTGCTACATGGTCCCGGTCGGCCGCGGGGTGCAGCACGACTACCAGGACATGGCCGAGAGCTTCACCTGCTGCGTGGGCACGGGCATGGAGAGCCACGCGCTCCACGGCGATGGCCTCTACTCCGAGTCGCAAGGTCGCCTCTGGGTGAACCTCTACGTGCCCTCCACCGCGGAGTGGGAGACGCAGGGCGTGCGCCTTGCCGTGGACACCGCGTTCCCGGAGGGCGAATCGGTGACCCTGACCCTGACGATGCCCTCGCCCCGCGCCTTCGCACTCGCCCTGCGCCGCCCGCGGTGGGCGGGGGAGGGCTTTGCCGTCCGCGTCAACGGCGCGGCCGTGACGTCTTTGCCCCCGCCGGAGAGCTACGTCGAGCTTCGACGGACCTGGAAGAGCGGCGATGTCGTCGAGGTCGCCCTGCCCATGGCGCTCCACCTCGAGCCTGTGCCCGACAACCCCCGGCGGGTGGCCATTCTGTGGGGCCCACTCGTCCTGGCCGGGGATCTCGGCCCGGAGGACGTGTTTCCCGCCTGGAAGCCGGGTGCCGTCCCCGCGCTCGTGGCCGCCGAGCGACCGGTGGACGACTGGCTGAAGCCGGTCCCCGGCCGCCCGGGTTCCTTTCGCAGCGAAGGGGTGGGGCGCGAGCACGACGTGGACTTCGTGCCGTTCTATCGGCTGCACCGCCGCACCTACGGCATCTACTGGGATCTGTTCACGCCGGGGGAGTGGGAGAAGGCCCACGCGGAGATCGCCCGTGAGCTCGAGCGGCAGCGCCGGCTCGACCTCGCCGCCGTCGCGATCGTCCAGCCCGGGGACGCAGACGGCGAGCGGGGGTTTGGGTCGCGCGGCGACGAGAGCTCGACCGATCGCGCGCGGGGCCGCGCCTGTCGCCGCGCGAAGAAGTGGTTCTCGTTCGATCTGCCGGTGGAGCCTTCCCGACCCCTGGCCCTCGTCGTCACGTACTACCAGGACGAGTGGCGGCGCCGCACGTTCGACATTCTCGTCGACGGGGAGAAGGTCGGCGAGCAGGAGATCGAGCGGGGCGGGATTCCCCGCTTCTTCGACGTGGAGTATGCGATTCCTGCCGCCCTCGTGCGCGGCAAGGAGGCGGTGACGGTGCGCTTCGAGGCCACGGGCGGGAACGAGACGGCCGGTGTTTACGGCCTCCGCATGATCCGCGCCGACGCCGCGCGTTGAGCGGGAGGCTCACACCCGCACCGGCGACTACCCCGTAGCCATCGCCCGCCGGCGGGGCATGTCAGGCCCGACCACAGTCGGGCAACGCTAACGCCGAGCCGCCGGCGCCTCGAAGAGGCCCCCCGCCTCGTCGATCACGTAGTGCCGATCGGCAACGACGTCCCGGAACTCCCGGACCCTGCCGCTCGGCCAGCGGACTCGAACGAGGTCGAGGCGACCTTTGGCCGCGAGCCCGAAGTGGGCGCGCGGATCGCTGCACGAGTAGATTCCCACCGTCCGTTTGACCTCCCACACCTGGGAGAGGGCACCGGTCCTCACCGTGATTCGGGCACCGATGCCGTCGCGGTTGCTCGTCCGACCGACGGCGCGGAAGGTGACCCAGTGGTGGTCGCTCGCGAGGTCGTTGCGGAGGAGCTGGGGGGAGCCGTTCATGTTGGCGACGACGATGTCGACGTCGCCGTCGTTGTCGAAGTCGGCGAAGGCCACCCCGCGGCCCAGGGACGGCTTCTGCAGGTCGGGCCCGGCGCGGGTCGAGGCGTCGAGGAAGGTCCCGTCGCCCCGATTGAGGTAGAGCGTGTGGGGCTCGCGGAAGGTCTCGCTGCCGAATGGCCGCTCGGCCAGGAACGGATACACGTGGCCGTTCGCGTGGAAGATGTCCTTCCAGGCGTCGTGGTTCAGGTCGACGAAGCCGGTCCCCCAGCTCACGAGGGGGTGCTCCTGGATCTGGATCAGTGCCGCCGCCGTCGCGTCCTTGAAGAGGAGACCGCCTTCGTTGTGATAGAGCGTGCTGTAGTCCGAGGCGAAGTGGGTGCAGTACGCGTCGAGCCGACCGTCGTTGTCGTAGTCGGCGACGTCCACCCCCATGCCGGCCTGCTCGGTCCCCATGCCGCCCAGCGCGAGCCCGCTGAGCAGGCCCCGCTCGACGAAGCGCCCGCCCCCCTCGTTCACGTACAGGGCGTTGGGGTTGGAGTCGTTGGCCACGTAGAGGTCGAGATCGCCGTCGTCGTCGAGGTCGCCCCAGACCGCGCCGAGCCCGTAGTGGCGCTCCGGGTCGTCGACGCCCGCCTCCCGGCCGACCTCGCTGAAGGTGCCGTCCGGGCGCTGGTGGTAGAGGGCGTCGGTGGCGCCGGGTAGCCCGAGGGGACCGCACATGCACGCCACTCCGCGATAGCGGCAGCGCGTGCTCTCGGCCGGCAGCTTGTCCGGGCCCACGTCGATGTAGTTCGCGACGAAGAGGTCGAGGCGCCCGTCGCCGTCGTAGTCGGCGAACGGGGCCGAGGTGCTCCACCGGGGGTCCCCGAGGCCCTGGGCCGCGGTGACGT
>Ga0214472_10008169_pt1 | contig 10936 bp, 12 predicted proteins | sample RVTome_6_FD_207662 | JGI IMG/M metagenome (GOLD analysis project Ga0214472, IMG submission 207662) | Soil microbial communities from uranium-contaminated site in the Upper Colorado River Basin, Wyoming, United States - RVT140D175 | ecosystem: Environmental > Terrestrial > Soil > Contaminated >...
GGTCCGGTCCGGGACGCGCCTCCTCACGCTCTCGGCCATGAAGATGGAGCACACACTCACCGCCCCGACCGCCGGGACGGTGGCGGAGATCCGGGTCCGCCCCCAGCAGACCGTCGCCGTGGGGGATGTTCTTCTGCGGCTCACGCCGTTGCCGCCCTCCTAGACACTGCCGCGGCCCCGGGCTATGATGCTTCGGCGGACATCGGGGAGGGAGGCTTATGGCATACCGTTCGGGCACCGCTTTACTCCTGTTCCTCGCGGTCCTGGTCACGGGCTGCGGCTGGGGGCGCTTCCCGAGCAGCGCCCCCGCTCCTGGCGTCCCGCGGGTGAGCAACCTCCGCGCGGTCCCGGAGGAGGGGCGGCCCGGGGAGGCCGGGGTCCTGGCCTTCGACTTCACCGACGTGGACGCCGACATCGTGGACGTCTACGTGGAGATCAGCGAGGTTGCCGATTTCAGCATCTCCACGGGGCTCGAGCCGGTCCTCCTCAGCCACCGCAAGTACTTCGGCCAGGCCCAGGGGACAGCCCGGGAGGCGATCCGCTGGAGTCGCGAGGGCTTCCACCTTTACGAGGTCTTCGTGGTAGATGCGGCAGGCCATGTGAGCAACCGGCTGACCACCCGGGTCCTTATCCGCTGACCGGACAGGCCGCATGCGCCCCCTCCCCGCTCTCGAGGTCCTGGACGACCTCTGCCTCCGCTCCCTCACCCTGCCCGCCCCCGAGCGCCGCCTCCTCCTCCGGCTGCACGCCCTTGCCCGCCGCCTCCAGGGCGGCCCCCTGGCGGGGCATGCCGCCGCCCTCCTCGCCCAGATCCCGGAGGAAGCCGTGATCCTCCTGGCCTCAGGAGCCGGGGCTCCCCCCCATCTGCCCGCCGGTGAGACGGACGGCCCGCCCGGGGTGATCTTCCTGGCCCGGGCGCTGCGCCACCTGCGCCGGGCCCGGCCCGTCCTGCTGACGGAGGGGCGGATGCGGGCCCCCCTCGAGGCGGCCGCGGCCGCGGCGAACCTGGCGGCCCCGGTGGAGAGCCTCCCCGAGGGGCCCGCCTCCCCCGGGGCGGCCGACGAGATACTGGCCCGCCACCGGCCGGCGGCGCTGGTGGTGGTGGAGAAACTGGGCGAAAACGAGCGCGGGGTCATCCACGACATGCGCGGGGCGGATGTCGGGGCCTCGCACGCGTCGCTGGCTCCGCTGGTGGCCGCTGCGAAGGGGGCCGGAGCCCTCACAGTGGCCATCGGGGATCGGGGCAATGAGGTGGGGTTCGGCCTGGTCGTGGGGTCCCTCCCGGCCACCGCCCTGCGGCGGCGCCGGTGCGCCTGCCCCTGCGGGGGCACCATCCTCTCCAGCGTGGCCACGGAGGCGCTGGTGGTGGCCGCCACCTCGAACTGGGGGGCCTATGCCGTCACGGCAGCCCTCGCCCTGCTGGCCGGGCGGCAGGACCTCCTCCCCGACCCGGTGGTGGAGGCGGCGGTCCGGGAGGCCTGCGTCGCCGCCGGGGCCCGGGACGGCGTCACCCGGGAGGCTGTCCCCACCGTGGACGGGACATCCTCCGAGGCCCAGTCTGCCGTCCTCACGCTCCTGCGGGCTGCCGTGGCCGCGGGGGGGAAAGTGCGCCGCCGCGTCCGCGCGGCCCGTTGACAACGGGACGGCCCTGGGCTACTGTGCGACGGGAGATCACCGGAGGGGGTCGCTCACGATGCCCGAACTCAGGAAGGATCCGGTCACGTCCCGCTGGGTCATCATCTCCACGGAGCGGGGGAAGCGCCCCTCCGACTTCAGCCCCGAGCCCCCCCGCGCCCGGTCGGGGTTCTGCCCCTTCTGCCCCGGCAACGAGGCCAAGACCCCCCCCGAGATCCTTGCCTACCGCCCCAACGGCGGCCCCCCGAACAGCAGCGGCTGGAATCTCCGGGTGGTCGCCAACAAGTTCCCGGCCCTCCAGATCGAGGGGGAACTGAACCGCCAGGGGGAGGGGATCTACGACAAGATGAACGGCCTCGGGGCCCACGAGGTGATCATCGAGACCCCGGAGCACGAGGCGACGCTGGCCACCCTGCCGGAGGAGCGGGTCGAAGAAGTCCTGTGGGCCTTCCGGGACCGGATCGTGGACCTGAAGAAGGACCCCCGGTTCCAGTACATCCTGGTCTTCAAGAACCAGGGGGAGGCCGCCGGCGCCTCGCTGGAGCATCCCCACTGCCAGCTCATCGCCACCCCCATCATCCCGAAGCGGGTCCGGGAGGAGGTGGACGGGGCGCGGGAGTACTACCGGTACAAGGAGCGCTGCGTCTACTGTGACATGGTCCGCCAGGAGCGCCAGGAGCGGACGCGCCTCATCACCGAGAACGACCACTTCGTGGCCCTCGCCCCCTTCGCCTCCCGCTTCCCCTTCGAGATCTGGCTCCTCCCGAAGAGCCACGACCCCTACTTCGAGGACGCGCAGAAGCAGGAGTACGTCAGCCTGGCCAAGGCGCTGCGGGAGACCCTCCGACGCATGGACCGGGTCCTCACCAACCCTCCGTATAACTTCATCATCCACAACTCCCCTCTGCGGGGGGACGACCACCTGTACTACCACTGGCACATCGAGATCATGCCCAAGCTGACCCGCGTCGCCGGCTTCGAGTGGGGGTCCGGGTTCTACATCAACCCCACGCCCCCGGAAGAGGCGGCCACGTTCCTGCGGCAGGCCGAGCCCTAGTGTGACCCCAACGAACTGCACCGAGGATGGCAGCCGCGCCGCGGGTGGCGCCGGGCGCGGCCCCCGAGGGGCCGGGCTGAGTGGGACCCCCTCGGCTTCCTGCCGCAATTCCGCGAATTGCAGCAGGGGCTGAGCGGGTGACGACGCCCGGCCGCGAGTGGGGCACGCCGGCGACAGGACCCGCGGCAGCACGGTCTGTCAGGAGTGGGCCGGATTACGTGGCCCGGCACTAGCCGCCCCGTCCGCCCCCGCGCCGCTCGGGACGGCTCTGGAGGGGGTGGCGACCCGGCTCGGCGAGGCCCGCCCGGCTGATGAATTCGGGGGCAGGGCGGCAGGCCCGTGCCGCTTCCGTGGGCAGGCGACCGACCCGGCCCGGCCGGCCCGGCTCGGGGAGAGCGCAAGGTCACGCGCCTTTAGCTCGGGGCGGGCTCGCCCGGCCGGCCCTCGGGCCTTGGCATAGCCGTTGCTTCGTCCGGAAAGGGGGGAGGGATGAAAAAGATCGAGGCCATCATCAAGCCCTTCAAGCTGGACGAGGTGAAGGAGGCGCTGAGCGCCATCGAGCTCATCGGCATGACGGTGAGCGAGGTCCGGGGGTTTGGCCGGCAGAAGGGGCACACGGAGCTCTACCGGGGGGCGGAGTACACCGTGGACTTCCTCCCCAAGGTGAAGGTGGAGATCGTGGTCCGGGACATGCACGTGGACGCGGTGGTGGACGCGATCGCCCGGGCGGCCCGGACCGGGAGCATCGGGGACGGGAAAATCTTTGTCCTCCCCACGGAGGAGGCACTGCGGATTCGGACGGGGGAGCGGGGCGAGGCGGCCCTCTAGTCTAAGGGCACCGGTGGAGCGGAGGAGGGGATGAAGAAGATCGAGGCCATCATCAAGCCCTTCAAGGTGGACGAGGTGAAGACCGCCCTGGCGGAGATCGGGATCCAGGGGCTGACCATCAGCGAGGTGAAGGGGTTTGGCCGGCAGAAGGGGCACACGGAGCTCTACCGGGGGGCGGAGTACACCATTGACTTCCTCCCCAAGGTGAAGGTGGAGATCGTGGTCCCCGACGCGAAGTGCGACCAGGTGGTGGATACCATCCAGGCTGCTGCCAAGACCGGCCGGATTGGGGACGGCAAGATCTTTATCCTCCCCTGCGAAGAGGCGGTCCGAATCCGGACCGGGGAGCGGGGCGAGGCGGCGATCTAGGGGCGCGGGGGGCGCGGGACCGGCCCCTGGGACTCCAAGGAGGCTGACGGATGACACCGAAGGATGTCATCAAGCTGGCGAAGGAGAAAGGGGCGAAGATCGTAGATTTCCGGTTCATCGACCTGCCCGGGCTCTGGCAGCACTTCTCAATGTCAGTAGGGGAACTCAACGAGGGGCTCTTCGAGGAGGGCATCGGGTTCGACGGCTCCTCGATCCGGGGCTTCCAGCACATCCACGAATCCGACATGCTCCTGGTGCCCGACCCGGCGAGCGCTGCCCTGGATCCTTGTCTGTCGGTCCCGACCCTCGTTCTCATCTGTAACGTCAAGGATCCGGTGACGGGCAAGCCCTACAGCCGGGACCCCCGCTATGTCGCCCAGAAGGCCGAGGCCTATCTCAAGCAGACAAAGATCGGCGACACCTCCTACTTTGGGCCCGAGCTCGAGTTCTTCATTTTCGACGACATCCGGTTTGACCAGAGTTACCACTACGGGTTCTACCATATCGACTCCGAAGAGGGTTTCTGGAACTCCGGCAAGGAGGGGACCCCGGAGCGGCCGAATCTGGGCTACAAGCCCCGCTACAAGCAGGGGTACTTCCCGGTGCCCCCCATGGACAAGCAGCAGGACCTCCGCAGCGAGATAATGCTGACCCTGGAGAGCGTGGGGGTGAAGTGCGAGGTCCACCACCACGAGGTGGGGACCGCGGGGCAGGCGGAGATCGACATGCGCTTCACCACCATGACCAAGATGGCGGATAGTGTCATGTGGTACAAGTACTGTGTCAAGAACGTGGCGAAGAAGTGGGGCAAAACGGCGACCTTCATGCCCAAGCCGCTCTTCATGGACAACGGCTCGGGCATGCACGTCCACCAGAGCGTCTGGAAGGAAGGGAAGAATCTCTTCTTCGAACGCGGCGGCTACGCCGATGTCTCCAAGACGGCCCTCTATTACATCGGTGGGCTCCTCAAGCACGCTGAGGCGCTCTGCGCCTTGATCGCCCCGACGACCAACAGCTACCGACGGCTGGTGCCGGGCTACGAAGCGCCGATCAACCTGGTCTACAGCCAGCGGAACCGGAGTGCCTGCGCCCGGATCCCCGTCTACAGCCGAAGTGAGAAGACCAAGCGGGTCGAGTTCCGGACGCCGGATCCCTCGTGCAACCCGTACCTCTGCTTCGCCGCGATGCTGATGGCGGGCTTGGACGGGATTCAGAACAAGATCGACCCGGGGAAGCCGATTGACAAGGACCTGTACGAGCTGGAGCCGGAGGAGGCGGCCAAGGTGAAGCAGCTCCCGGGGAGCCTGGAGCGGGTCTTGGACGCCCTGGAGGAGGATCACAAGTTCCTCCTGAAGGGGGACGTCTTCACTCCAGACCTGATCGAGACCTGGATTGAGTACAAGCGGAAGAATGAGGTTGACCCTGTCCGGCTGCGGCCCCATCCCTGGGAGTTCGCCCTGTACTACGACATCTAGTACTACGACCTGTAGGTCCGGGCGGCGACGGCACGGGCCCTGCGGACGGTACCGCAGGGCCCGTTTGCTTTAGGCTCCGCGCAAAGCGGCGGCGGGAGGGGAACCATGGGAGCGGATCCGGGCTGGGGCCTGTCCACCCTGAGCGTCCACGGCGCGGGGACGGGGGATGAGGGGCCCTCCCCCTCGACACCCACCACCCCTCCCATCCACCAGACCTCGGTCTACACCTTCCCGGACCTGGCCAGCCTCGATGCGGTCCAGGATGGAACGGTCCAGGGGTACATGTACGGCCGGTACGGGCTGCCGAACCACACGGCCCTGGAGCGGGCGGTGGCAGCGCTCGAGGGGGCCGAGGCGGGCTTAGCCTGCGCCTCCGGGATGGGAGCCATCGCGGCGGCGCTCCTGGCGGCCCTCTCGGGCGAGGGGAAGGTCGCCGCGGCGCGGGATGTCTACGGCGGCACCTATGGTCTCCTCGAGGAACTGGGTCGCTTCGGTGTGGGGACGACCTGGGTGGATGCGGGGAACCTGGCAGAGGTGGAGGCGGCGCTCCAGGAGGGCTGCCAGCTCCTCCTGGTGGAGACCCTCTCGAACCCCCTCGTCCGCGTGGCGGACCTGCCGGCCCTGGCTGCGGCGGCCCATCGGGCCGGGGCGTTGTTCCTGGTGGACAACACCTTCGCCACCCCCTGCCTCTGCCGCCCACTCGGGCACGGGGCGGATGCGGTCGTCCACAGCGCCACGAAGTTCCTGGGGGGCCACGGCGACCTGACCGCGGGGGTGCTCGTGGGCACGGCCCGCTTCATCCGGGAGGCCCGCCGGGTCGCCATGCGGTTTGGCCCGACCCTCGGGCCCCACGACGCCTGGCTGGCCGTCCGCGGGATGAAGACCCTGAGCCTCCGGATGGCCCGGACCTGCGAGAATGCCCTGGCGCTGGCGACCTTTCTCGCGGGGCACCCGAAGGTGGGCGGTGTCCATTATCCCGGGCTGCCGTCTCACCCCGGGAATCCCCTGGCCCGCCGGCTCCTCACGGGGGGGTTCGGTGGGGTGCTGGCTTTCGAGATGCGCGGGGGCCTCGAGGCCGCGGACGCTCTGGTGAAGGCCCTCCGGTTGATCACGCTGGTTCCCAGCCTGGGAGGGGTGGCCACCACCCTCTCCCATCCGGTGAAGACCTCGCACCGGGGCCTCTCCCCGGCGGAGCGGGAGCGGCTCGGGGTCCGGGACAGCCTCCTCCGGCTCTCGGTGGGCATCGAGGACGCGGCCGACCTCACAGCCGATCTCACCCAGGCCCTGACGCAGGCCTAGTGCCGGGCCAACTCATGCGGCCCAACCCCGACAGACCGTTCTGCCGCGGGTCCTGTCGCCGGCGTGCCCCACTCGCGGCCGGGCCGCGTCACCCGCTCAGCCCCTCCCGCAATTCAGCGAATTGCGGCAGGAGGCCGAGGGGGTCCCACGCGGTCCGGCCGCTCGGGGGCCGCGCCCGGCGCCACCCGCGGCTTGGCTGGAATCCTCGCCGCACTTCGTTGGCCCGGCACCCGAGCCGTCGCGTGAGCATTATTTGCGGTTCGTTGGAGTCACGCTAGTGCGCCTCCTCACCCGTTCGGCCGGGGTCGGGGGCGGGCGGGAGCGCCTCGAGGGAGGCCTCGGCCAGGCGGCGGCTCACCAGGATGAAGCCGGAGTGGGCCACCATCCTCAGGTGCGGGCGGACCGAGGGCCCCACCGCCTGCCAGGGCCGGAGGAGCGCCTCGAAGATCTCGGGGGGCAGGAAGAGGGGCTGCCGGGCCAGCGCCTCCGCCATCTGCTGGACCTGGGGGACCGTGGGGAAGTAGGCCAGGAGCAGCCCGCCGGGCCGCAGGGCCTTGGCTGCCGGCTCGACGGCCCGCCACGCTTCCGGAAGGTCGAGGATCACCCGATCCACCGGCCCCTCCGGGATCCCCGCGTAGAGGTCCGCCAGTTTCAACTCCCAGTTAGGCACCTTCTCCAGGTAGCCCTCCACGTTGCGCCGGGCCTGCGCCAGGAAGTCCTCCCGGATCTCGTACGTGATCAGGCGTCCCGTGGGCCCGATGGCGCGCAGCAGCGCCAGGCTCAGCGCGCCGGACCCCGCCCCCCCCTCCACCACCGTCGCCCCCGGGTAGATGTCCGCCCACATGCAGATGAGGGCCAGGTCCTTCGGGTAGAGGACCTGCGCCCCCCGCTTCATCTTCACCACATAATCGGCCAGGAGCGGGCGGAAGGCGGTGAAGCGGGCCCCCAGCGTGGAGGTGACGATGCTCCCGTCGGGACGGCCCAGCAGATTCTCGTGGAGGATAAATCCCAGGTGGGAGGAGAAGCGCTGCCCCGGCTGGAGGACCACCAGGTACCGGCGGCCCTTGGGGTCGGTCAGGAGGACCCGGTCGCCGGGGGCGAAGGGGGAGCCGCTCACGCCGGGGGCACCTCGAGGACGGTCCGGGTGACGCGCCCCCGCCGAACGGTCACCTGCCGCGCCCGCTCCATCATCCGGCAGTAGGCGCAGACCTCCCCCGTGGTGGCCTGGCCGCAGACGTCGCACTCCCGGAGGGTGACCGTTTCCCGTGCCGCCAGGTGCGGCTGAATCTTCTTCACGAACTCCTGGTAGAAGGCCTGCTTGCTTCCGGGGGAGACCGCCTCCACCTGATTGATGATGTCCTTGTAGAAGAGGGAGGTGGCCCCGACAGCGTTGGGGCACTCGTCCTCGTGGTAGTCCGCGCCCCGGAGCAGGCAGTAGGCCACCGCCTCCCGCTCCGTGACGCGGATGAGGGGCTTGACGGTCTTGACGAGCCTCGGGTGGGTTGCCGGGCGGACCGGCGTCATCCGGCTGAGTTGCTCCACCTGCCAGTGCAGGACGTTCCCGAAGAGGATGGCGGCCACGTCGTCCAGGTTGTGGCCGGTGGCCAGCACCGGGAAGCCCCCCTCCAGCGCCGCCCGGTTCATCAGGTAGCGCTTCGAGAGGCCGCAGCCCGAGCAGGGGGGGCGTCGCGTCCGCTCGGCCAACTCCGGGATGGCGAAGCCGGTCTCCTCCTTGACCTCGGTCACCTGGAGGGGGAGGTCGTGGGCCTCTGCGTACGCCTCCGTTTTCTTGCGCCCTTCCGGGGAGTACCCTCCGATCCCCAGGTCCAGGTGGAGGCCCGTGGTCTCGTAGCCCAGGCGCCGCAGGATCTCCCAGAGGCAGAGGCTGTCCTTCCCGCCCGAGACCGCCACCAGCACCCGCTCGCCGGCAAGGAGCATCTTCTCCGATTCGATGGTCCGCTGGACCTGCCGCTCCAGATGGGTGAGGAAGCAGGGGCCGCAGAAGGCGGCATTGTGCCGGCGGATCTCGACGGCCGCCTTCGCCTGGCAGGTGGAGCACTTCACCGGGCCCCTCCCGAGATGGCCGGGATCACCTCGATCCGCTCCTCCTCGCCCACCACATCGTCGGAGGTGAGGAGGGTCTCCCCCCGGACGACGATGACGGTCTCCGGGTTGATCTGCAACTCCTTCAGGATCTCGCGGACGCGCCGCCGGCCCGGGAGCTCCACCTCCCGCCGGGGTCGCCGGATGAGGACCCGCATGGGCTTCTCCAGTGGCGGGAGTCTAACAGAAAAGGCAGGGGCGGGCAAACCACGGGGCCGGCACGCGCGGGGGCTCCGGCGGGCTGCGAGAACCCCCCGCCCCGGCGCGGCTTGCACCCCCCTGGCGCGGGTGGTAGCATGGGGTGGCCGGAGTGGGCTGGGTGGTCGCCGGCGGCCCCGTCCGGGGCCGCGGGAGGAAAGTCCGGACTCCACAGGGCGGGGTGCTGGGTAACGCCCAGCGGGGGTGACCCCGAGGACAGTGCCACAGAAACACACCGCCGGGCCGCCGCGAGGCCGCCCGGTAAGGGTGAAATGGTGCGGTAAGAGCGCACCAGCAGCCTGGTGACAGGCTGGCTCGGCAAACCCCACCTGGAGCAAGGCCGAATAAGGGGGCGCTGCCGGGGCCGCGAGGCGCCGGCGGGAGGGTGGCCCGCCCGAGCCCCCGGGTAGGCCGCTGGAGCCCGGCGGCAACGCCGGGCCTAGAGGAATGACCACCGCGGGCTCCGGCCCGCACAGAATCCGGCTTACAGGCCCACTCCGGCCACTTGGCCCATCGCGGTAGCCCTCCGGCGAGGCCTCCCGGGCCGCCGCCACATCCTGCTTGGTATAGGAGTTGCACCAGCGCCGCGGTGGAGGACCACCGACCAGCGGAGGGGTATCCGTGCAGGGACCCGCCTTGGACGAACTCAAGAAAATGGCCCAGGCGCCGCTCCAGCTCCTGGACTCCCTCCTGGCCGAGGTGAGCCGGATCTCCGGCGATCCCCACCTGAGCACCGAGGAGAAGCTGGCCCGGGTCAAGAAGGTCCAGGACACCACGGTCAGCGAGGCGGAGCAGCAGTTCAAGCGGTTCCGGGGGAAGCTGGCCGAGGAGGAGAAGAAGCTCCTGGAGGTCCTCGCCCCCCCGGCCCTCACTCCCTTCCAGCAGATGGAGACCATGATCCAGGAACTCTTCAACCTCATTGACAAGGCGGCGTTCCGGGAGCGCCTGTTCGAGCAGTGGGAGGAGGAGTCGGCCGCCACCATCTTCGCCGACTACAAGGCGGCGGTCGAGCGGGGGGACACGGACAGCGCCGAGATCTACGAGCAGACGGCGGAGCGGTTCCTGAAGCGGAAGAACGAGCCGAAGATCCTGGAGGCCTTCCGGGCCCTGCGGGCCCGGGCCCAGGAGGCCCGCTATACCTCCGAGCAGAAGGCCGCCAGGGGTCAGTTGAAGGAACTGGAGAAGATCCGGGAGGAGGCGGACCTGATGCGCGCCGTGATGGCCTCCACCTTCCGCTTCTACGACAAGTAGGCCCGCCATGGACGCGAAGCCCCGGACCGACGCCCGCTACACCCTGAGCCCGATCGCCCAGCAGGGGGCGAGCCTGGTCATCCTGGCCGCCGACGGGACCGAGGAAAAGGTCCGCCTCCTGGACTTCAGCCGCCAGGGGCTGAAGCTGGAGGGAGCCACCTCGTACCGGACCGGGACCGCGCTCCAGTTCCGGCTGGAGAGCCAGGTGCTGGGGGCGCCCCGGGTCAAGTTCTCCGGCCAGGTCCGGTGGTGTCAATCGGTCCCCGACACCACCGGCACGTTCCAGGCGGGAGTGAGCGTCAACCCGGGCGCCGAGCCCGGGTGGGTGGACCTCTTCACGAAGATCTTCGAGTACCTCAAGCAGCTTGACTCCCTCTCCGGTTCCCGCTAGTCCCGGGCCAACTGACGTCGCCTCACGTCGTTCTCGGTCGTCGGCGGTCCTCAACGTACCAAAGCGTACGCCTCCGGCCGCCTCCTCCCTCGGGCCTTGTGATGCTCGTCATTTGGCCCGGCACTCCCGCCGTCGCATGAGCGTTAGGGACAATTCGTTGGAGTCACACTAGGCTTTCCGGTTGACCCACCCCCTGTTCCTTCCCTAGAATCGTCCCGGGTGGTTCCCTCCTCCTCCCCGGAGGCCCCCATGGACGAACTGAAGCGTCTCGCCCGCTACCCCCTGAAGGCCATAGATGCGCTCCTGGCGGAGGCGGCCGCGGTCGCCGCC
>Ga0214472_10008170_pt1 | contig 10936 bp, 9 predicted proteins | sample RVTome_6_FD_207662 | JGI IMG/M metagenome (GOLD analysis project Ga0214472, IMG submission 207662) | Soil microbial communities from uranium-contaminated site in the Upper Colorado River Basin, Wyoming, United States - RVT140D175 | ecosystem: Environmental > Terrestrial > Soil > Contaminated >...
ACGTCTTACTCGACGAGGTGCTCGTACGGGCTGGATAAATCCCTCGCCGGGTTCCGTTTGTTCTTTGGTGCGTAAAACGGATCGAGGCGATCCGGGATGTCGCCGGAGCGGTTAGCTCTCTCGCACCTGTCCCAATCATTCTTAAGGAAAGTTCAATCAGAATTATGCCAGATCTCGTTCCTGTCCACGGCGGCCTATCCGAACCAGTGGACCGCATTATTTCGTTGCGCCGGCGCAAGGCGTTGCTGGAAGAGGCGGCCGCATTGCCGCCGGTTTCGGTAAACCGCGCGGACCTGTCGACGGTCTATCGCATCGCCGACGGCACGCTATCGCCGCTGGAAGGCTTCATGGGGGAAGCTGCCTGGAATCAAGTGCTCGACGAGACGGTGATCGTCTCGAACGGCCGCCCCTACGTTTGGGGCATTCCGCTTTCGCTCCCGGCAACTGACGCCGAGGCTGACGCGGTAACGCCGGGTGGTTCGGCGGCGTTGCGGGACGAAGACGGCGCGCTGGTGGGAATCCTGGACAAGGCGGAAATCTTCGACTGGGACAAGGCCAAGTACGTCCAAGGGGTTTACGGGACGGAGCGGTTCGATCACCCGGGCGGGCAAGTCGTCGAAAGTGATCCGCGTAGCTGGCTACTGGGCGGAACGTTGCGGGTGCTGCCCCAGAAACACCGGCCCGAGTGGGGCGCGCCCCTTTCGAGTCCGGCCATGACCAGGGCGCTGATCCGTGACCGCAAGTGGGAGCGGGCGCTGGCTTTCCAAACGCGTAATCCGCTGCACCGCGCCCATGAATACGCGCTGGTCGCCGGCATCGAGCGGCTGACGCGAGAAGGGCGCTTTGCCGGCGTCGTATTGAATCCGCTGGTGGGCGAACTCAAAGGCGATGACGTGAACGCCGCTGTGCGGATGCGCTGCTACCGGGCGCTGCATGACCTGGGTCTGCTGGGCGAGGGCGACAAGGACGAAGCGCTTTGGAACTCGGCCGGCTACGATATCACGGACGTGTTCGAGGTGATTCCGCTCGATATCAAGATGTTTTACGGCGGGCCTAAGGAGGCTCTGATGCACGCCGTATACCGCCAGAATCACGGCTTCTCTGATCTTGTGATCGGCCGCAAACACGCCGATGCGCCGTTCGCGGACGGTACGCCGATATGGGGCGACTTCGACGCGCAAACGATTTTCGAGTCCTTGCCGGGCGAACTGCACCTGCGGCCGTGCAAGATCGGATTCGCGGCTTTCTACGAATCACTCGGCCGTGTCGATTTGATGGAGAATCACCCCGGCGAGAAACCCTTCGGGATCAGCGGCACGAAGGTCCGCGAGCAACTCCAGAGCGGCGAACGGCCTGATCCGCGCATCCTCCGTCCGGAGATCGCGCAAATACTCATTGACTCGTACGGTGGGGCAGGCTAGCACTGCCGCTCGCCGCCCGCGACTATCACGGCATGACACGGCAAGGCGCGACACTCTTATATTCAACTCTTTTAGGGACTAGCGAACATGACTCATAAAGGCTTTACACTCTGGTTCACCGGGCTTTCGGGCGCCGGCAAGTCGACTGTTTCGGACATTCTGGAAGCGCGGCTGCGCGAGGGCGGCGCGAAAGTCGAAGTGCTCGACGGCGATGTCGTTCGGACGAATCTGTCCAAGGGCCTAGGTTTCAGCAAAGAAGACCGCGACACCAACATCCGCCGCATCGGGTTTGTGTGCGAGATGCTCTCGCGCAACGGCGTCATAGCGATTGCCGCGGCGATATCGCCGTACCGGGTCGTGCGTGACGAGATACGGGCGAAGATCGACAACTTTGTCGAGGTCCACGCGCACTGCCCGCTCGACACGCTTGTTGAGAGGGACGTGAAAGGTCTCTACAAGAAGGCGCTTGCCGGCGAGATCAAAGAATTCACCGGCGTCTCCGACCCCTACGAGGAACCGTTGAGTCCCGAAGTGCGGTTTGACTCAAGCCAGGAAAGTCCCGAGCAGAGCGCCGAAAAGATCTGGGTTACACTAGTGGAGCTTCAGCTTATCTCCGCGGATGGTTGATCTGCATGCCCATACGGACCGCTCTGACGGGGCTCTCAGCCCTCGGCAGTTAGTCGATCTGGCGGTTCACAACGGGCTGTCGGCGCTCGCGATCACCGACCACGACACCTTGGACGGCTACGAGGCGGCGGCGCCGCATGCGAAGCAAATCGGGTTGGATTTGATTTGCGGCGTTGAATTGAGCGCTTCCTTTCACGGCCGGCCGATCCACATTCTTGGGTATTTTCTAGGAGCGGCTCCGGGCGCGACCTTTCGCAGACATCTCGATTGCATTCAGCACAGCCGCCGTGAGCGGAATCGGCGTCTCGCGGCAAAGCTGCAAAGCCTCGGGCTCGAGGTCACGGCCGAGGAAGCCGAGGCTCTGGGACGCGGGCAGACGGGTCGGCCGCATTTCGCGCTGGTGCTGGTCGAGAAAGGCTATGCGCCCACTGTGCGGGAGGCCTTTAACACCTACCTGGATGAACGCGCGCCGGGCTTTGTGGCGCGACGCGACGCCTCGGCCGAGAACATGCTGCGCTGGATTGAGGAAGCAGGCGGCATCTCGTCGTGGGCCCACCCGGGCCGGTTCCTGCGGGACAGCGGGTATGGTTCGGTGACGTCGGTCGGAGAACTGGCGTCGAAAGGACTCAAAGCGGTCGAGGTCTTCCACGCTGACCACGATGCCGGAGAGCGGCAGTCCCTGCAGGCGGCGGCCGACAAGGCCCGTCTGGCGGTCACGGGTGGAAGCGACTTCCATAACCCGGATACGGCCAAGATTCCTTTGGGTGGACTGAAGTTGCCGGATTCGCTACTGGAACGTTTGCGGGACCGGTATGCGCTTCCCATCGACGGTTAGAATAGATCGCGTCGAGCGGGATGAAGCGCGGTGAATCTTTACGAACGATACAAGGGGGCGCTTGTTGGACTAGCGGCGGGCGATGCACTGGGCGCGCCGTACGAGGGCAAGAGACCCGGCAGCTTCGAACCGTCGCGCAAGATGACCGGCGGAGGGGTGTATGAGATCGAACCCGGCCAGTGGACAGGCAACACCTCCATGGCGCTCTGCCTGGCGGCCAGCTTGCTGGAGTGCCGAGGTTTCCAGCCGCGCGACCAACTGGATTGCTGCCTGCGCTGGCTGCGCCAGGGGTATCTGAGCAGCAACGGCCGCGCGTTTGGCGCGGGACCCACGGTCCTGACCGCGCTCGAGCGTTACGAATCGGGCGGCGGTCCATCGGTCGGCGATGCTCAGGCAGCCGGAAACGGGTCGCTGGCGCGGCTCGCTCCGATTCCGATGTACTTGCTCCACGACGGCGCGCGGACGAAGGAGCTTGCGGCGCGCATGTCCCGGACGACACACGCGGCGGCGGAAGCGGTGGATGCGTGCCGCTACATGGCGGGATTGATGACCGGGGCTCTGCGCGGTGAATCCAAGGAGGCGCTGCTCTCGGATCTCTACTCGCCTGTCTATAACTACTGGCTTTTCCAGCGCGTCGCACTGTGTCCTCAGATCGACGCCGTCGCGCGCGGCGTCTACAAGCACAAGAGCGCGCCGGACCTGCCGGCCGGCGAGCATGCCGTCGATACGCTCGAGGCGGCCTTATGGGCTTTCTTCAAGAGCGATGATTTCGCCGCCGGCGCTCTGCTTGCGGTCAGTCTGGGAAATGACACGGCCACGACCGCCGCGGTGTACGGGCAGTTGGCGGGAGCCTATTATGGGTATACGGCGATTCCCCAACCGTGGCGCCAGAAGATCGCGCGGCGGAGCGAGATTGAAGAGTTGGCCGTCGCCCTGCTGCACGAGACCAAGCAGAGCATTCGGCACTTCACCTGAACCATGCCGCGAAACGCACTCAGCAGAGCCGATTTGCTTTCCGGCGGCCGCGAGCGATCGATCCTCAGCCAAGCGCTGTCGGTGCCGAATCAGCTCACTCTGCTGCGCATGCTGTTGCTGCCCTTCGTGCTGATCTCGATGATCTACGGGCAGCACGAGGCGAGCCTCTGGCTGTTCTTTCTCGCAGCCGTGACGGATGCGATCGATGGCATCATCGCGCGGCGTTTCAACCAAAAGACTCGGCTGGGCCAATACCTGGACCCGATCGCGGACAAACTGCTGCTGAGTTCGTGCTTTGTCGCCCAGGCCGTGATCGGAACGATTCCCTGGTGGGTCACGATCTTTGTCCTGCTGCGCGACGTCATGATTATCGCCACGGCGCTCGTCGTCGTTTTGACGACTACGGTGCGAAGCTTCCCGCCCAGCGGCTTTGGAAAAGCCAATACGGCGGTTCAGATTGTGACTTTGCTTACCGTTCTCTTCAACAACGTTTGGCCGGATTTATGTCCTCCCGCGATTGTGGAAGTTTTGATCTGGCTTACCGCCGCGACAACCGTCTTGAGTTCCGCGCACTACGCCCTGGCGACCTCGCATCGTCTGCAGGAATATCACGGCGAGGAGGGTTCCGGGTAGTCCGAGAATCCTCAGCCTCGCGCTCTTCGCGACGTGCTCTTCGCGACGCGGTTGACGGCCCAAAGAGGGAGAGCTACGCTTAGGTAGGTTCTGCTATGAGCTGTTACCGTCCGGCTCGTCATTATTTGTCCGCTGGTTTCGTGGCTGCGGTGTTCGCGGTGTTTTCGGCGTGGTGTGGCACTTACTGGTGGGCGGCCCTGATTCCCGCTGTTTTATTCGTCGTCAGTTCGCTGGTGTTGTGCTACCTGGGGACTCGTCCGGCGATCGAGATGGACGACCGGCAGCTTCGCATGGGTTCGCGGGTGATCTCGTGGGACGATGTCGTCCGAATCGATTCGACGGCCTGGACATCGCCGCTCGTACTGCAGATCAGCCTGCGTGACGGCAGCCGTTCGCGGTTGGTCTATCCCGGTGACGTCGAATCGGCGGGGCGCCTGCTGCGGCAGATGCGGCGTTCCGCGCGACAGGCGCTGATTGACGGGTTATCGTACAGTCAGTACTGGGGTGAGGTTCTGACCGTCAACAAACAACCCAAACCGATGACTCCCCCACACTACCGGCTGCTGCGCCCTGAAGATGAGACCGAGGTTGAGGAGTTGTATCAACGGCTCAAGACCGTTGGCGGCCTCGACCGGCAGCAGTCTCAGGACGAGCACAGGGATTAGTACTCGCCGCGCCTTCAATCCACGGTTGGTCGGGCGGCGAACCCTCGTCTGAAGACGAGAACCGAGTCGATGCATCGAGCCGAAAGCCGCGGCAGACCAGGAGTGAAAACGCCGGCGAGAACAGGGTTCTCGCGGTGGGCCGCGCTTGTGGCGGCGTTCTTCGTGCTCGGCTGCGCGGCCTATTATCAAAGGACGGCGCTGTTGACCGCGGCGGGAGATTATCTGGTTCAGACGGACCCTCTCGAAGCGGCGGAGATCATCGTTGTTCTAGCGGGAGACGGAACGGGGACTCGCATCATGACGGCCGTGGAGATGGTTCGACGTGGTTTGGCTCCCACGATACTCGTCGATGGCCCGCCGGGCGTCTACGGGCATTACGAGTCGGAGCTGGCGATCGAGTACGCCGTCGGGAAGGGAGCGCCTCGAGAAATCCTGGAGGCTTTCCCAATGAACGTGGCGTCCACAATCGAGGAAGCCGAGACCGTGTGCGCCGAGATGCGTCGCCGGGGTTTCCGCAAGGTCATTATCGTCACCTCGAACTTTCACACACGCCGAGCGGGGCTGATTTTTCGCGAGGCCGCCGCCGGAGACATCGAATTCATGATCGCAGCCGCGCCCGCTCCCTACTTCGAGCCCGATCGCTGGTGGAAGACGCGACCCGGCAAGAAGATCTTTCTGCTGGAGAGTCTGAAGACCGTCAACTCCTGGATCGAGTAGGATTACCCGCCTTGGAAGCGACATGATCTCCACCCTGCAAAGCCTTTTCCCCTACCTGATTCGATATCGCTGGCGTTTCGCGGCCGGCTTCGCCGCTCTGGGGGCGAAGAGCGTGCTGACGGTCGGCATTCCGATCGCCATCAAACTCAGCATCGACGAACTGGACACCGACTTTGAATTGGCCGTTTTGGGGCAATGGGTGGGCCTGTTGCTCGCGATTGCTCTCGTCAAAGGCGTATTTCAGTACTGGATGCGATGGATTCTCATCGGCATCTCACGCGATATCGAGTACGACCTTCGGAAAGACTTTTTTGCGAGTTTGCTCTCGTTTTCGCAGCGCTTCTACCACTCCTACCGTACCGGAGATCTGATGTCGCGGGCGACGAGCGATATGGAGGCTGTTCGCCTGCTGTTGGGCCCGGGGATCATGTACACGGCGGACTTTGCTCTTGTCTTTCTGGGCGTGCTCTCGGTGATGAGTTTGACCGATTGGCGGCTGACGTGTTTGGTATTCATTCCCATCCCGGTGATCTCGTTGACGGTGAGTTTCTACGGCAAGCGCATTCACGATTGTTTTCAGCGCGTGCAGGAATACAACGGCGAGATGAGTTCCACGGTCCAAGAGCAGCTCAGCAATATTCGGATCGTGCGGGCTTTCGCCAAACAGAAGATCGGCGCGGCGCGTTTTCGCGTCCAGAACGATCAGGTTGTGGCCGAGAACGTAAAGCTAATCCGCCTTTGGGGGCAGTTCTACCCTCTGCTGGAGGTCTTGATCGGGCTGACGTATGTGATCGTGATGTGGCTCGGCGGCCGGCAAGTGCTCGACGGATCGATGACCTTGGGCTCGTTCGTCATGTTCATGAGCTACATGACGGTGCTGACGTGGCCGTTGATCGGGTTCGGATGGGTGGTCAATATTGTGCAGCGCGGAACGGCCTCGCTGGCCCGGCTGAACGAGATCCTCAAGCAGCGTCCTGAGATTCATGGTCCCGGCGAGACCGATGACGAATTGATCGAGGTGCGGGGAGATCTCGCGTTCGAGAACGTCACGTACGCATATCCCGGCTCCGCGCATCCCGCTGTCAGCGACATCAATCTGGTCATCCCGGCCGGGCAGACCGTGGCGATTTTGGGACCGACCGGGAGCGGTAAAACGACTTTGGCGGGCCTGGTGGCGCGACTGTACGACCCGCGCGAGGGCCGCGTGCTGATCGACGGCTCCGACGCGCGGGAGCTTCCGCTGCGTTCCCTGCGCCATGCGCTGGGCTTCGTGCCGCAAGACACCTTCCTGTTCGGCCGGTCCATTCGTGACAACATCGCGTTCGGCGCATTGGGTTCGGAGGAATGGGAGATCGCCGAAGCCGCTGAGATCGCTCAAATCGCCGCCGAGGTCGATTCGTTTCCCGACCGCTATGAGACGGTCCTGGGAGAAAGAGGAGTCAACCTCTCCGGCGGACAACGGCAGCGTGTTTCGATCGCGCGGGCGCTGTTGGCCAACCCGCGCATTCTGATCCTTGACGACGCTGCTTCGAGCGTGGACGCCGAAACCGAGGGACAGATTCTTCGGAACCTTGAAGCAGTCATGAGAAATCGGACGACGCTGCTCATCACGCACCGCGTTTCCGCCGCGCGGCTGGCCGACCGCATCGTCGTGCTCGAACGTGGCCGCGTCGTTGAACAGGGGCTTCACGGTGAACTGCTCCAAGCCAGGGGGTGCTACTGGGACCTGAGCCGGAAACAACAACTCGAGGAGGAACTCGAGATTGTCTGATCCTGTCGTTTCGATCCAGTCCCCTGACGACGAAGAAACCGCCGGGAGAAAGTCCGCGCGGATCGCTGATACCCGCCTCATCGCGCGGCTGATCGTTTATCTAGGCCCCTATCGGCCGGCGGTCGCGCTCTCGATCATCCTGTTGATTCTCCATTCCTTGCTGGGCGTAGCGGGACCGTATCTCACCAAGGTGGCGGTTGACCGCTACCTGCTGGCCGAGGCGGCGTCATCGCCGCTCGATGCCTGGCTGCCGCTTGATCCGCGGGCGGGTCTTGACTTCCTGGCGCTTCTCTATATCGCGACGCTTCTGATCGGTTTCGCGGCGCACTACTTCCAAACCTACGTGATGCACTACACCGGGCAGCGCGTGATGCGCGACCTGCGACTCGAAATCTTCGACCACCTTCAAACGATGGAGACGCGGTTCTTCGACCGAAACCAGGTCGGCCGCTTGGTGACGCGAGTGACGAGCGACGTGGACGCACTCAACGAAATGTTCACGTCGGGGGTTGTGGCCGTGTTCGGCGACGTTCTGACGCTGGTCGCCGTCTTCTTGGCCATGCTGTATCTGAGTCCGAAACTCACGTTGGCGGTGGCGGTGTTGACGCCGCTCGTCCTTGTCGTGGTTTTCGTGTTCCGCAAATATGCCCGCGCCGCCTATCGATCCGTCCGCCAAGCGGTCGCCACGACCAACACTTTCCTGCAGGAACATATCTCGGGCATGAAGGTTGTTCAACTTTTCGCGCACGAGCGCGAGAGCCTGAAGGAGTTCGATGAGATCAGCAGCGCTCATCGTGACGCGCACCGTCAGGCGATACGCGCGCATGCCTGTTTCTACCCCGTCATCGAGTGGCTGGGAGTGCTGGGTACTGGCATTCTGCTGTTCTACGGCGGCTACCTCGTCAGTGAGGGGGCGTTGACCGTGGGTGTGGTCGTGGCTTTCCTGCAATACGGCACGCGCGTCTTCCGCCCGATCCAGGACCTCAGCGAGAAGTACAACATTCTGCAGTCGGCCATGGCGAGCTGCGAACGCATTTTCGGCCTGCTCGATACGAAGCCGCAACAGGAAGAAGCAGGTGAGTTCGCGGTTTCGTCCGCTGACGCCGCTGAGTGTCCGGCTTCGGGCCCACCGGGTATGGGGGCGGACGCCACGGTAGGTGGTTCGCCGTTGCGCGTGGAGTTCCGCAATGTGTGGTTTGCCTACCAGCGCGAGGAGTGGGTCTTGCGGGACGTGAGTTTCACGATTGAACCCGGCGAAACTCTAGCTGTCGTCGGCCGGACCGGGGCGGGTAAGACAACACTCATCAACCTGCTGTTGCGGTTCTACCCGCTTCGAAAGGGTGAGATTCTCGTCGCAGGAAAGAGCATTCGCGATTGGCCGGCGGACGAGTTGCGGCGCCAGTTCGGGGTTGTGCTTCAGGAGCCGTACCTGTTTAGCGGAAGCATCGAGGACAACGTGCGCATGCACGACCGCGCGATCAGTTCGGAGGCCGTACGCGAGGTTGCGAGGGAGGTCAACCTGGCGCCGTTCATCGAATCGCTGCCCGACGGCTACCAAACCAAACTCAACGAACAAGGCAGTTCGCTCTCGTGGGGGCAGAGGCAGCTCGTGAGTTTCGCGCGCGCTCTGGCTCACCGGCCGCGGCTGCTGATTCTCGATGAGGCCACGTCAAGCGTCGATACACAGACGGAGATCCAGATTCGAGACGCCGTACCGCGCTTGATGAAGGGGCATACCTCGATTGTGATTGCCCATCGGTTGTCCACGATCAAGCACGCTGATCGCATCCTCGTGATGCACAAGGGCGAGATCCGCGAACTGGGTACGCACGATGAATTACTGCGGCAGGGCGGAGTCTACGCCAAGCTCTATCAGTTGCAATATCAGGAGCAGGAAACCCGGCAGTGGCAGCCGGACGACGAGGGCCAAACGGCCGCCGAAACAGCGTCTGACGTCCGCTAGAATTTCAGACCCGGCCGGTCCTCGGGGGGAGGCCGGACACCGCGCGAGAACCAAGCCGTCTTGATCGCCGCTTGCATGAGGGTCGAGAACCCTCCTATCATCGTGTATGGTCAGTCAGCCGCTTCCTGTAGCGCTCACTTTCGACGATGTTCTCCTCGTTCCCGCCTTTAGTTCGGTTCTGCCGGCTGAAACAGACACCCGCACGGACCTGACGCGCAAAGTCCGTCTGAATATCCCCCTGGTCAGCGCGGCCATGGATACCGTGTCCGAATCTCGCTTGGCGATTGCCTTGGCGCGGCAGGGCGGCTTGGGTTTCATCCACCGTAATATGCCGATCGAGCGGCAGGCCGAGGAGGTCGATCGCGTCAAGCGCAGTGAGAGCGGCATGATCGTCGACCCGATCACGGTCTCGCCCAGCGACCGGATCTATCAGGCGCAGGACATGATGGGCCGCTATCGCATCTCGGGCGTGCCGGTGACCGAAGGCGGAAAGCTTGTCGGAATCCTCACGAATCGGGACTTGCGTTTCGAGACGAGATTCGAGCTTCCCATTTCCGAGGTCATGACGAAGGACAAGCTGATCACCGTTCCCATCGGAACCACCCTCGACGAAGCCGAGCGCATTTTGCACGAGCATCGCATCGAAAAGCTGCTTGTCGTCGACGACGACTACATGCTCAAGGGCTTGATCACGGTCAAAGACATTCAGAAGCGGCGTCAGTATCCCAACTCCGCCAAAGACGACAAGGGCCGCCTTCTGGTCGGCGCGGCGATTGGGGCCACAGGCGATTTCGTCGAGCGCGCCGAGGCGCTTTTCGCGAAGAAGGTCGACGTGCTGGTGGTCGATACCGCTCACGGCCATACGCGGCGCGTGCTCGACGCGGTGAAGCAGGTGCGGCGCGCGATTCCCGATGTTCAACTCATCGCCGGCAATGTCGCAACGGAGGACGCGGTGAGAGACCTCGTGCGCCTCGATGTCGACGCCGTCAAGGTGGGCATTGGGCCGGGATCAATCTGCACGACTCGAATCATCTCGGGCGCGGGCGTGCCACAGATTACAGCGGTGAGCGACTGCGCGAAGGCTGCCAGGGAGGGCGGCGTACCGCTGATCGCCGACGGCGGCATCAAGTATTCCGGCGACATTACGAAGGCGATCGCCGCTGGCGCGGACACGGTCATGATCGGCAGTCTGCTCGCCGGAACCGAAGAAAGCCCCGGCGATACGGTTCTCTATCAGGGCCGCACCTACAAGTCGTACCGCGGTATGGGATCGCTGGGCGCGATGGCGGAAGGAAGCAAGGACCGCTATTCACAAGAAAATTCCAGCGG
>Ga0214472_10008171_pt1 | contig 10935 bp, 10 predicted proteins | sample RVTome_6_FD_207662 | JGI IMG/M metagenome (GOLD analysis project Ga0214472, IMG submission 207662) | Soil microbial communities from uranium-contaminated site in the Upper Colorado River Basin, Wyoming, United States - RVT140D175 | ecosystem: Environmental > Terrestrial > Soil > Contaminated >...
TGCCGGGCCAAATGACGAGCATCACGAGGCCCGAGGGAGGAGGCGGCCGGAGGCGTACGCCCTGGTACGTTGAGGACCGCCGACGACCGAGAACGACGTGAGGCGACGTCAGTTGGCCCGGCACTAGAGGGCATGGAATTGCTCCAGGAACCTCAGATCGTTCTCGAAGAAGAGCCGGATGTCGTCGATCCCGTGACGGAGCATGGCGATCCGCTCCACCCCCATCCCGAAGGCAAAGCCGGTGAACCGCTCGCTGTCGTAGCCGACGAACCGGAAGACCTCCGGGTCCACCATGCCCGCCCCCAGGATCTCCAGCCACCCGCCCTGGGAGCAGACCCGGCAGCCGGCCCCGCGGCAGATGACGCAGGAGATGTCCACCTCGGCGCTCGGCTCCGTGAAGGGGAAGAACGAGGGGCGGAAACGGAGGCGGGTAGCCTCCCCGAAGAAGAGGCGCACGAATGCGGTCAGGGTCCCCTTGAGGTCGGCGAAGGTGACCCCCTCGTCCACCAGGAGCCCCTCCACCTGATGGAACATGGGGCTGTGGGTCACGTCAGCGTCCCGGCGGTACACCTTTCCCGGGACCACCACCCGGACCGGCGGGGGCTGGGCCTCCATGACCCGGACCTGGACGGGGGACGTGTGGGTCCGGAGGAGCACCTCGTCGGTAATGTAGAAGGTATCCTGCATATCCCGCGCGGGGTGGTCCTTCGGGATGTTCAGGGCCTCGAAGTTGTAGTAGTCCAGCTCCACCTCGGGGCCCTCGGCCACGGCAAAGCCGAGGGAGGCGAAGATCTCCAGGATGTCCTCGAGGGTGGCGGTGAGGGGGTGCAGGCCCCCGAGCATGGGGGGGCGACCGGGGAGGGTGCTGTCGAGCCGGTCGGCGGCGAGGCCGACCCGGGCGGCCGCGCGCAGCGCCAGGCGGCGGGCCTCGAGCGCCCCCTCGATCGCCGCCTTGACCGCGTTGGCCCGCTGCCCCACGACCGGGCGGGCTTCCGGTGGCAGGTCCCCCAGCCCGCGCAGGATGGTGGTGAGGCTGCCCCGCCGCCCGAGGTAGCGGACCCGGAGGTCTTCGAGAGCGCCCTCGTCGGCAGCCGCCACGGCGACCGTCGCCTCGGCCTCCAGGGCCTCCAGCCCCTTGAGCAGGTCGCGCATCGGTCCTCTCCAAAAAGTTCGCCCCGACCGAAATCGGGGCGCAGGAGGGCGGCGGGCGGGCCGACCGCTAGGCCGGGGCCGCCGCCTTGGCTGCCGCCGCCAGCCGCTCGAAGGCCACGGCGTCCCGGACCGCCAGGTCCGCCAGGATCTTCCGGTCCACGGCGATCCCGGCCGCCCGGAGCCCATGCATCAGGCGGCTGTAGGAGAGGCCATAGAGCCGGGCCGCCGCGTTGATGCGGGTGACCCACAGGCGGCGAAAGTCCCGCTTCTTGGCCCGCCGGTCCCGGTAGGCGTACTGCTGGGACTTGTTCACCGCCTCCTGGGCGCTGCGGTAGGCCTTGCTCCGCTTCCCCCAGAACCCCTCCGCCTTTTTTAGGACCCGGTTCCGCCGGCGGCGGGTCGCGGGACCTCCCTTCACGCGTGGCATACTCGTGCTCCTTGATCGGTTGCTCCGCCCCCGCAGGGCCTGCGGCGGGGGCAGACGGCTCCCTACAGGTAGGGGACGAGGCGCCGGATCCGCTTCGCGTCGGCCGGGTGGATCAGGTCGCCCTGCCGGAGGCGGCGCTTACGCCCCCGCGATTTCTTGGTCAGGAGATGGCTCTTGCCCGCCCGGTAGCGCCGGACCTTCCCCGTCCCGGTGGCCTTCACCCGCTTCGCCAACCCCCGCTTGGTCTTTATCTTCGGCATGGGGAGTTCTCCTCCCTCAGGGCTTGGGGGGACCCGGCGGGGTGCCGGCGGGCGGGGCCGGCGTGCCCCCGCTCGTGCCGCCTCCCGCCCCACCGGCCGAGCCGGAGCCGGCCGCGGCGGCCGCCCGCTCCGCCCGGCGCACCTCCGGCCGCGGCGCCAGGATCATGGTCATGTTGCGCCCCTCGAGCCGTGGGTTCTGTTCGATGAGGGCGATCTCCTTCAGAGTCTCGGCCAGCCGATCCAGCAGCCGCTTCCCCAACTGGGTGTGGACCACCTCCCGGCCCCGGAACATCATGGTCACCTTGGCCTTATGCCCCGCCCGGAGGAAGCGGTCCACGTGCCGGGCTTTAAAGTTAAAGTCGTGCTCGTCGGTCTTCGGCCGCATCTTGATCTCTTTGAGCTGGATAATGACCTGTTTCTTCTTCGCCTCCTTGGCCTTCTTGGACTCCTCGTACCGGTACTTGCCGTAGTTCATGATGCGGCAGACCGGCGGCTTGGCCAGGGGGGCCACCTCCACCAGGTCGAGGGAGAGGGCCTGCGCCTTCTCCAGGGCCTCCTCGATCGGGAGGATCCCCAGCTGGACCCCATCGGAGCCCACCACCCGCACCTCCTTCACCCGGATCCGGTCGTTAATACGAATGCCCCTACTGATGGATCTCACCTCCCCCTGGGCCGGGGCCGCGGCGCCGCGGCGCCGGCATGGCCTCCCGCGCGCGCACCCAGGCCAGGAACTCCCCCATCGGCATCTGTCCCACGTCCTTCTGGCGCCCCCGGGCGCGGACCGCAACGTGGCCGCCCGCGGCCTCCCGGTCGCCAACCACCAAGATGTACGGCACCTTCTCCAGCTCCGCCTCCCGCACCTTGTACCCCACCTTCTCGTTGCGGGCGTCCAGTTCCGCCCGGAGCCCGCCCTCCCGGAGGGTCGCCGCGATGCTCCCTGCGTAGCCGTGGTGGCGCTCCGCGACCGGGAGGACCCGGACCTGCACCGGGGCCAGCCAGAAGGGCAGGGCCCCGGCATAGTGCTCCAGCAGCACCCCCAGAAACCGCTCCAGGGAGCCGAGCAGGGCGCGGTGGATCATGAAGGGGCGATGGGGGCGGTTGTCCTCCCCCACGTAGGTGATATCGAAGCGCTCCGGCAGATTGAAGTCGAACTGAATGGTGGTGCACTGCCAGGGGCGTCCCAGGCTGTCCTTGATCTTGAGATCAATTTTGGGACCGTAGAAGGCGCCGCCCCCCTCCTCCACCTGAAAGGGAAGGCCGGCCTGCCGGGCCGCCCCCTTCAGGGCCTCGGTGGCGCGCGCCCACATCTCCTCCTCCCCCACCGCCTTCGGCGGCCGGGTGGCCACCCAGGTCTCAAAGTCGGTGAACCCGAAGGTCCGGAGGATGAAGAGGCTGAAATCCACGCAGCGGAGGACCTCCGCCTCCATCTGGTCGGGCCGGCAGAAGAGGTGGGCGTCGTCCTGGGTGAAGCCCCGGACCCGCAGCAGGCCGTGCAGGACGCCGGAGCGCTCGAACCGGTAGACCGTCCCGAGCTCGGCGTAGCGCAGCGGGAGCTCCCGGTAGGAGCGGACTCTCGCCTTATAGATCATGATGTGGAACGGGCAGTTCATCGGCTTGACGTAGTAGTTCTGCCCCTCCAGCTCCATGGGGGCGTACATGTACTCCTGGTAGAAATCCAGGTGGCCGCTCGTCTTCCAGAGCAGCTCCCGGCCCACGTGGGGGGAGTAGACCAAGTCGTAGCCGTCCTCCAGGTGCGCCTCCCGCCAGAAGTCCTCGATGAGCTTGCGGACGAGTCCGCCCTTCGGGTGCCAGAGGATGAGGCCCCCGCCCACCTCCTCCGCGGTACTGAAGAGATCGAGCTCCCGCCCCAGCCGCCGGTGGTCCCGGCGCTTCGCCTCCTCCAGGCGGAAGAGGTGCTCCTCCAGCGCCTTCCGGTCGAAGAAGGCGGTCCCGTAGATGCGGGTGAGCATCGGCCGGCGCTCGTCCCCCCGCCAGTAGGCTCCGGCCAGGTGGGTGAGCTTGAAAGCCGGGATGTACGAGGTGTCCGGGACATGGGGACCCCGGCAGAGGTCTAGGAACTTCCCCGTCCGGTACCAGGAGACCGTCCTCGCCCCCGCCTCCGCCTCGCCGCTCAGCTCGGCGTCGGGCCGGGAGGAGCCGGTGGCCCGGAGCGCCTCCAGGATCTCCACCTTGAAAGGCTGCCCCAGGGCCCGCGCTTCCTGGAGGGCCGCCTCCAGCGGGACCTCGGTCCGCTCGTAGGGGAGGCGGGCCTGCACCAGCTCGGCCATCTTGGCCTCGATGGCCGGCAGGTCCTCGGGGGTGAGGGGACGCGGGGTCTGGACATCGTAGTAGAACCCGTCGGCGATAGCCGGCCCGATGGCGAACTCTGTCCCAGGGAAAAGCTCCAGGACCGCCGCCGCCATCAGGTGGGCCGCGGAGTGGCGCAGGAGCGGAAGGGCCTCCGGGTGCTCCGGGGTGACCGGCTCGACCCGGGCCCCCGGGGGGATTTGGGCGGCCAGGTCCCGGAGGACCCCGTCCACCTTGACGGCGAGCACGCGCTCCGGGCGGGGGAGCCCCGCCTCCCGCAGCAGGTCGCGGGCGGAGGCCCCGGCCGGGGCCGGGCGCTCGGTGCCGTCGGGCATCAGGAGCAGCGCCTGCATCATGGCTCCGGGGCGGGCGGTCCCGCCCTCGCTAAGACACGAATAGGGCACGACGGGGCGCCGGGCCCCGCGATGCCCTACACCGCCACCACCGCCGTCCGGTGGAACCCCATCGAGATGGTAGGCACGGGCGGTCTCGAACCGCCGACCTCTTGCGTGTCAAGCAAGCGCTCTCCCCCTGAGCTACGTGCCTCCATGCCCGCCACGGGGGCCCGAAGGGCGCCGGTCCGCTGAATCCCCGCGGTCCCGGCGCCCTTCCCCGCGCGCTTGCCGCGAATCACTCTTCCTGGTGCCGAGGGTCGGAGTCGAACCGACACGGGCCGTGAGGCCCGGGGGATTTTAAGTCCCCTGCGTCTTCCAGTTCCGCCACCCCGGCCCGCGGCGGCCCGCCCGGCCGGCCGCTTCTCACTTTCCCTGAAGATGCTGGAGGCGGCGGGCGGACTCGAACCGCCGAATAAAGGTTTTGCAGACCTCTGCCTTAGCCACTTGGCTACGCCGCCCAGATCCACAGCGGCCAGGAGCCGGTAGCGCAGGCCCGGCTTCGGCCACCGGCGACTCCACACGCATCCATGGAGCGGGAAACGGGATTTGAACCCGCGACCCTCGCCTTGGCAAGGCGATGCTCTACCGCTGAGCTATTCCCGCGTGAGGCACTAGAAATTAGCAGACGCCGCGCCAAATTGTCAACCGCGACGGCGCCGTCCCGGAGGACGCCGCCGGCTAGGAGAGCCCGAGGCCGGCCGCGACCGCCTCCAGGGTGGGGAGGACGGAGGCCGGCCGGGGGGCCAGGCTGAGTGCCCGATCGGCGTCCTTCAAGCCGTGCCCGGTCAGGACGCAGACGACCCGGGACCCGGGCGGGAGCGCCTCCTCCCGGTGCAACTTCCGGAGGCCGGCCACGGCCGCGGCGGAGGCGGGCTCGCAGAAGATCCCCTCCCGCCTCGGGATCTCGGCGTAGGCCTCCAGGATCTCGGCGTCGGAGACCGCCCCGATGGCCCCGCCCGACTCCTCCGCCGCCGCCACCGCCGACTGCCACGAGGCGGGGTTGCCGATCCGGATGGCGGAGGCGATGGTCTCGGGGTCCTTGACGGGGTGGCCCAGGACGAGCGGGGCCGCCCCTTCCGCCTGCCAGCCCAGCATCCGGGGCACCCGGCGCGTGCGGCCGGCCGCTCGGTACTCCTGGAACCCCCGCCAGTAGGCGGTGATGTTTCCGGCGTTCCCCACCGGGATGCAGAGGAGATCCGGCGCGTCCGTGAGCTGGTCGCACACCTCGAAGGCCCCCGTCTTCTGCCCTTCGATCCGGTAGGGGTTGAGGGAATTGACCAGGGCCACCGGGTGGGTGGCGGCCACCTCCTTGACCAGTTTGAGGGCATCGTCGAAGTTCCCCTGCACCTGGAGGACGGTGGCGCCGTGGGCCACCGCCTGGGAGAGTTTGCCTAGGGCGATCTTCCCCTGGGGGACCAGGACGTAGGCGGCGCACCCAGACGCTGCGGCGTAGGCGGCGGCGGAGGCGGAGGTGTTGCCGGTGGAGGCGCAAATGACCGCGCGCGCCCCCTCCTCCACCGCCTTGCTGAGCGCCACCGTCATCCCCCGATCCTTGAAGGAGCCGCTGGGGTTGGCCCCCTCCACCTTCAGGTACACCTCCGCCCGGCAGCCCAGCCAGGCCTCGAGAGCCCTCGCCCGCAGCAGGGGCGTGTTCCCCTCCCCGAGGGAGATGACGGGCGTCCGGTCGGTGACCGGCAGGAACGCGCGGTAGCGCTGGATCAGGCTCGGTCCCATCGTCGGCTTACGGCTCCTCGACCCGGAGGCAGATGGTCTGGGCGCTCACCACATCCAGGCGGTCGATCCCGGCCAGGGCCGTCTTGAGGTCCCCCTCCCGCGCCTCGTGGGTCATCATCACGATGGGGACGCCCTCCTGCGCGTGCCGGGCCTTCTGGATCACGGAGGCGATGCTCACGTTGTGGTTCCCCAGGACCCCGGAGACCTTGGAGAGGACCCCGGGCTTGTCGGTCACCATCACCCGGAGGTAGTAGCGGGTCCGGATCTCCTGGAGCGGCTTCAGGGCCAACTCCGCCTGCACCCCGGGGCGGTGGAGGGTGGCCTGGCGGGAGGGGCGCTCGGCCAGGATGTTCGCCGCGATCTCCACGATGTCGCTCACGACGGCGCTGGCCGTGGGCATCTGCCCCGCCCCCCGCCCGTAGAACATCTGGGGCCCGACCGCATCCCCCACCAGGTAGACCCCATTGTAGACCCCCCGGACCGAGGCCAGCAGGTGGTCCTCGGGGATCAGGGTGGGGCTCACCCGGACCTCTAGCTCCCCGTCAGCCAGCTTGGCGATGGCGAGCAACTTCACCACGTAGCCCAGCTCCCGGGCGTAGCGGATGTCGGAGGGGTCGATGCCGGCGATTCCCTCCACCGGAACCTGCGGGAGTTCGATGAAGGTGTTGTAGGCGATGGAGGCCAGGATCTGGAGCTTGTGGGCGGCGTCGTGCCCCCCCACGTCCAGGGTGGGGTCCGCCTCGGCGTAGCCCTTAGCCTGGGCCTCCGCCAGCACCTCGGCGAAGGGGCGCCCCTGCTCGGTCATCTTGGTGAGGATGTAGTTGGCGGTCCCATTGATAATGCCCAGGAGCGACCGGATCCGGTTGGCCACCAGCCCGTCCCGCAGCACCCGGATGATCGGGATGCCCGCGCAGACCGCCGCCTCGAAGCCCAGGTCCAGCTTCCGCTCCGCCGCGGCCCGGTAGATCTCCAGGCCGTGGGTGGCGAGCAGCGCCTTGTTGGCCGTCACCAGGTGCTTCCCGGCCCGGAGAGCCTCCAGGGAGTAGCGGCGGGCCTCCTCCGTCCCCCCGATGAGCTCCACGACGATCTGGATGGCCGGATCCCGGATGACCTCCAGGGGGTCAGCCGTGAGGAGGGCCGGGTCCACGGCGACGGGGGCGGAGGCATCCGGGCGGCGGCGGGCGATGCGCTTGACCTGGAGGCGCGCCCCCAGCCGGGCGTCGATCATGGGCCCGTTCTCCTGCAGGAGGCGGACGACGCCCCCCCCCACCGTCCCCAGGCCCAGGATGCCGACCTGGATCGTCTTCACGCTCGCCTCCCGTCGCGGCCCCCCGCGGCCGCCGCCGCGAGGCCGCCCCGCCAGGCCTCCGCCAAGGCCGCCACCTCCGCCCGGAGCGTGGTCCTCCCCGCCGTCAGGGTGAAGGTGCGCCCCCCGGTCGTGCCCAGCAACGTGCAGGGAACCCCGTGCTTCCGCGCGAGGGCCTCGAGCGCGCCGGCCTGCTCCGGCCGGACGGAGAGCACGATGCGGGACTGGCTCTCGGCGAAGAAGGCCGCCTCCGGCCGGAGCGGCCCGGGGAGCGTGCCGCTGAACCCGAGCGGCTCCCCCTCGACCAGGATGCAGCACTCGGCCAGCGACACGGCGAGCCCTCCCTCGCTCACATCGTGGGCCGAGCGGGTAAGACCGGCCCGGATGGCCGCCCGGCAGGCGGCCTGGACCGCCCGCTCCCGCGCCAGGTCCAGGGCCGGGGGCCGCCCCTCCTCGCGGCCGCGCAGGGTCTTTAAGTACTCGCTCCCCCCCAGTTCATCCCGGGTCTCCTCCAGCAGATAGACCAGGTCCCCGGCCCCCTTGAACCACTGCGTCGTGGCGTGGCGGATGTCTTCCAGGAGCCCCAGCATCCCCACGATGGGGGTGGGGAAGATGGCCCGCCCCAGGGTCTCATTGTAGAAACTGACATTGCCCCCCGTCACCGGGGTCCCGAGCGCCCGGCACGCCTTCCCCATCCCCCGGATCACCTCCGCGAACTGCCACATGACCTCGGGCCGGGTCGGATCGCCGAAGTTCAGGCAGTTGGTCAGGGCGACCGGCTCGGCCCCGGCGCAGGAGACGTTCCGCGCCGCCTCCGCCACCGCGATCATCCCCCCCACGAACGGGTCCAGGAAGCAGTAGCGGCTGTTGCCGTCGGTGGCGAGGGCGAGGCCGCCCGGGTGCCCCTTCAGGCGCAGGACGACGGCGTCGGAACCGGGCAGGACGATCGTGTTCAGGTAGAGCATGTGGTCGTACTGGCGCCAGATGTCCCGCTTGCAGGCGATGGTGGGGGAGGCGAGGAGGGCGGTGAGGGCCGCCCCCCAGTCAGCCGGTGGGGGCAGGTCCGAGAGGTCGGCTCCCTGGAGGGCGTCGAGGGCGGCAGGGCGCGAGGCCGGCCGGCGGTAGGCCGGGGCCCCTTCGGCCAGAGCATCCGCCGGGATCTCCGCCACCACCTTCCCCCCGTCCAGCACCCTGAGGAGCCCGTCATCGGTGACCCGCCCCACCACCACGGCGTCCAGGTCCCACTTGGCGAAGATGGCCCGGACGGCCTCTTCAGCCCCCTGGCGGACCACCACCAGCATCCGCTCCTGGGATTCGGAGAGCATCACCTCGTAGGGGGTCATCCCCTCCTCGCGCCGCGGGACCCGGGTGAGCTCCAGCTCGATCCCGGTCCCCCCGCGGCTGGCCATCTCGCAGGAGGAGCAGGTGAGGCCCGCGGCCCCCATGTCCTGGATCCCCACCACCTGACCGGTCCCCATCAGTTCGAGGCAGGCCTCGATGAGGAGCTTCTCCCGGAACGGGTCCCCTACCTGGACCGTCGGCCGCCGTTCCTCGGAGGTCTCGTCGAAGGTCTCGGAGGCCATCGTGGCCCCGTGGATCCCGTCCCGGCCCGTCTTGGCCCCCACGTAGATGACCGGGTTGCCGGGGCCGCCCGCCCGGGCCGTGAAGATGCGGTCCGCGGGCGCGATGCCCAGGCAGAGGACGTTGACCAGCGGGTTCAGCGCGTAGGACTCCGCGAAGGCCACCTCCCCGCCCACGGTGGGGACCCCCACCGCGTTCCCGTAGCCGGCGATGCCGGCCACGACCCCCCCGAGCAGGTAGCGGCTCTTCGCCTCGGTGAGGGGGCCGAATCGGAGGGAATCCAGGAGGCAGAGGGGGCGGGCCCCCATAGTGAAGATGTCCCGGATGATTCCGCCCACCCCGGTGGCCGCCCCCTGATAGGGCTCGATGAAGGAGGGGTGGTTGTGGCTCTCGATCTTGAAGACGGCGGCGAGGCCATGCCCGATGTCCACCACCCCGGCATTCTCCCCGGGCCCCTGGAGGATCCGGGGGCCCGCCGTCGGGAGGGTCTTCAAATGGACCCGGCTGGACTTGTAGGAGCAGTGCTCCGACCACATGACGGAGAAGATGCCCAGCTCCGTGTAGGTGGGCTCCCGCCTCAGGATCGCCCGGACGGCCGCGTACTCCTCCTCCGTGAGGCCGTGGGCGGCCACCACCTCGGGTGTCACGCGGGGCTCGGTCAGGAGGGTGCGGGGCATGGGCCTACCCGAGGGCCCGGGCGAGCAGCCCCTCGAAGAGGAGGCGGCCGTCCTCGGAGCCCAGGACGCCCTCGGCGGCCCGCTCGGGGTGGGGCATGAGGCCGAGCACGTTCCCCCGCGCGTTGCAGACACCGGCAATGTGCTCCAGGGACCCGTTGGGGTTGGCCTCCGGCGGGAGGGTGCCGTCGGGGGCGCAGTAGCGGAAGATGACCCGCCCCTCCCCGTTCAGGCGGCGCAGCGTCTCGGGGTCGGCGTGATAGCGCCCCTCCCCGTGGGAGATGGGCATCCGGAGCATTTGGCCCGGCGTGAGAACGGCGGTGAAGGGGGTGGCCGTGGACTCGAGGCGCAGGTGGACCCACTGGCACCGGTACTGGAGGGAGGCGTTCCGCAGGAGGGCGCCGGGGAGCAAGCCGGCCTCGCACAGGATCTGGAACCCGTTGCAGGAGCCGAGCACGAGCCCCCCCCGCTCCGCGAAGCGCACGACCGCGGGCATCACGGGGGAGAACCGGGCGATCGCCCCCGCCCGCAGGTAGTCGCCGTGGGCGAAGCCGCCCGGGAGGATGAGGCAGTCGAAGCCCGTGACGCTGGTCGCCTTGTGCCAGACCTCCCGGGCCTCAAACCCCATCACGTCCGCCAGGACGTGCTGGAAGTCCTGGTGGCTCCAGGAGCCCGGGAAGACCAGAATCCCGAACCTCACGGGGTCTCCTCCAGGTCGAAGCGGAAGTCCTCAATGACCGGGTTGGCCAGCAGGCGCCGGCACATCTCCTCCACCCGGGCCGTCGCCTTGGCCCGGTCGCTCTCCGTCAGGCGCAGGAGGATGAACTTCCCCACCCGACAGTCCGCCACGCCGTCGAAGCCCAGGCTCTGGAGGGCGCTCCGCACCGTGTCCCCCTGCGGATCCAGGATGCCCTGCTTCAGCGTGATGTATACCCTCGCCTGCAGCATCCCGCCCCCTAGCGCCGCTCTAACGAATTGCACCGAGGATTGCCGCCGAGCCGCGGGTGGCGCCGGGCGGGGCCTCCGAGCGGCCGGGCCGAGTGGGACCCCCTCGGCCTCCTGCCGCAATGCAGCGCATTGCGGGAGGGGCTGAGCGGGT
>Ga0214472_10008172_pt1 | contig 10935 bp, 10 predicted proteins | sample RVTome_6_FD_207662 | JGI IMG/M metagenome (GOLD analysis project Ga0214472, IMG submission 207662) | Soil microbial communities from uranium-contaminated site in the Upper Colorado River Basin, Wyoming, United States - RVT140D175 | ecosystem: Environmental > Terrestrial > Soil > Contaminated >...
GAGGCGCTCTCGGCCTTGAACCCGGGGCTCCCGCCCCCGCTGCGCTGGGTGATCGAGCGCTGTCTCGCAAAGGATCCCGCCGAGCGCTACGCCTCGACGCTCGACCTCGCGCGCGAGCTGCGCGGGCTGCGGGAACGTCTCGCGGAGGTCGGGGGTTCGGGCTCTTCGCCCGGGCTCGCGCGGTTGCCCATCGTCGCCCACGCTCGCCGCCCCGCCGGCGTCGCTTTCATGGCGCTGCTGGTCGCCGGGCTGATCCTCGCCGTGCCGAGCGTCCGCGATCGCCTGGCGGTGGCGCTCGAGCTGCGGCCCGTGCCGCGGGAGAAGGGCATCGCGGTCCTGCCCTTCCGCACCACGAGCTCCGACCCCGAGGACCAGTACCGCTCGGACGGGCTGGGCGAGACCCTCGTCTCCCGCCTCTCCCAGCTCCAGCGCGTCGATCCGTCGCTGTGGGTCGTGCCCGCGAGCGAGGTGCGCCAGGCCGGTGTCGTCTCGGCCGAGGCCGCGCGGCGCGCCTTCGGCGTCACGCTGGTGGTCACGGGGAGCCTCCAGCGTCTCGGCGACCGGCTGCGGCTCAACGCGAGCCTGGTCGATGCGATCCGGCAGAAGCAGCTCCGCGCCGTGGGGCCCACGGACTTCGAGCTCGACGACCTCGCGCTTCAGGACCAGGTGCTGGACGAGGTGGTGCGGATGCTCGCGATCGCGCTCGGCCCGCAGGACAAAGAGGCGCTTCACGCCGGCGGCACGAGCGTCGGGGGCGCCCACGCCGTCTACCTCGAGGCGCGCGGCTACTTGCAGCGCTACGAGCAGGTGGCGAGCCTCGAGAAGGCGGTGAGCTTGTTCCAGCAGGCGCTGCAGCAGGATCCCGGCTACGCGCTCGCCTACGCGGGGCTGGGCGAGGCGCAGTGGCGCCTGTTCCGCCTCACGCGCGGCGCGGAACGGGTCGAGCTCGCGCGCAAGGCCTCGGAGCGTGCGATCCAGCGGAACGACCTGCTCGCGCCCGTGCACGTGACGCTCGGCATGATCCGCACGGGCACCGGCGAGGCAGAGGCGGCGCTCGCCGACTTCGATCGCGCGTTGGCACTCGATCCCGCCAATACCGACGCGCTTCGCGAGAAAGCGGCGGCCTACCAGGCGCTCGGGCGAACGCCGGAGGCGGAAGCGATGTACCTGCGCGCGGTCGAGCTCCGGCCCGCCTACTGGGGCAACCACGCGCACCTGGGCGCCTTCTACTACCGCCACGGCCGCTACCTCGAGGCCGAGGCCGCGTTCCGGAAGGTGATCGAGCTCACGCCCGACAACGCCCGCGGCTACGCCAACCTGGGTGGCCTGCTGCACGTGGCAGGGGGTCGCGACGACGAAGCCGTGGCCGTGCTCGAGCGCAGCATGGCGCTTCGCCCCAGCTACGCCGCGGCCTCCAACCTGGGCATGATCGAGTTCAGCCGGGGCCGCTTCGCGACCGCGGCCCGTGCCTACGAGAAGGCGATAGCACTCGACACGAGCGACTACCGCGTGTGGCGCGGCCTCGGCGTCTCCTATTACTGGGCCCCGGGCGAGAGGGAGAAGGCGCGCGAGGCGCTCGAGCGAGCCGTGGCGCTCGGCGAGAGGCAGCTCCAGGTCAATCCGCGCGACGCCGCTCTCCTCGTCGACCTCGGCGACTGCCAGGCGCTGCTCGGGAATGCCGCGCGGGCCCGCGAGCTGCTGAAGCGCGGAGTGGCGCTCGCGCCGGACGACGTGGAGGTGCAGCACACGGCCGCCGCCGCTTACGAGCAGATCGGCGAGCGCGAGGCGGCGCTGCGCTGGATCCGGCGCGCGCTCGACGCCGGCTACCCCTGGTCGCGGGTCGAGGACGACCCCGGCCTCGCGGCGCTGCGCGCCGATCCGCGCTTCCCGCGGCAGGCCGCTTCCCCCGCCAGCCCCACTTCGGGACGCCGCAAGCCCGCGGCGAGCCCGGGATCACAAACGTCACGCGACAAGGAGGCATCGTGAACAACGCGCAACCGACGAAGATCTGGGTTGTTCAGAAGAAGAAGAGCGGCGGCACCGTACGTGTCGAGCCCCCCGAGGTGATCCTCGCCCACGGGGAAGCCTTCACCATCCGGAATCTGACCGCTTTCAAGGCGCACTTCGACTTCGGCGGGTACATCGAGTCTCCGAATAACGGAGACATCGACCCGGGGGGGAAGTCGGGGAATTTCAAGGTGAGAGACTCCGCGCCCCCGTACTTCGAGTACGAGGTCACGCTGCCGGTGGAGGGAGTGGACGCCGTAGGCGGCTCGAAACCCGGGGTCATCATCGATCCGTAGACGCTTCGGCCGCCCGTTCGCGCCACGCGCAAGCGCCGCGTTCACCCGGCCTGCCTATCAGCGCGGAGGCTTGTCCGACGGGTTGCGGCGCTCGCGGCGGCCGAGCAGGCTCGCGCGGGTGATCGCCTCGTCGCCGAAGCGGCGCCGCAGCTCGTCTCGAACGCGGTCGACGGGCGTGGGCGCCGGCTGCGGGTCGAAGAGCCCGAGTTGCGGTGTCGCCTCGCCGAAGTGCGAGGCGTAGATCCCGACGAGGCGCACCCGCTTCCGGCCGTGCACCTCGGCGAAGAGCTCCGCCGCCACGCGGAAGAGCTCATCGCCCGAGTCGGTGGCGTGTTTCAGCGTGCGCGCGTGGGTGGTGGTGCGGAAGTCCTCGTCGCGGTACTTGAGCGTGATCGTGCGTGCCCGCAGCGTGTGCGTCCGCAGCCGCGCCGCGACAGAGTCCGCGAGCTGCAGCAGCGTCGCGCGCAGCCGCGCCCGATCGGCGGTGTCCTCGTCGTAGGTGTGCTCCTGGCCCATGCTCTTGGCTCCGGCCGGCTCGGCCGACACCTGGCGATCGTCCTCGCCGCGGGCGAGGCGCTGGAGGTCGTGGCCGTGCGTCCCGATCCGCCGCTCGAGCCGCCCGGGCTCGAGCGCCTGAAGCTCGCCGATCGTCGTGACCCCGAGCTTCGCGAGCGCCTCCTCCATCTTCGGCCCGACTCCCCACAGCCGCCGCACCGGCAGCGGCGCGAGGAAGGCCGCCTCCGTGCCGGGGGCGACCACCACCAGGCCGTCCGGTTTGTGCATGTCGGATGCGACCTTGGCGACGAGCATCGACGTGGCCACTCCGACCGACGCCGTGAGCGCGGTCTCGTCGCGGATCGCCTGCTTGAGCTTGCCGGCGATCGTCTCGCCCGACCCGAGAGCGCGCGCGCTGCCGGTCACGTCCAGGAACGCCTCGTCGATCGATACCGGCTCCACGAGGTCCGTGAAGCGTCCGAGCACCGCCATGATCCGCTCCGACTCGCGCGCGTAGCGCTCGATGTCGGGCTGGAGATAGACGCCTTGCGGGCAGCGGCGCCAGGCTTCCGAGATCGGCATCGCGCTGCCGACTCCGAAGCGGCGAGCCTCGTAGGAGGCCGTCGAGACGACGCCCCGCCCGCGACCGCCCTTCGGGTCCGCGCCCACGATCACGGGCTTGCCTTTGAGCTCGGGACGGTCGCGCACCTCGACCGCCGCGAAGAACGCGTCCATGTCGACGTGGAGGATCGTGCGGGGGGATGAAGTCACAGGTAACCGCAATGGCAAGAGGCTACCGTAACGGGTAGTCGCAACAGGACCGGAGCAAACGGGACGGACAGCGCACGAACTAGAACGGGGCAAACGGCACGGCTTAGAAATCCTTCGGAGACCCCCAACTCCAAAGACGGGGGAGTCCCCTCAGGATGACGACTGCAGCTGCTTGACGAGGTCGCCCACCACGGCCTTGGCGTCGCCGAACAGCATGTAGGTGCGGTCGGCGAAGTAGAGCTCGTTCTCGATGCCGGCGAAGCCAGGGTTCATCGAGCGCTTGATCGCCAGGCACATGCGCGCCTTGTCCGCGTCGATGATCGGCATGCCGAAGATCGGGCTCGCCTTGTCGTGGCGCGCGGCCGGGTTCACCACGTCGTTGGCGCCGATCACCAGCACCACGTCGGTCTGCGGCATCTCCGGGTTGATGTCGTCCATCTCGATCAGCTTGTCGTAGGGGATGTCGGCCTCGGCCAGCAGCACGTTCATGTGTCCCGGCATGCGCCCGGCGACCGGGTGGATTGCGAACTTCACCTCGATCCTACGGCGCGTGAGCTCGTCGTAGAGCTCGCGCACGCGCTGCTGCGCCTGGGCGACCGCCATCCCGTAGCCCGGCACGATCACGACCTGGCTCGCCATCTCCAACACCTGGGCGGCACCCTCGGGTGTCTCCCGCTTGGCGGTGCGCGTCTCGGCGACGCTCGCCTTCTGCTGCACCTGGCCGAACGCGCCGAAGAGGACGTTGGTGAACGAGCGGTTCATCGCCCGGCACATGATGATCGACAGGATCAGGCCCGAGCTGCCGTCGAGCGCCCCCGCGATCACGAGCAGCTTGTTGTCGAGCACGAAGCCCATCGCGACCGCCGAGAGCCCCGCGTAGGAGTTGAGCAGCGAGATCACGGTCGGCATGTCGGCGCCGCCGATCGGGATGATCAGCAGCACGCCGAAGGCGAGCGCGAGCGCCACGATCACGGGGAACAAGGAGGCGAGCCCCACCGGCTGGAACACGAGTGCGACGCCGCACGCGACCGCCACGCCCAGCAAGCCGATGTTGGTCAGGTTCTGCAGCGGGTAGGTCACCGGCCGCTGCGGGATCCACTTCAGCTCCTGCAGCTTTCCAGCGGCCATCAGGCTGCCGGTGAAGGTCAGGAAGCCCAGGATCACCTCCGCCACGATCGCGAAGGTGCGGAACGCGGTCAGGTTCTCGGGCGCGTCCTGCCACAGGTAGAACTTGGCGGTCCCGACGAGACCCGCCGCGAGGCCGCCGAATGCGTGCGAGACGGCGGTTCGCTGCGGGACCGCTGTGAGCGGCACCCACGACAGCGGCACGCCGATCAGGAACCCTACCGCCACCGCGCCCGCGATCCAGCCCCAGTGGACGATGCCGGGGTTCAAGAACGTGCCGAGGATGGCGAGCGTCATCGCCACGACGCCGGCGAGCACTCCCTTGCGCGCGGTCTTCGGGTCGTTCATCCAGTGCAGCGAGAGCACGAAGAGCGCGGAGGCGACCAGGTAGGCGGCCTCGATCAACCAGAAGTTCATGGCCGCTTCTCCCCGCCCGGCTTCTTGAACATGCGGAGCATGCGGTCCGTGATCAGGAAGCCGCTCACGATGTTGGTCATGGAAGCGGCGAGGGCGATGGCGCCCAGCAGCGTGATGACGGGCGGGTGGTCCTGGCCCGCGATCACGATCGAGCCCACCACCGCGATCGCCGAGATCGCGTTGGTGAGCGACATGAGCGGCGTGTGCAGCAGGCGTGAGACGCGCGTGACGACGCCGAGCCCGATGAACGTCGCCAGCAGGAAGACGAACAGCAGCGACGTGAACGCGGCGGCGGACCCGTCGTGGGCCGGCGCCTCGGACGCCATTGCCGCGGCCAGGAGCGGCGCGCAGAGCATCGTGTTCTCCCGTTCCCGTGTAGCCCCGGGCGGGGCAGGGAACGCCAGGTGACAGGGCGATTCTGAACGGAGCCTGCGCCCAAGTCCAACTCGGGCGCTCTCGCGGCCCGCTCGTCGCCTGATGCGTTTGTCTCAGTCCTGGCGCAGGGCGCGCATCGGAGCGATGCGCGTGGCCTGCCAGGCGGGCAGCGCCGCGGCGAGCGCGGCGCACAGCGCGAGCGCGACGCAGGCCGCGGCGAACGCGCTCGGGTCGCGCGATGTCGTGCCGAACAGCAGGCTCTCGACCAGGCGTCCCGCGGCGAAAGCCACCGCAATGCCGGCGGCCACGCCCAGACCGACGGGCAGCGTGGCCTCGCGCACGACCAGGCGGACGACATGGTTGCCTCGCGCGCCGAGCGCGATGCGCAGCCCGATCTCCGGAGTCCGGCGCGAAACCTGGTAGGCGAGCGTGCCGTAAACGCCGACGCCCGCGAGCGCGAGCGCGAGCACGGCGAAGCCCGAGACCAGGAGCGCGAACAGCCGCTCGTTACGCGTCGTCTCGCCGATGCGCTGCTGCTGGGTGGCGATCGCGTAGAGCGGCACGTTAGGGTCGACCTCGCGCACCGCGCGTTCGATCGCCGGGACGAGCGCCGAGCGCGTGAGCTCCGAGCGCACCGCGTAGGTCATGGAGCGCTGGCGGCTCTGGCGGAACGGATAGTAGGCCGTGGGCCGCACGGGCTCCCGGATGCTCGCGAACTTCGTGTCGCCCACGACGCCCACCACCGCGAGCGGAGCGTCCTCGGCCACGAGCATCTGGCCGAGGGGACTTTGGCCAGGTGAGAGCCGCCGCGCGAGCGTCTCGTTCACGATCACGACGCCCGCCGCGCCCTCTCGGTCGGACCAGGCGAAGTCGCGGCCGGCCAGCAGCGGGAAGCCCAGCGTCTCGAAGAAGCGCGGTGCCACGTAGTGGACGTCGACGCCGAGCCTGTCGGCGCCCGGGGGGCCGAGGCCGTCGCGGGTGCGGCTGCCGGCGAGCAGCCCCCAGCGCGACATCGATGCCGAGCGCACGCCGGGCAGCGCCTGGAGCCGCTGCAGCACCTGCTCGTGGAAGTCGAAGAGCCGGCTCTCGCGGTAACCGTTGAGCGTCGGGTCGAGCTGGAACACCAGCAGGTTCTCGGGCCGGAAGCCGAGCGCCTGCGCGTGCAGGTTGACGAGCGTGCGGACGAAGAGCAGCGAGCCCGCCACGAGCGCGAGCGAGAGCGCGACCTGCAGCCCGATCAGGACCTTCCCGGCGACGAGCGACGTGCGCTCCGCCGTGCCCGTGGCGCGCAGGCTCGAGAGCAGGTCGAGGCGCGTCGCGCGCAGCGCCGGCAGCATGCCGAAGCCGACCCCGACCAGCCCGAGGAGAGCGAACGCGAACGCGAGCACGCGCGCGCCGAGCGCGATCTCGACGCCCAGCGGGCGCTCGTCGCCCAGGAAGATGCGGCTCACGCCGTCGCCGACGAGGTACGCGAGCAGCACGCCCAAAGCACCCCCCACCGCGGCCAGGAGCAGGCTCTCGGTCAGCAGCTGGCGCACGACGCGGAAGCGGCTGGCGCCGAGCGCGAGCCGCGCGGCGATCTCGCGGCGCCTCTCGCTCGCTCGCGCCAGCAGCAGCCCGGCGATGTTCGCGCAGGCGACGAGCAGGACCGCGGCCACGGCGGCGGCCAGCACTCGCAGCGGCATCTCGAGGTCGCTGCGCAGGTCCTGCAGCCCGTGGCCGCCCGGCAGCAGCAGCACGCGCGGCGGGTCCCAGGCCTCGGCGGGCTCGGCCGCGCGGATCGCCTCGGTCACAAGGTGCTCCGTCTCGGCGCGGGCGGCCTCGTCCGAGACGCCGGGCCGCAGGCGGCCCATCACCTGGAAGCCCCAGCGCCGGGGGTTCGCGAGGACGTCGGGGCCGGCGTCGACCACCGGCTGCATCGCCATCGGCAGCATCAGGTCGGGGCACCACGCCGGGTCCACGCCGCAGGCGCCGCGTGGCAGCACGCCCACCACCACCGCCGTGCCGCGGTTGACCCGCAGCGTGCGGCCGAGGACACCCTGGTCGCCGCCGAGCTCACGCTGCCAGAAGCTGTGGCCGAGCACCGCGGCGTAGGCGAGTGCTTTGCGGCTGTCGTCCTCGGGTGAGAGCACCCGCCCCAGGAGGGCCTCGGTCCCGAGCGCGCGCATGAAGTTGCCGGAGACGAGCTGCCCGCGCGCGAGCCGGGCGTGGCCGTCGAGCGACAGGTTGAGCTGGCTCGCCTCGCTGAAGGTGACGAGCTCGCTGAAGCTCGCGCTGCGCCCGCGCAGGTGCTCGTAGACCGGGTAGGCAAACGAGGTCGCGAGCCGGCCGCCGGGCCAGGCGTGCATGCTGCCCTGGTACGAGCCGCGGAAGCGGGAGCGCTCGGTGTCGACCCACGCGAGCCGCCGCAGCTCCTGCGGCCGCTCGACCGGCAGCAGCCGCAGCAGCACCGCGTCGGCCGTGCTGAAGAGCGCGGTGCCCGCGCCGATTGCCACCGCCAGGATCGCGATCGTGGCGAGCGAGAACGCCCGCGCGCGCAGCAGCTGCCGCACGGCGAAGCGCAGGTCGGCGCGCAGCTCGTCGAGGAGCCGCAGCCCCAGCGACTCGCGGCACTCCTCCTTGTAGCGCTCGACCGCGCCGAACTCGATCCGGGCGAGGCGCAGCGCGTCGTGGGCGGCGAGCCCGCGCCGGCGGAGCTCCTCCGCACGCGCGGCGATGTGGAAAGCGATCTCCTCGGTCATCTCGCGCTCGAGACGGCGCCGCCGCAGGACGCCGCGCAGCCAGTGTCCGACCCGGGCGAGCACCTCAAGCCTCCCCGGGCTGCGCTTTTAGCGCCGTTGCGACCGCGGCGGCGAACGTCTCCCAGCTCTGCGTCTCGTCCCGCAGCTGCCGACGCCCGGCCGGCGTGAGCGTGTAGAACTTCGCGCGGCGGTTGTTGTCCGACACGCCCCAGTCGGACTCGAGCCGGCCCTCGTGCTCCAGGCGGTAGAGCGCCGGGTAGAGCGCTCCCTGCTCTATCGACAGGGCCTGACCGCTGATGCTCTCGATGCGCAGCAGGATCCCGTAGCCGTGCTCGGGCCCGAGCGAGACGGCCTTCAGGATCAGGAGCTCGAGGGTTCCCGGCAGGACGCTCGCGCGCTCGGACATCGCCGGTCTCCTAAGATGATTAGGAATCTAGCCAGACTCTCCTCATCTGTCAAGGAGAGGGGCGCGTCTCAGGAACGTCCGGACCCACTCCCGGTCCCCGGCGGGAGCGGGTAGCCGGCCGGGACGCGCAGCGCCTCGAGCGCGGCGACGGCTTCGGCGGAGAGCTCGTTCGAGGCTCCCAGCAGCCGGGCGACGAGCGCGATCCGCGCGTACTGCTCGAGCGTCTCCATGCGTTCCCAGGCGCGCCACAGCGTCTCGCCCACGGTCAGCGCGCCGTGGTTCGCGAGCAGCAGCGCGTGGGCGGAAGGGATCGCGTCGGCCACGCGCTCGGCCAGGTCGGCCGTCGAGGGCGTCCCGAACGGAACCACCGGCACGGGCCCGAGGGTCACGACCGGCTCGGCGAGCACGGGGCGATCCAGAGCGATCGCCGCCACCGCGAAGCCGGTCGCGACGGGGGGATGGGCGTGGACGACCGCCCTCACGTCGGGCCGCCGGCGGTAGACGGCGACGTGCATCAGGATCTCGCTCGTCGCGTGTCCGCCCCGTTCCGGGTGCCCCTGGAGGTCGGTCGTCACCACGTCGCCCTGGGCCAGGAAGCCCTTGCAGGCGCCCCCGGGTGTCACGTAAAGGCGATCGCCGTCGCGGGCCGAGACGTTGCCCTCGTTGCCCGCGACCAGTCCCTTCGCGTACAGGCGCCGTCCGATCTCGACGATGTCGGCGCGCAGCGAGTCGGCGCTCACGACGCCCGCGTCATGGCGGCGAGCGCGCGGTCGCGACAGGCGGCGGAGCAGAACGGCTCCTCGCGCCCGGCGACGCGCGCGGTGATGGCGCGCGAGCGCGGCACGTAGGTGTGGCACACGCGGTCGAGGACGAGGTCCTCGGGTGCGCGCACCTGTGGCCGGCTCCCTGGTCCGGGCTGGACCGGGCGCGTGCGCGTGAATGCCGAGGCGAGCGTGCGCAGCACCAGGCGCACCAACAGCAGCCACAGCAGGGCCTGCACCACGAGCAGGACGCCGCGGATCAACGCCCCGCTCCGGCACCGGCGCGGGCCCGCTCGATGCGCGCCAGGCGATGGGCGGGATCCTTGGCGAGCGCCTGCTCGAGGGCGGCGAGCGCCTCTTTGTCCCGGCCCGCGCTAACGAGGCAGGCCCCGAGGTCGGTCGCCACGTCCGGAAGCGACGCGTCGATCGCGAGCGCCTCGCGGTACCAGCGGATCGCGTCGTCCCAGCGCTCGGCGTCCATGTAGAGGTTGCCGAGCTCGACGCGCGAGGCGGCCACCGCGGGGGCCGTGCTCGGCAGCACGCCCAACTGGGCGGCCATGTAGCCGACCACCAGGCCGAAGACGGTTCCCGCCAGCATGAAAACGAACGTGCCACGCCGCATGGGGAGATCAGGATAGCATCTTCACGCGCGTGCGGTCCGGGACTAGAATTCGCGAGCGACGGGTCGAGAGCGACCCGCCCTCTCGCAACCGACAGGGAGGTGGGCCGTGATCAAGCTCAAGAAGGTCCTCGTCCCGACCGACTTCTCGGACAGCGCCCGCCACGCATTCAGCTACGGCGTGTCCTTCGCCCGCGAGTATCACGCCGAGCTGGTCCTGCTCCACGTCGTCGAGAACCTGACGGTGGGCTATGCCAGCGACCTGTTCCCGGTTCCGATGGCGGAGGTGTTCCAGGAGATCTCGGGCTACGCCAAGACCGAGCTCGCGAAGCTCGCCGAGGAGGCGCGGCAGAAGGGGGTCGCCGTCACCGAGCTCGTGGTCCAGGGCAAGCCGTCCGCCGAGATCATCCGCCACGCCGCCGACAACGGGGTGGACATGATCGTGCTCGGGACCCACGGCAAGGGGATGCTCGACCAGGCCCTCTTCGGCTCCACTACCGAGCGCGTGGTGCGCCGGGCCCCGTGCCCGGTGCTGACCGTGCGCATGGCCGGGCACGAGTTCGTCGACGGCGACTAGCGAGGTTTCGCGCAGGATTCGTTGTCGTTGCGGTTGCGAAACCTCGCTTTCTGAGCCGGTCCTTTAGCTCCGTTGCGTTCCGTTTCGGTAGCCCAGCCAGGAAGCGTAGGACGGACGCGGGCAAACCAGCGAGACGACGCGGCCGGCTCAAAAAGCGACGTTTCGCATTGTCCCGACTACGGATCTTGGCGAAACATCGCTGACTCCGACCAGCGAATCAGCACCGTGCCGACGGTGAAGCCGGCGCCGACGGCCGCCAGCAGCACGAGGTTCCCCGGCGCGAGCCGCTTCTCGTCGAGCGCCGTCTTGAGCGCGAGCGGGATCGTGGCCGCCGTTGTGTTGCCG
>Ga0214472_10008173_pt1 | contig 10935 bp, 10 predicted proteins | sample RVTome_6_FD_207662 | JGI IMG/M metagenome (GOLD analysis project Ga0214472, IMG submission 207662) | Soil microbial communities from uranium-contaminated site in the Upper Colorado River Basin, Wyoming, United States - RVT140D175 | ecosystem: Environmental > Terrestrial > Soil > Contaminated >...
TGGATGGCGGGAATGCCGAAGGATTGTAGGAGCAATCCCGGCCTTGTGCCGGACGCAGGCTGGTGAAAAAGCACATCTCAGTGCGGCGCATCCTGCCGACACACGATGGCGGCGTGGCGGGCACCGTCGACCCCCGGCACCCGCAGCGGCCGCAGTTCGAGGTGCCAGCCCGGCGGCATCGTGAGCGTGCCTGCCGGCGGCGCGCGCCCCAGCATCGCCACCAGCCGGCCGCCGGGCGCGAGCAGCCGCGGTGCCTGCGCCGCCAGCCGGTCCAGACCGAGCGCGGCGCGACTGGTCACGTTGTCCACGGCGCCGCCCGGCGCATGCTCCTCGAGGCGCGCACGCACCACGCTCACGTTGCCCAGCCCCAGCTCCTGCACGGCGTGGGTCAGGAAGCGGGTACGCTTGAGCGACGGATCCAGCAGCGTGACCTGCGCGTGCGGCCTCGCCACCGCGAGCACCAGCCCCGGCGGTCCCGCGCCGCTGCCCACGTCGAGCAGCGTGCGCCCGTGCAGCAGCGGTGCGATGGACAGCGAGTCGAGCAGGTGGCGCGCGACCATCTGTGCCGGATCGCGCACCGCGGTGAGGTTGTAGGCGCGGTTCCAGCGCTCGAGCAGGCGCAGGAATGCGAGCAGGCGCTCGCGCTGACCGGTGTCCAGGGGCACGCCCAGCGCCGCCGCGCCGTGCTCGAGGGCATGCGCCTGGTCCGATGCGCTGGCCACGGTGCGGCCCGATCAGAGCGCCGCGCGCAGCTTGAGGTGCACCAGCAGCAGTGAGATGGCCGCCGGCGTGACGCCGGCGATGCGCGAGGCCTGGCCCACGGTTGCCGGGCGATGGCGCAACAGCTTCTCGCGCACCTCCGAACTCAGGCCCAGCACGTTGCCGTAATCGATATCCGCTGGCAGCGGCGCGTGCTCCTGGGACCGTGCGCGCGCGACCTCACGCGCCTGGCGCTGCACGTAGCCGTGGTAGCGCGCCTGCACCTCGATCTGCTGCGCGACCTCCGCATCGTGCACCGCGGGACCGAGCCCCGGCAGCGCGGTCAGCGTCGCGTAGTCGAGCTGCGGGCGGCGCAGCAGCGCGAGTGCCGCTTCGCCGTGCGCCAGCGGCTCGCCGAGCTGCCGCGCCAGCGCCGCCCCGGCGGCGCTGGCTGGCGTCACCGTGATGGCCTCGAGCCGTTGCTGCTCGTGCGCGAGCGCCTCGCACTTGCGCTCGAAACGCTGCCAGCGCGCATCGTCGACCAGACCGAGGCGCCTTGCGGTCGGCGTCAGGCGCTGATCCGCGTTGTCCTCGCGCAGGATCAGGCGGTACTCGGCGCGGCTGGTGAACATGCGGTACGGCTCGCTCGCACCGAGCGTGACCAGGTCGTCGATCAGCACCCCGATGTAAGCCTCGTCGCGCCGCGGCCACCACGGATCCAGCCCGCGCACGGCACGCGCGGCGTTGAGCCCGGCCACCAGTCCCTGCGCCGCGGCCTCTTCGTACCCGGTGGTGCCGTTGATCTGGCCGGCCAGCCACAGGCCCGGCAGCTTGCGGCAGGCCAGCGCGGGCGTGAGATCGCGCGGGTCCATGAAGTCGTACTCGATCGCATAACCCGGCCGCGTGATGTGCGCGTCGCGGAATCCGTCGATGGAGCGCACCAGCGCGAGTTGCACGTCGTAGGGCAGGCTGGTGGAGATGCCGTTGGGATAGATCTCGTCGCTGTCCAGACCCTCGGGCTCGACGAAGATCTGGTGCGAATCGCGATCCGCGAAGCGCACGACCTTGTCCTCCACCGAGGGGCAGTAGCGCGGCCCGGCACCGGCGATGGCGCCGCTGTACATCGGCGAGCGGTGCAGCGCGGCGCGGATGATGTCGTGCGTGGCCGGATTGGTGCGCGTGATCCAGCACGAGACCTGCGGCGCGCGCGCCGCCGGCTCGCCGAGGAACGAAAAGCGCGGCAGCGGGACATCGCCGCGCTGCTCGGCCAGGCGGCTCCAGTCGATGCTCGAGCCGGCGATGCGCGGCGGCGTGCCGGTCTTGAGGCGGCCGACGTTCGGCGCCAGCTCGCGCAGCCGTGCGGCGAGCGCGTTGGCGGGCGCATCGCCGGCGCGGCCGCCGGCGGTACTTTGCAGGCCGACGTGGATGCGGCCGGCGAGGAAGGTTCCCACCGTCAATACCACGGCGGCCGCGCGCAGCTCCAGCCCCATCGCGGTGACCACGCCCACGACCCGCTCGCCTTGCAGCAGCAGGTCGTCCACCGGTTGCTGGAACAGCGCCAGATTCGGCTCGCGCTCCAGGGCGCGGCGCACGAACACGCGATAGCGCTGGCGGTCGATCTGCGCGCGCGTCGCCCGCACCGCGGGTCCCTTGCGCGCATTGAGCGTACGGAACTGGATCCCGCAGTGGTCCGCCGCGCTGCCCATCAGACCGCCCAGGGCGTCGATCTCGCGCACCAGGTGGCCCTTGCCGATGCCGCCGATGGCCGGGTTGCAGCTCAACTGCCCGAGCGTGTCGATGCTGTGGGTCAGCAGCAGCGTGCGCGCACCGGCGCGCGCCGCGGCGAGGGCCGCCTCGCTGCCGGCATGACCGCCGCCCACCACGATGACGTCGAAGTTCAACGCGTATCCAATCGATTACACGAAAAGCTATACTCCGCCGCTCCATTTTCCACTGTCAACCGGACCGCCGATGCGCGCCAGGCGCCGCCACTTAGCCGCAGCCGTGCGAACGCCCGCGCCACCACCGGCCCGGGGCTGCCGCACGCGGCGCGCCCGCGCGCTGCACGCGCCCGCATGCGTGCGCTTGCCCGCCGGGCGCTGACGGGACCGCGGCATGGACGACGGCGGCAAGCGGGACCTGCACACGTTCCAGGGGCTGATTCAGGCCTTGCAGGATTACTGGGTCGGCCAGGGCTGCCTGCTGATGCAGCCCTACGATGTCGAGGTCGGTGCCGGCACCTTCCATCCCGCGACCTTCCTGCGCGCGATCGGCCCCGAGCCCTGGAGCGCAGCCTACGTGCAGCCGTCGCGGCGCCCCAGCGACGGGCGCTACGGCACCAACCCGAACCGCCTGCAGCACTATTACCAGTTCCAGGTCGTCATCAAGCCCTCGCCGCTCGACTTCCAGGACATGTACCTCAATTCGCTGTACGCGCTCGGCATCGATCCGCTGGAGCACGACATCCGCTTCGTGGAGGACAACTGGGAGTCGCCGACGCTGGGCGCCTGGGGGCTGGGCTGGGAGGTGTGGCTCAACGGCATGGAGATCACGCAGTTCACCTACTTGCAGCAGGTCGGAGGGCTCGAATGCCGCCCGGTGATGGGCGAGATCGCCTACGGCATCGAGCGCATCGCGATGTACCTGCAAAAAGTGGACAGCATGTACGACCTGGTGTGGTCGGACGGTCCGATGGGCACCGTGACCTACGGCGATGTGTTCCTGCAAAACGAGCAGGAGATGTCACGCTACAACTTCGAGCTCGCCAACGTGCCTGGCCTGTTCTCGCATTTCGATGCCGCCGAGGCGCAGTGCATGGCGCTCGCCGCGCAGGCGCTGCCGCTGCCCGGCTACGAGCAGGTACTGAAGGCCTCGCACCTGTTCAATCTGCTCGATGCGCGCGGCGCGATCTCGGTCACCGAACGCCAGCGTTTCATTCTGCGTGTGCGCACCCTGGCGCGCGAGGTGGCCCGGTCCTACCTCGAACGGCGCGAAGCGATGGGCTTTCCGCTGCTCGGCGACAAGGATTCGAAGCGCGGCGCCGGCACCTCGGGTATCGAAGTGGAAGAAGACCTCGTGGAAGAAGACCTCGAGCCGGACCATGGTTGAGCTGCGCGACCTGCTGCTGGAGATCGGCACCGAGGAACTGCCGCCGCGCGCGCTCAAGAGCATGGCGCAAGCGCTTGGCCGCGACCTCGCCGCGCGCCTGGATGCCCGCGGGCTGACGCACGGCCCGGCCCAGATCTTCGCGACCCCGCGCCGGCTCGCCACGCTCGTGCCCGACGTGCCCGAGGCGCAGGCCGATCGCGAGGTCGAGCGGCGCGGCCCTGCCGTGGCCGCCGCCTTCGACGCGCAGGGCGCACCGACCAAGGCAGCGCTGGGCTTCGCGCGCTCGTGCGGCGTGGAGGTCGAGCAGCTCGAACAGGCCGACACCGACAAGGGCCGCCAGCTCGTGTTCCGCACCACCGAGGTCGGCGAGCAGACGGTCTCGCTGCTGCCCGCGATGGTGCAGGACGTCATTGCGCGCCTGCCGGTGCCCCGGCGCATGCGCTGGTCGGACCTCGACGTCGAGTTCGCGCGCCCGGTGCACTGGCTGGTGCTGCTGTACGGCAACGACCTGGTCGCGACCGAAGCACTGGGTGTGGCCAGCGGGCGCATGACCCGCGGCCACCGCTTCCACAAGCCGGAAGCAATCCGCCTCGACAGCGCCGCCGAGTACGCCACCGCGCTGTACGGCAGCGGCCACGTGGTCGCCGATTTCGACGCGCGCCGCGAGATGATCCGCAGCCAGGTCGAGGACGCCGCGGCGTCGCTCGGCGGCCGCGCCGCGATGGATGCGGACCTGCTCGACGAGGCCACCGCGCTGGTGGAATGGCCGGTGGCGATCACCGGCAGTTTCGACCGCGACTTCCTGCGCCTGCCCGATGCGGTGCTGATGGCGCCGATGAAAGGCCACCAGCGCTACTTCCCCGTATTCGCGGCGGACGGCAGCCTGCTGCCGCACTTCATCACCATCAGCAACATCGAGAGCAGCAACGCGGACTCGGTGCGCGAAGGCAACGAGCGCGTGCTGCGCCCGCGCCTGGCGGACGCGGCCTTCTTCTTCGACGCGGACCTGAAGCGCTCGCTGGACGAGCTGCAGGCCGGCCTCGAGGACGTGGTGTTCCAGGACAAGCTGGGCAGCGTCGCGCACAAGGCCGAACGGGTGTCCAAGCTCGCCGGCGTGGTCGCGATCGCGATGGGGCTCGGACCCGAGGCGGTCAAGATGGCCAGGCGTGCCGGGGCGCTGTCGAAGTGCGATCTGCTCACGCACATGGTCGGCGAGTTCCCCGAGCTGCAAGGCGTGATGGGCCGCGAGTACGCTGCACGCGCGGGCGAGCCCGAGGCGGTGGCCGCCGCGCTCGGCGAAGGCTACATGCCGCGCTTCGCCGGCGACGCCATCCCGGTCAGCGCCGGCGGCCGGGCGCTTGCCATCGCCGACAAGCTGGACACGCTGGTCGGAATTTTCGGCATCGGTGAAAAGCCGACCGGTGAGAAGGATCCCTTCGCACTGCGCCGCAGCGCGCTGGGCGCGCTGCGCATCGTCATCGAGGGCGAGCTGCCGCTGGACCTGCGCAAGCTGCTGGAATCCGCGGTGCAAGGCTACGGCGAACGGCTGAGCGCGCCGGACGTGGCCGCCGAGGTGTACGACTTCATGCTCGAGCGCTTGCGCGCCTACTTCGCCGATCAGGGCATCAGCAGCGAGGTGTTCATGGCCGTGCTGGCGCGCAACCCGACCCGTCCGCTGGATTTCGCGCGCCGCGTCGACGCGGTGCACGCCTTCTACCAGATGCCCGAGGCGGCCAGTCTGGCGGCGGCCAACAAGCGCATCCAGAACATCCTGCGCCAGGTCGACGGGGCGGTGCCGGACACGGTGAACGAGGAACTGTTCAAGGCCAACGCGGAATGGGATCTGGCGGCAAAGCTGGTCGGAATCAAGCCGCGCGTGCAGGCGCTGCTCAAGGCCGCCGACTACAAGGCCGCACTGGCGGCACTGGCCGGGCTGCGCGAGTCGGTCGACGGCTTCTTCGATGAGGTCAAGGTCATGGACGAGGATGCAGCAGTGAAGAACAACCGCCTGGCGATGCTCGCGAGCATCCACGAGCTGTTCATCGAGACAGCCGACATCTCCCGGCTGCAGGCTTGAAGGCGCGTGCGCGGATCGCTGCAGCACGCCCGGCGCACGGCCGCGACCGGCGCGGCGCGAGCGTGCGCCGTACCCGCCCGTGACAGCACGCGTCACGCTGACCACCGTCGTTCGATCGACACTGTTCGCGCAGGCGCTGGGCGTGCTCACGGTGGTGTGGGGGCTGCTGTCGCTGGCCAGCGTGCTGCTGCCGTACCGCAAACGATTCTGGTTCGTGAGCCGCTGGAACGTCGCCACCGTGTGGCTGCTGCGCACGCTCGTCGGGCTGGACTACCGCATCGAGGGCACCGAGCACATCCCCGACACGCCGTGCATCGTGTTCTGCAAGCACGAGTCGGCCTGGGAGACCATCATCCTGCCGATCCACTTCGCACCGCAGACCTGGGTGCTCAAGCGCGAACTGCTGTGGCTGCCCTTCTTCGGCTGGGGACTGGCCCTGCTCGCGCCCATCGCCATCGACCGCCGCGCCGGCAAGACCGCCTTGCAGCAGATCGTGGAACAGGGCCGCGAACGCCTGGCGCGCGGGGCCTGGGTCGTGGTGTTCCCCGAGGGCACGCGCGTGAAGCCCGGCGCGCGCACGCGCTACAAGCTCGGCGGCGCGAGCCTGGCCGCGGCCACGGGCAGCCCGGTGCTGCCGATCGCCGTCAACTCCGGCGACTACTGGGGACGCAACAGCTTCATCAAGCACGCGGGCACCGTGCGCATGGTGATCGGCCCGTTGATCGACACCCGGGGGCTCAGCGCGGGCGAGATCAACCGCCGTGCCGAGACCTGGATCGAGGACGCGGTGCAGCGGATCCGCGCGCACCCGTCCGGCCGCACCGCGGCCTGAGCGCCTGTGAATCTTTCACCACGCCTGCTGCGACGGCGGGCGAAAGATTCACAGGCTCGGAGCGCCGCGGTTGCTGGTGCCCGAATTCCTGAAGTACCGTAAGAGGGTGCTTACCAATCAGCCGCCTGCTGCGACGACGCCCGATTGGTAAACACCCTCTAAATCACTCCCGATTCCAGCGGCATCATCATGGCAGTACTCCTCACCACCCTCCTGCGCGGCCTGCTCGGCATCGTCGCGACAATCGTGGTGGTGGCGGTGGCGTGGAGCGTGTACGCCAACCGCGCGCCGCTGGTCTCGGCCGGCGAATTCGTGATCGGCGTGTTCAGTACGCGCGACGCGAGCCAGCCGCACGATGCGCAGCAGCCGGCGGCGTCCGCCGATGCGCCGCCCGCGCCAGCCGCCGGAAGCTACGGCGAGTCCGGGCAGAGCGTTTCTCCGGACGCCGCGAGCGAGCCCGCACGATGAGCCGGAACACCGCCGGGCGGCGCTTTCCCGCCACGCGCCTGCGGCGCATGCGCCGCGACGCCTTCTCGCGCCAGCTCATGCGCGAGCACCGCCTGCATGCCAGCGACCTCATCTGGCCGGTGTTCGTGATCGAGGGCGGCGGCGCGCGCGAGCCGGTGCCGTCGATGCCCGGTGTGGATCGGCTCAGCGTGGACCTGCTGGTGGAAGCGGCCGCGGAAGCGGCCGCGCTGGGCATTTCGGCGATCGCCTTGTTCCCGAACCTGCCCGACGCGTTGCGCAGCGATGATGCCGCCGAGGCCTGGAACGCGGATGGGCTGGTGCAACGCGCGGTGCGCAATCTCAAGCGTGACGTGCCGCAGCTCGGCGTCATCACCGATGTGGCACTGGATCCCTACACCTCGCACGGCCAGGACGGGCTGATCGACGAGTCCGGCTACGTGGTCAACGACCTCACGATCGAGGTCCTGGTGCGCCAGGCCCTGTCGCACGCGCAGGCCGGCGCCGACGTGGTCGCGCCCTCGGACATGATGGACGGGCGCATCGGCCGCATCCGCCAGGCGCTGGAGGACAACGCGCGGATCAACACGCGCATCCTCGCCTACTCCGCGAAGTACGCCTCGTGTTTCTACGGGCCGTTTCGCGACGCGGTCGGCGCCACCGCGACGCTGGCCGGCGGCGACAAGTACAGCTACCAGATGGATCCGGCGAACTCGGACGAGGCGCTGCACGAAGTGGCGATGGATCTCGCGGAAGGGGCCGACATGGTCATGGTCAAGCCGGGCCTGCCCTACCTCGACGTGGTGCGGCGGGTGAAGGACGAATTCGCCGTGCCCACCTTCGCGTATCAGGTCAGCGGCGAGTACGCGATGCTGATGGCCGCGATCGGCAACGGCTGGCTCGACGAGCGTGCCGCGATCATGGAGACGCTGACCGGCTTCAAGCGGGCCGGCGCCGACGGCATCCTGACCTACTTCGCGGTGCGCGCCGCGCGCTGGCTCAACGACGTCTGAGCGCTCGCTGCGCGCGGGCGTTCACAGGCTGTTGATTAAGCACATCCATATGCTTATTCACCTCGCTGCGCCGAGGGCGCGGTCGTCCGCTCGCGCCATCGATCAAGCTCTTGCGTGCTTGATCGATGCCGGCCTCACTGCGCGGCGACGCTGGCCCATGGCGACATGATGAACGCACCGCCCTCGCTGGTGCCCGCGCGCTCATCGCGTGCGACCACGTTCGGACACGCGTACAGCGCCGGGTACACCGCGTTGGGCTCGCGCCGCACGCGGTGCCGCGTCGCCAGGTGCTCGACGATCCCGCGATCCAGGCTCTCGAAGCAGGTCACCCACGGCGTGCCGCTGACATCGAGGCGCGGCTGGTGCACCGCCGCGTCCACGCTCATGCGGTAATCGACCAGGAACGAGAGGATCTGCATCACCGACGCCATGATGCGCCGTCCGCCCGACGCGCCCGCCGCAAAGCGCAGGCCGTCGCCGCGCTCCACGACCACCGGGCACATGTTCGACAGCGGGCGCTTGCCGGGCGCGATCGAGTTGGGACGCCCCGGCCGCGGATCGAACCACATGATGCCGTTGTTCATCAGGATCCCGGTGCCCGGCAGCATCACCTTGGAGCCGAACACCGAGAGCAGGGTCTGCGTCAACGCGACCAGGTTGCCCTGCGCGTCCACCACGCTCAGGTGCGTGGTGCACGATGGCGCGCGCGTCTCGTCGGCATCGCCGAGCCGCGCGAGGCGGTGCTCGTAGCCAGCCAGCAGGGCGTTCGCGTACGCCATGTAGGCGGCGGCATCGGGCGCCGCGCCGGGAGCGAAACCAGCTTCCATGTGGGCCAGCACGCGCTGCAAGGTCGGCCCCGCGGTGAGGCCGGACGCGGTGTGCACGCGCGCACCGCGGTAGCTGCAGGCATCGGCTTGCAGCACGCGGGCGCGGTAATTCTCCAGATCCGCAGCGCTCAGCGCACTGCCGGCGGCGCGGGCATCGGCGACGATCGCGCGCGCGATGTCGCCGCGGTAGAAGTCCTCCCAGCCGGCGTGCGCGATTCGGCGCAAGGTCGCCGCGAGCCGGCCGAGTTCGATGCGCGGCACCGGCCCGCCCCATTCGCCGGCCGGCGCGAAACCGCCGGGCAGATAGGTGCGTGCGCTTTCCTCGCAGCGCGCCAGCAGCGGCGCCGCGGCCGCGATCTTCAAGGTCGCGAACCAGTCCACCACCATGCCGGCCTCGGCACTCTCGATCGCCGGCTCCAGGCTCTGCGCCAGCGTGCGCGTGCCGAAGCGTTCCAGCGCGCTCGCCACCCCGGCGAGGTAGCCCGGCACGGCCATTGCCAGCGGCCCGTGCACGTTGCGATCCTCGACCACCGACGGCCAGCCGAACAAATCGTCGTCGACGCCGCCGCCGGCCAGCGGGTAGGCCGCTGGATCGAGCGCGGCCGGCGCGCGCATGCCGAAATCGACCGCGTGACAGCGGCCCGTGGCCGCCTCGTGATAAAGCAGGTAACCGCCGCCGCCGAGTCCGCTCATCCATGGCTCCACGGTGCCGATGAGCAGCGACGCGGCCACCGCCGCATCCACCGCATTGCCGCCTTGCGCGAGCACGCGCGCGCCGGCCTGCGAAGCCAGGTGATGCTGGCTCGCCACCAGACCGCCGGCGGATGCCACCGCCGGCTTGCTCACGGTCCAGGTCTCCGTCAGGCTGGGTGCCGGGATCATGTTTCGAACGTCCTCGTGGCCGGGAGCGCCGGGGCCGGCGCGCTCGGGCCAGTATAATCGCGCGCTGTCCTCGATCCTGGAGAGCGCGGCATGAAACCTGAAAAAGTCGAACTGCTCGAACACGGCGCCGCGTTCCAGGGCTACTTCCGCATCGACCGCTACCACCTTCGTCACGAGCAGTTCGCCGGCGGCATGGGTGAGCCGATCGTGCGCGAGGTGTTCGAACGCGGACAGGTCGTGGCGGTGCTGCCGCTGGATCCGCAGCGCGCTCGCGTCGTGCTCATCGAGCAATTCCGGGCCGGCGCCTACGCGCGCGGCTGGCATCCCTGGTTACTGGAGTGTGTGGCCGGCATCATCGAGCAGGGCGAATCGGCCGAGGACGTGGCACGGCGCGAGACCGAGGAGGAAGCCGGCTGCCGGATCACCGAACTGATTCCAATCACGGCGCCCTTCCTGTCCAGTCCCGGTGCCTGCACCGAGACCGTGTCCTTGTTCTGCGGACGCGTGGATGCCGCCGCCGCGGGCGGCATCCACGGGCTGGTCGAGGAAGGCGAGGACATCCGGGTCGGCAGCTGGACGATCGAAGAGGCGCTGGAGCTGCTCGCGTGCGGGCGCATCGTCAATGCCAAGACCATCATCGCGCTGCAGTGGCTGGCGCTGAACCGCGAGCGGGTGCTGCGCACGTGGGGCGCATGACATGACCTACTGCCTCGCGATGAAGGTCGACTCGGGTTTCTATGAGCGCTTTCGCGCGGCGTGGCAGCACGGCATGGAGGCGGCGTTCCGGCAACTGCCCGCATTCGACTGGGAATGAACCCGCGATGAGGAGGCCGCGGAGGCCGCGAGCGCGCACAACGAGCGCCGCGAACTGCTCGAAGAACTGCGCGCGCTGCGCGTGCAGGTCGAGACACTGTCGCACGCGTTGCACGCCCGGCAACGTGAACGCTAACAGGATGGTGAAGTACGGCGTACTTCACCATCCTGCTATACCGCTGCGCCGGGTTCAGAACAACGCGCCGCGAGCAGCTTCGC
>Ga0214472_10008174_pt1 | contig 10934 bp, 5 predicted proteins | sample RVTome_6_FD_207662 | JGI IMG/M metagenome (GOLD analysis project Ga0214472, IMG submission 207662) | Soil microbial communities from uranium-contaminated site in the Upper Colorado River Basin, Wyoming, United States - RVT140D175 | ecosystem: Environmental > Terrestrial > Soil > Contaminated >...
GGTGGTCGAGGCCTATCGAGAGCACGACGGGATTTGGATGTGGAACCTGGGAAACGAGCCCGACCTCTTCGCCCAACCCAAGACATCAGCGGACGGTCGCGCCTGGGTGGGTGAGATGACTGGGCTCATACATGATCTCGACCCCGGTCATGCCGTCACCACCGGACTCCACACCGCCAGTCTGTTCAACGACAATGGTTTCCGGGTCGACGAGGTCTTTGCCGAAAGCGATGTCGCGGTGATGCACGGCTACCCGATGTATGTCGATTGGGCCCGGGGCAGCCTTGACCCGGACTTCGTCCCCTATCTGTGCGCCCTGGTGAGCGCCCTCAGCGGGAAGCCATGCCTCGCCGAGGAGTGGGGCGGATGCACGTCACCTGACACCGCAGAGTCGGTGGTCTGGGAGTGGACGGCCTACGGGTCGCCCCGCACCCAGTTCATGGCGGGGGAGGCCGCTTTCGCTGGATATGTGGGCGAGGTGTTGCCCCGTCTGGTCGAGGTCGGGTCGACGGGAGCCTTCCTCTGGTGCTTCGCCGACTATGCGGAGGACCTCTGGGATCGCCCTCCTTGCGATCAGGGTGGTGCCAAACATGAACGGCATTTCGGCCTGGTTCGCCCCGACGGGAGTCTCAAACCCCACGGCGACGTGATCCGACGGTTCGCCGAGTCCAGACCCGTCGTCGAGAAAGCCGCGAAAACCGTCACTCTGGACATTGCCGCCGACGAGTACTACACAGACCCCTGGGGTCACGCGCAGCGGTTGTACGAGATCTACCTGAACAGCTGACACGGGACGGCGCAGCCGCCCCCGGCCGACCGGCGTCTGTTCGCCCAAGGTGCTGTGTAACCGGTCAACCTTGAGCCGTAGAAGCACATCGTTGTGACCGAAGGGCGAAGTCGGTCGGCAACATCCTGAGAGCGCTTTCAAGCAATCGCGGAAATGTGTTCCTGCTGCGCCAGTACTTCTTGACGATCCCGAAGGAGCTCGACGAAGCCGCGACCATCGATGGAGCCGGTTCCTTCCGCACCCTCTGGTAGGTGATTATGCCGCAGATGAAGCCCGCTATTGTCGCCGTGTCCCTCTTCCCCTTCTATTTCGCATGGAACGAAGTAGCCCCCGGAACGAGACGCGTGTCGACGAGGATGAGGAGCGAATGACAGCTGCATCGGAGTTCCCGCCTGGTTTCCTGTGGGGGGTGGCGACGGCCTCCTATCAGGTGGAAGGAGCAGTGACCGAAGATGGTCGCGGGCCTTCGATCTGGGATACCTTCAGCCACACCCCCGGGCGCACCCACAACGGGGCCAATGGCGATCTTGCCGTCGACCACTACCACCGATACGCCGAAGACGTGGGTCTGATGGCCGAGCTCGGCATCAACGCCTACCGATTCTCGATCTCCTGGTCCCGGATCCTCCCCGAAGGCACCGGCCGGGTGAACGACGCCGGGATCGACTTCTACCGACGTCTCTGCAAGGAGTTGCTGGCCGCAGGGATAACCCCGGTTACCACCCTCTACCACTGGGACCTTCCTCAAGCGCTTCAGGACCGCGGGGGTTGGCTGAATCGAAAGTCGGCCGATTGGTTCGCCGAGTACGCAGGAATCACCAAAGAAGGGCTCGGGGACCTCATCAAGGTCTGGACCACGCTCAACGAGCCCTGGTGCTCGGCGTTTCTCGGTCACAGTTCGGGCGAGCACGCTCCTGGGGTCACCGATCCGGGCCAGTCGTTCGTGGCCGCCCATCATCTGCTGCTCGCCCATCATGCCGCGATAGGCGCCATGAGGAGCACGAATCCGCACGCCGACGATCAGTTGGGGATTGTCCTGAATCTGATACCGGCCTGGCCCGCTTCAGATTCCGCCGAGGACGTATTTGCCGCGGCATCGGTGGACGCGACCAGTAACACCTTGTTCACCGAGGCGGTCTTCCACGGTCGCTATCCAGAAGAGGTCCTCGGTTACTTCGATCGGTATGGGGTGTCGGATCTGATCGACACCGCGGAGCTGTCCCGAGCCGTGGAACCGATCGATTTCCTCGGCGTCAACTACTACAACGTCAACCACGTTCAGCACGCTCCCGGGGCCCCCGAGATGGGCAGCTGGCCGGGGTCGTGGGAGGCCCAGATCACCCGGCCACCGGGTCGTCTCACCGAGATGGGTTGGGGAGTCGAGCCAGACGGGTTGCTCTGGATGCTGGAGCGGATCGGGCGAGAGCACCCGGGCGTCCCCCTCTACATCTGTGAGAACGGCGCCGCCTATCCCGACGAGGTGTCACCGGAAGGGACCATCGACGACCCGGACCGGATCGCCTACTTCGAAGGCCACATCGAAGCGGTGCAAAAGGCATTGGAGCGGGGGGTGGACATCCGTGGCTATTTCGTATGGTCGCTCCTCGACAATTTCGAGTGGGCGCGCGGCTACGACAAGCGCTTTGGGATCGTCTGGGTCGATCTGGAAACCATGGAACGGACGATCAAGGCAAGCGGTCATTGGTATCGGAACTTCATTGCCGATCGTGTTGCCGCCCGAATTTGACCTCGGCTGACGCCAGTGCCACTTCTTCGGATAGTCTCTCAGTGACATGAACACCGAAACCATCGTCTGGAAAGGCCGTTGCGGCCCCTTTGAACTGCAAGTGGCCGCGGACACGTTCCGCCCGTCGACAATTTCGACGCTTCTGGCCGACTCGATGGTGATCGAGCAGGGCTCAGTGGTGATCGACGCCGGATGTGGTTCGGGTGTCCTTTCGATCGTCGCCGCCAAGCTTGGTGCCAAGATGGTTTACGGGGTCGACGCCGCCGCCGAGACGGTCGAGATCGCCACGGCAAACGCCGAAGCCCAAGGAGTGAGCGACCGAACCGCTTTCTACGAGGGTGACATGTTCGAGCCCATCCCCGACGGCGTCGAGGCCGATGTCGTGATTGGTGACGTCTCGGGAATTCCCGACGATCTGGCCACCGTGTCCGGATGGTTCCCATCCGGGCTTTCCGGGGGGCCGAGCGGGGCAGAACTGCCGATGAGAATGCTCGACGAGGCCAAGCGCATTCTTCGCCGTGGCGGCAAACTGCTTCTTCCCACCGGCACCCTCCAAGACGAGAATTCGATCCTGGACAAGGCGAGATCTTTGTTCGGCTCCATACGTCAGCTCTCGGAGCGCAGCATCCCGCTTCCCTCGTCCCTTGCTGAGCAGCCCGCGGTGCTGGGGCTGTTGCGCGAGAAGGTCATCCAACTGACCGAGCGAGGGAGTCGCTTGCTCTGGACGGCCAGGGTGTGGGAAGTATCTGGCTAGGGCGGCTGGCGCCGCCGTCCCAAGTCCCAAGTCCCAAGTCGCAGGCTTCGGCATGAGACATGGAACCTGATACCCGAGTCCATGTCTGTATCTGATCGCCTCGCCCCGTTTGGTGTCACCATCTTCAGTGAGATGACTGCCCTGGCCCAGGAGTACGGGGCGATCAACCTCGGTCAGGGCTTCCCCAATTGGGACGGGACTGATTTCGTGAAGGCAGCGGCTGCCAAAGCGATGACAGAAGGCGGTCACGATCAATACCCGCCGAGCCCGGGCGTTCCTGAGTTGCGGGCGGCAATTGCCAGTCGATACGGACCGCTGCTGGGACGCGACCTCGATCCGGCCGACGAGGTGACAGTCACCTGCGGATGCACCGAGGCTCTTGCGGCCAGTTTCCTCGGTCTGATCAACCCTGGGGACGAGGTGATCCTGATCGAGCCCTTCTACGACGTCTATCCGGTGCATGTGGCGTTGACGGGTGCGGTGCCGAAGTACGTCACATTGCGCCCGCCGCACTTCGCCATCGACCTCGATGAGTTGGAGTCGGCGTTCTCCTCGAAGACCCGGGCAATCGTGGTCAACAACCCGCACAACCCGACCGGTCGGGTCTTCGACCTCGACGAGTTGATGGCCATCGCCTCGCTCTGCCAGCAACATGACGCTCTTGCGATAACCGACGAGGTTTATGAGGAGATGGTCTACGGGCGACCCCATGTCAGGCTGGCCGGGCTTCCCGGCATGTGGGATCGAACCCTCACCCTGTCATCCCTCGGTAAGACCTTCTCACTCACCGGCTGGAAGGTTGGTTGGGGAATCGGCCCCCCACACCTGACCGCGGGGCTCCGCGCTGCCCATCAGTTCATGACGTTCACCACCCCGACTCCGGTCCAGCATGGAGCCATCGCCGCGCTAGGCGCTCCCGACTCCTTCTTCGACGATCTCCGGTTGAGCTACGCCCGGAAACGAGATCTTCTCTCCACCGGTCTGGCTGCAACGGGGTTCGAGGTCTACCCGCCTCAGGGCACCTATTTCATGATGGCCGGGCACCGTCGTTTTGGTTTCCCCGATGACCGGTCGTTCTGTCGTCACCTAGCGGAAACCGCCCGGGTGGTGGCAATACCGCCGAGTGTCTTCTACCACCGCCCCGAGGAGGGGGCTTCTCTGGTCCGGTTCGCGTTCTGCAAGGACGAAAGGACTCTGGGCGAGGCGCTGACACGCCTCGCCGTACTGGGCACAGTACTGAGCACCGAGTAGGACAGCCTTTACCGGCGAAGCCGGGCCGAAGGCTGTTTAGACTTGATCGCTCCCCCAATCGAGGGAGTGATGACGGCACCTTTCTTTGATCCTGGCCCTGCGCGTGACGCCTGCGGCGTCGGGTTCATCGCGGCCCTCGACCGGGTCCCCACCTATCGAATCACCCGCCTTGCCGTGGAGTGTCTCGAGCGGCTGGATCATCGCGGGGCTCGCGCCGCGGACGGCACAGGCGACGGTGCAGGTCTTCTCACGCAGATTCCGGCGCGGCTCATCAGCCGAGGGCTCAGCGCCCATGGCCTCGAAGTGTCTCCGGAACAGCTCGGAGTCGTCATGTGCTTCCTCTCACCAACTGAGGCGACAGCGTCACGCGCGGTGATCACTCAGGCGATCGAGGCGGAAGGGATGCGGGTTCTGTTCTGGAGATCGGTGCCGATTGACCCCTCGATGCTGGGCGACCATGCCCGGAACGTGCTTCCCCTGATCGAACAGGCGATCGTCACTGGTGCCGAAGAGGGCCCTGATTTCGAGCGCAGCCTCTATCTGGCGAGAAAACGGATCGAGCGCGCCGCCACACCGGGTCTTTCCATCCCTTCTGCCTCGAGCCGCACCGTGGTCTACAAGGGCCTGTTCACGGCCTCTCATATCTCGGACTTCTATTGGGACCTGAGAGACCCCGACTACGAGACAGCATTCGCCATCTTCCATCAGCGGTACTCGACCAACACCTTCCCCTCCTGGGACAACGCCCAGCCGTTCCGGGCTTTGGCGCACAACGGGGAGATCAACACCATCCAATCAAACCGCTCCTGGATGGTCGCCAGGGAGAAGGGCGCCACCCCTGGGGTGTGGGGCGATCGGCTTTCTGATGTCTTCCCCTTCCTCCAGGCAGGCATCTCCGATTCGGGCAGTCTGGACAACGCTTTCGAACTGCTGATGCGAAGCGGTCGGTCGCTGACCCATGTCAAGGAGATGCTGATGCCGGCGGCATGGGAGAACGTTCCCGACCTCGAACCAGATCTCGCCTCGTTCTACGCCTACCACGCCTTCCTCACCGAGCCCTGGGACGGACCTGCCGCCATCGCTGCCACCGACGGGTCGTCGTTACTGGCGGGGATGGACCGTAACGGGCTACGTCCGGCTCGCTGGGTGGTTACCCCGGAGGTGGTCCTGGTCGCCTCTGAGGCCGGTGTGTGCCCCGAGGAGGAGGCTCGAGCCATCGCCACCGGTCAACTCGGGCCCGGCGAGTTGATCGTCTTCGACGGCGCTACGGGAGAGGTGCTGCACTCCGACGAGGTGAAGGCTGCCTTGGCGGGCGCCAGACCTTACGGCGACTGGGTCAACACCGAGACCCTCCGGATCCAGGCATCTTTCGACAGCCTGGCCGACGATCGATTCGACGCCGCCGCCTTGAGCCGGGTGTTCGGGTACACCGCCGAGGAGCGGCGCCTGATCATCGCCGACATGGCGCGCGGCGACAACCCACTCGGTTCGATGGGGGACGACACGGGTTTGGCGGTCCTTTCCAGCAGACCCCGTCGCCTCACCCAGTTCTTCCACGAGATGTTTGCCCAGGTGACCAACCCGCCCATGGACCCGATCCGCGAGAAGCTGGTCATGTCGCTCCGCATCCAGCTCGGGCGTCGTGGCCCGCTGCTCGAGGACACGCCCCAACAGGCCCACCTGATCGAGCTGTCGAGCCCGATTCTCTCCGACGGCGAGTTGGAGGCGATCGTTCGCTCCGGGGATCCCCGCTTCTTCTCCCATTGGATTGCCACCACGTGGCCGGTTTCCGCTGGGGCAGAGGGCATGGAGGGGCGCCTCGACGAGATCTGCGACGAGGCGGCGCAGGCGGTCAAGCTCGGGGCGACGATCCTGGTGCTCTCCGATCGTGAGACCGATGCCAAGAGGGCCCCGATCCCGATGCTTCTCGCCTTGGGCGCCGTCCATCACCACTTGATCGACCAAGGAGTCCGCGGCTCCGTCTCGCTGGTCGTCGTGTCCGGTGAGCCGCGTGACCCCCACGACCTTGCTTGCCTGGTGGGCTTCGGCGCCTCTGCGGTCAACCCCTACCTGGCGATCGAACATGCCCGCGACCTGGCTGCCTCGGGGGCGATCGATGTCGACCCGGTCCCGGCTCAGGAGAACTATCGCCTCGCGATGGAGGGCGGTCTGCTCAAGATCATGTCCAAGATGGGGATCTGCACCCTTTCTGCCTACCGCGGCTCGGAGTTGTTCGAGGTGATCGGCATTTCCGAGGTGGTTTGTCGCAAGGCGTTCCGCAACGCACCCCGTCGGCTGCGGGGAATCGGGCTCAGGGAGTTGGCGCATCAGGCCTTGCAGCGTCATGAAGCCTATGCGGGTGCCTCGACCGAGTCTGGCGGGTTCTACAAGCATCGGCGCGGCTCGGACACCCATGTCACCAGCCCGATGGTGGTCCTGGCAGTCCAGAAGGCGGTGCGCTCGGGCGACCCCGAGGACTGGGATCGCTACATAGAGATGATCTCGGATCGCGAGCCAGCCCTGGTGCGCGACCTCCTGACATTCGTGCAAAGGGCGCCGGTGCCCCTCGATGAGGTGGAGCCGGTGGAACAGATCATGCGTCGCTTCACCACAGCTGCGATGTCACTCGGCGCGCTGTCCTCAGAGGCGCATGTCGCCCTCGCCGAGGCCATGAACCTGATCGGCGGGCACTCCAACTCGGGCGAGGGCGGCGAGGACCCGGTGCGCTTCGGCACCCCGAAGAACTCGGCGATCAAGCAGGTCGCCTCCGGGCGCTTCGGTGTAACCCCGGCCTACCTGGATTCTGCCGATGAGTTTCAGATCAAGATGGCTCAGGGCTCCAAGCCTGGCGAAGGCGGGCAGCTTCCCGGGCACAAGGTCTCCCCCGAGATCGCCCGCCTGCGGTACACCGAGCCGGGTGTCACGCTGATCTCGCCGCCCCCCCATCACGACATCTATTCGATCGAGGATCTCGCTGAACTGATCTATGACCTCAAGGCGTTCAAGCCAACCGCCCGGGTTTCGGTCAAACTCGTCAGCGAACCAGGTGTCGGCACCATCGCCGTGGGCGTGGCCAAGGCCGATGCCGACGTCATCGTCCTCTCCGGATCCGAGGGTGGGACCGGCGCCTCGCCCCTCGTTTCCATCAAGCATGCCGGCTCACCTTGGGAGCTTGGATTGTCGGAAGCCCATCAGGTGTTGACGGCGAACGGGCAAAGATCCGGTGTGCTTCTGGAGACGGACGGCGGGCTTCGCACCGGGCGCGACATCGTGATCGCGGCCCTGCTCGGAGCGGAGCGGTTCGGCTTTGGGACCCTCCCGCTGCTCGCCCTTGGCTGCAAGATGGTGCGGCAATGCCACCTGAACACTTGCCCTGTGGGCATCGCCACCCAGAACGAGGATCTCCGGGCCAAGTTCACCGGTTCGGCTGATCAGGTCGTTCTCCTTTTCCGTCGTCTTGCCGAAGAGGCGCGTCGTCACATTGCTTCGCTTGGAGCTCGTTCAATCGCGGAGTTGGTGGGCCGGGCCGACTTGTTGCGGCCAATCGATCCCGAGCATCCTCTCTCGGCAGACCTCTCGGCCATGCTGATCGCTGCCAAGGGCGGCAAGAAGCACGAGGGATATCGCAAGGTGGGTCTGTCCAGCCTTTCCGTGAGACTGGTAGCCGACTGTCGTGACGCGATCGCCGACGCGACGCCGGTGGAGCTCGCCTATCCGATCCGTAACGTCGACCGGGCCATCGGAGCGCGACTGTCGGGCGAGGTCACGGCTCACCATGGGGCGGCGGGCCTCCCTCATGGAACCATCGTCGTCAAGCTCTCGGGTACTGCTGGGCAGAGTTTTGGAGCCTGGTTGTGCCGCGGGGTCGACATGCATCTGGAAGGCACCGCCAACGACTACCTGGGCAAAGGCATGGGCGGCGGTCTGATCTCGGTCTCGCCGCGTCGCCCTGGGGAAGCAGTGCCCCACGCCGCAGGAAACGCGGTTCTGTACGGCGCCACCGGCGGTCGGGTCTTTCTGGCGGGACGGGTCGGCCAGCGATTCGCGGTTCGCAACTCGGGTGCGACAGCCGTGATCGAGGGATGCTCGGACCACGGGTGCGAGTACATGACAGGTGGAAAGGTCCTCGTGATCGGCGAGGTCGGCCGCAACTTTGCTGCCGGAATGACCGGCGGCATCGCCTATGTGTGGGATCCCGCTCTCAGCCTGAAAGCCATGCTCGCCGACACCGCGCCTTCCGCCCGACGACCCTCCGATTCCCATATGGATGAGATTCGCGGTCTCATCGAGGCCCATCTCGACAACACGGCCAGCCCGGTGGCTGCCAGGATCCTCGAGGACTGGTCCCGGGAGCAGAGCTCGTTCTGGGTCATCTCGGCGAGCGGGGACAGCAGATCGATTCCGATCGTCGAGCAGGTCGAGGTTCCGGTTTCGCCCTGACCGCTTCTCACTCACGGGACCGCGGCTCGCCGACATGTCCCGGAATCGGCGTCCTTGCCAGCCATAATCCTGAGCGGTGCAACGGTTATTCCACAGCGCGCCTGGTGCCAACGCCTTGAGCGAGCGTTCAGCGGGCCAGCTCGACGCCTGCATGAGCGAAGGCGGGTGGATCTGGCTGGATGTGACGGGGGCGACCGAAGCCGAAGTCGTAGCGATTGGCGACCGATTCGGGTTTGACCATCTCAGCCTCCAGGACGTGCTGGACGTCTCTCATCTTCCCAAGCTCGACGAGTTCGATGACTATCTGTTCGTGGTCTTACACGGAGTGATCACCGGTGAGCAACGTCGTCTGGAGACATCCGAGCTCGATCTCTTCATTGGCCTCGACTTCCTGGTGACGTTTCACCCCATGCCTCTGGAGAGCGTGGATTGGGTGGCCGAGAAGGCCGGCATCTTCAACCACCTCGTGATCCGATCTCCCGCATTCACCGCGGCCGCCATCGCCGAAGCCGGGAGCAGACGCTATCTCCCTCTCCTCGACGCTCTTGACGACGGAATCGAAGAGCTCGAGGACCTGTCGTTCGTGGGGGACCCCGGCACCCTCAGCCTGACTCATGCCTTGCGGCGGGACGTCATCGTCCTGCGTCGGATCGTCGGGCCTCAGAGCGAGGTTCTTCATCAGCTGAGTCAGACGCCGAGCGAGCTTCTCAATGATGAGGCGCGACGGGCGTTCCGTGACGTCTACGACAACCTGTTCCGTGTTGTCAGGTGGCTCGATGCGTCCCGTGCCCTCCTGAGCGGGGTGGGGGAGACATATCGCGGGGTGGTCGCCGAGCGCACCAACGAAGTGATGAAGATTCTGACGGTCTTCTCGGCAATCCTGCTCCCACTGGCGTTGGTCAGCGGCATCTGGGGCATGAACTTCTTCAACCTGCCCGGGGCCGGCCAGCCTTGGGGTTTCCTCACGGTGATCGGAATCATGGTGTTCATCGGCGTCGGGCTCTGGCTGTACTTCGCCCGACTCGGGTTTGTCGGAGGACCCAAGCTCCGGGACCTTCCACGGTCGATCGGCCTCGGTTTGGTGCAGATCAGCACGGCTCCGGTGCGAGCCGTGGCCGATGCCCTGACTGGTGTTGACCGCACCGCTCCGGAGGAGTCGTCGGACCGGGATTCCTCACCCCGGGGGGATGGCTGAGACGGCGCGGCGCGCCGTACAGTGACCCGTTACGCCTATGACATCGGCAACTGATCGGTCCCGGTCGCCCCGCTATCTCTTGCTTCTCTCCGTTGGCGCGCTCGGAGTGGTTTACGGGGACATTGGCACCAGCCCGCTGTACGCGATGCGTGAGGCATTCCATGCGGCCAGCGACCTCGCGGTCACAAGAGCCAACGTGTTTGGAGTTCTCTCGCTCATGTTTTGGGCGCTCGTGTTGATCGTCTCGATCAAGTATCTGGTCTTCGTCCTGCGAGCGGACAACTCGGGTGAGGGTGGGATCATGGCCCTGACCGCCCTGATTCTCCCGCCCAACCGGCGGATCAAGGTCCGAGGCGTGCACCGAGCACTGATCCTCTTGGGGCTGTTCGGAACCGCCTTGCTCTACGGAGACGGCATGATCACGCCGGCCATATCGGTGTTGTCCGCGGTGGAGGGATTCGAGATAGTTGCCCCCTCTTTGGAAGCGTGGGTGGTCCCGATCTCGATCGTCATCCTGGTGGCGTTATTCGCCATCCAGAAAACCGGGACCGGCACAGTCGGGGCCGTGTTCGGCCCGGTGATGATCGTTTGGTTCGCGACAATCGGAATCCTGGGTGCCATCCAGATTGTCTCCGATCCTGGAGTGCTGGCGGCGGTGAATCCCCTGCATGCCGTTCGGTTCGTGGCTTCCCAACCGAAACTGGCATTCCTGGCATTGGGAGCCATTTTCTTGGTGGCAACCGGCAGCGAGGCCTTGTAC
>Ga0214472_10008176_pt1 | contig 10933 bp, 6 predicted proteins | sample RVTome_6_FD_207662 | JGI IMG/M metagenome (GOLD analysis project Ga0214472, IMG submission 207662) | Soil microbial communities from uranium-contaminated site in the Upper Colorado River Basin, Wyoming, United States - RVT140D175 | ecosystem: Environmental > Terrestrial > Soil > Contaminated >...
TAGAAGTGGTTGTTGCTGCCGGCGCTCGTCCCCACGAGGACGTAATCGCCGGCCCCGCCCCAGGCCGTGAAGATGCCGGCCGGCGCGCCCTGCGCTGCTCCCTCCGGGAGCTGCGTGGACCAGAGAAGGTTGCCGTTGGCGGTGTCGATCGCATGGACGCGTCCGTCCTGCGTGGCGATGAACGCGCGCGAGACGCCCGCGATCGGGACGATGGGTGAGCGGTGCTGGGCGATGGCGCCGAGGCCGATCGGCTTCCAGGACGCGGGCCACTCCCCCTTCGTCAAGAAGTTGGGGTCGCGCTCCATGGCGTGGACGAACGTGTTGTTCGAGACCCCCACCACGGCATCGAAGCCCACGGTCGGGGCGGCGAGCGCCGTGGTGCCGACGAAGTGCTTCCACTTGACCTTCCCGGGCGCGGCCGCGTTGAACGGGCGGGCGCTCATCTCCTCGCGCGCGGAGAAGACGCTTGCCGGGTACTCGATCCAGATCGAGTAGCAGTACTGCCGGTCGAGCACGAGCGGGCTGTGCACGTATCGCTGGGTGTTGCCGGGATCCGCAAGAACCAGGATCGGTCCACTGCCGCTGCCGAGGGCCGGCGGCGTGCAGGTGGCACCCTCGGTGTAGCGAATGTGGACCAGGTCCGTGGCGGTGACGCCGGAGGGCGTCAACCACTGCAGCCGGTTGCGGCCGTTGGCCGCGTCACCGTCGGAGACGACGCTGAAGCCCAGCACGCCCGGGTTGGGGGTGTCGTCGTCCTGGATCCGGCCCACGCCTCTCGACTTGAGGAGAGTGGCTCCGCCGGGAGCGGAGAGGTCGACGTAGAAGACCTCGTCGGGACCGGACTCGATCAAGGTGTCGGGGTGGACCTGGATGGTCACCGATCCGGCGACGCTGCCGGCGGGCAGGATGAGGACGCTCGGCGCGATGCCGACGAAATCACCGACGTTGTAGGCGCCGGCGACGGCGGTGCCGTTGGCGGTCGCCCAGGTGACGGTGACGTTGCTGTCCCGCGGGTTCGACAGCGTGACGGGGAAGACGAAGTTCGTGAACGTCCCCGAGAGGCCGGTCCCCTCGACCTTGGTCACGTCGCCGATCGAGATCTGGGGCACCGGGTCGTTGTTGAGGATGGTGCCGACGGCCTGGGCGTCGGCGATCGTGGCGTTGCCGGCGCCGGTGAGGTCGACGACGAACGTCTCGTTGCCCTCGAGCTTCAGGTCGCCGTTCACGATGACGTCGATCGTCAGATCGGTCTGCCCGGGCAGGAAGGTCAGCGTGTCGGCGGCGACCCCCGCGTAGTCGGCGTCGGCGGTGGTGGCGGTCCCGTCTCCCGTCCGCCAGTCGACGGTCACCGTCTGCGACGTCGGGAGCGGGTTCCCGGCGGCGTCAGTGAGGTGGACCCCGAAGCTGAAGACGGTGGTGCCGGAGTCTCCCTCGTTCACCGCCAGGTCGTCGATCCGGACCTCGGGGGTGGGGTCGAGCATGCCCCACCACGTGCCCCAGCGGTCGAGCTCCTGCGCGTTTCCCGAGACCGCCGGCGTCGCCGCGTATTCCTGGAGGGTCCACAGCTTCACGTCGTCCGTCGGGTCCACGGCGGTCGCGCTGTAGTCTCCCCAGCGGTTCCTGGTGCCGCTGAAGATCTTGTAGTAGCACGCCTCGCCCGCCTTGAGAGGCCTCTCGGACTGCATCGAGCTCGGAGGATCGATCGCGGTCCGAAAGGAGTAGCTCGCGCTCGCCCACTGGTTGTCCTGGAAGCTCGAGTAGCCGACCAGGACGTCGTCGTTCTTGTTGACGGCGATGCTCGGGAAGGCGAAATGGCGCGGGCCTCCCGAGTCGATCAGGCCGCGCTGCAGCACCGACCCGGACGTGTCGACCTGCCACCACTGGATGGCCGAGCGCGTCGGGCTCCCTCCCGCGGGGAGGTGCACCGTGTGGGAGGCCCAGAGTGTTCCGTTCCGGTAGACGACGTTCTGGATCCTCGAGTCGTTCGTCTGGATCTTGCACGGAGGCGCGGGGCAGAACCCGCAGCCCGGCGTCTGGAGCTGCGGTGCGAAGTCGGCCCCCCCCGCGTCGTCTGTCCACGGTGGAGCGGTGGCGTACGGGCCCGGGACCAGCACCGGAGCGTTGTCGGGCCCGTTGATGGTGAAGAGCTGCAGGTACCCGTTGCCCAGGAAGTCCGGGTTGACCATCTGGAGGAGGTAGATGTCGTCGAGAGAGCTGTCGTAGGTGAGCGCGGGCGCCTGCGTCCCGCCGATGGTGCCGTCGGAGATCGTTTGGTAGACCAGATTGTTGGCGTAGAGCTGGGCCTTCTCGAAGACGTAGAAGTGAGAGCGGTTGAACACGTTGTTGGAGACGTTGAACATGTTGACCTGAACGACGATCCACCGCCGGTTGAAGCCGACGCTCGGATAGTCCGCCCAGACCAGACCGCCGGTGTCGACGTCGATCCGCCACCGGTACCAGTTGGTGCTCGTGGGGACGGGGCTCGAGTCGAGCGACACCCCGATGAAGATCGCCGAGTCCGCGCTGCGGGCCTGGTCGCAGGCCACCGTGATCCACCGGTCGTCGAGCGAATCGTAGTGGACGCGGGGATCGAAAGCCCCTCCCGGGAAAGGGTCGACGCTGAGCCAGAAATTGTTGAGGGTCTGTTTCGAGCCGAGAATCGGGGTTCCCGAGCGGTCCTGGACGAGGACCTCGGTGTTCAGCGTGACCATCAGGTGGTTCGGGCCGACCGCGCCATGCGTGTCGGGCGGAATGCTGGAGTTGTTGTCGGGCAGGGCGATGAAGCCCGAGGTCATGGCCGGGGCCAGGGGCGCAGGTGCCTCGGGCGGGGGAGGGGCCAGGGCCTGGAGCTGCCGCGCCGCCGGGACTCCCACCCGGGCTGGCTCGGGGATCGGACGCACGGGGACCGGCATGGGCGAATGGACCGACGTTTCGCCTTTCGGTGGCTCCTCCGCCCCTGTCCCGGCACCGGACAGCAGGCCCAGACCCGCCAGCAGGGCGGCCGCCGGCCCGAGGGCTCTCCGTGTCATGGCAACTCCCTCCAGGGTCGGAGACTGAACCTGAGGCTCGAGCGATTAAGTATAGTTGAAGTCAAGCTTTTTCGATACGAGCTTGATGCGGCGCGCCGGGAGAGAGAGGGAGCCGTCTCCCCGCGGCATGGCCGATCCTCAGACACCAAGGGCTTCATCTCCGACCTCGGGGCGAAAAGCTCGCAAGACACGTGCCCATCGCACGCCTCTCGGCTCGTCAAGGCCCGGGCGACTCCTGGAGGAACGTGAAGGGGAGGCCCCCGCCACGCGACCCGCCTCGCCCGGTCCCGGCCGTCGCGGCTGCGGTAAACTGCCGGGGATGAGCAGCAGGGCCGCTTCCGCTCCCGTCCGGCCCTTTCTCGAGCGTCTGGCCGAGGGGGTCGTGGTCTTCGACGGGGCGATGGGGACGGTGCTCTACGCTCGCGGCGTCTTCCTGAACCGCTGCTTCGACGAGCTCAACCTGTCGAGCCCCGGTCTCGTCCGGTCGATCCACGACGAGTACCTCGAGGCCGGAGCCGACGTCATCGAGACGAACACCTTCGGCGCGCACCGCTTCAAGCTCGGGCCCCACGGTCTCGACCGCCATGTGCGGAAGATCAACCGCGAAGGGGCGAGGATCGCGCGGGAGGCGGCGGCGGGCCGCGGCCTCGTCGCCGGGTCCATGGGCCCGATCGGCAAGCCCCTCGCCCCGCTCGGGAACATCTCGCGCGAGGACGCCCGCGAAGCCTATGTCGAGCAGGCCGAGGGGCTGCTCGAAGGCGGGGTCGATCTGTTCCTGCTCGAGACCATGCCGTCCCTGGACCAGGCGCGGGCCGCGTTCTCGGCCGTACGCTCCCTCACGAGCGACATCCCGGTCGCGGTGAGCCTGACCTTCAACGAGGAGGGCAACACGATCTACGGGGACACCCCCGAGGACGTGGTGCGCGAGCTCGAGGCCCTCGGGGCGCCGATGATCGGCGCCAACTGCTCCCAGGGGCCACAGGCCATGCTCGAGACGATCGTCCGGATGGCGGCGGCGGCGACCACCGCCCATCTCTCGGCGATGCCGAACGCCGGCGCTCCCGCCCTCGTGGAAGGGCGCTACGTCTACCTGTGCACCCCCGAGTACATGGCGACCTGGGCCCGGCGCTTTCTCGAGGCCGGGGCGAGCGTCGTCGGCGGATGCTGCGGCACGACGCCCGCGCACGTGAAGGACCTGGTGCGCTCGGTCCGCATGGTCCAGCCCGCGCGATCGGAGGCGAAGGTCCTGCCTCCCGCCCGACCGAAGGAGGCGCCGCTCCCGGTGCCCCGCGAGTCGAAGTCGTCCCTCGCCCGGCGGCTCGGGCAGAAGTTCGTCGTCTCGGTCGAGCTCGACCCGCCGCGGGGCGCCGACCCCGGGGTGATCCTCGAGCGCGCCCAGTACTGCCGGGAGAACGAGGTCGACGCCATCAACGTGGCCGACGGGCCGCGGGCTTCGGCCCGCATGAGCGCCCAGGCGATGTGCGTGCTGCTGCAGGACAAGGTCGGGATCGACACGATCCTCCACTACACCTGCCGCGACCGGAACCTCCTCGGCATCCAGTCCGACGTCCTCGGCGCCGTCGCCCTGGGCCTCCGGAACATCCTCGCGATCACCGGCGACCCCCCCAAGCTCGGGGACTACCCCGACGCCACCGCCGTGTACGACGTCGACTCGATCGGCCTCATCCGCATCCTCGACCACCTCAACCACGGCTGCGATCTCGCCGGGAACCTGATCGGTCCCGCCCTCGGCATCCACGTGGGCTGCGGCGCCGACCCGAGCAAGCCGGACATGGAGAAGGAGGTGCGGCGACTCGAGGAGAAGGTCGCGGCGGGGGCCGAGTACGTGATGACACAGCCCGTCTACGACCCGCGGACGGTGGAGCGCTTTCTCGGCTTGATCCGACACGTCGACGTCCCGGTCCTCGTGGGGATCCTCCCTCTCTACTCGCACAAGAACGCCGAGTTCCTCCACAACGAGGTGCCGGGCATGAGCATCCCCGCCGACATCCGCGAGCGGATGCGCCGGGCGGGGTCGGGCGAGCGTGCCCACGACGAGGGGGTGGCCATCGCCCGCGAGGCGACGCTCGCCGCGCGGGAGACGGCCCAGGGCGTCTACGTCATGCCCCCGTTCAACAAGGTCGAGCTGGCGGTTCGCGTGATCGAGGTGCTGAACTAGACTGGTAATACGGCTTCCTCGATGACCCGGCCCCTGATCGCCCTCGCCTTCGTCTGCCTCGCCACCGTGCGCGCCTCCGCCCAGGACCCCGCGCCCGTGTTCGGCGTGGGCCTCGACGTCGTCAACGTCACGGTGACGGTGCGGGACGCCGACGGCAAGCTCGTCCGCGACCTCACCGCCGCCGACTTCGTGGTGAAGGAGGAGGGGCGGGTCCAGGACCTGACCCTCTTCGCCCCCGCCGCCGACCCCAAAGAGCGCGAGGAGCTCACCCTCAACCTCGGGATGCTCTTCGACACGAGCAACAGCATGCGGGACAACCTGCGCCTCAGTCGCCAGTCGGCCATCCGCTTCCTCGACTCGATTCCCCGGGCGCGCGACCTCATCCTCATCTTCTTCGATCGCGACATCCGTATCTCGCGCTACAACTCGGAGAACCAGCAGGGCATCTTCGAGCGCATCCTCGAGACCGAGGGAGAGGGCTACACCGCCCTCTACGACGCGATCGCGGTGTACGTCTCGCGGGTGATGGGCACGCCGGGCCGCAAGGTCCTCCTGGTGTTCACCGACGGCGAGGACACGACGAGCTCCATCAGCGCCTCCAACGTGATCCGGCTCGTGCGCTCGACGAACGTGACGGTGTACCCCGTCGCGTTCAGCGAGGGGCGCCGCATGTCCTCCTCCAGCGAGGTCCGGGCGCGGGCCTTCCTCGGAGAGCTCGCGACCTCGAGCGGGGGGCAGGTGTTCCGTCCCCTCGCCTTGCGCGAGCTGGCCGAGATCTACAACCGCATCCTCGACGAGCTGAACGGCCAGTACGTCCTCGGCTTCGTGTCCGACGACCCCCGGCTTGACGGGAGCTACCGGCGCCTCGACGTCGAGGTTGCTCGCCCCGGGCTGCGCGTGCGCCACCGGCCCGGATACCACGCCCCCGAGGTCGTCCCCGACCCGGCCCCGTAGGGCGACCGCCCGCGGTTTCGCGGGCGTCTACTCTCCCGCTCCGTCGGTGTCGCGTCCGAGGAGCGACTCGACCCGGCGCTCGAGCGCGCGGAGCCGTCGGTGGAGGTCGGGCAGCCTCGGGAAGACCGCGCTCGCCTTGAGCCAGGCCCGGTTCTCGATCGCGGGGTAGCCGGAGACCACCGATCCCGCCTCGACCGAGCTCGGGATTCCCGTCTGCGCGGTGGCGACGGCCCCGTCGCCGATCTCCAGGTGCCCGGCAACGCCCACCTGCCCGGCGAGGGTGACCCCGCGGCCGACGCGCGAGCTTCCGGCGATGCCCACCTGTCCGGCGAGGACGCTGTGCTCGCCCACCTTCACCGAGTGGCCGATCTGGACGAGGTTGTCGAGCTTGCAGCCCCTCCCGATCCGGGTCTCGCCGAGGGCCGCGCGGTCGATCGCGGTGAGGGCGCCGATCTCCACGTCGTCCTCGATGACGACGATCCCGACCTGGGGGAACTTGTGGTAGCGGCCGTCGGCATCGCGGGCGAAGCCGAAGCCGTCGGCGCCGATGACGGCTCCGTTCTGCACCACCACCCGGTTGCCCAGCCGGCAGCCCTCGCGGACGTGGACCCCCGAGTGGAGCACGCAGTCTTCGCCGATCTCGACGCCGGGGTAGAGGACCACGTGGGGATGGACGACGGTCCGTGCTCCCAGGCGCGCTCCCTCGCCCACGACGCACTGCGCGCCCACGTGCACGTCCGGGCCCAACACGGCCGAGGGGTGGACGCGCGCGCCGGGGTCGACCCCGGCGGCGGGACGCGCGGCGGGACGCAGAAGCGCCACCGCCTTCGCGAACGCCAGGTACGGGTTGTCGACGACCAGGGAGGGGACGGGAGCCTCCTGTCCCCGTCCCAGCACCACCGCCGCCGCGTGCGTGGTGGCGAGGCGCGCGAGGTAGCGGCGGTTGGCGACGAAGGTCAGGTCGCCGGGGCCGGCCTCCTCGATCCCGGCGACCCCGCGGATCTCGACTGCCCCGTCGCCGCGCAGCTCGCCCCCGAGTTGCGCGGCCAGGTCGCGCAGGTTCACGCGCCCGGGGCCTTGTCGCCCCCTCCGGCGGGCGGCGTCGTCGGCGACGAGGGGGTGGTGGGGGCAGCCGGCCGCGTGGGCGTCTCCGTGGCGCCAGCGCTCACCGACCCGCTGAGCCACGCTCCTTCCTTCACCACCAGCACGCGCGCGTCCACCGATCCCTGGACGCGGGCCTTCTCCGCGAGGACCAGGCTCCGGGCCTTCACGTCGCCCTTGAGCTCTCCCGAGATCTCCGTGGTGTCGGCCACGATGGTGGCCTCGACGCGCGCCCCCTCGCCGATGACGAGGCGGCCCGAGACCTCCACCTGACCCCGCAAGCGGCCGAGCACCAGCGCGTCCTTGCCCCGCAGCTTGCCCTCGAAGTCGGCCTGGGCATCGACGATCGTCATTCTTTCTTCGGCCAATGTGCCTCCTTGGGCTGCTCGCGCATTCTAGCAGGGTGCGTCGCTCGGCCCGCAGGCGACCCGTGGAGCGCCCCCCCGGAGAATGATATCGTCGCCCAGCGGGAGGAGGGACCCGGTGGACTACGCCTACGCCGACATCGCCGGCATGATCGACCACTCGTTGCTGGCACCGACCCTGACCGAGGACGAGCTCGAGGCGGGGTGCCGACTTGCGCTCGAGTACGAGGTCGCGAGCGTGTGCATCCTGCCCTATGCCCTCAAGAGGTGCGCGGAGCTCCTGACGGGCAGCCTCGTCCAGCCCTCGACGACGATCGGGTTCCCGCACGGGGGCCACGCGACGCGGGTGAAGGCGGTGGAAGCGGAACGAGCCCTCGCCGACGGCGCCACCGAGCTCGACATGGTGGTCAACATCTCGAAGGTCCTCAGTGCCGACTGGGACTACGTCCGCGCCGACATCGAGGCCGTGCTCGAGCCCACCCACGCCAAGCGGATGAAGCTCAAGGTGATCTTCGAGAACTGCTACCTCCAGGAGGCGCAGAAGATCCGGCTGTGCGAGATCTGCGGAGAGCTCGGGGTCGACTGGGTCAAGACGTCGACCGGGTACGGCAGCGGGGGAGCGACCGACGAGGACATCGTCCTCATGAAGCAGAACTCGCCACCCTACGTGCAGGTGAAGGCGGCGAGCGGCGTGCGCGACCTCGACCGCCTCCTGCGGGTCCGTGAGCTCGGGTGCACGCGCTGCGGGGTGACGCGGACGAAGGAGATCCTCGACGAGCTCAAGCGCCGCCTCGGGCCTGACCCTGCGTGATTCGGTCACTGAGGGGATAAGGGCGGCCGGTCACGAGACTCGGTTGTCGCGGTCCCTGTCGATCTCGTCCACGGAGAGCGACAGGGACCGATGAGCACAGGCGTTCCCCCTCCCCCTCCGTGGGGAGGGGATAGGGGTGGGTCAGTATGCGGTTGGCTGGGTCCCTGTCCGCCTCGTCCGCGAGAAGGACGGGGACCGCGTGGCCCACAGGCGTTCCCCCTCCCCCTCCGTGGGGAGGGGATAGGGGTGGGGGGTCGATGGATGAACGAACGGACTCCTGCTAGGCTGGGAGGATGAGCCGCGCCCGCGCCGAGGAGCCGCGGCTCGCCCCCGCCCGGGCCGACACCAGCTTCCGTCTCCAGAGCGATTTCGAGCCGCGGGGCGACCAGCCGCGCGCCATCGAGGAGCTTCTGGGCGGCCTCGATCGGGGAGACCGTCACCAGGTGCTCCTCGGCGTGACGGGGAGCGGGAAGACCTTCTCCGTGGCCTCCGTGGTGGCGCGCGTGAACCGGCCCACCCTCGTTCTCGCCCACAACAAGACCCTGGCCGCTCAGCTCTACCAGGAGTTCAAGGCCTTCTTTCCGGAGAACGCGGTCGAGTACTTCGTCTCCTACTACGACTACTACCAGCCCGAGGCGTACGTGCCCCAGTCGGACACGTACATCGAGAAGGAGTCGACGATCAACGACGAGATCGACCGGATGCGGCTGTCGGCGACGCGGAGCCTCTTCGAGCGCCGCGACGTGCTCATCGTCGCTTCGGTCTCGTGCATCTACGGCCTCGGCTCTCCGGAGGCCTACTACGGGATGCTGCTGTTCGTGCGCCAGGGAGACACCCTGGACCGCCACGATCTCCTCGCTCGTCTGGTGGAGGCGCGCTACGACCGCAACGATTTCGACCTGCGGCGCGGGACCTTCCGCGTGCGCGGCGACGTGATCGAGATCGTGCCCGCCTACGAGGAGAGCGGGATCCGCATCGAGCTGTTCGGCGACGAGGTCGAGCAGATCAGCGCATTCGACCCTCTGACCGGAAAGGCAAGGACCCGACTCGCCCAGGTGGCGATCTATCCCTCGAGCCACTACGTCGTCCCCCAGCCGCGGCTCGCCGACGCGGTGAGGACGATCGAGGCGGAGCTGCTCGAGCACAAAGCGCTCCTCGAGGGCCAGGGCAAGCTCCTCGAAGCCCAGCGGGTTTACCAGCGGACGATGTTCGACCTCGAGATGCTGCGCGAGACGGGCCATTGCCACGGGATCGAGAACTACTCCCGCCACCTGTCGGGGAGGGCGCCGGGCGAGCCGCCGCCCACCCTCCTCGACTACCTTCCCAAAGACGCCCTGATGGTCGTGGACGAGTCGCACCAGTCGATCCCCCAGGTGCGCGGGATGTTTCACGGCGACCAGCAGAGAAAGCGCACGCTGGTCGAGTACGGCTTCCGTCTCCCCTCCGCCCTCGACAACCGTCCGCTCAACTTCGAGGAGTTCGAGTCGCGGCTGGGCCAGGTGCTCTACGTCTCGGCGACGCCGGGGCCGTACGAGCTGCAGAAGGCGGGGGGGGTCGTGGTCGAGCAGGTGATCCGGCCCACCGGGCTGATGGACCCGCGTCTCGAGGTCCGACCGGTGGCGGGCCAGGTCGACGACCTCCTTGCCGAGATTCGCACCCGCGTGGAGAAGGGTCAGCGCGTCCTGGTGACCACGCTGACCAAGCGGATGGCGGAGGACCTCACCGAGTACTACCACGACCTCGGGGTGAGGGTGCGCTACCTGCACTCCGACATCGAGACCCTCGAGCGCGTGCGCATCCTCCGCGACCTTCGTCGGGGCGAGTTCGACGTCCTCGTCGGCATCAACCTCCTCCGCGAAGGGCTCGACCTGCCCGAGGTGTCGCTGGTCGCCGTTCTCGACGCCGACAAGGAAGGCTTCCTTCGCTCCGCGGGCTCGCTGATCCAGACCGTGGGGCGGGCGGCACGGAACGTGGAGGGGATGGCCATCCTCTACGCGGACAAGGTCACCGACTCGATGAAGGCCACGATGGACGAGACGGGACGGCGGCGGGCGCTCCAGGAGGCCTACAACCGCGAGAACGGCATCACGCCCGAGACGATCCGCAAGAGCATCGGCGACCTGCTCTCCTCGGTCTACGAGCACGACTACGCCGCGATTCCCGAAGTCGGCGAGGAGCCCGAAGACCGCTACCGCTCCCTCGAGGACATCGACGCAGAGATCAAGGCGCTCGAGAAGCAGATGCGCGAGGCGGCTCGGGCCCTCGAGTTCGAGAAGGCGGCCCAGATCCGCGACCGCCTGCGCGTGCTGCGGGCCCGCGAGTTCGGCCTGAAGTAGCGGCGTGAGTTCGCGCCGCGTCCGAGCTCAGGCCGGCGTCCGCACCGGATCGTCGCTCGTCCGGCGGGCGAGCAGGCTCGCCGAGAGCCCGATGCGTCCCCGGGGCAGGGCCACGCGACCCTCGCGGACCTCGTGCAGGAAGACGCGGAAGCGCCTCT
>Ga0214472_10008177_pt1 | contig 10933 bp, 8 predicted proteins | sample RVTome_6_FD_207662 | JGI IMG/M metagenome (GOLD analysis project Ga0214472, IMG submission 207662) | Soil microbial communities from uranium-contaminated site in the Upper Colorado River Basin, Wyoming, United States - RVT140D175 | ecosystem: Environmental > Terrestrial > Soil > Contaminated >...
CCTTGACGTCGACGGCGGCCTTCGCGGTCGAGGTGTCCAGCACGCCGGCCTCGCTCGCGACCTTGGTAGCCGTGAACAAGCCGCATTCCAGCGACACGTCGATGAGCAGGTCCTTGCCGCCCGGACTTTTGAGCGTCGAGGTGAGGACGACCGAGTAGTCGCGGTCCTCTTCGGAAAGGATGTTGATGTGAGCGACGGACGCCGACGCTTTCGCGGCGGCGGTGCCGCCCGAGATGCCGGGCGTCTGGCTTGCCAGGATCAGCATCGCAAGGACGGCGGATGCAAGAAAAGCGATCTTTCGCACGGGCTTCCTCCACGGGTCGAGGACGTGCGAGGCCCGGGTGGCGCCTCGCTAAAGAGACCAACGATGCCTGGGCGCGGGCGTTTCTCGCGACGGCCGTTACGCCGGGATTCGTGCCAGTCCGCGGCCGAACGCGTCGTGCACCGCCGTCATCGTGCCCGCATTGCGCACATTGTTGTAGAGCGCGACGTAGGTCGCGACGGCGCCGTCGCGGGAGACGACCCAACCGGCCAAGGCTCGGACGCCTCTGAGCAGACCGGTCTTGCCGCGCAGGTTTCCGCCCGTCGGCCAGTCCGTCATGCGATGCAGCAATGAGCCGGCGCGGCCGGCGACAGGCAGCGAGTCGCGAAGCGCGGCGCCGCGCGCATCTTTCATCGACAGCATCAACGCCAGCACGGTCGCCAGCACGCGCGGCGAGGCTCGGTTGAGCGTCGACAACCCGGAGCCGTCCTCGACGACGAGGGTGCGGACGTCGACCTTCTTGGATGCGAGCGCCTGCTTGAGCACCGCCACACCGGCCGCGGTGGTGCCGGCGCCACCGAATCGCGCGCCGAGTCCTTTCAGGAGCATCTCGGCCGGATAGTTGACGCTCCACCGGTTCGTCCAGCCGACGATCTCGCGCAGCGTCACCGACGTGATGCGCGTGATCTCGACCGCCCCGTTCGCGGCCTTGCCCATCTTCACCGAGCCCGTGATGGTGACGCCGCGCGCTTTGAGTGCGTCGCGAAGATACGTGGCGGCCAGCAACGCCGGCGATGACGAGACCGACTTGCCTTGTGGGTCGCCCAAGCCCAGATTCACGGTCAAGCCGCTGAGATTTCCGACGTCGATGTCGCCTCGCTGATACGACGATTGCCATCCGCGTTGCCATCGGTGCGAATCGAAGATCGACTCGTCGGCGATCAGGTCGCCTTCGATCCGCCGCAAGCCCAGGTTCTTGACCAGCCCGTCGGCAAGCAGCTCGATGGTCGGCACGAACGAGATCGCCGAGATCTTGCCGGTCGGGCTGTCGCGGCGATACCGCGGCGTGAATGCCTGTGTCGACAACGTCGGATCCCCGCCGCCGACGAGCGTCATCGCGCCGGCGATCGTCCCGTCCTGAATCGGCGCGGCCGCCGCGACGCGTGTCGCGAAGCGATGGTCCGGACCGAACTTGACGATCGCGGCCGTGGTCGTGAGCAGCTTCTGGAGCGACGCGGGTAGCATCACCCGGTTGTCGTTTCGGATGTAGACGAAGCGGCCGTTGCGAAGCACCGCGTAGCCGGGGACCGAGCCGCGCGCGGGACTCATCGCCGACACGCGCGCCTCCAGACGCCCCACCTGCCGGCCGTATTCCGCGTCCGACCATCCGGCCCGCGCGACCGAGACGCTGCTCGCGACGAGCGCGCACAAGGCAAGCAGAATGCCCGATCGCATGCGGCTCATGAAATGCCGATGATAGACGTTCGCCGCGTCGCAGGTGCCGTCCGCCCGATGTCTACGGTTGCCAGGCGCCGTTGGTGAGGCGCACGTTGAAGAACCCGAAGCTGCCGTCGGTGTACCAAAGCTCGCCTCGCTCGGGCGCGAACGCGGGTGCGGACATCGCGTAGGCGACGTGGGGAACCAGCGAGCTGTCGCTGCCCCCCGGGAACTCCAAGCCGGACGGCTTGGGAATCGGGGCGTTGAAGTATGCGGCTTCCTTCGGCGCGAGCGGATCGCGGATGTCGAACACGCGCACGCCCGACAGAATGAAGCTGCATGCGACGATGCCCGGCTCCTCGCGCTGGGGAACGCCGCAATAGTGGCCGGTATATCCGCCGAGGAACCATGCGGCGCCGGGATCGTCGGCGATGGCCGCTCGATTTGCGGGGTCGTGCACCTCGAGGCGAAGGTCCGACACGACGACCGGATTCGTATCGTCGGCGATGTCGATGATGCGCGCGGCGCCGACGATGCCGTTGGTGCTTCCCGAGCCGAGCCCGGTCGAGAACTCGTCGATCTCGATCAGATAGGGGTTGCCCGCGATCGTCACCGGGATCGGGACTTGCGGGATGCTCACCGTCGGCCAGGTGATGTGGCTGACTTCAGTCACGACCGGATCCGTCGCGCGCGCTTGCACCTGCGACACGTCCAAGATCGTGAGCCCGTCGCGGCCGAGGTCGGCCGCATACAGGCGCGTGCCGAGGTCGCTGACGTTGATGCCGTGGAAGTTGTACTCGCCCGTCCACGCGATCGAGGGAAGCGACGGGTCTGCCACATCGACGGCCGTGACGCGATTCCCCCCCGTCGAGGTGGCCCAATACGTGAGCCCGTCCGGCGCGAATCCGCCTTCGTGTCCGATCAGGCCGAGCGGAGTGCTCGACATCAGAACGGGCGTGCGGCAGTCCTGCGAGACGTCGTAGACATCGACGATGCCGGGGGCCTGCAAAGGGTTGCCGGCGACGGCCGCGAGCAAGCCGCGTCGCTCGTTCAGGCTGAGCGACTCGTGCGGGGTGAGCATCGCCGGCGTCACCAGGTTCGCGGTCTTGACCGGTGCGGCCGGGATGCTCATGTCGAGCACGATCACCCCGGGCAGATCGGTCGCCGCCTTGGGTGCGTTCAGCGGGAACAGGAGCGTGCTGTCGTAGTAGGCGCATTCACGCCCGGCCGCGTCGATGTAGCGAAACACCTTGTAGCCGCCCGCGCCGCCGGTGACGCCGGACGCGCCGAAGCGTCCGGCCATCTCGGCGTTGCAGCGGATGCCGTCCGCGGCGTAGCCCGACTCGATGTCGGCGGCGGTGACCCGGCCTTGCATCCCGGTTTCGGGATGTGATCCGGGCCCGCACGCCGCGCGCGGCGTTGCGGCCGCGACGGCGGTGCCGTGGGTGAAGGTGGTGACGGTGACGAGGAGCGTCGCGGCGAGCGCGAGCCCGCGCATGGATCGGACGGTGAACAGCATCGATGGCCTCCGCGATGAAATGGACCGGTCATGTCAGGGTTCGCCGTCCGACCGCGCGGTTCCTGCAAGCGGGGCAAAACGGCCCCGGCTAGGGCTGCGGGGCTCCCTTCGAGATCCAGTAGGCGTTGAGCGCGCCCTGCATCTTCGGGAACCAGATGAAGGCGCCGATGATCGACAGCAGGAACCAGAAGCCCGCGGTCGCCTTGACCGGGCTGGTCCGGCCGTCGCGTTCGTACATGCGCTTGATTTCGGACGGGATCAGGAACCACGTGACCGGCGAGACGAGGATGTAGATCAGCAGCCCGACGCCTCCTCCGAGGCCTTCCCCGGTGTGCTCTTTCATCTCGGCGTGGGCCTTGAAGGTCCACACGAAGGTGTAGATCCCCAAGGTCACGATCGAGAGCAGGATGCCCGTCCCCACGGAGCGTGGGATTCCGACGGCTCCGGACGGTCCGCCGACGGACGGTTGCGGCGGCTGCGGTGGTTGGACCGGCGAGTATTCGCTCATGGTCCCCCTTTCATCGGGGCGGATTCTACGCGCCGGCTGCCGAAACGGAAGGATGAGTGCAATGAGTAGTCGTCGGCGGGGTCTTTTCTTCGAGGGAGATCATGCCGAGCACATCACGCCGCGTTGCCGCATGCCGTCGCACCCTGCTGGTCGCGGCGGCGGTCGCGCTGGCCGTGATGGCGGCGCCCGCGCAGGCCGGGCACAACGGGTGCGACGAGCCGCCCGAGCCGCCGCGCACCCGGCCGGCCGAAGCCGCGCCTGCGTTCCTTGATCCGGCCTCGGCCGCGGTGACGCTCGCGAACGGCGCATCGCATCGGATCGACGGTGCGCTGACGCGTCCGGCGAGCCCGACGCCGGTTGACGTCTTCTTCCTGATCGACACGACCGGCAGCATGGGCGGCGCGATCTGCGGCGTGCAGCGCGACTTGTCGCAGGTCGCCGTCGATCTGGCGCGTGCCGGCGTCGACGTGAACTTCGGGCTCGGCATCTATCGCGACTATCCGTTCGCGCCCTGGGGATCGGAGGGAGACTTCGCCTATCGCCGCGTACGGGATATCGCGCCGCTCGACCGGCGATTGCTCGATGCGCTGCACGATCTGGAGGCGGCCGGCGGCGGCGACGGTTTGCAGTCGGGACTCGCGGCGCTCTACCAGACCGCGACCGGCGCGGGACAAGACGTCAAGCCGGCCGGCGCATCGGCCGGCGACATCGCGCCGGCGCTGTCTCCGCGATTCCGAACGGAGTCGCTCCGGCTGGTGATCAACGCGACCGACGTCGAGTTCCGAGAGCCGAGCGACGAGCAACGCAGCGAGGAGTACGGCGACTATCCCGGTCCCGCCTTCACGCGCGTCGTGCGCGCGCTGAAGGACCGCCGCATCATGCAGGCCGGGCTGGCGATCGGCTCCGGCGCGTATGACTCGCTCGCGCGGATGGCCGCGCAGACGGGTGCGGTCGCGCCGGCCGGCGGAGCCGATTGTGACGGCGACGGCGACTCGGAAATTCGGGCCGGCGAGCCGTTGGTGTGCGAAGGGCAGCAGGATCCGGTTGCCGGACCGCTGCTGGGCGGCGGCCGTCCGGTGCTCATGGCGGATGCGATCGTTGCGATCGTGCGCGCGCTTCGTGACGAGGACCGCATCCGATTTCGCGTGGACGGCGACGCCGACCTGGTCGAGAGCATCACGCCGATGGTTTCGGAACCGGTTGATTTGAAGAAGGACGCGCTGGTCCGGTTCGCCGTGAACCTTCGATGCGACCGCCACCACGGAACGAAGCGGTTCACCGTCGTTGCATCGGTCCGCGGCGAGACCATCGCGACGTTGCCGGTCGATGCGACGTGCTTGCCGCCGCCGGCGACCGTGCGCGGCACCGTGCGCGGCGCCGCGCACGCGCCGAGCGGGCAGCAGCCGGCCCATCAGCCCGCGTCGCAGCCGCAGGCCAACCCGAATCCGAATCCCAACCCGAACCCGAATCCGAACGTGCAGGCGCAGGCCGATCCCTCGGCTGCGGTCGGCGTCGCCGTCGCGCCCGAGCCGCAAAGCGCACTGGCGCACGCGTTGAACGAGTCGGGACTCACCGAGATGCGTGCGCGCCGCGATCCGGCCGGCCACCTAGCCGGCCGTTGGGCCGCCGGCTCGCTGCTCGTCACGGTGGCGGCTGCCGCATGCGGGGCACGGATCGCCGGATCCGGCGGGTTTGCGCTCGCGGTGCGTTCGCACAGGAACCGACGACGAGGAGGGACGCGACGATGAATTCGCTTCGCCGATGGCTGCGGGCGCGCATGCAGAGCGCGCGACGATTCCGGCGGCTGCGCGCAGGCCGGCGCACCAAGCGCACCCGCACGATCGTGCTGCTCCTGGTTCTGGTTTCGCTCGGCGGCGGCATGGCGGCGGCGCTCGATGCGCTCGAACCGGCGCCGCACGGCGAACGCATCCGCATGGACGAGTTGGATGCGATCGCGACCGCGAACGTGATCACGCAGGCGACGTTCCGCGACGAGGACGCGCAGATCGTGGGCCGCTATCGCTGTCCCGCCGGCGCCGGAGCCGGCGTCGCGGCATGCGTGTCGGCGTCGACCGCGCCGGCCGCCGGCGATGCGGCCGCTCCCACGCCCGCCTTTGCCACGCGCCGCTTCTGGATGCCGTATCCCAAGTCGGATCTGGCGACGGGCGCGCTGATCTCCACGGCCGTCGAGGCCGGCGCGCGCGTGACCGTCGACCCGCAGACCGGCAAGGCGCAACTTCGGATGCTCACCACGTTCGTGCTGCCGCTGCTGATCTTGGCTTCGCTCTTCGCGCTGCTGTTCACCGCGGGCCGCTCGGCCGGATCGGGCATCGGCGATGTGATCGTGTTCGGGTCGCTCCGCAAGGGCCGCGCGCGCCGCGGCCGCGCCGCGCGCGTGACCTTCGAGCACGTCGCCGGCGCCGAGCATGCCGTCGCCGAATTCCGCGAGGTCGTGGACTATCTTCAGAATCCAGAGCGGTATCGCGACATCGGCGCGCAGGCGCCGAAGGGCGTGCTGATGATCGGCCCACCCGGATGCGGTAAGACCTTGCTCGCCAAGGCCTGCGCCGGCGAGGCCGACGTTCCCTTCTTTTCGGTCGCCGGGGCGGAGTTCGTGGAATCCCTCGTCGGGGTCGGCGCCGCGCGCGTGCGCGACCTGTTCCGCCGCGTGCGCGCCGCCGCGCCCGCGATCGTGTTCATCGACGAACTCGACGCCGCGGGGCGACGTCGCGGATCCGGCGGCGGACAAGGCGGCAGCGACGAGCGCGAACAGACGCTCAACCAGTTGCTCGTCGAGATGGACGGATTCGACGCGTCGGCCGGCATCGTGGTGATCGGCGCCACGAACCGTCCCGACATCCTCGATCCGGCGCTGCTGCGGCCGGGCCGCTTCGACCGCCACGTCACCGTCGACCAGCCAGACCGCGACGGCCGCCGCGAGATCCTTCGCCTGCACGCTTTGCAGCGGCGGCTCGGCGGCGACGTCGACTTCGAGTTGCTCGCGCGGCGCACGCCCGGGTTTTCGGGCGCCGAGCTGGCGGGAGCCGTCAACGAAGCGGCGCTGCTGGCCATCCGCGCCGGCAAGACCACCGTCGGCATGGAAGAGATGCTCGAAGGCATCGAGCGCGTCGTGTCCGGCCCGCAAGGTCGCGGCCACGCGATCGGCGCGACGCAGCGGCGGCGCATTGCCGCGCACGAAGCAGGCCATGCGATCGTGACCGCGTCGCTCGGCCGCGCCGACGACGTGCATCGCGTATCGATTCTTCGCCGCGGACGCACGCTCGGGAGCGTCGCGACCGACGCCGGCGAAACGTCGTTTGTGACGCGCAGCGAGATCCGCGACCGGCTGGCCGTTCTGCTTGCCGGCGTCGCCGCGGAAGAGATGACGACCGGTGAGCCGTCCACGGGCGCAGAGGCCGATCTGGAGCAGGCCAGCATGATCGCCCGCGATCTGGTCGCGCGCTACGGGATGAGCGGCTCGCTCGGACGACCGCGACTGCTGGCCGCCGACGCGGCCGGCTTCCTGGGCGAGCGGCCGCCGCTGGACGATGTCGCGCCCGAAACGCGCACGCAGATCGACGCCGAAGTCCGCGAGCACCTGGCCGACGCGGAGCGCCGCGCCGCCTCGATTCTGGATGCGAACCGCGCCGCGCTTCAAGGGCTGATCTCCCGGCTCGAAACCGAAGAGACGATCGACGGTGCCGCCCTTCAGGACGCGCTTCGCGGCGTCGAAGCCTCCGCCATGCCCCCACCCCGGCGACGCGCTCGCCGACCCTGAAGGGGTCCGTCCGCAGGGACTCTTTCACGGCCGCCCCGCGAACCGCAACCATTCGGAATCGCAAGGCGTTCGGATGGGTATGACCACCTCTGCTCGCGTGCCCGCCCACCTAACGCCGTCGGCGGGAGAATCGGTGCGAGTATGCATCCTCGGAGGCACGCTCATCGGTTCGGACGAGCGTGATCGAAGAGGCGTTGGAGCGAAGCGAGATTTCGGGCGGCAGGCTCGACGCGTTGTATCGGGACCACGCGCCGTCGGCGCGGCGGCTGGCCTATCTGCTGACCGGCGACCGCTGGGCGGCCGACGACATCGTGCAAGATGCTTTCGTGCGGATTGCCGGCCGCTTCCTGGATCTGCGCGACGCGCAGTCCGCCCAGGGATACGTGCGACGCACGGTCGTCTCGCTCGTCATCGCGCGGCATCGTCGCAGGAAGGTCGAAGCGCGCTACGCCGAGCGACAGCGCGCCGAGCGACACGAGCCGCACACCGATCCCGACCCGGCGGAGCGCGACGAGATATTCAAGGGCCTGTCGCGGTTGTCGGAGCGGCAACGCGCGGCGCTCGTGCTTCGCTACTACATGGACCTGAGCGATGCCGATATCGCCGAAGCGCTTGGATGCCGGCCGGGCACGGTCAAATCGCTGCTGTCGCGCGGCCTGGAGTCGTTGCGTGGAGTGATGAGTGATGAATGAGGATCTGGAACGCCGCCTCCGCCGGTCGCTGAGCGAACGGTCGGCCGATCCCCTGCGCGGCGAGTCCTCGTTGCCCCGTCCGACGCGCCGGCGCGCTCGCGCGCGACGCGCGACCAACGCCCTCTCCGCGGTGCTGGCGGCCTCGATCGTCATTGCGGGAACGACGACGCTGATTTCGCAGCGCTCGGCCGGCCCTCCGGCCGCGTCGCTTCCCCCTGCCTCGCCGACGCGTGTGCCCGAGCCGTCGGCGACGGCCGCGCCGACGGTCGAGCCCGCCCCGCGGTCGACGCCGGTGCGCTCGGCGCTCGCGCGAGTCGCCGAGGTTCCCGACGCGGGCGCGAAGATTGCCGCGCACGGCGGCGTCTGGGTGATCGCCACGACGCGCGTGCTCAAATACACGACATCGGGCCGGCTGGACGGGCGGATCGTGCTTTCCGACATCGCCGGCGCGAACGCGGTGCTGGAACCGCGCGTCGTGGCCGCCGACGATGGGGGCGTCTGGATCGCCGGCGCCGGTGCGGATGACGTGGATCGCACGCTCGCGACGGATCGGTGCGATGCGATCGAACCGGCCGGCGGCGACCGCGACGGAGAAGCGTTCGTGATGCGCATCGACGCCGGCACGATGTGTCCGTCGGTGCTGATCAAACTCGGCGTCGCCTCCGAGCCGGACGCCTCCGAGCCGGGCTTGCTGCCGACGCCGTCTTCGTCGCCGGCTACGGCGCGCTCGCGGTTCGTGCGATGGCACGGGCTTGCGTTCGCCGCCGGCTCGCTGTGGATCGGCGCCGACGGCGGCATGCTGCGCGCCGACCTCGCCGCCGGCACGCTCGAAGAGGTCGGCGTCGACGCATATTCGGTGGGCGCCGGGTTCGGCAGCATCTGGGCCGCCGTATCGCAGAACCGTGGCACGCCCGGCGAAGACAACTTCATCGCTCGCATCGATCCGGCGACCGCGCGGGTCATCGCCACGATCGACGTGCCCCCGGCCGACCCGTCAACGACGACCGACTTCGCCGAAGTGCACGTCGGACCCGACGCGGTCTGGGCGGAAGGGTGGGGCATCGTCGCGCAGATCGACCCGGATCAGAATCGAGTCGTTGCCGGCTACGACGTCGGTGGTGAGCATCTGATGGGGGATATGGCCTCGGGGGACGGTCGCTTCTACCTTGCCGACAACGGACCGAAAGCCGACGGCGTGTGGGTGATCGACGCGACGCGACGAGTGCTGCTTCGCAAGATCGCGACGGGAGCGCCCGCGAACGGAATCGCGCTCGCGGGCGACCGGCTCTGGTTCAGCCGCTCCGGCGAGATCTGGCGCTTGAAACTCGAATAGAACGTGCCGATGCAACCGATCGCGGGCGGCGAACGTTCTGTTGGGCATGAGACGAGGGACGACAGTCGCAGTGACGATGGCGCTCGGCGTCGTGGCGGCGGCATGCCGCGCAAGCGTCGCGCCGCCCGGCACGGCGGTGACCCGGACGGCGGTCCAGTCGATCGCTTCCCTGCCGGGCGGCTTGGAAACGCCCTCGCATCAGCTCGTGGCCCCGGTGGCCACGCGGCCGCGGGTCGCGACACCGTCGGCGCGACCCGATCCGTGCGGGACGCGCCGGCCGGCGGGGTACCGGCTGCGCAGCGGCTATCCGACGCGCGACGGCCGGCGAAACCCGCAAGACGCCGCGCTCTACCTGCAAGCCGTGCTGTCCGATTCCGCGACCTCGAAGACGCAGAAGATGTGCCTGGCCACGCGTGCCGCGAACGGCGTTCTTCGAAGCGCGATCGAGCGTGACGGCGCGCTGCTGTTTCCCTATTCGTTTTCCTACGGCTTCGGCGCCGCCGGACGGGTGCGCGCGCCCTGGTTTTCCGGCTTGGCGCAGACCACGCTGATGGGATCGTTCCTATCGATCGCGCGTCTGACCGGTGACGCGGCCTATGAGCGGGCGGCCCGATCAACGTTCGAATCGCTGCTCCTTCCGCGCGCATCCGGCGGACTCGTCGACGAAGCCGGCGGCGGCGCGTGGATTCAGGAGTATCCGAGCCCGACGCCGTCATACGTGCTCAACGGGCATCTGTTTTCGATCATGTCGGCGCGTTCGTTCGCCGAGGTGACCGGGGACGCCCGTGGCCGCGACCTGTTCGCTCGCGGTGCGACGGCCGCCGCGGCGCTGTTGCCGCTGTTCGACGTTCCGACGCCGGGCGGCTCGATCAGCGCCTACGACCTGCTTCGACGGAGTGACGGCACCGAGATCAGAATCGCCGGAGCGGTCGTCGAAGAAGCCGTCGTCGTCGACGGCGCCGGGCGCGTCGTTGCGCGACCGGATCTCGCGGCGATCGCGACGGGAGTCCGGCCGCGCTACCCGGTGTCGGTTCGTGCCGTGCCGCGCGTGTTTCTGCGCGTCGCGTATCGCGGCGCCGGCACGCTTGAGGCACGACAGGAAGGCGGGTGGATCCGGATCGCGACGCTCGACGCGGCCGCATCGCCGGCCACGATCGAGATCCCGCAACGCTTCCAAGGCCGCACCATCAATTTGCGCTATCACGCCATCCACGTAGACGTGCTTCGCCGGCTCGCGCGCGCCTCGGGCAACGCCGAGTTCTCGCGATGGGCCGATCGCTGGGCCCGGTGACGTGGCGCGCGGGCTCGGATAGTCTGCGCTCGTGACGGTCATCCGAGACGCTTTCGATGCGGACATGCGGCGACGGCCGCCGCCGGAGCGGCCCGGTGTTCGCGTTGAGATCG
>Ga0214472_10008178_pt1 | contig 10933 bp, 13 predicted proteins | sample RVTome_6_FD_207662 | JGI IMG/M metagenome (GOLD analysis project Ga0214472, IMG submission 207662) | Soil microbial communities from uranium-contaminated site in the Upper Colorado River Basin, Wyoming, United States - RVT140D175 | ecosystem: Environmental > Terrestrial > Soil > Contaminated >...
TATCCCCGCAGGAACTCCGGGAGAGCACCAGGATTCGGGACTGGCGCTCTCCTTCCGGATGTACTCATGTGGGCTTGGGCAGTTCCGCAGCCCGGAATGAGGTGGGATCCGTCTATGCGACCCACCCCTCACGGCGGACGATCGGAGACGTCGGATACAGCCACGGGAGGTGGTGAGGATGGAGTCGCTTGGAACGTTCGCTCTGGCATTCTGCGGCGGGTCCCACATCGGGGAGGGACTCTTGACCTTGGCCCGGTACGCCGGGCTGGCAGCCATGGGGGTGATCGCGCTCATCGTGATCGTCCGAGTCGCCCGTCGGCGGCGGCGCAGGCCTACTGAGCCAGCCACAAGCGCAGCGGACCACATGGAGCGCCACAAGGTCGCCACGCCCTCGTCGCGGGCGTGAGCGATCCGCCGCGCCTAGGCCCCGAACACTGGCCGACGAGGCTGACGGCCCGGCCAACGTCTCAGGTCACCGTTCCTGGCTCTGCATCAACGCCAGCCCGAACAGGAAGACGGGCAGGCCGATGAAGGACAGGAACACGGTCAGGATCAGCATCCAGCCGGCAATGGCCACACCGAATCCGATCGCGACCAGGATCAGGCGCCACAGGATGCCGGGCCCCTCCGGCCTCTTGAACTCTTGGACCAGGCCCTTCGCCTCGATCTCCTTCGAGAGGGCGAGCGGCCGGGTCCGTTCGGTCGTCTGAAGCATCGCCGCCTCCTTCGTCGTGTCGAACCCTGAGACGGGGCCGCGACGGCGGCTGTGACACGCCGTGCCGGATGTGAGCCGAGATGTCACACGGGGACCCCGTGTCTCGTCTCAGGAGGGACAATGGATGCTGAGCCGAGCCGGGAGACCCAGGTGAGCGAGCTGTTCGAGGAGCTCAGGCCGCTGATGTTCTCCATCGCCTACCGCATGGTCGGAAGCGTGAGCGAGGCGGAGGACATCGTCCAGGAGGCGTTCCTCCGCTTCCACCGCGAAGCGAGAGAGGGCGTTTTCATCGAGTTCCCGAAGGCGTACTTGTCCACTGTCACGACAAGGCTGAGCATCGATCACCTGCGTTCGGCGCGCGTGCGACGGGAGAGCTACGCGGGCACGTGGCTGCCCGAGCCCCTCCTGACCGATACCAAGTCGGACGCCGTGGAACACGCCGAGACCGCGGACTCGCTGTCGCTCGCCTTCCTCGTCCTGCTGGAGAGCCTCACCCCCGTCGAGCGAGCGGTCTTCCTCCTTCGGGAGGTGTTCGGCTATGGGTACGACGAGATCGCGACGATCGTCGGCAAGAGCGAGGCGAACTGCCGCCAGCTCGCGGTCCGCGCCCGTCGTCACGTGGAGGACCAGAAGCCTCGCTTCGAGGCTTCTCGAAAGCGCCGCGAGGAGCTCGCGCAGCGCTTCTTCGACGCGGTCGGGAAGGGCGACACCGAAGGCCTCATCGACCTGCTCGCCGCTGATGTCGTTGCCTACGGCGACGGAGGCGGCAAGGCCCCGGCGTTTCCCCGTCCGGTGTACGGCCGGGATCGAGTGGCCCGGCTGCTGCTCGGCGCCACGGCACGGGGTGAGCGTCTGGCGGTCACCGGCATGCTGTCCGTTGAGATCAATGGGCAGCCGGGGGCACTCCTGTTCGATCCGAACGGGCTGCCTGTGGCGGCGGTCTCGCTCGACATCGCCGACGACCTCGTGCAGACCGTGCGGGCCGTCAGCAATCCGGAGAAACTCCGCCACCTCGGTCCGGTCGCGGATCCGGGTCGTCTGCACCGGCTCCCCAGGAGCACGGGGCCTCAGGATCCCGAGTCGTAGCGCGATCGCGCCACGCAGCTGCTCAACCTATGTGCATCGCTCCCGTGTACGTGTCGAGGATGCAATCGAGTCCGCACGAAAGGGTCCCCACCAAGGAGCCGGACCCGTGGAGCCTCTCGTAGGCACCGGTTCCATCCAGCACCGACCACGACGCGGTCGTGGTGCCCGCGATGAAGTCCAGCTTCACCCGCAACGAGAGGAGGAACGAGCCGGACCCATCGTCGCAGGTGAACTCGTGAACGACGAGGATCTGAGCCTGGGACCCGCTTTGTCCCCCGACGAAGAGCGAGAAGAGGTTCACGACGGCCCCTTCGTCGCAGAGTACTTCACCGTCGTCCGCGATCACGTCGAATGAGCCGGTGCCATTGGTGAGATCGATCGGCGAGACGATCTCAACGTCCGTCGGCGGCGTGGCTGCGGCCGGCGCGGACGCGGCCGCGACTACGGTCCCGGCAAGAGCAGCCACGATAAGCGCCTGTGGAAACCGGGAACGGTTCATGCGACCCTCCTCTGGTCGTTTCTACCGTCCGCACGATACGCGTGAGACCCGACGCGGGTCAAGGTTCACATCGTGCCGTTGCGAAGAGGACCGCGCGGCAGCTCATCAGGAGAGGCGGCTCCAGGTCGGAGATTAGCTCCAGCCCGTCGGCACATTGTTCCGCTTCTTGTCGTGTCGGAGGGGGATTCTAACCCCAACGGGCCATGCGCCCACAAGGCCCTAACCCACTGTGAACAGTTCGCGGTCGTCCGCTACAGTTCGCCACGCAGGTCAGCACCGTGCTGCAGAGCGCCGGACCCCGCGCACGTTGACCAACTGCCGCGCAAGCGCCCGACTATGACCAAGAGTGTGACCACGTCAAGGTCGCCCTCTCAGATGGGGTCGATCTCCTAGCGTCTGCGCGAAGCGACAACTGACCGGCGCCTGCTTCGCCCGACGGGAACCATCCGAGCCCAGGCTTCCCGGACGGAAAGCCCGGTGCGCCTATTCGCCGAGGAGCTTCAGGCCGTACTTCTCCTTTAGTACGGGAATCCATTCCGGGACGAACGTCAGATCGTAGCCGCTGCCGAGCTCGGCCCGGCGCTGCTCGAAGTCCTTTGGCATGGCAGCCACCAGCTCGCCAAGCTGACGGAAGAATCGCTCAAACCGAGAGGGAACGATGACCTCGATCAGCCGGGCCGCCTCCGGCCCGGGGTTCCAGAAGGTGTGAGGGACCCCCCGAGGCTTGACGACATACGAGCCCGGGCCGGCAACCGCTTCCACGTCGCCGATCCGCACACCGAACCGGCCCTCCAGAACATAGGACACCTCGTCCTCCGCCCCGTGGACGTGGGGCGGCACCAGCCTCCCCGCCTCCATCGGGTGCTCAACGATGGAAACGGAGCCCCCGGTCTGGTCGGCGCCGATCTTGAACACGACGCCGAGCCCGCCCAGGTCGACGGAGTCTCCCACCTCCGCTCCGACGACCACCATTTCCGCGGTTATGTGCATGGGCAGCTCCTTTCTATCGCGATACGCTGTGTATCATGATGTGCCGATGCTAGCCGAGGTTCCCAGCGGCCGTCAAGTTCGAGATACACTGCGTGTACTGATATGGCTCGGAAGTACGAACTGAAGCGGCGCGCGGAGCGCCAGGAGGAGACCCGGCGGCGGATCGTGGAAGCGGCCGTGCACCTGCACGGTACGGTAGGTCCGGCCAGGACCCAGGTCAGGGCCATCGCCGAGCGGGCTGGCGTGGAGCGGGTCACGGTCTACCGTCACTTCCCCGACCAGGCCTCGCTGCTGCGGGCCTGTCGGGAGCACTACCTGGCGGAGAATCCCCCGCCAGAGGACTCCTGGAAGCGGATCGACGACCCGGAAGCTAGGCTTCGCTCCGGCCTGGCTGCGGCCTACTCCTTCTACGCCGAGAACGAGGCCATGATGTCGAACGTGCTTCGGGATGCCGAGGTACTTCCAGTCGGCGGCGGATTCATCGGCTTCAAGCGCGACACTGTCCAGGCCCTCGACAGAGGATGGGGCCTGCGGGGCCGGCGCCGTACGCAACTGACCGCCATCCTCGACCTGGCGGCAGACTTCCACACGTGGCGATCGCTCGTTCGCCGCATGGGCCTCAGCCACCAGGAGTTGATCGACCTGTTGGTTCGGTGGGTTCGGTGCGTCCATCGTGGGGAGGCGCTATCCGATCACAGACTGCGGTAGCGCGCTCCAGGGTGGGGAACGGCAACCCCGAGCAGGTTCACACGGTGCGTGTGAGGCAGAGAAGAAGCTCCAGACCCGGAGCGATTCGGCCATGCGCTGGGTTGGGAGTGTGCCCAAGGAGGTGGACCTTGGAGGGGCGCCGAAGCGGCGCCACCGATGTTTCAGATCTGGTGTCGGAGGGGGGATTTGAACCCCCACGGGCTATGCGCCCACTAGGCCCTCAACCTAGCGCGTCTACCTAGTTCCGCCACTCCGACGGGCGAGCAGGATTCTATCAACCGACCGGTGGCGAACCAGGCGGCCTACTTCACCCACTGCCAGGAGAGCCAGAACGTGCTGGCTCCGAAGATGATGGCCGTGATGACCGTGATCTTGTCCAGCCGCCGCTCCAGGGCCGTGCCCCCGGCCAGGGTGCTGGTGCCGCCGAACATGTCGGACAGGCCGCTCCCCCGCCCCGCGTGAAGCAGGATGAACAGGATCAGGAACAGCGACGAGGCCACGTTCAGGACCAGGGCGATGACGTTCAGCATGGGCCCAGTCTAGACGGCGTCCACGTCGATGACCGCCCGATCGGGCAAAGGGAAGTGGCACGCGGCGACCTGCCCGGGGTGGTGTGGTAGCAGGGCGGGGTCCTCCTCCCGGCACCGGGGGTGCGGCTCGTCGCCCAGCCCCTCCGCCCTGGCGGCCTCGCGGCTCTTCGGGCACCGGGGGTGGAACCGGCAGCCCGAGGGCGGATCGATGGGCGAGGGGACGTCTCCCTCGAGGATGATCCGCTTCTTGTGGGCCGAGAGGTCCGGGTCCGGGATGGGGACCGCCGAGAGCAGGGCCCCGGTGTACGGGTGCTTGGGGTTCTCGTACAGCGTGTCGCCGGGGGCCATCTCCACGATCTTTCCCAGGTACATCACGGCCACCCGGTCCGACACGTGCTTCACCACCGACAGGTCGTGGGCGATGAACAGGTAGGTCAGGTTGAACTCCTCCTGGAGGTCCACCAGGAGGTTCAGGATCTGGGCCTGGATCGAAACGTCCAGGGCCGACACGGGCTCGTCCCACACGATTGGCTGTTACCAGCTAGCCGACCAGCACTTCCTCGACAGACAAGCCGTTATTCACCGCGAGGTGAACGAACGAGACGTAGCCTGAGAACTGGTCGAACTCGAACTGTGTGACGGTGTCGGCAACGACCGTCACCTGCTTGCCCGCGAGATAGGGCACCCACGGCACCGCTTCCTCCATCACGTACCGGTCCAGCTCGACCCAGCAAGGCGTCCGCTCCTCGGCCGAGAGCACGGAGCACTCGTGCATCCTCTGGTCGACCGAGGGCAGGGGGTTCTGGCCATCGTCAGTGGCGGCCTTCCAGGCCTCGTACACGTTGTCTCCGCATTCCTTGGCCTGTTCCTCGGTCATGCCAAGGTTCGCGTAGTTGAAGGATCCCTGGCAGGCGATGCCGGCACTGTTGAAGATGAAGAACTCGAACCCGTAGGGGTCGGGGTAGTCCTTCCGCCACCGGGCATTCGCGGCGATCGGGACGAGATTCTCCGTCGTCCGGAGGGTGGAATACGCCGTGCTGAGGTCGAGCTCCACGAGCTCCACGTTGATGCCGATCTCCGATAGGTTCTCCACGATGATCGGATCGATGTCGGTCCACGGTTGGACGTTGCGGCTGATCAAGCGGAGATCGTTGCAGACATCCGGATCGCACCTGCCGTCGCCATCGGAGTCGTACCTGGACTGGCGCATCTCCCCCATGGCTGCGTTGAGATCACCCTCATGGTTCGGCGTCGGGTAAGGATCGTAGTCCGCCAGCTCGGGCAGGAGCTCCACCGGCTCCACCGTCGTGGCAACTGCCCCCCGGAACTCTCCGCCCCAGGCCCTTAGAAGGGCGGCCTTGTCGATGACGAAGTTGACTGCCCTCCGGACGCGGACGTCGTCGAAGGGGGGCACGATCATGTTCATGGTGATGAAGTACATGGTTTCGGATGGGTTCGAATGGATGTTGTCCTGTAGGTCAGGGTTGTTGACGTACTGGAGGAGGATGGCGTCGGAGGGAGCGCTGGCCCAAGACCCGTCGAGCTCACCGGCCTGTACCTTGCTGAAGATGTCGTCGGTGCTCGTATTGATGCTGATCGTGACCGCATCGACGTTGGCCGCGCGAACCTCGGGGCTGTCGGTCGAAGCATCGTAGCTCGGATTTCGAACGAGAACCATGAACCTGTCCGGGTCGTAGCCGGAGACCGGCTTGAGTGACTCGCAGGAAGTGATGTCCAACTTGTCCTGGCCCTTGATCATGTACGGCCCGGTCGCGATGACGTACCGACCGTAGTCGCCGGCGGTAGTGAAGCACCCGGCGACCTCTTCCGGCATGGCGGCCGTCGCCGGCATGGCCAGCCGGTTCAGCAGGTCCCCGGTGGGCCGGATCAGGTGGAATACGATCGTGTAATCGTCCAAGGTCTCGATGCCGGAGACGGGCTCATCGGGCGACTTGGCCTTGCCCGTCATCCCTTCGATCGCGCCCACGTAGTAGTAGTCGTACTGCGCGCCCAGCGACTTGGTGTTGATGCGCTGGAAGGCATAGGCGAAGTCCCTGGAGGTCACCTCGCGCTCGAGAGGTGGACCGAACTTGATGCCTTGGCGCAGGTGGAACGTCCAGGTCAATCCGTCCGCTGACGTCTCCCAGTCCGAGGCGACGTCGGGCACGATCTCGTTTCCGGCGGAGCCGGCGACGTGCTTGTATGTCACCAGCGTCCGGAGCAGGAGCCCAGAGTACAGGCCCCACGCGGACGGGAGGTACTCACCTGTTGGATCGAAGCCATCGGTGAACCCGAAACCCTCGATGGCGGTCCGGTATACGCCTCCCCTGGTCACGTCGCCCGGTGCCGGAGAGTCGCCTGCTTGGTCCCCACCGGCACGGCAAGCGGCGAGGACCACCGACATCACTACCGATAGGGTGACCAGTCGAAGGATCGGTTTCGCCCTCACCTCTCCGCCCTTCCCCTGAATCTCATGGTCACATCGCCCTGCAGGCTCGACGATGATTCCTCGAAACTCTCCCCGGCGAACCGCTATCGCGAACCTCGCATCCAGCACGTCGCGTAGCCCGCTCTTCCGTCACGTTGAAGGCGAGCGATCCATTATGAGGTACTTCCCGGGGAACGAGATCTGGCAGGCGCCCCCGATCGTCTGGACGATCACGTCCAACCCGAGCGCGTCGCCGCCGAACCTGTGCTCCTCCTTCCTCGGTCCTGTGGCGAAGAGAATACGTAAGCGCGTTACGCGACCTCACTCGTACTGCCCCACTCGGCGCGTCGTACCTGAGGCCCGGGTCCGCTCCGGGGAGGGCACGATCCGTCCGGCGGCACACCCTAGTACGCCCAGCCCGCGGATATGGGATGTGGCCTGCATTTGAGAACGGACATGGGCTTTCCCTCGGAATGGCCCCTGAGCAGGGCGTCCTAGCTCGTGTTCGCCCCGGCCGTGGGGCTCCCGCCGCGCTGATATCCGGATACTTCCGGGGCGAGCTCGACCGGGTGCTGGTGTTGCTGATGGACTCTCGGATCGCCTTACCCCATCTGCTGATCGAGTTCGAACCGGGGCTCTTGCCGGAAGGAGAGGTGTCGGTGGCGTGCCACCTCTACGACGAAGAGGCCACCGAACGGGCACGGAGCGCTGCGTCATCCTCGCAGTCGGGTCGCCCCTCGAACGATACCTGACAGCGGCAGACGAACCTGTATCCCTGCCGTTGGAACTCGGAGTCAGTTCATGCCGGGCCACCACGGCGATGGCGTTGGCCCGGTCTAGCCGGCGTCCGCCTCGATGACTGCCCGGTCCGGCAGGGGGAAGTGGCACGCCGCGACTTGCCCGGGGTGGTGTGGTAGCAGGGCGGGCTCCTCCTCCCGGCACCGGGGGTGCGGCTCGTCGCCCAGCCCCTCCGCCCTGGCGGCCTCGCGGCTCTTCGGGCACCGGGGGTGGAACCGGCAGCCCGAGGGCGGATCGATGGGCGAGGGGACGTCTCCCTCGAGGATGATCCGCTTCTTGTGGGCCGAGAGGTCCGGGTCCGGGATGGGGACCGCCGAGAGCAGGGCCCCGGTGTACGGGTGCTTGGGGTTCTCGTACAGCGTGTCGCCGGGGGCCATCTCCACGATCTTTCCCAGGTACATCACGGCCACCCGGTCCGACACGTGCTTCACCACCGACAGGTCGTGGGCGATGAACAGGTAGGTCAGGTTGAACTCCTCCTGGAGGTCCACCAGGAGGTTCAGGATCTGGGCCTGGATCGAAACGTCGAGTGCCGAGACGGGCTCGTCGCACACGATCAACTTGGGCCGCAACGCGAGCGACCGAGCCAGGCCGATCCGCTGGCGCTGGCCGCCGGAGAACTCGTGGGGGTATCGGTTGTAGTGCTCGGGGTTCAGGCCCACCAGCTCCATGAGCTGCTGTACCTCCCCCTTGATGCGGTCCTTGGGGGTGGTTTTGTGGATCTTGAAGGGATCCCCGACGATCGACCCCACCGTCTTCCGCGGGTTCAGCGAGGAGAACGGGTCCTGGAAGATCATCTGCATCTCTCGGCGGAGGGGTCGCATCTTGCGACGGCCCCACCGGGTGATGTCTTGGCCGTCGAGGAGGACCCGGCCCTCCGTCACGTCGAGGAGCCTCGTTATGCACCGCCCCAACGTGGTCTTTCCGCAGCCCGTCTCACCCACCAGGCCGAGGGTCTCGCCGGGATAGATCTCCAGGTCCACGCCGTCCACCGCGTGGACCTCTCCGATCTTGCGCTGGAGGATGATCCCGCGCGTGACGGGGAAGGATTTCTTGACCCCTTCCAGCTTCACCAGAGGCGTCTTGGCCGCGACGTTCATCCGTCCCACGTGCCCTGCCGCGTCGGTCCGCCTCGTGATTGGATGGCTACTTCTTCGGCGAAGATCCGCTTCTTCTCGGAGAGCGGAAGGTGGCAGGCCGATGCATGCTTTCCGTCCGCCGCCAGCAGCTCCGGCACCGTAACCCTGCACACGTCCATCACGTAGGGGCACCGAGGGTGGAAGGAACACCCCGAGGGAACGAAGATGAGGGAAGGAGGTTGGCCGGCGATCGGCCGGAGGCGCTCCGTGCGTGGCCGGTCGATCCGGCTGATCGACCGAAGCAGTCCCCAGGTGTACGGGTGCAGCGCGTCGTAATAGATGTCCTGCCGGGTCCCGTACTCGGCGGCCTTCCCCGCGTACATGACCATGATTTCTTCACAGTGCTCGGCGACCACGCCGAGGTCGTGCGTGATGATCACCACCGCTGTGTGGAACTCCTCCTTCAGCCGGTCGATGAGGTCGAGGATCTGGGCCTGCACGGTGACGTCCAACGCCGTCGTCGGCTCGTCGGCGATCAGGAGGTCGGGGTTGAGGGACAGGGCCATGGCGATCATGGCCCGCTGTCGCATCCCGCCCGAGAACTCGTGGGGGTACTGGCGCGCGCGCGCGTCGGGTCGCGGGATCCCAACCTTCCGCAACATCTCCACGGCGCGTGCCCGGACTGCTTGCCTGGAGACTTTCTCGTGCGCCAGGATCGCCTCGGCGATCTGGTCGCCGACCCTGTAGAAAGGGTGCAGCGAGGTCATGGGATCCTGGAACACCATCGCCATGCCCTTCCCCCGGACCAGCCGCATCTCGTCCTGCGGCCACTCAAGGACGTTCTGGCCGCGGAAGATGACCTCCCCCTCGATCCGCGCTTCCTTTCGGGTGATGAGCCCCATGATCGTGAGGAACGTCACGCTCTTGCCGGATCCCGACTCGCCCACGACGCCGAGAGACTCGCCGCGAGCGATCCGGAACGATACGCCGTCTACCGCCTTTACCAGGCCGTCCGGCGTGGGGAATTGGACCCGGAGGTCACGAACTTCCAGCAGGACATCAGCCACGCGCTCTTCCCGGGATCACGTGTATCGTACCCGTGGATCGACGTAGGCGTACAGGATGTCGACCACCAGCGTGAGCAGGACGACCGCGAAGGCGCCGAAGATCGTGACCGCCACGACGACCGGCAAGTCCCCTCGGAACACGGCGGAGACGGTGAACGGGCCGAGTCCCGGGATGTTGAAGACGCTCTCGGTCACGATGGCTCCGCCCAACAGCAGGCCCAGGTCGAGCCCGTACAACGTCACGATCGGGGTGAGCGACGAGCGCAGCCCGTGCTTGAAGATCACACGGCGTTCGCTCAAGCCCTTCGCCCGGGCGGTCCGGATGTAGTCCTCGCTCATCACCTCAATCATGTTGCCCCGGACGATGCGCGCGTAGAACGCCGCGTACAGCATGGCGAGCACCACCCACGGCAGCCAGAAGTGCCCGAACCACTGCGTCGGCGACCTGGTGAAGGGGACGTACCCGGTGCCCGGGCTGATCCCAAGCTTCTGCCAGAAGATGTAGAGGGCGATCAGCCCTACCCAGAACACGGGCGCCGACACGCCGAACAGGGCGAACCCCATCGCCGCTCGATCGACCAGCGTCCGACGTTTCAGAGCCGAGATCACGCCGATGGGGATCCCCATCAACAGCCACACCACCGATGCGCCCAGTGCCAACTGCGCGGTCACCCATGCCCGCGGGAGCAGGGAGCTCCGGATCGCCGTTCGCGTGGAGAACGAGTAGCCCATTCCCGGCCAGCCCCACTCGTCTCCCAGGACGAAGCGCTTTATGAACAGCCCGTACTGGACCACGAGGGGCTTGTCGAGCCCGAACGTGCGACGAACGGCCTCGATGGTCTCCTGCGTCGGCCTCTTCCCCGCGAAGTTCACTGCCGGGTCCGATGGCGGCATCACGTAGAAGATCGTGAACGTGAGCAGGCTGATGACGAACAGGACAAGGACCATCCACAGCACCCGCCGGATGATGTATCGGCCCACCCCTGTTCGGCCTCCTCTTCACTCGACGGAGGTGGGGTGGGGGGGCCCCCAC
>Ga0214472_10008179_pt1 | contig 10932 bp, 5 predicted proteins | sample RVTome_6_FD_207662 | JGI IMG/M metagenome (GOLD analysis project Ga0214472, IMG submission 207662) | Soil microbial communities from uranium-contaminated site in the Upper Colorado River Basin, Wyoming, United States - RVT140D175 | ecosystem: Environmental > Terrestrial > Soil > Contaminated >...
CCGCCCTCGGAGGGCCGAACGCGCTCCTTTCGAACGACGGCACCGGGCGCTTCACGGAGCGCGGCGGCGACGCCGGCCTGACGTCGTCGGCCGGCAGCACGACCATCGCCGTGGCCGACGTGGACGGTGACGGCGACCTCGATTTGTACGTCGCCAACTACAAGGCCTACACGACCCTCGACCGCATCTCGCCGCAGGAGCGTTCCTTCGACCAGATGGTGCGGCAGGTGGGCCCCCGGCGGTTCGAGCTGCGAGAACGGTACCGCCGGGACTACAAGCTCGTCGATCGCGAGGACCTGGGAGGCATCAGTGTCGTTCAGCGCGCCGATCCCGACTTCTTTTACCGGAACGACGGTGGCCGGTTCGTTCGGGAGCCGATCGCCCGGAATCGCCGGTTCCTGGACGAGCAGGGCCGCCCGCTGACGGAGGAGCTGGAGGACTTCGGCCTCGCCGCCATGTTCGCGGATCTCGACGGCGACGGCGCGCCCGACCTGTACGTGGCTAACGACTTCGAGGACCCGGATCAGTTCTGGCTGAACGACGGCCGCGGCCGTTTTCGCCTGGTGCCGTGGAACGCCGTGCGCGCCACGAGCAACTCGGGGATGGCGGTGGACGTGGGGGATGTGGACCGGGACGGGCGGCCCGACCTCTTCCAGGTGGACATGCTGAGCCTGGACACGCGGCGGCTCAAGACCCAGATCCCGACCCACACCGCGCTGTCCAAGCGGCCCGGGCAGGGCGAGGGGCGCCCCCAGATGCAGCGGAACACGCTGCAGTTGAACCGCGCGGACGGCACGTTTGCGGAGATCGCCCGGCTCGCCGGTGTGGAGGCCTCGGGGTGGTCCTGGTCCACGCTGTTCCTCGACGTGGACCTCGACGGGTGGGAGGACATCCTGATCGGGACCGGCCACCGGTGGGACGTCATGGACGGCGATACGCAGTACCGCCTGCGCAACCGGCTGCAGGAGATCGACTGGCGGCGCATGCTGTTCGAGTACCCGCCCCTCGAGCTCCCGAACGTGGCGTTCCGCAACCGGGGCGACCTGACGTTCGAGGACGCGACCCGCGCCTGGCGGTTCGCCGCGGGCGAGGACATCTCCCACGGGATGGCGCTCGCCGATCTGGACGGCGACGGCGACCTGGACGTCGTCATCAACCGGCTCGGCAGGCCGGCGGCCATCTTGCGGAACGATGGCACTGCGCCACGCGTCGCGATCCGGCTCCGTGGAGACCCACCGAACACCGCCGGCATCGGCAGCCGGGTGTCGGTGCGTGGTGCTGTGCCCCTGCAGCAGCGGGAGGTTATTGCCGGCGGCCTCTACCTCTCGGACTCCGACGACTTGCTGACGTTCGCGACGGGGAAGGCGACCGAAGTCACGATCGAGGTGAATTGGCGCGATGGCCGCCGGACCGTGATCGAGGGCGCCCGTCCGAACCGGCTCTACGAGATCGATCAGACCTCTGTGCGGCAGGCCGAGAATTCGACGTCGTCACCCACTCCCCACTCCCCACTCCCCACTCCCCTCTTTGAGGACATCTCCGACCAGCTCGGTGGCCACCGGCACGTCGAGCCCTACTTCGACGATTACGCCCGCCAGCTCCTCCTGCCCAACGCCTTCAGCCAGCTGGGGCCCGGCGTCGCCTGGGACGATGTGGACGGCGATGGCCGTGAAGATCTGATCGTCGGCGCCGGCCGCACCGGCACACTCGCCTGGTTCCGCAACGACGGCGGCCGTCTGCGGCCGGCCGCCACGCGGGTCGCGCCGGCGCACGTCGATCTCACGACGGTCCTGGGCTGGCCCGATGGCCGGAGCGGGCGAGTAGTGATCGCGGGAGTCTCGAGCTACGAGATGGGAGCGATGAACGCCCTGGCCGTTCCCAGCGTGGTCGCCTACGCCCCGCTGACGGGGGCGATGACCCCGCTCGTGCCGGGCGACAGCGCGAGCGTGGGACCGCTCGCGTTGGCGGACTACACCGGGGATGGCAACGTCGACCTGTTCGTCGGCGGGAGGATCTTCCCGGGCGCCTACCCCCTCTCGCCTTCCTCGCGGTTGTACCGGAACGAGGGCGGCCGACTGGTACCAGATGCCGCGAACAACCGGCTGTTCGCGGGGCTAGGCATGGTCTCCGCGGCCCTGTTCACCGATATCGACGGCGACGGCGATCCGGACCTGCTCGTGGCGATCGAGTGGGGAACCGTCCGCCTCTTCGTGAACGAAGGCGGGCGCTTCCGGCCGGCGCCGGAGCTGCCCGGCCTGTCGGGACTGTACAGCCGCTGGAACGGGCTCGCGAGCGGCGACCTGGACGGCGACGGCCGGCTCGACATCGTTGCCACGAGCTGGGGCCGGAACACTGACTACCAGGCGAGCCGGGACCGGCCGCTGCTGCTCTACTTCGGCTTCTTCGCGGAGCGCGGCCGTCCCAGCGTGCTGCTCGCGCAGGAGGACCCCCGGATCGGGGGCGTGGCGCCGCTCGCCAGCTTCGCGCGCCTCGGCTTGGCGCTCCCGGGCGTGGCGCAGCGGCTCCGGACCTTCGGGGCATACGCCGACGCCACCGTGGATCAGGTCCTCGGTCCTCTTGCTCCAGGGGCGATCAAGTTCGGCGCCACGACCATGGACCACATGGTGTTCTGGAACCGGGGTGATCGGTTCGAAGCGCAGGCGCTGCCCCTCGAGGCGCAGCTGGCGCCCGCCTTCTACGCCGGCGTCGCCGATTTCGACGGGGACGGGCGGGAGGACCTGTTCCTGAGCCAGAACTTTTTCGCCACGGAGGTCGCCACGCCGCGCTACGATGCGGGCCGCAGCCTTCTGCTCCTCGGGCGTGGGGAGGGAGGACTCGAGCCTATGCCTGGGCAGCGGTCCGGCCTGATGGTGTACGGCGAGCAGCGGGGGGCGGCGTACGCGGATTTCGACGGGGACGGGCGGCTCGATCTCGCGGTCACCCAGAATGGAGCCACCACACGCCTGTTCCGCAACGTCGGTGCCGTGCCCGGCCTCCGTGTGCGGCTGGTCGGGCCGCCGGGCAACCCCACGGCTGTCGGCGCGCAGATGCGGCTCAAGTACGGTGACCGGGCCGGGCCGGTCCGCGAGGTGCAGGCGGGCTCCGGGTACTGGTCGCAGAACGGCGCCGTGCAAGTCTTGGGGCGTGCCGGCGAGCCCACGGCGCTATGGATCCGGTGGCCCGGCGGGCGCGAGCAAGTGCTGCCCCTGGCGAGGGGCCAGACGGAGATGACGGTGGAGATGCGTTGATGAGGTTGTAAAAACGTTTGGAGGTTGGTGAAGGAACCTCCACCAACCTCCAAAACCTGCACACCCTCGACAACCTGCTTTTGGCTAGTGCCGGCTGGAGCTCAGGTTCCGCCGCAGACTCATGTACTCCTGCCAGATGTCCCAGACCGACCGCCGGGCGCCGCCGGCGGCGGAGGGCGCCATGTCGGGGCCACTCCCGCCGAACGTGTAGGTGGCGCGCCCGAGCCCATCCATCTCCAACGCCGGAACGGGCATGTGCCTCGGCGTGCCCACGATCAAGCCGTCTACGTATACCCGGTCGGCGCCGGTTTGGGTGCCGCCGGGTAAGGTTCCGTTGAAACCTGAGCGGCGCCGGTTAAAGAACGGCGTGGGGCCCTGGCCCATGAACTCGATCTCCTGCTCGTATTGCAGCGCGGCGAGGAGCGCGGGGATGCCCTCGGCCCCGGTGAGCGTCGACAGCCCACCGCGGGTGACGCGGCTGTTGTTGATGAGTCCAGCTGCCGCTACCGGGTCGGGTGTCGGTTGCCGGAGAAGCCCCTCGGCCCACAGCAGGTCGTTCATCTGGACGGTGTAGAACGGATCCTGACCCGTGCCGTTGAAGCCCGGCAGGTTCTCGCCCCGGTAGGCCAGGCGCTGGTAGCGGACGTGCTGGAGGTTGCTCTGGTGGTACTGGCCCCGGGCCGGCGCGAAAATGGCCGCGCCGGAGCAAGCGAAGTCCGTACCCTCGTTGCCGGTGTACGCGATGGTCGAGTACCCGTTGAAGTCGTCGGTGGGCCCATAGGATCCGTCACCCACCCGCTGGTCGGGCGAGATGGTCGGGCAGGGGTTACCACTCGGGTCCGGCCACGGATCGACGTGGTTGGTCGTGAGGATGGCGGCGAGGCGCGTGTCCACCCGCATCGTGCCGATGGAGTTGCCCCACGTCTTCACGCAATCGAGCCCGCACTCACGGCCGCTGATGTCGATGTAGTACTCCCAGTCGAACGGCGTGCCGGAGCTGATCCCCTGCGAGGCATACGTCACCACTTGGGCCCAGTCGGCAGCGGCGTTTTCTGCCGAGGTGCGCGGCGACAGCGCGATCAGCTCGGCTTGCATCGTCCGGATCAGCTGTCGGATCTGCGTGTTGGTGTAGGACGTTCCGCTGCCCACGCCCATCCATTCGCTGGGTGTGTCCCACGTGGCGTCGCCGGCGATGGTCCACGCCTCCTCGAATTTCTGCAGGGCGGAGTCCCGCACTTCCGCTCGGGGGTAAAAGGGGAGGCTCGACGGGGGGCCCGGGGGCGTCCGCTCGTCGACGATGAACCCCTGGTCGTACACCAGCGCGATCCCGGCCAGGGCCATGCCCTGCATCATCTTGACGATCGCCGTGTTGCGCGTCGTCACGGTGCTGTCCGCGGTGCAGTCGCCGTCGAAGCAGACACCATCTTCGATGGCCAGGAGCACGTTGTTGGCCGCCGCGAGCACCGAGTAATACCCGTACCACTGGGTCTCGACGCTGGGGCCGCCGGCGGCCTCGTCGGCCACCGCGCTGTTGTTCCAGCCGCAGCGCGACGGGCACTCGGTGCCCACGGAGCTATAGAACCGGAGCGCCCCGTTGTTCCACGAGGCGGTGTAGTTGTCGGCCATCGCGGTCATGGCCATCACGCCGAAATAATCTCCGCGGGTCTCGACCCAGGTCCGGAACGCGCCGCTCATCAGCCCCTCGAGGCCGGAGGGGTCTCGGAACGCCCGTGGCGCGTCGGGGGCGTTCGGGTTCTCGACGTTCAGGTCGCACGCGCCGGCGACCAGCACCGCCGCTAGCACGGTAGCCGGAGACCAGAGTCGCAGCATAGGAATCTCTCGGTGTAGGTTCATGACGGCCGCCCCCTCAGAACGTGAGCTCGACGACGGTCGAGAAGGTCCGGAACTGTGGGTACTGGAACCAATCCATTCTGACCTGGAACGGATCGCCGAAGAGGCCTGACACCTCCGGATCGAGTCCGGAGTAGTCCGTGATCGTGAACAGGTTGCGGGCGATGAACCCGAGCCGTAGCTCGCTCAACGCGCCCAACCCGATACGCTGCAGCTGGTCGCGCACGAACGTGTAGTTCACCGACAGCTCTTTTAGCTTGATGTAGGAGCCATCCTCGACAAAGTAGTCGTTCGGAGCGAGACCGTTGTAGAACCCCACGCCGTAATAGCCCAGCTTCTTCTGCGGGCAAGCGGGCATGGGATCCGTGACGGTGCCGCACGCGGCCGCATTTTGGGGCTTGCCGGCCTGGTCCTGCACCCGATCGCGGGTCGCCTGGAACGCCCACTGCCGCGTGCCGTTGTAGAGGTCGCCGCCCTTCGACCAGTCGAGCAGCGCGTTCACCACGAGGCGCTTGTAGTTCAACGTGGTGCCGAAGCTGAGGTTGAAGTCGGGGTTGGCGTTGCCGATTTGCACGACTTCCGAGGTCTCCAAGCAGTTGCCAGTCACGGCGTCCGTGCGCTTGCAGAACGCGTACTTGATGGCCCGCTCGCTGGACGTGCCGTATTGATTCCTCCGGACGACGTAGCCGTCCTCGTTGAACATGACGGAGTCACGGCTCCACGTCTCGCCGGGCCCGGACAGGGCATCCTTGGCCGGGTCGTCGTACAGATCGTCGATGTTGCGAATCCAGCGATTGCCGTAGAGCACGCCCAGGTCCGAGCCCGGGCTCAGGAAGAACGTGGCGGGCATCTGCTGGAAGCCGTACAGGCGCGCGGGCAGGTCCCACTCCGTGATCACCTGGCGCGTCCGGTCGCCCACGATGTTCAAGGTCAGGTTGGTCGTGGGCGTGTTGATCAGGCGCGTCGCGAACGTCAACTCATGCGTCCTGGACCGCAGCGCGCCGGTGTTCTGCCATTGCTGGCTGAAGCCGCCCTGTCCCAACTCGTTGCGAGCCGCGGCCGACAGGTCCACCAGGAGGATCTGGTCCTTGGTCGTCTTCTGGGCGTACGTGTACTCCAGCGTATACCGCCCAGAGCCGAACTCCAGGTTCGTGCCAAGTTCCAGCTCGGACGAGCGGGCCGGCTTGAGGAGCGGGTTGCCCAGGATCTCCGTCCTGAAGCCGGCGGGGGTCACCGCGAGGATTTCGTATTGGTTGTCGTAACCCGGCCGGAGACCGGCGGTGCCGTAGGAGGCCCGCAACCGCCCCTCGTCGAGGAGGGGGATCCCGACGTCCTCGGTAACGCGCCACGCTCCGGAGAGCCGGTAGTACGTGGCCCACCGGCTCTCGGGCCCAAACAGCGACGACCCGTCGCGCCGCACCAGCGCGTCCACGATGTAGCGGTCCTTGATATCGAAGGTCGTGATGCCGTAGTAGTTCGTGTTCCGGATCCTCTGGTCCCACGACCCGGGGTCCACGCTGCTCAGGTCGGCGGCCTCTTGCTCCGGCACGCCCCCCACCCGGAGCTCTCCGGCGAGCGTGGTCAGCATCCTGTTACGCTGCTCCTCGAAGACCGCGCCCACCTTCGTCGTGTTCGTGATGTTGCCGAAGCGTCGGACGCTGGTGAGCGTGAGGGCGCTGTTCGACTGCCAATCGTTTTTCGTCGTATCCGTCAGGGTCCCGTTCGTGGTGGTCCCCGAGGACGTCAGGTAGCCGAACGATCGCACGTCCTTGAAGCTGACCCCCTCCTGGTCGTAGGAGAAGCTCCCCTCCGCGGACAGCCAGTCGCGGACCCGCCACCGCAAGCGGCCTGCGCCGGTGAACCGGTTTCGGTCGTTCTGGATGTGTCGGTTGGCCAGCTCGTAGAGCGGGTTTTGATCGTTAGCCACGTCGCCGCTCAGCGGGACCCGGGCAACGTACGGCGACCCGTCGGGGTTGCAGCACGCCGTAATGTCCACGTCCGGCTGGAGGAACATGAGGGTGAAGAACGGCCCGTTCTGCCCCTCCTCGGTCCGGCCGTTGGTGGACCGGCCGAAGAACGTGCTGAAGGAGGCGTCGACGTTCGGGTGCAGCTGTTGGTCGAGGTTGAGCCGGAAGTTCTGCCGAGTGTACCCGCCCAGCCCGAAAATCACGCCTTGATTCCGCGTGTTCTGGAACGAGACGTTGAAATTGGTGTTGCCGCGCCGCTGACCCAGGGAGACGTATCCGGTCCAGAACGCCCCGTTGTCTACGACCGCGTTCCAGTGGTCGTAATACACCGGGAACGGATTGTCCGCGATCCCGTCCGGCTTGGTGATGCGCGCATCGTCCTCGTTGAGGCAGTAGTTCGCGTTCGGGGCAACGGTCCAAGCCTCGCTCTCGTCCGCGGGGGTGGACGGATCGTCCTGCGCCAGCCCTGTCGCCACGCAGTAGCCGGGCGTCTCGTCGATCTCCCACGCGTGCGAACGGGAGAACTGCATCCGCTTCGGCATCCGGTTGATGCCGGCCTCGGTGCGCGTCGTGACCCGGAGCGCGCCGTCGGGGAGGGAACTGCCCCGCTTGGTGACGACCTGCACCACGCCGTTGGCTGCGTCGGAACCATACAGCGAGGACGCCGCCGCGCCCTTGATGACCTCCACGCGCTCCACGTCTTCGGGCGCGATGTCTCCCAGACCAAACCGGGTGATCACCCCGTCCACGATGTACAGCGGATCCTGCCGCCCCGAGATGCTCGTGGCACCGCGCAGCCGGATCGACGGCTCGCCGCCCGGCTGGGCCGAGCTCGGGACCAAGCGCAGCGCCGCCACCTTACCCTGGAGCGCGACCAGCGCGCTGGCGCCGGGGACCTGCTGCAGCTCCTGCTGGCCGACGCTCCCCACCGTGAAGCTCAGTTTCCTGCGGTCCGTTGCGTCCGCCACGCCGGTGACGATCACCTCTTCGAGCCGGAACGGGTCGGGCTGCAGCTCGAAGTTCTGCTCCTGGGTGCCGGGCGTGAGCGTGACGGTGCGGGTCCCGGGCCGATAGCTGATGTATCGTACCGTGAGCACCACCTGCTGGCCCCGCGCGGCTTCGGCGCCGATCGTGATCGTGTACGTCCCGTTCGCCGCCGTGGCTGCGCCGAGGTTGCTGTTAGCGACGACGACGCTGGCGCCGCCCAGCGGTTCGCCCCGCGCCGAAGTCACGCGGCCGGTAATGACCGCGCCCTGCTGCGCCGGGAGCGGACTGGCGATGAGAAGCACGAGTGCCGCAGCGGCACTGCCGACCAGCAACGGGCCAAACCGTGGAGTACGCATCATCTACCTCCCATGAATCGACGGTGCCTTTACCACGTCTGGGACGACCCCTAGCGGGGGATACTGCTTCCTCTATATTGATCGCGCAAGAGGGGGGGCCGTGATCCCCGGAGCACGCACGTTGCCGAGAACCCTGCTGGCCGCCCTGTTCGCCGTCCCGATCGGTGCGGAAACGGGCGCCGCGCAGGCGGCGCTGCGGGGTCGCGTGATCGACAGCGAAATGGGCCAGCCCCTCCCAGGGGCCGCCGTCATGATCGGGCGCGCCCCCCCCCTCCCACCCCTGCTCACCACGGACTCCCTTGGACGATTCGAGGCGCGTGACCTCGCCGCCGGGACCGTGCAGGTCACGATTCAGGTCCTGGGGTACGCCCAGGGCATCTTCACGGTTTGGCTTCCGCCCTCCGGTGTTGTCGACCAGGTCTTCGCCCTCGACTTCACGGGACACGAGCTGCCGGCGCTGGTCGTCCAGGCGCGCGCCGAGCGGCTGATGCCTCGCTACGTGGCCTTCGAGGCACGGCGGCAGCGCGGCCTGGGCGCCTACTTCCGATGGGACGACCTCAAGGCGTATGGCTCGGTTGGGGACGCGCTGCGTACCGTCCGGGGCGTTCGCATCAAGTGCAACCAGCAGACATTCGAGTGCTTTGCCGTCATGGCCCGCACGCCCCAATGCCAGCCGACCTGGTGGATCGATGGGGTGGAAGTGCACTCCTTCCACGAGAACACCCCCATCCGCGACGTGTACGGGATCGAGATCTACCGCGGTCCGGGGGAGGTCCCGGGTGAGTACTCCGGCTCGAGCGCGGGCTGCGGCGTCATCGTGATGTGGACCAAGTCGCGGCCGTTCCGAGCAGAACCGTAACGACCCCCCTACCGTCCCGACGCCCGCTCGGCCGTCGCCTTCTGCCGCCGTAGATCGGCGAGCATCTGGTCCCGCAGCGCACCGATCGCCCTGCCCCTGATGTTCAGCAATCCGCCGGACGGCAAGTTGTCGAAGCGGTACCGGCGCAGGGCGAGCACGTAGCTGCCTGGCCTCCCATCGGATCCTTGCCGCTCCACGACGCACGTCAGATCCACCGCGGCCTCGAAATAGTGATTGGCATAGATCTGCTTCGCCGCCACGAGCGTCACTTCCGGGAGCTCGGGCGGCGTGAACACGACCTGGTGGGTGACGCTGAGAATCGGCCGGAGGCGCGGCAGGACGTCCTCCGACCAGAACAGCACCTCACTCGCGCCGGCCAGCGCGCTCCGTGGATAGGATGCGAGGTAATGGCCGAGCGACGGGACATTCTGGTAGACGTAGGGCGATTCCGCGAGGAGCGCCGCAAAGGCGTCGCTCGCGCGCACATTGAGGTTGCCCCGATCGTCGTAGATCGCCATCGCCGAGTCCCCGCGCGCGCGGTAATCGGTGACGTATTCCACCAACCGCCGCCGAGCGTACGCGTTCACCTGGGCCTGCAGATCGGCCGCCGACCAGTCGAGCTCCGCGTGGATCCGCCGGATGTCCGTCGCCGGCAGCTTCACCACACAGTCCCCGGGGCGGCAATCTTTCATGTCCGCCACGTCCCGGCTGGCGATCGTGACGGCCTGCACGTCGGCGGCGGTCGCCGGATCGCTGAAAATCCCGAACCGGGTGCGGGTCGGGGTCCGCAGCGAATGCTGAAAATCCCGGAGCTGCTCGGTATAGGCGTCGCGGGCCACGTCGATCGTGACGATGCCGAAGATCGCGATGTCGCGCCGGCCTTGCGTCTCCAGCACTTTCACGACGGCCTCGCCGCGCTCGGCCGTGACGAGCTGGGCCGAGTCCACCCCGATACTGTGCCGCAGGAAACGCACCAATCGCTCCGGGGCTTCCTGTCCCTGCAGGGGCGCCGCAGCGATCACGGTGAAGAGCGTCACTCCGAGCATGGCATTGGTCATGGCGAGAACATATGAGAGCCGGGCCCCGGGAGCGAGTCTTCCGCGCTCGGCCTGATGGGCTTGACCGGCGGCAAGGTCGTGTATATGGTACCATATATGGACCGCACCAAGACCACGGTGTACCTCACCGCCGCCGACTATCGCCGCCTCAAGGCCCTGGCCCGCGCCACCAAGCGGTCCACCGCCCAGCTCGTGCGGGAGGCGGTGGCGGAGTACGCCCGGCGTCACGCGCGCCGCACCCGTCCCAAGAGCCTGGGCGCGGGGCACAGTGGCCGCCCCGATCTGGGCGCCCGGGCCGAGGAGCTGCTGCGCGGCTTCGGCCGCAAACGGTGATCGTCGCCGACACCGGCGCAGTCATCGCGCTCGTGGACGCCGACGAGCGACACCATCGCGTGCTGCGCGCCGTGTACGAGCGCGAGCCCGACGCGTGGGTGTTCCCGTGGGCGATCCTCCCCGAGGTCGATTACCTCCTGGCCGAGCACGTGAGCACGAGGGTCCAGGCAGCGTTTCTCGCCGACCTGGCCGGCGGCGCGTACGCGGTGGAGTGGGGCGATGAAAGCGACCTCGAGCGGGCGCAGGTCCTCTGCACCCGCTACCGGGCGCTCG
>Ga0214472_10008181_pt1 | contig 10930 bp, 8 predicted proteins | sample RVTome_6_FD_207662 | JGI IMG/M metagenome (GOLD analysis project Ga0214472, IMG submission 207662) | Soil microbial communities from uranium-contaminated site in the Upper Colorado River Basin, Wyoming, United States - RVT140D175 | ecosystem: Environmental > Terrestrial > Soil > Contaminated >...
CGCGAAGCAGGTCAGCGAGGGCGCTCCCGTCTAGCCCCGCTCCCGCTCGGGCACTCGCCCGCCACGCACCACACTCATCGGCCCGGGCACCGCCCGGGCCGCGGTGCGCCCGGGGTCAGTGACCTTCGGGCACGCCCCCGCCGAGGATGGTCTGCAAGCGGGCCGAGTCGATGTTGCCGCCCGACACGATGCACACGATGCGACCCGTACCGGCCCGACCCGACAGGGCCGCGGCGACGGGCGCCGCGCCGGCTCCCTCGGCAACGACGTGGTTGCGCTCCATGAGCAGGCCCACGGCGTAGGCGATCTCCGCGTTCGTCGCGACGATCGATCCGGCCAATCGCTCGCGGGCCAGGTCGAACATCGGCCCGAACACGGTCTTGCCGCCGATCCCGTCGGCGAACGAGGGACGGAAGTCATCGAGCACGACCGGCCGGCCGGCGTCGAGCGCGGCGTGCAGTGGCGCCGCCCCCTCGGCCTCGATAGCGAACACCGCGGCACTCGAACCGTGCGACCGGACGGCGCCGGCGATGCCGGTACTCAGGCCGCCACCGCCCCACGGGACGAGGATGGTGTCGACGTCCGGTAAGTCCTCGAGGATCTCGAGCCCGATCGTCCCGTTCCCCGCCTGGACGCGCCGGTCGTCGAACGGGTGGAAGAACGGGCCATCGATGCCTGGGTAAGCTCGCTCGCGGTACGTCTGCCACCAGCGGTCGTAGCTGACGAACACGATCCGGGCGCCGAGCCGTTCGACCGCCCGCCGCTTCGTGTCCGGTGCGGTGTCCGGCATGACCACCGTGGCCGGGATGCCGAGCCGCCGGGCGACCCAGGCAACTCCCTGGGCCATGTTCCCGGCACTGGCCGTCCAGACACCGCCGTCCAGGTCGGCAGGGTCATGCGAGCGGATCGCGTTCGTCGCGCCGCGGAGCTTGAAGGAGCCGATCGGTTGCAGGCACTCGAGCTTGAGCCAGACCTCGGCTGGCGCGTCGTCGACATTGAGCCGCACAAGTGGCGTGCGCAGAGCCCAGCCCTCGATCGCCCGCACGGCGGCGTCGACAGCCCGTCCGAAATCCGCCACCGCGGTCGTGCTCATCGGGTGAACCTCCTCACAGCTCGACGACGGTCCCGGTCCCATCGGCCGCCGCCAGGTCGAGCACATGCGCCGCTGCCGCGACGTCTTCGACACCGAGACCGAGCGATTCGAACACCGTCAGCTCGTCCGGCCGCGTCCGGCCAGCAACCCGTCCGACGAGGACGTCGCCAAGCTCCCCGGCGATATGGTCCTCGTCGACCGCGCCGTCGGCGATCGCAAGCAGGAGGTCGCCGGCCTCGCGGAGGGCGGCGGCGCGCGAGTCGACGATCAGCCGTGCGCCGGCAACGGTCGCGGCATCGAGCTCGCGCGCACCGGGGATGCACGCACCTACGGCGTTGACGTGGGCGCCGACGTCGAGCCACTCGCGCCGAATGACCGGCTGGCGCGACGAGGTGGCCGTCACGACGACGTCCGCGCCGGCGAGTGCGTCCCAGGCGTCGGGGACCGCCCGGACGCGGGCCGTAACCGACGGAATCGCCGCGAGGCGCGTCGCAAGGGCGGCCGCTCGGCCGCCATCCCGACTCCAGATCCTGATCTCGTCCAGCGCCCGGACACGCCCGATGGCCTCCGCGTGGGCGGCCGCCTGGGCGCCCGCACCGATGACGGCGAGGACGGTCGAATCGGGCCGTGCGAGATGGCGCGTCGCGACGGCCGAGACCGCGGCGGTGCGGATCTCGGTGATCGACGTCCCATCGACCAGCCCGAGCATGCGTCCGGTCCCCGGATCGAGCACGGCGACCGCCGCCTGGTGGGTCGGCTCGATCCGTGGATCCGTGCCGGGAAAGACGGTGACGGCCTTGTAGCCGAGCAGGTTCGAGCGCGCCAGGTTGGCCGGCATGAGGGCGAGGGCTCCGGTTCCGTCGCGGGTGTTGAGGACGAGCCGGACGGGCATCTCGACCTCACCCTCGGCGAGCTCCCGAAGCGCGCGCTCCATGATCTCGATGCACGCGCTGAATGGGAGCAGGCGCCGCACGTCGTCGCCGTTCAGGATCCGGATCGGTCGCCGAGACACGTCAGGTCAGGACCGTGCTCGCGTTGTCGACCACGATGCTCTCGCCGTTGATGAAACTCGCCGCGTCGGAGGCGAGGAAGTGAACCACCCGGGCGACCTCCTCGGGCTCGCAGATCCGACCCTGCGCGGCAGCGACCGCGCTCTCCGACGCATCGACGCCGAGGGCGATGAGCTCAGCCATCTCGCGCAGCCCGTGTGGCGTTCGGATGAAGCCCGGGCAGACCGCGTTGCAGCGGATCCCTCGATCGCGGTACTCAACCGCGATCGCCCGGGTGAGCTGGAGGACCGCCCCCTTAGTCGCGCAGTAGGCACTCTCGAGGGGCGAGGCGGTGAACGACGAGATCGACGCGGTGTTCACGATCGCACCGCGCCCGGCTGCAAGCATGGCCGGGATCACCGCGCGTGTGACAAGGAACATGCTCTTGACATTGATCGCCATGAGCCGGTCCCAGTCCTCCTCGCTCGTCTCGTGAAAGGCGCGTACGAGCACCGTCCCGGCGTGGTTCACGAGCACGTCGATCCGACCGTGTCGGGCCAGCACAGCGCCGATCGCCGCCGATACGTCCGGTGCTCGGGAGACGTCCGCGTGGGTGAAGAACGCCCGTCCGCCGGCGTCCATCAGCGCTGCGGCGAGGTTGGACCCGGCCTCGTCCTGCACGTCGAGGATTCCCACCGTCGCTCCGGCTCCGGCGAGGACGCGCGAGATCGCAGCACCCGCTCCTCCGGCGCCGCCGCTTACGAGGGCAACGCGAGCATCGAGACTCCATCCGGCGGGCGGTGTATCGGCTCCCGGTCTCATCACCGCGGCAGCGGCCCTCCCTTCTCGGAACCGGCCTCGGGCAAGTTGACAGTACATGTACGCTGAATCGACGTCAAGACAGGGTCGGGACCAGCCGGCCGCCGCGGAGCGCGATGGTCCCGAAGAGGAGGGAGCACGGGTTGGGCGCGGAGATCCTCTACTCGGTTAAGGCCGGTCGCGGCCCTGCCTTGCGGGCACGCGGCTGGCGCCAGGAGGTGATCCTGCGCCTGCTCGAGAACAACCTCGAGAACGCCGAGCACCCCGAGCAGCTGATCGTGTACGGCGGGATCGGGAAGGCCGCCCGAAACTGGGAGTCGTTCCACGCTACGGTTGACTCGCTCCTCTCGCTCGAGGACAACGAGACACTCGTCATGCAGTCCGGAATGCCCGTCGCGGTGTTCCGCACGCACCGGCTGGCTCCCCGCGTCGTGATGGCCAACACGAACATCATGAAGGCGACGTGGCCAATCTTCTACGACCTCCAGGATCGCAATCTCACGATGTTCGCCCAGTACACGGCCGGGCCGTGGGAGTACATCGGCACGCAGGGTGTGATCCAGGGGACGTACGAGACGCTGAAGGCCGTCGCGCGCCTCCACTTCGGTGGGTCGCTGCGCGGCCGGATCCTGCTCACCGCCGGTATGGGCGGGATGGGCGGCAACCAGCCGCGGGCAATGCGGATGCACGGCGGCGTCTGCATCTGCGTCGACGTCGACCGCGAGCGGATCGAGAAGCGCATCGCGGTGGGGTACTGCGACGACGTCGTCGAGTCGCTCGACGAGGCGATCGAGCGAGCCGAACGCGCCGCGGCCAACCAGGAGCCGCTCGGCCTTGCCCTCGTCGGGAATGCCGTCGATGTGCTCGAGGAGGTCGTCGCCCGGGGCTGGCAGCCGGACGTCGTGACCGACATGACCCCGGCCCACGATCCGCTGTCGTACATTCCCGTCGGCCTGTCCGTGGCCGAGGCGGACGACCTGCGCCGGAACGATCGCGAGGCCTACCTCGCCCGGGCCCGCGCGTCGATGGTCCGGCACCTGACGGCGATGAACGCGCTGTACGACCGCGGGATCCAGGTTTTCGAGTACGGCAACAGCATCCGCAAGGAGGCGGCCGATGCGGGGATGGGCGACGCGATGCGGATCCCGGGCTTTGTCGAGGCGTATATCCGGCCGCTTTTTTGCGAGGGCCGGGGCCCGTTCCGCTGGATGTGCGCATCAGGCGATCCGGACGACCTGCAGACGCTTGACGAGCTCGTCCTGGAGCTCTTCCCTGACGACGAGCTCGTGACCGAGTGGATCAATCTCGCGATCCACAACATCCCGATCGAGGGCCTCCCGGCCCGGATCTGTTACCTCGGATTCGGCGAGCGGCGGACGTTCGGCCTCAAGGTCAACGAGTACGTCCGGACCGGTCGGCTCAAGGGACCGGTTGCGTTCAGTCGCGACAACCTCGACTCGGGCTCGATCGTGAACCCGACCTTCGAGTCCGAGCGGATGCTCGACGGGAGCGACCTGATCTCGGACTGGCCGTACATCAACGCCCTGCTCAACACCGCCGCCATGGCGGACCTCGTGGCGATCCAGGCGAACTACTCTATGGGCGAAGCCGTTCATACCGGGGTGACGATGATCGCGGACGGCAGCGATGAGTCGGACCTGCGCCTCGACGCATGTCTGACCACCGACTCCGGCATTGGCGTGGTCCGCCACGCCCAGGCGGGGTACGACATCGCTCGACGCACGGCCGACGCCCGCTTCGCCGACGCCGGCGTCCGCATTCCCCTGTGGTGGTCCCGCGAGGCGACCTTCGGCCCGGCCGCCCCGGCCGCCCCGGCCGCCGAGCCGGCGCGCCGCGGCCACTGAGCCGCGCGTCCCTGCTGATGACGGCGGCCGGGCCCGTCGAGCGACCCGGGGCCGACCTCGTCGTCACCGGCGCGACCGAGGTGCTGACCGTGCCGCCCGAAGGCGGCCTCGGTGTGGTGCCCGGTGGGGCGGTGGCGATCTCGTCCGGGCGGGTCGTCGCCGTCGGGACACTCGAGACCCTCGCCGCGATGGCTGACCTGGCCGGGGCCCGTGTGATCGAGATCGACGGCGGTGTCGTCGCCCCAGGTTATGTGGACGCCCATACGCATATCGTGTTCGGCGGGTCACGGGTGGCCGAATACGCGGCCCGGGCGGCCCGCGACGCGGGCGCACTGGCCCGGCTGCGCGAGGCTGGCGAGGCGGGCATCCCGGCGACCGTGGCGGCCACCCGGACAGCGCCGTCCGACGAGCTCGTCGGTTCGGCCGGGTCGCGGCTCGCCGAGATGATCGAGCACGGGACCACGACGGTCGAGAGCAAGTCCGGCTACGGGCTCACGACCGCAGCGGAGATCGCGCTCCTCGAGGTCAACCGGGCGCTCGCGGCGCGCTTTCCGGTCCGGGTCGTGTCGACGTTCCTCGGTGCACACGACGTTCCGACCGGTTCTTCGCGCGCGGCGTACGTGTCGCTCGTCGTCGGCGAGATGATCCCGGAGGTTGCTTCGCGCGGCCTGGCGGACTTCTGTGACGTGTACTGCGACTCGGGCTACTTCGACGCGCACGACGCGCGCCGGATCCTCGAGGCCGGAGTGCTGGCCGGCCTGCGCGCAAAGATCCACCTCGACGCGTACTCGCACACCGGTGCAGCCGCGGTCGCCGCCGACGTCGGGGCCGTGTCGGCCGACCACCTCAACGAGCTGACGGAGGCCGACGCAAAGACGCTCGCGGTCGCCGGGGTGGTCGGAGTCGGCCTGCCGGGTCTCGATTTCGCGGTCGGTCATGACCGGCCGGTCGACCTGGCGGCTCTGCGCGCCGCGGGCATGGAGGTCGCCCTCGCGACGGACATGTGTCCGGCCTGCTGGATGACGTCGATGACCCTCGTCGTGCAGCTGGCCTGCCGCCGTTACGGGCTGCCGATCGACGTGGCGATCCGCGCCGCGACGCGCGGCGGCGCCCTCGCCCTTGGACTCGGCGACGAGATCGGGTCGCTCGCGCCCGGCTACGCGGCCGACCTGCAGGCGTGGGACCTGCCGGACCATCGCCACCTCGCGTATCGGCTCGGCTCCAATCCGGTCGTCCTCGTCGTGCGCGGCGGCGAGGTCGTTGTCGATCGCCGCCCGCATCACGTGGCGTGACGTTCTCCACCGCTCGATGACGGACCTCGAGTTCGAGCACCTGCATCGGCGGGACGGCTGGTCGTCGCCGGGTCGGCTGACCATTGGCGAGGACGGCCTCATCACCACGATCCACGACGCGGAACCTCAGGGCTGGAGCCCGGTCGAGCGGATCGGAGGCTTCGCCGTGCCTGGTATGCCAAACCTCCACTCGCACGCCTTCCAGCGCGCGCTCGCGGGACGGACGGAGCATCGAAGCGGTCGCGACGACCGGAACGACAACCTCTGGACATGGCGCGCGGAGATGTATCGGTTCGTCGCGCACCTGGGCCCTGACGACCTCGAGGCGATCGCGGCCCTCGCATATCTTGAGCTCGTCAAAGGCGGATTCACGGCGGTCGGCGAATTCCATTACCTCCATCGCGATCCCGATGGAGCCCACTACTCGGATCCGGCCGAGATGACCTGGGCCCTCGTGTCGGCCGCCCGCGACGTCGGCTTGCCGATCACCGTCCTGCCGGTGCTCTATCGCCACGCCGGACCCGGCCGGCCACCGGCTCCCGAGCAGGCCCGCTTCGTACTCGAGGTCGACGAGGTCGTCGAGCTCGCCAGGCGAGTCAGAGCCGATGGCGCCGGGCAGGTGTGGTCCGGCATCGCCCCGCACAGTCTCCGGGCCGTCGAACCGGACGAACTCCGCGAGCTGCGTGCCGCGTGGCGCGCAGCGGGCGGCGGACCCGTCCACGTGCACGTCGCGGAGCGCCCCGAGGAGGTTGCCGAGGTCGAGGCCGCCCACGGCCTGCCGCCGTTGCGCCTGCTGGCCGAGACGGTCGGGATCGACGCCAGCTGGACGCTCGTCCACGCAACGCACGGCGCGCCCGACGAGCACCGCGCGGTCGCTCTGTCCGGCGCGACGGTCGCGCTGTGCCCGATGACGGAGGCGACGGTCGCCGACGGGCTGTTCCCGTTGGTCCGCTACGCTGACGCCGGCGGGCGGTGGGGGATCGGGACCGACAGTCACTACACGACGGACGTCTCCGCCGAGCTGCGCATGCTCGAGCTGGGGCAGCGCCTCCTCGAGGGCCGGCGGAACCCACTGGTCAGGGATCCCGGCGGGGTAGGGGCGCACGCCGGACGGGTGCTGTTCGACGCCTCAATCTCGGCTGGCGCAGCGTCGCTCGGCCAGCCCGTCGGGATGCTCGAGCCCGGTGCTCGAGCCGACCTCGTCGTTCTCGATTCGGCGGCGTCCGTCCTGGCCGGACACGGCCCGACCACCGCGCTCGACGCCTGGATCCTCGCCGGTGGCGGCGTTTCGCCGGTGCGCGACGTCATGATCGCCGGACGATGGGTCGTCCGGGACGGGCATCATGGCTCGGAGGACGACATCATCGAGCGGTATCGTCGGACCCTACGTCGTCTGGCCGGGACATGAGGAGCGAACGATGAGCGACGTCGCCGCCGATCGGGCGGCCAAACCGCAGCCACCGGAGCCGATCGAGGCACACCTCCGTCTCCGGCTCGGGCCTGCCGACGTACGGTACGGAACCGACCTCGTCGCCGGGGCGACGGCACTCGAGCTGTTCGGGGACCTTGAGACGGAGCTTGCTCTGCGCATCTACGGCGACGAAGGGCTGTGCGTGGCGTATCACTCGGTCGAGTTCCTCGCGCCGCTCCGCGCGGGGGACTTCGTCGAGGGACGCGCATGGGTCGTGGGCCGTGGCCGGACGAGCAGGCGCGTGCGGGCAGAGCTCCATCGAGTCTTTGCCGCGGGCCCGGATGGGCTCGGCGGCCCGCTCGATCCGCCGGTCCTGGCCGTTCGCGCCGAAGCCACGATCGTGTCCGGCCGGCGGCCGGCGTGACGACCCGGTCCGCCGAGCCCGAGCCGACGATCGCGCCGGCGGCCGGGGCCACCCTGGTCGGTCGCCTCGAGGCGGTCGTCGCTCGCAACGCCGCCCGGCCGGCGCTCCAGGCGGGCGGCTCGACGTGGACGTACGGGCATCTGTGGGAACGCGCCGGCGCCATCGCGAGCGACCTCCTCGCCCGCCATGATCAGGCACCGGGGGCGCGGATCGGCGTGCTCGGCGAGAACGATCCGGCGTACCTCGCAGCCTACGTCGGCATCCTACGCGGCGGATGCGTGCCGGTTCCGCTCAACCCGCTTCTCCGAGCGGAGGAGATCGCCGCCCAACTCGAGCTGGTCGGAGCGACCGCCTGCCTGACGGGCACGGTCACGCCGAGCGCGGCCACGATCATCGCCGCCCGCCTGGCGGTCGTCCCGATCGCGGAGCTCGGCATCCGCGACGGCGTCACCGCGGTGCTCCCGCCGATCGCACCCTCCGACGACGCCACGATCCTGCTCACGAGCGGCACGACCGGCACCCCGAAAGGCGCCGTCCAGACCCATGCGACGATGCTCCACGCGGTCGACCAGCTGCATCGGTCGCTGCCGTATTCGCCGAGCGACGTGATGCTCGCGTTCCTGCCGTTCTTCGCGGCGATCCCGGAGCAGATCTGGCCTACCATGCTGGCCGGTGGAACCCTCGAGATCCTGCCTCGCTTCGACGTGGCCGCGGTCGACGAAGCGTGCAACCGCGCGACGACCCTCGATGCCGTTCCGACACTCATGGCGCGCCTCATCGATGGCGTGCCGGCGCGCCGGCTGGCCCGCCTGCGATGGCTCCTCTTCGCGTCCGAGCCGATGCCGCCGGCCCTGCTGGCGCGGTGGTGGGACGCGCTGCCGACCGTCCGAACGTACGAGTTCTACGGCATGACCGAGCTGCTCACGATCAGCGTCGCCGCACCGGAGCTGCTGCGCGCGGCACCGACGTCGGCCGGCCGGCCGTTCCCCTCGTCCAGGGTCGCGATCGTCGACGACGAGGGACGCTCGCTCGCGCCCGGTGAGGCCGGGGAGGTCGTGTGCGCCAGCCCGGCGCGGATGCGAGGCTATCTCCCGGACGGCATCGATCCGACCACATGGCGCCTGCCCGACGGATCGATGCGCACCGGAGACCTCGGGCGCTTCGACGACGAGGGACGGCTGCACCTGACCGGTCGGATCAAGGATCTGATCATCAGCGGAGGATTGAACATCGCGCCGGTGGAGATCGAGGCCGTTGCGGCACAGCACGATGCCGTCGCGGCGGCCGTCGTGGTCGGCATCCCGGATGCGCGCTGGGGTGAGACGCCGGTGCTCGTCGCCCTCGCCAAACCCGGCCGCGTCGCGGACCCTCGGGAGCTCCTCGCGTTCTGTCGCGGCCGCCTCGCGTCATTCAAGCGGCCGCGCTTCGCCGTCGTGGTTGACGAGCTGCCGCAGACCGGCATCGGAAAGTCGTCGAAGGCGGCGATCCGCGAGCGCATCCTGCGCGGCGACCTGGAGCTGACCGGTGAAGCGTGAGCGAGTGGCGGCGGGCGAAGTCGAACGCGATCGGCCGGTCGACCGCTGGCGGCGTGAGCGCCTGGCCGCCGATTACGCGCGTCTCTCACCGCGCCGTGAGCGCTTCAGCACCCTGTCCGGGCTGCCGATCGACGACGTGTACACGGCGGAGGACCTGGCCGATCTCGATCCGGCGCGGGATCTCGGACTGCCCGGCGAGTTTCCGTACACGCGCGGCGTGCGCGCGAGCATGTATCGCGGCCGTCCGTGGACGATCCGGCAGGTCGCCGGCTTCGGCCAGGCCGAGGACACCAATGCGCGCTACCGCTACCTCCTCGCACACGGCGAGACGGGGCTGTCGACCGACTTCGATCTGCCGACCCTGCTCGGCCACGACTCGGATCATCCGGTCTACTCACGCGAGGTCGGCAAGATCGGCGTCGCGATCGACACGATCGAGGACGCCCACGCCCTGTTCGCGGATATCCCGCTGGACCGGATCTCGACGTCGCTCACGATCAATGCCTCGGCCGCCGTGCTGCTCGCGATGTATCGGGTCGTCGGCGAGGAGCGGGGCATCGAGGCCGATGCGCTGACCGGCACGATCCAGAACGACATCCTCAAGGAGTACACCGCCCAGAACGAGTACATCTTCCCGCCCGGCCCGTCGGTCCGGCTCGTCGTCGACTCGATGGCGTGGTGCGCCGAGGCCATGCCCCGCTTCAATCCGGTCAGCGTGAGCGGGTACCACATCCGCGAGGCCGGCGCGACGGCGCCGGAGGAGCTCGGATTGACGATCGCGGCCGGCCTCACGTATCTGGAGGGTGCCCGCGACCGGGGCATTGACCCGGACCTCGTCGCCCCGCGGCTGTCGTTCTTTCTCGACATCCACAATGACTTTCTCGAGGAGATCGCCAAGTTTCGCGCCGCCCGGCGCCTGTGGGCCGGGCTCGTGCGTGATCGGATCGGGTGCCGCCGGCCGGAGTCCCTCCTGTTCCGCGTCCACGCCCAGACGGCGGGCGTCTCGCTGACTGCACAGCAGCCGCTCAACAACGTCGCTCGGGTCGCCATCCAGGCGCTCGCGGGGGTGCTCGGAGGCGTCCAGTCGCTCCACACGAATTCGCTCGACGAGGCCTACACGATCCCGTCCGAGGACGCGATCAAGGTGGCCGTGCGAACCCAGCAGATCCTGCTCCATGAGAGTGGCGTTGCCGACGTCACTGATCCGCTGGCCGGCTCGTATTACATCGAGCGACGGACGACCGACCTGGAGAACGAGGCCCGAGCGCTGATCGACCGGATCGACGCGGCCGGTGGTCTCGTCGCCGCGATCACCTCCGGGATGGCCGGCCAGATCATCGCGGACTCGTCGTGGGAGCAGCAGGTCGCGCTCGAGTCCGGGGAGCGAACGATCATCGGCGTCAACGCCTTCCAGGACGCCGCGGATGCCCCCCTGCCGATCGAGCCGTTTCGGCTCGACCCGGGAGTGCTCGATCGGCAGCTCGCCCGGCTGGCGGCGGTCA
>Ga0214472_10008182_pt1 | contig 10929 bp, 12 predicted proteins | sample RVTome_6_FD_207662 | JGI IMG/M metagenome (GOLD analysis project Ga0214472, IMG submission 207662) | Soil microbial communities from uranium-contaminated site in the Upper Colorado River Basin, Wyoming, United States - RVT140D175 | ecosystem: Environmental > Terrestrial > Soil > Contaminated >...
ATCCCCGGCAGCGCAAGCGCTACGAGGAGATGGCGGCGAGCCGCGCCGGCGGGCGCTCCGCGACGAGTGGTCGCGTGTGGGTCGTCGACGATACCGGCAAGCTCGCAGCCGTCGACGTGCGCCTCGGCCTTGCCGATGGCAGCGCCACCGAAGTGGTCGGCGGCGCCCTGCAGGAGGGGACGCAGGTCGTCATCGGAACCCGGGCCGACAAGACGGCGCGGGTGCAGCCGAAGGGCGGCCCACGCTTCGGTTTCTGACATGAGCCAGCCGCTGATCGTCACCCGCGATTTCGTCAAGGAGTACCGCATGGGGGGCTACTCCGTGACGGCGCTGCACGGCGTCTCGCTCGGGATTGCCGCCGGCGAGTTCGTCGCGGTAATGGGGCCGTCGGGGTCCGGCAAGTCCACGTTCATGAATCTCCTCGGCTGCCTCGATACGCCGACCAGCGGCGACTACTACCTCGCGGGCGAAGAGGTCTCGAAGCTGTCGGGCGATGCGCTGGCGGCGACGCGCAACCGCCGCATCGGTTTCGTGTTCCAGAACTTCAACCTGCTCGCGCGCACGTCCGCGGTCGAGAACGTGGAGCTGCCGCTCCTGTACAGCCATTGCCCGGCCGGCGAGCGCCGGCAGCGGGCGCTCGCGCGGCTCGCGGAAGTCGGGCTCGAACAGCGCGCCGGCCATCTTTCCCAGCAGCTCTCAGGCGGCCAGCAGCAGCGGGTCGCCATCGCCCGTGCGCTCGTGAACCAGCCCGTGCTGATCCTCGCCGACGAGCCGACCGGCGCGCTCGACACGCGGACCAGCTTCGAGCTGATGGGTCTCCTGCAGCAGCTCAATCGCACCGGCATGACCGTGGTGCTGGTAACGCACGAGCGCGACGTCGCCGCCTTTGCCTCGCGCATCGTGAGCTTCCGCGACGGGCGGGTGGTGGACGACCGGCGCGTCGCGCAGCCGGCCGACGCGCGCGAAATGCTGCAGGATTTTGACAAGCGCGCGGCGTGAGGATAAGAGCGTGACCCTGTTCGCAAGCATACGCATCGCGCTGCGCGCGCTGCGCGTGAACAAGCTGCGCAGCACGCTCACCATGCTCGGCATCATCATCGGTGTCAGCGCGGTCATCGTCATGATCTCGGTGGGCAGCGGCGCGCAGGCGCGCGTCGAGGACCAGATCCGGACGCTCGGCACCAATCTCATCATCCTGGTGCCCGGCTCGGTGACGAGCGGGGGAGTGCGCATGGGTGCAGGCTCGCGCGCCTCGCTGACCGAGGACGACTCGTACGCGATCCAGCGCGAGGTCGCGGCGGTGCAGGCGGCGGCGCCCGCGCTGCGCGGCACCGGCCAGGTGGTCGCGGGCACCAGCAACTGGGCCACGGTCTTCTACGGGGTCACGCCCGAGTACTTGGAGGCGCGGAACTGGGTGATCGCGGCCGGCAGGGGCTTCGAGCCAGCGGAGATGATTGGCGCGGGGAAGGTCGCGCTGCTGGGCGAGACCGTGGCACGCAGCCTGTTCGGAGACCAGGACCCCATCGGCCAGGTCATCCGCATCCGCAAGGTGCCAGTCACCGTGATCGGTTTGCTGGAGCGCAAGGGCCAGAGCCTGCTCGGGCAGGACCAGGACGACGTGATCCTGATGCCGCTCTCCACCGCCCGCAACCGCGTGCTGGGCGGGGGAACCGCCAGGCACCGCGGAGTCGGATCGGTTTCGATCAAGATCCGGGACGGCGAGGACATGACACAGGCCGTGGAGCAGATTCGCAGCCTGCTCCGGCAGCGCCACCGTCTCCAGCCGGGGCAGGACGACGACTTCACGTTGCGCAATCTCTCCGAAGTGCTGCAGGCACGCGAAGAGTCGAGCCGCATCATGACGCTCCTGCTGGCGGCGATTGCCTCGGTCTCGCTGCTGGTAGGCGGCATCGGCATCATGAACATCATGCTCGTCTCCGTGACGGAGCGCACGCGGGAGATCGGGCTGAGGATGGCGGTCGGCGCGCGTGCCCGGGACATCCTGGCGCAGTTCCTGGTGGAGGCGGTGACGCTTGCTCTGATCGGCGGAGCGCTCGGCATCGCGCTGGGCGTGGCGGGATCGTACGCGGTCGCGCAACTGGCCGAATGGAGGACCGAGCTCAGCGCGCAGTCCATCGTCCTTGCTGCCGGTTTCGCCGCCACGGTCGGCGTGTTCTTCGGCTACTACCCGGCGCGCAAGGCCTCGCGCCTGCTGCCGATCGAGGCGCTGCGCTACGAGTGATTCCGGCGGTCGCGTAGAATGGCGCCCTGAATGGACTGGGCGCTCTATCTCAAGGCCGTTGGTCTCGGCGTCGTCGAAGGTCTCACCGAATTTCTCCCGATCTCCAGCACCGGGCACCTCATCATTGCCGGGCAGCTGATCGGCTATACCGGCGAGAAGGCCAAAGTATTCGAGATCGTGATCCAGAGCGGGGCGATGCTCGCGGTCATCTGGGAGTATCGCGAGCGCTTCGGGCGCGTGCTGGCGGGACTGCATTGTGACGTCGCGGCCCGGCGCTTCGCCGTGAATCTCGCGGTGGCGTTCCTGCCGGCGGCGCTGCTCGGGCTTGCGTTCGCGGGCGCGATCAAGCAGCACCTGTTCCACGCCGTTCCCGTCGCAGCCGCCTTCATCCTCGGCGGCCTGATCATTCTCTGGGTGGAGCGATCACCGCGGCGGGCAACGGTGGAACGCGTGGACGATATGACCTGGCAGGACGCGCTCAAGGTCGGCCTGGCGCAGTCCTTCGCGCTGATTCCGGGCATGTCGCGGGCGGGAGCGACCATCATCGGCGGCATGCTGTTCGGCCTGTCGCGCCGGGCCGCCACCGAGTTCTCGTTCTTTCTCGCGGTGCCGACGCTGATCGCGGCGGGCGCCTATGACTTCTACCAGAATCGCGCGCTCTTCGATGCCGGCGATCTCGGCGTCTTCTCAGCCGGTTTCGTCGTCTCTTTCGTCTCGGCGTTCCTGTGCGTGCGCTGGCTGCTGCGCTATATCGCGACCCACGATTTCAGCGTCTTCGCGTGGTACCGCATCGCTTTCGGCATCATCGTGCTCGCCACCGCCTACACGGGATACGTCGACTGGGCCCCGGATTAGGACTGGGTCCACGGCAGTCCCGCGGCCCGCCACCCACCGGTGGTATTGCGGTGACCCTGGGCGTCACGGTCGCCCTCGAAACCTTCCAGCACGTTGTAGCTCGCTGCGTAGCCGGCCTGCTGGGCGAGCAGGGCGGCGTTGTGCGAGCGCCCGCCGCTGCGGCAAATGAACAGCACCGGCTCGTTCTTGTCCGCGTGTTCGGCGAGCTCAGCCAGGAACTCGGGGTTCGGCCGGTTGCCGGGATAGGTCAGCAGCTCGATCTGCACGGCGCCGGGTATGCGTCCCACGTAGTCCCACTCGGCGCGGGTGCGCACGTCGATCAATTTCGCGCCGGGCGCGTTGCGCCATAACTCGTAGGCCTCGGCAGGCATGAGCGCGCCGCTGTAGGGCAGGCCGAGCTGGCGAGCACGCCCGGAGGCTTTCTCAAGAATTTCGCTTAACGTCATTTCACGGAGATCCTTGTCTTTCGCCAGAGCAGGTGCTCACGATGCGGAGCCTATCCGGCTGGAAAGTAAGAACTATTTTAGCTGATAGTCGCGCATGGGCGATCCGCACCAATATAGTGCACAATGCCCGCAGGGGCACAATTCCAGTGCGCGGGAGCTTGGGTGGGGGAAACAAACCCCTTGTGGCACAATGCATTTCGCAGAAAAAACCTTGGCACAATTCCTGCTCAACAGGAAGCCCCGGATTGCCGATTTTTCGTAATAACAATCAACTCAGGAGAGCTCGATGGGAACCGTTGCCGACGTATTGAAAATGGTCAAGGACAACGAGGTGAAGTTCGTCGATCTGCGCTTCACCGACACGCGCGGCAAGGAGCAGCACGTCTCGGTGCCGGTGTCGGCCTTCGGCGAGCACAAATTCAGCGACGGCCACTTCTTCGACGGCTCCTCCATCGCCGGTTGGAAAGGCATCGAAGCCTCCGACATGGTCCTCATGCCGGATCCCGATACCGCGCGCATGGACCCCTTCACCGACGAGCCCACCCTGCTGCTGACGTGCGACGTGATCGAGCCCTCCGACGGCAAGGGTTATGACCGGGATCCGCGCTCGATCGCCAAGCGCGGCGAGGCCTACCTCAAGTCGACCGGCATCGCCGATACCGCTTTCTTCGGTCCCGAGCCCGAGTTCTTCATCTTCGATGCGGTCACCTGGAAGATCGAAATGGGCCAGGCGTTCTACAAGATCAAGTCGGAAGAGGCGCCGTGGTCCTCGGGAGAAGAGTTCGAGGGCGGCAACATGGGCCACCGCGCTCCGATCAAGGGCGGCTACTTTCCCGTGCCGCCGGTGGATTCGCTGCAGGACATCCGCTCGGCGATGGTGCTGGCGATGCAGGAAATGGGGGTGGAGTGCGAGGTGCACCACCACGAAGTGGGCGCCATGGGTCAGTGCGAGATCGGCACCAAGTTCAACAGCCTGGTGAAGCGCGCCGACTGGATGATGATCCTGAAGTATGCGGTGCACAACGTCGCCCAGTCCTACGGCAAGACCGCAACCTTCATGCCGAAGCCCGTGGTCGGCGACAACGGCTCGGGGATGCACGTGCACCAGTCGCTCGCGAAGGGCGGGCAGAACCTGTTCATGGGCAACGGCTACGCCGGGCTGTCCGAGCTCGCGCTGCACTACATCGGCGGTATCATCAAGCACGCGAAGGCGTTGAACGCGATCACTTGCCCCGGGACTAACTCCTACAAGCGCCTCGTGCCGGGTTTCGAGGCGCCGATCAATCTCGCCTACTCCTCGCGCAACCGCTCGGCGGCGGTGCGCGTGCCGCTGGTCGCGAACCCGAAGGGGCGCCGCATCGAAGTGCGCTTCCCCGATCCCACCTGCAATCCGTACCTCGCGTTCACCGCGATGTTGATGGCGGGATTGGACGGCATCCAGAACAAGATCAAGCCGGGTGACCCGATCGACAAGAACCTATACGACCTGCCGCCGGAAATTGCCGCGCGCGTGCCCAAAGTGTGCGCCTCGCTCGAGCAGGCGCTCGAGGAGCTCGAGAAGGACCACGACTTCCTGACGCGCGGCGGCGTGTTCTCGAAGGATATGCTGCAGGCCTACATGGGGCTCAAGGAAGAGGAACTGACGGCGTTTCGCATGCAGACCCATCCGCTCGAGTTCCAGCTCTACTACAGCCTGTAGCGAGGTGCCGGGGCAGGCCATCGAGGGCGGGTGATCCCCGCCCTTTTTGTCGACCCCGAGCGTGCGCACCATTTAAGTGCGTTGCATTTTTCCTCGTGTTGACATAGAGTTACGCATAAACTCCAGCGCCCGGCGGTTGGCGATTGAGGGCCTTGGAGCGTTTTTCCCTGAGACGAGAGGCCTGCGAACGATGACGCGCCCCATGCTGGCTCTGGCTCTGGCACTCGCGCTGATGGCGGGGTCGGTGCGCGCGGATATCTGGGAATGCGTGGACGAGAGCGGCAACAAGCGCTTCACCAACATCCGGTCCGAGGCGAGGGGCTGCAGGATGCTCAATGTCGGCCCGACCAACACGGTGCCGGGGACGAAGCAGCAGTCGGGGGGCGCGCCCCCGGGTTTTCCCCGGGTGGACGGAGAAACGCAGAGGCAGCGCGATATCGACCGGCGCAGAATCCTCGAGCACGAGCTCGCCGCCGAGCAGAAGCTCCTGGAGCAGGCGCGCAATGAGCTCGCGGTGCAGGACTCGATGCGGCTCGGCAGCGAGCGCAATTACCAGCGCGTGCTGGACCGGCTCGAGCCGTACCAGAGGAAAGTGAAGCTGCACGAGGACAACATCGCCAACCTCAGGCGCGAGCTCACCGGCGGCCGGTGAGCCCGGCCGCCGGCGCGTCTCGCTTTTTAGGCATCGTCCCCGCCCGTGGCGCGGTTCTTGCTCCGACCGGGTACCGAACCTGTGATATGACACTCGCGGCCCTCTCCGGTCTGGATCTGCTGGCGACGGCGGTGGTGCTGGTGGATGCCGGGCTCGCTGTGCGTTACGTAAATCCGGCAGCCGAAAACCTGTTCGAAACGAGCAGCAGGAACGTGGCGGGCCAATCGCTGGACAAGCTGTTCACGGATGCCGGGGTGCTGATGACCGCGATCGGGCAGGCGCGCGCGACCACCGCGAGCTACACCGAGCACGATATGGAGCTCGAGGTGAACGAGCGCCTGCGGCTGCACCTGTCGTGCACGGTCACCCCCATCGAGCTCACCTCGGGTGTCGCGGGAATCGGCGAGCTGCTCCTCGAGTTCCGCCATATCGACCGGCAGCTCAAGATCGCGCGCGAGGAGCGCCTGCTGGACGAGGGCCAGGCCACCCGCGAGCTGATACGCAATCTCGCGCACGAGATCAAGAACCCGCTGGGCGGCATCCGCGGCGCGGCGCAGCTGCTCGACCGGGAGCTGGAACGGCCCGGCCTGCACGAATACACGCAGGTGATCATGAACGAGGCCGATCGGCTGCAGTCGCTGATGGACCGCCTGCTGACCCCTCATCGCCTGCCGCAGCCGGGCCAGCTGAGCCCGCACGAGGTGCTGGAGCGCGTGCGCAGCCTCATCCACGCGGAATTTCCGCGGGGCATCACCATCCGCCGCGACTACGACGTGAGCCTGCCGCGCATCCTGGGCGACAAGGAGCAGCTGATACAGGCGGTGCTCAACATCGCGCGCAATGCGGCGCAGGCCATCGCGGGGAGCGGCCGCGAAGGGGATATCCTGCTCCGCACCCGCGTATTGCGGCAGGTCACGCTGGCCCGCCGCCGCCATCGCCACGCGGTCCAGCTGGAGATCACGGACAACGGCCCCGGCATTCCTGCCGCGCTCCAGGAGCGCGTGTTCCATCCGCTGGTTTCGGGACGCACGGGAGGCAGCGGCCTGGGCCTGACCCTGGCTCAGGCCTTCATCAACCAGAATCAGGGCATTGTCTGGTTCGACAGCGCGCCGGGCAGCACGACCTTTACCATCCTGCTTCCCGTGGAAGAAACATGAAGCCAGTGTGGATCATCGACGACGACCGCTCGATACGCTGGGTATTCGAGAAGGCGCTCGCGCGGGAAAACATCGCGTACCGGACCTTTTCCTCGGCGCAGGAGGCGCTCGCCGCGCTCGACGCCGAGACGCCGCAGGTCGTGGTCAGCGACATCCGCATGCCGGGCGAGTCCGGCCTCGAGCTCCTGCAGCGGGCAAGGGCGCTGCACGCCAATCTGCCGGTCATCATCATGACCGCCTATTCCGATCTCGAAAGCGCGGTGAGCGCGTTCCAGGGAGGAGCCTACGAGTACTTGCCCAAGCCGTTCGACGTCGACCACGCGGTCGAGCTGATCCGGCGCGCGATGGGGGAGGGCGTGCGGCAGGACGGCACGGCGGACGCGGTGGAAGCGAGCCCGGAAATTCTCGGACAGGCGCCGGCGATGCAGGACGTCTTTCGCGCCATCGGCCGGCTGTCGCAATCGCACGCCACCGTCCTGATCACGGGCGAGTCCGGCACCGGCAAGGAGCTGGCGGCGCGCGCCCTGCACCGCCACAGCCCGCGCGCGTCCCGGCCGTTCATCGCGATCAATACCGCCGCCATTCCGCGCGAGCTGCTGGAGTCGGAGCTGTTCGGCCACGAGCGCGGCGCATTCACCGGGGCGCAGGCGCAGCGGCGCGGGCGTTTCGAGCAGGCGGAGGGGGGGACGCTGTTTCTCGACGAGATCGGCGACATGCCGCCCGAGCTGCAAACGCGGCTCCTGCGAGTGCTGTCGGACGGCCACTTCTACCGCGTGGGCGGCCACCAGCCGATGAAGGCCAACGTGCGCATCATCGCGGCCACCAACCACGACCTCGAGGCGCGCGTCGCTCAAGGCCGGTTCCGGGAGGACCTCTTTCACCGGTTGAACGTCATCCGCCTCCGCCTGCCGGCGCTGCGCGAGCGGCGCGAGGACATTGCGCTGCTCGCCCGGCACTTTCTCGCGAAGAGCGCACGCGAGCTCGGCGTGGAGCCGAAGCGGCCCTCCGAGGCGGCGCTCAAGGCCCTCACCGCGCAGGAATTCCCGGGAAACGTCCGCCAGCTCGAGAACCTTTGCCATTGGCTGACGGTGATGGCGCCCTCGATCACCATCGAAGCCAACGACCTGCCGGCCGACGTGCGCGCGGACGCGGCGCCCGCGGGGACAAGCTGGGTCGCGGCGCTGGAGAAAGAGGTGGAAGGCCTGCTCACGCGCGGCGAGACCGGCGTGCTGGACGATCTAGCGCGCCGCTTCGAGAAGGCGCTCATCACGAAGGCCCTTGCCCACACCGGCGGCCGCCGCATCGAGGCCTCCCAGTTGCTCGGGCTCGGCCGCAATACGCTTACCCGCAAGATCCAGGAACTGGGAATCGAGTCCGACAAGAAAAGCGAGTGATGAGTGAGGGGTGACAGGGAGCAGGGTATGGCAAAGGCGATCTGGAATGGACAAGTGGTCGCGGATAGCGACCGTTGCGAGGTCGTGGAGGGAAACCAGTACTTTCCGCCGGACGCGGTGCGGCGCGAGCTGCTCAAGGACAGCGCCACGCACACGACCTGCGGGTGGAAGGGCATCGCCTCCTACTACGACGTGGTCGTGGACGGGCAGACCAACAAGGATGCCGCCTGGTACTACCCCGACCCCAAGCCAGCCGCGAAGAACATTGCCGGCTGCATCGCGTTCTGGAAGGGCGTCAAGATCGAGCCGTAATTGAACCGCCAAGCCGCCAAAACATATTCAAGGACAACTAGAAGGTTTCTTGATATTGAATGCGGTTTGGCGTCCAGGCGGTTAACTCAGATTCAGTTCTGCGAGGACGGGGGCGTGGTCGGAAGGCCGCTCGCTCCGGCGCGGCTCGACGTCGATTGTGCACGCGGTGCACGCCTTCGCGAGCGCTTCCGACAGCAGGATGTGGTCGATGCGCAGGCCCATCTTGCGGCGGAACGCGTTCATGCGGTAGTCCCACCACGTGAAGGATCGTTCTGGTTGTTCGAACAGCCGGAACGCATCCTTCAGTCCCGCCGCCTGCAAAGACTTGAAGGCATCGCGCTCGGGAGCGCTGAACAGCACTTGGCCCTCCCATGCCTTGGGATCGTAAACGTCGCGATCGTCCGGGGCGACATTGAAGTCGCCCAGCACCGCAAGCCGCGGGTAGTGCGCCAGTTCCGCCGTGAGCCAGCCGCTGAACGCGGCGAGCCACTTGAGCTTGTACTGGTATTTGTCAGACTCGACGCTTTCGCCGTTGGGTACGTAGGCGCAAATCACGCGCACGCCGCTGATGGTCGTGGCAAGCACGCGCTTCTGTTCGTCGGGAAAGCCGGGAATAGCGGTAACAGCGTCGGCTGCCGCAGCGCGCGCGAGGATCGCAACGCCGTTGTAGGTTTTCTGGCCGTTGGCGAGCGGCTCATAGCCCGCGGCGCGGATTTCAGCCGCAGGAAACTGGTCGTTCTGGGTTTTGGTCTCCTGCAGGCACAACACATCGGGCCGGTGCATGCCGGTCCAGTCGAGGACCTGAGGCAGCCTGACCTTGAGGGAGTTGACGTTCCAGGTCGCGAGCTTCATCTTGAAGCTATCTATCTGATATTACATGCTTACATGATAACAATGTCATGTCGGTGGGGCGATCTGTGGGGCCGAACGAGGGAACCGCCATGGGTGTGTATAATCGCGCCATTCGCTTGGGGGTAGGGCAGCAGCCCGCACAAGTGGGCGGCATCCTACCCCTTGGGGTGAGGCGTGGTGTCCCACCCTTTGTCAGGCTCACAGCATCGGAGTACAAGGTTCCATGGGCGAGTTGCTGGCGTTTACAGCTGATCACGTACGCCGCCTAACCGGGCTGTCCGCGCGCCAACTGGGGTACTGGGACACCACCAGGTTCTTCTCCCCCACGTACGTTGACGGGTACCGCAAGCGCGCATTTGGACGAATCTATGCGTTCCGGGACGTCGTCGGACTGCGAACGATCGCTATCCTGAGAAAGCAGCATAGAGTGCCCCTGCAGGAGCTCAGGAGGGTCGGCGAGTGGCTCCATCAGCACCAAGAAACGCAGACCCCTTGGTCGAGCCTGACGTTTGGGCTTCTAGGCAGAAAGGTCGTATTCATTGACCCGCGCACCGGGGACGCCGTCGAACCACGCGGCAAAGGCCAAATGGTGTTTCGCGTCGCACTTGAGCTCATTGCAAACGAGATGCGGCAAGCGGCCGAGCGCCTGCGCGAGAGGCGCTCCGAGCAATTTGGGAAGATCATTCGCAATCGATATGTCGTCCAAAATGCTTGGGTTATCTCCGGCACACGCATACCTGCGCAAGCGATCTGGAATTTCCACAAGGCTGGCTACAACTCGATGGCCATCATAAGGGAATACCCGCGGCTTACTACCGAAGACGTGCGCGCAGCAATCGCCTTCGAAAATCAGCGCCAAGCTGCGTAACCTATGGCAGCAACCGGCGGTTCCCGGATGCTGCTTCTGATCGACGAGAACGTTCCGAATTCGGTCGCCGAGTTTTTTATTGCGCGCGGTCACGAAGTCCGTTTCGTTCGCGATCTGTTTCCCGGGGGTACACCAGACCCGGTCATAGCGACGATTGGCGATCGACTCTCGGCAATCGTCGTAACTTGGGATCGCGACTACGAAAGTCTGGTCAGGAGAATCCCCGTGGGAAACCGCGCAAGATTTCACAGGCTCGGTAGAATCAGCTTCAAATGCAATGAATCAAAGGGACGAGCCTTACTGGAGCGTTGGATTGCCTCTATCGAATTTCATTACAGCGAAGCATTGAAAAACAAGGATTTCAGAATGATCGTGCAGGTCCAGGAAAGCGGCTTTAAAGTGATGTAGGGCCCAAGGGTGTATGCCTACGATGCGGTGGTCCCTTCTCGGAT
>Ga0214472_10008183_pt1 | contig 10928 bp, 8 predicted proteins | sample RVTome_6_FD_207662 | JGI IMG/M metagenome (GOLD analysis project Ga0214472, IMG submission 207662) | Soil microbial communities from uranium-contaminated site in the Upper Colorado River Basin, Wyoming, United States - RVT140D175 | ecosystem: Environmental > Terrestrial > Soil > Contaminated >...
CGAGCTGGCGCTTGACGTCGGCGGCGACGTCGATCGGGATGGCGAAGGCGAGGCCCTGGTAGCCGCCGGTGCGCGAGTAGATCTGCGAGTTGATGCCGATCACCTCGCCCTTGAGGTTGAACAGCGGCCCGCCGGAGTTGCCGGGGTTGACCGCCGCGTCGGTCTGGATGAAGGGGACGTAGGTGCCGTCGGGCAGCGAGCGCGAGGTGGCGCTCACGATGCCGGCGGTCACGGTGTTGTCGAAGCCGAACGGCGAGCCGATCGCGAGCACCCATTCGCCCACGCGCACCGAGCCCGGGTCGCCGAGCTTCACCGCCGGCAGGCCCTTGGCGTCGATCCTCACCACCGCGATGTCGGTGGGGCGGTCGACGCCCACCACGCTTCCCTTGAACTCCCTGCGGTCGGTGAGCCGCACGCGCACCTCGTCGGCGCCCTCGACCACGTGGGCGTTGGTGAGCACCACGCCGTCGGACTCGACGATGAACCCGGAGCCCAGCCCCTGCGCCGGCCGCTGCTGCTCGGGGATCTCGAAGCGGCGGAAGAACTCGCGGAAGGGACTGTTCTCGAAGCCCTCCGGCAGGCGCACCGGCGCCTGGGTCGTCTTGACCGCGGTGATGTTCACCACCGCCGCCTTGTTCGCCTCGACGATGGCGGAGAAGTCCGGCAGCGACTGAATCGCCGCCGGTTGCGCGGCGACCGCGGCCGGCTGCGCCGCGCCCGCCAGGTAGCCGAGCGAAACGAAGGCGGCCAATGCAAGTCCAATGAGAGCCCCTTTGGCTTTCATGCCTGTCTCCTTGTTGGTGTCGGACTGCGGTCCGATGCGAATGCTTCGACGCAACAGACAAGGAAAACCGGCCGCAAGTTCCGCGGAGCGGGCACGCGCCTTGTAAGGGAATGTTTCACTTTTTGACTATAGTGACGCCATGTCCGCTTCCTTCGATGCCATCGTGGTCGGCGCCGGCCAGGCCGGCCCCGCCCTCGCCGCGCGCCTCGCCGGCGCCGGCCGCAAGGTCGCGGTCGTCGAGCGCGCGAGCTTCGGCGGCACCTGCGTGAACGACGGCTGCACGCCGACCAAGACGCTGATCGCGAGCGCCCACGCCGCGCACCTCGCCCGCCGCGCCGGCGAGTACGGCGTGGAGATTCCCGGCGCGGTGCGCGTGGACATGAAGCGCGTCAAGGCGCGCAAGGACGAGATCGTCGCCAAGTCCTCGCAGGGCGTCCGGAAGTGGATGGAAGGCCTCGAGGGCGGCAAGGTCTATCGCGGCCATGCGCGCTTCACCGGCCGCAACACGCTGAGGGTGGGCAAGGAAGAGCTGCGCGCGGAGCAGATCTTCCTCGACGTCGGCGGCCGCCCGCTGGTGCCGAAGATGCCCGGCATCGAAGCCGTGCGGTTCCTCACCAACCAGTCGATGATGGACCTCGAGGTCGTGCCCGAGCACCTCATCGTCGTCGGCGGCAGCTACATCGGGCTGGAATTCGGGCAGATGATGCGCCGCTTCGGCGCGCGCGTCACCGTGGTCGAGATGGGCCCGCGCCTCATCGCTCGCGAGGACCAGGACGTGTCGCAGGCGGTGAAGGAGCTCCTCGAGGCCGAAGGCATCGAGGTGAGGCTCGGCGCCGAGTGCCTCACCGCCGAGAAGGACGGCGAGGGAGTGGCGATCGGGCTCGAGTGCAAGGAAGGCGAGCCCAAGGCGCGCGGCTCGCACCTGCTGCTCGCCGTGGGCCGCGTGCCGAACACCGACGACCTCGGCCTCGAGGCCGCCGGCATCGCGACCGACAAGCGCGGCTACATCGAGGTCGACGAGGAGCTGCGCACCTCGAACCCCAACGTGTGGGCGCTCGGCGACTGCAACGGCAAGGGCGCCTTCACCCACACCGCCTACAACGACTACGAGATCGTCGCCGCCAACCTGCTCGAAGGCGCGCGGCGCAAGGTGAGCGAGCGCGTGCCGGTGTACGCGCTCTATACCGACCCGCCGCTCGGGCGCGTCGGCATGAGCGAGGCCGAGATCCGCCAGGCCGGCATCGAGGCGCTGGTGGGCAAGCGGCCGATGACGCGCGTGTCGCGCGCGGTGGAGAAGGGGGAGACCGCCGGCTTCCTCAAGATCCACGTCGAGGCGCAAAGCAAGCGCATCCTCGGCGCCGCGCTCCTCGGCACGAGCTGCGACGAGGCGGTGCACTCGCTGATCGACGTCGTGTACTCCAGGATTCCCTACCCCGAGTTCCAGAAGCGCGTGCGCATCCATCCCAACGTGAGCGAGCTGCTGCCCTTCGTGCTGGAGAGTCTCGAGCCCCTAAAATAAATGGGGTCAGATCAAGATTTCTCCTGGTCCTGGTTAATCTGGATCTGACCCCATTTTTTCGTGCAGGCTGCTGTCGCTCGAGGGCGCGCGGCCGCCGCGCTTCGACCTGCCCGACTACGCCGACGACCCGTTCTTCGGCCGCCCGGTCATCGCGCGCGCGCCGCGCTGGCGCTGGCCGGGGCTCTGGTACTGAAGCGGCGCGTAGCCCCCGCTCTTGCCGTTGAAGCGCTCGGGCTTCGCCCAGCCCAGGCGCTGCGTCTCGATGCAATTGATGCGCACCCTGCCCTTGGAGACGTCGTAGCGGATCACCTCCACGGTGCGCTCGACGCGCAGGTCGAGCTCCTTCCACTTCGATCCGATGGGGGGGTACTTCTGCGGTTCGCTGGCTTTGATGGCGGGCCTCCGGGGATGCATTTCGCGTTCAGTCCGCATTCTCGCGCACTCGTTCGGCGAAAAGCGCTTCGCCGGGAAGCGTTTCGCCAAAAAAGAAGCCGCCCGAAGGCGGCCTCTAGGGGGGAGCCGTTACCCAAGGGAGGGAGGGAAAACGGCTCGAGGGGGAGCCCATTCTGGCAAAACCGCGGCGGCCCTGTCTGTCGCGCGCCGTGCGATTTGGATGTAACGGAATCTCTACATGCCCGGCGCGAACCTTTCGCACCCCTGACACACCGGCAAAAAGAAGCCGCCCGAAGGCGGCTGCTAAAGGGAAGCCGTTCGCCCAAGGGAGGGAGAGCGAACGGCTCCGGGGGGAGAGGCAATTGTCGGGGAGGCTCGCGCCGCTGTCTGTCGGCTGCCTTGCCATTCGGGTGTAACAGGCGCACTACAAAGATCCCTGCGCCGCGGCCCGATATGCGGCTAGTATCGGCAATGCTGAGCTCGAAACTGAAGCCGCTCTCCGGGTTTCTCGCCCTCCTTCGCCTGTCCGCCGGGCACCTCGTGCGAAGCGACTCGCCTGCCGCGCGCGCGAAGCCCAGGGCGCCCGAGTGGTCCCTCGAGCTGCTGAAGCAGCTCGAATGGCGCCGCTTCGAGGAGCTGTGCGTGGCCTACTTCGAGGCGCTCGGCTTCGGCACGCGCCTGGAGCGCTCGGGCGCCGACGGCGGGGTCGACATCCACCTGTGCGCCGCCGGCGCCGAGCGCGCCTCCGTGCTCGTGCAGTGCAAGGCGTGGAACGCCTACCGCATCGGCGCGAAGCCGGTCCGGGAGCTGCAGCGCGCGATGCGCGCCGCGAAGCTTGAGGAAGGGATGCTGATTACCTCCGGGCGCTTCACCCAGGAAGCCGTGGCCTGCGCCGCCGCGGAGCATCTCCAGCTCGTCGACGGCGCGGCGCTCCTCGCCCGCTTCGCCGCGCTCGCGCCGGAACGCTCGGCTGCCCTGCTCGAGTTCGCCACGCAAGGCGATTTCCTCACGCCGACCTGCCCGAGCTGCTCCATCAAGATGACCTCGCGCAAGAGCACGCGGGAAGGCAGGAAGTTCTGGGGCTGCCGCAACTACCCGCGCTGCAAGCAGACCTTTCCCGCGAGCAACTGACCCGGGGGCTGTGGTAGTGATGGAAATCGGGCTCTGACCCCGATTTTCGATGAAATCGCCCGAGCCCCACCGCTTCCTGGTCCCCGCGATCGCCGCCTCGCAGTTCGCGCCGCCGTTCATGATCTCGGGGGTCGCGGTGGCGCTGCCTTCGCTCGGCGCCGAGCTCGCCGCGGGAGCGACCGCGCTCACGCTGGTCGAGACGCTGTTTCTCGCCGCCTCGGTGGCGATGCTGCTTCCCGCCGGGCGCCTGGGCGACGCCGCCGACAAGGCGACGCTCTACAAGCTCGGGATGGCGGCCTTCGCGCTGTGCTCGATCGCGATCGGGCTCGCGGCCTCGGTCGCGGCGATCCTCGCGCTGCGCTTCGTGCAGGGCCTGCTCTCGGCCGCGGCGCAGGCGACCGGCCCCGCCATCATCGCGGATGTCGTGCCGCCGGAGCGCCGCGGGCGCGCCTTCGGCCTTTCCATCGGCTCGGTCTACGCCGGCCTCACGCTCGGGCCGATCGTCGCCGGCGTGCTGGTCGACCTGTGGGGCTGGCGCGCGGTGTTCCTCGCCGGCGGCGCGGCAGTGCTCGCGCTTCTCGCGCCGATCCATTTCATGCTGCCCGGGCGCTGGCGCCGGCCGGCGCCGCGCGCAGTGCACCTGCCGAGCGCGGCGCTCGCGCTCGCCGCGATGCTCAGCCTGGTGGGCGGCGCCGCGACGCTGCGCGAAGGCGCGGCGGGCTGGAGCGCGATGACGGCCGGGCTGGCGCTCCTCGCGCTGTTCGTCCATTTCCAGCGGCGCGTGGCGCAGCCTCTCCTCGACGTCGACGTCCTGATGCGAAACCGCGTGCTGAGGAACGCGCTGCTGGTCCAGTGTCTGCTCTACTGCAACGCCTTCGGCACGGTGTTCCTGCTTTCGCTGCACGTGCAGAGCGTGCTCGGCCACGCCGCGAACACCGCCGGCCAGGTGATCGCGGTGGGCACGCTCCTCATGGCGGCGATCGCCCCCGCCGCCGGGCGCCTCGCCGATCGCCGCCGGCCGGCCGCCATCGCGAGTGCCGGCGCCGCGCTGGTGCTCGCCGCCGCGCTGATGGCGACGCGCCTCGACGCCGGCTCGTCGCTCCTCTACGTCGCGCTGGTGCTCGCGGTGCAGGGCGTGGGCTTCGCGCTCTTCTCCACGCCCAACATGACCCTGGTGATGAACGCGGTGCCGGCCGAGCGCACCGGCATCGCCTCGGCGCTCTCCGCCACGGCTCGCTCGCTGGGCATGGTGAGCGGCATGCTGATCGTCGGCGCGCTGGTATCGGTGAACCTCGGCCACGACCCGGTCGGCGCCGACCCCGCGCGCTTCGTGCAGACCATGCAAGTCGCGTTCTGGATCCTCGCCGCGGTGAGCACGCTCGCGCTCGCGCTCGGCCTCGGAGCCCTGCGGAAATCGGGGTCAGAGCCCGATCTTTCCTGATCTTGTCTTGTGGGCTCTGACCCCGAATTCGGGCTCTGACCCCGAATTCGGGGCCGGCGTCAGCGCCGCCGCACGAAGGACGGCCGGCCCCAGTTCTCGACGCTGCCGATGCGCAGCGCCCGGTCCTGCAGCGCCTCCTGGAACATCCGGGCGATCACCTCGTCCCGGAAATCGGTGAGGAACGGCCAGCCGCGCGGGCTGGCGGAGGGGGCGATCAGCCCGACGACGAGGTCCTCGGCGCTCAGGGCGTCCTCCACCTGCGAGCGCTCGTACAGGTAGGGGATGATCCAGCGCAGCATCCAGGTCAGGTTGCCGACGAAGCGCAAGCCCGACTCGCTCGCCCGGGGCGGCCCCGCCGGCTCGCGGGGCGAGGAGTTGATCACCAGCACGCGCCGCGCGCCGAGGCGCTTGCCCGCCTCCACCGGCACGTTGTGCGCGTAGCCGCCGTCGACCAGCAGCTCTTCCCCGATGCCGGGCAGGCGGATGCGGTGCGCCGGGAACACCGGGAAAGGCGAGCCCGAGGCGAAGGCGACGCGCATCACCAGCTCGCGCTGCCGCTCGGCGCTGTCGATGGCGAGCCAGCGCGGGTCGTTGGAGGTCGACAGCCAGCTGCGGTAGCCGACGAGCGGCACGCTGCCCGCGCCGGGGTCGTACGCCTGCGGCGGCTGGAACATCACGTAGCGCTCGATGCCCTTCTCCAGCGCGGTGACCGGGACGGCGTAGAAGGCGCGGAAGGTGACCTCGAGCGAGCCGCGCTCGCCGAGCGCGCTCTCGCCGAACACGTTGCGCGCCGCGGCCTGGAAATAGCGCAGCGCGTTCTCGTTGCCGTACAGCCCGGGCGCGACGATCAGGTTCCACCACCCCCAGCCGAGCGCGAAGGCGAGGATCATCCGGCTGTAGCGCGCCGTGCTGATCCAGTGCGAAGCGCCGTCGCAGCGCGACGGGTGCGCGGTGAGCAGGTAGTCGAAGCGCCGGCGCAGCGCCCGCACGCCCCCGCCGTACGCGAGCCAGGCGAGCGCCGCCGAGACGGCGAGCGCCATGGCGCCCAGGGCGGCCCAGAACTCGAGGGTAAGCTCGAACAGCGAGCCGAAGCCGAGCGCCGTCGCGGCGAAGAGCAGCACGTAGCTCAGCGCGCAGACGCCGGCAAGCAGCAGGAAGGCCGGCAGCACGTGCCGCGGCAGCGGCTCGAGCCGGGGCGCGCAGCGCACGAACGCCCAGTGCAAGCCGAGGAAGACGATGAGCAGCCCGAAGCAGGCGACCAGCGCCGGCCGCGCGATCGAGAAATCCATGAACGAGTCGATCGTGGGGCTGGTCCGGTCCATGAGCAGCGCCCCGGCCACCAGGGCGGCGCCGCCGGCCAGCGCCACCGCCGGCGGCCAGGCGGACTCGACCGGCCGCGGCGCCTGCCCCACGGCCAGGCGATTGTCGGAGTAGATCGCGATCAGCAGGAAGAAGAAGTAGAGCAGACCTTGGATCGCCGGGATGTGCTCGGCGCCGTGCTCGCCGTTGAGGTAGGCGAGCAGCCACGGCGTCGCGGCGAGCAGCGCGAGCCACCAGACCGAGGTGCGCCAGAAGCGAGCGCTTGCGTCGCGCGCGCCCGCGAACACCCGGCCGCGCACGCGGCGCAGGACCATCGACGTCGCCCCGCAGACCGCCGCGAAGATCGCCATGCACCACACCAGGCTCAGCCAGCGCATCAGGTCGAGCTTCGGAAACACCTCGGCGCTCGACAGCAGCGCGCCCGGATTGCCGGCGTCGTCGTGCCGGCGCCAGAGCCTGGTGCTGAGGTCGGGCGGCGGAAACGAGTCGTCCAGGCTGGCGACGAAGATGCCGAGCAGCGCGCCGCCCGAGGTGCCGACCACGTACTTCACCGGCACCGCCGCGGGATCCGGCGTGCCCGGGGCGTAGAGGTTGCGCAGGTAGCCCTGCCCGTAAAGGTGGTCGATGAGCCTGGTCTGGTAGGCGGCCTTCACGCCGCCGCCGGTGAGCACGAGCGCGATGCCGTCGTCCCCGGCCGGGTCCGGCGCGCCATGGCTGTGCAGGATGCCGCGCAGCTCGTCCAGCGTGAACGCGAAACGGAAGCGGCTGCGCCAGCCGGCGCTCTCGCTCACGTAGTTGCCGGCGCCGAAGCGGCGCAGCTCGCCCCCCGGCGCGCCCGCCTCGGCGGCGCCGGCGAGGTAGTCGAGCAAGGCGCGCTCCGCGCCGAGCGGCGGCATGCTGTTTTCGGCCGCGGCCAGCGCCGGCGGCAGGGCGAGACGCCGCACGAGAAACACGTGCGCGAGCGGCCCGCCGTCGTCCTCCGCGAGCATCAGCCGAAGCGGCGCGCGCGACGCGCCGCCGGCCGCGAAGCGCAGCCGCGCCACGAGGCCTTCCATGAGCGCGTCGCGCGCGCGCTGCGTGTCGGCGCCGCGCTGCGCGAGCCAGGCGCCCGCCCGCGCGTAGAGCGCCGGCATCCCGGCCGACAGGTGCGAGGCAAGCTCGAGCACCGTGTCCTCGCGCCGGCCGCCAGCCAGCAGCGCCTCGAAAAGGCCGTCGAGCTGCGCCTGCGGATCGGGCAGCGGGATGCGTTCCCTTTCGGCGCGCAGCGTCACCCGGTAACGGCGCAGCGGCAGGTCGCCGAGGGGCAGGCTCGCGCCGACCAGGAACTCCCGGTCGAAGCGGGGGCCGACCGTGCGCCGCACCAGCTCGAGGGTCATGGCCGAGACCACCGCGGCGTCGACCTTGCCGTTCTGCAGCCATTCCAGGAGCTGGTAGTCGCTGCCCAGGGCGTACCGGTAGCGGACACAGGCCGCGCCCTGCGGCAGGCAGCGCGGCGCGGCGCCGGCTCGCTGCTCGGCCTCGCGCGCGTAGGAATGCGGCAGCGCGACGCGCAGGACCGTTTCAGCCGCCGCGCACTGCGTTGCCGCCGCGAGCGCGAGCAGCGCGGAAAGCAACGGACCAGGCCGGCGCAGGAAGCGGTTCATGCGGAGCTGACGCGCCCATCATAGGCCCCGGCCGCCGCGCCGGCTTTGCCGGTTGTCCAATTCGCCTAGTGGCGCTCCAGCCAGTCGCGGATGTCGCCGAAGACGCGCGCGCGCTCGGGCGCCGGCTCGTTGTGCAGCTCGTGCTTCAACCCGGGGTAGGTGACGAGCTTGCGGTCCTTCGCCCCGGCGTGCGCGGCGAGCCAGCGCGCGCCCTCGGGGCGCGCGATGGTGTCGCTCTCGCCGTGCAGGATGAGCAGCGGGCAGCGGATCGCCGGGGCGCCTTCGCGCAGCTCGCGCAGCGCGCGCAGGAACGCCGCCCCCCAGCCGAGCGTCACGCTGCCCTGCACCAGGGGGTCGCGGCGGTAGGCCTGCGCCACCGCCGCGTCGCGCGACAGCTCCCCCGCCTCGAGGCCGGCCGAGGCGCGCAGGCGCGAAAGCAGCGGGCGCGCCGCGCGCACCAGGATCTCGAGCAGCTTCGGTATATTGCGTCCCGGGACGAGGGGAAGGCCTTGAACGATCACGCTTCGCCAGCGCTCGGGGTGGCGCATCGCCGCGAGCAGCGCGACGACGGAGCCCATGCTGTGCGCGAACAGGTGGGGCGGCGCGGCGCGCCCGGCGAGCGCGGCCTCGCGCACGCGCTCGAGATCGTCGACGTAGTCGGAAAAGCTCGCGACGTGGGTTCGCGCGCCGCCGGAGCGGCCGTGGCCGCGCTGGTCGTACAGCACCACGTCGTAGCCGCTTTCCTGCAGGAACCGCGAAAGCGCGCCGTAGCGCTCGAGGTGGTCGTCCAGGCCGTGCACCACGATGACGCAGGCCTTGGCGGCCGGGGAGCGCACGAAACGCACCCGCAGCGGCGTGCCGTCGGCGCACTCGATGCGGCCCTCGCTCTCGGATTCCATCGCTTGTCCGTTTTTCTGCTGGCGGCCGCGGCGGCGCTCGGCGGCTGCACGCCGCTGCGGCACGCCGCCGTATTCTATGAGATGGACCCCGCCGAGCTTCTGCGCCTCGAGCAGCGCGCGCTCGAGCGCTGCGCCGGGGCGCGCGCGGACGGCAGGCTGCCGCCGTACGCCTTCACCACCGACGGCTGCTCGGCATGGCCGGACGGCGACTGGCTCGAGTGCTGCGTCGAGCACGACACGGCATACTGGTGCGGCGGCAGCGCCCGGGCGCGCGCCGAGGCCGACGCGACGCTCGGCGCGTGCCTCGCGCGGCGCGGCCATCCCGTGCTCGGGGACCTCATGCACCTCGGCGTTCGCATCGGCGGCCATCCCTGGCTGCCGTTTCCCTGGCGCTGGGGCTATGGCTGGGACTGGCCTTACCCGTACGACTAGGGCCGCGGCAGCCTTTCGAGCCGAAGGGCTCGCACGCGCCAGCCGGCCACGCCCGCCACTACCCCGCAGCCGGCCGCGATGAGGAAAGCGAGCGTGTAGCTCCCGGTCGCGTCGTACAGGCTCCCGGCGAGCCAGGGCCCGGCCGCGCTTCCCGCGGCGCTTCCCATCAGGCCCACGCCGACGATGGCGCCGAAGTGCGGCCCGCTGAAGCGGTCGCTCACCATCGCCGGGATGATCGAGGCGGTGACCGAATAGCCGATGCCGAGGAGCACCGCGTAGCCGTAGGCGCCCCAGCGCCCGGGCGTCGCGCCGAGCGCGAGCAGCGTGAAGGCGGCCGCGACCATGATCACGATGCCGGCGGCGTACACCAGCTCGCGCTCGATGCGGTCCGAGAGCCAGCCGCCGCCGGTCTTGCCGACGATGCTCGCCGCGCCCACCACCCCGACCACCGAGGCCGCCACGATCGCGGCGAGCCCGTGGTCGACGAGGTACGCCACCTGGTGCACGTGCAGCGTCTGCGAGCAGATGTTGCCGAAGAAGAACGCCCCGAGCAGCAGCCAGAACGGCTGCGTGCGCATCGCCTCGCCGAGCGTCATCGCGTGCATGGGGTCAGAGCCCGGTTTTTCCTGGTTCTTGTTTACAGGGCTCTGACCCCGGTTTCCCGCGACAAGCTCCGAATTCGGGCTCTGACCCCGAATTTCCGCCCGCGGCGCGCGCATCAGCCACAGCGACGAGGGCACGATCCACAGCACGCTCGCGAGCCCCAGCACCTGGAAGGTGGTGCGCCAGCCGAAGGCATCGATCAGGAGCTGCGCGAGCGGCACCACGAGCAGCATGCCCACCCCGACCCCGGAGCTCACGATGCCGATCGAAAGCCCGAGGCGGTCCTGGAACTCGCGCTGCACGTACACCAGCGCCGGGATCCAGCCCGCGGTCGCCACCGCGATCGCGGTCGCCACGCCGAAGCCGAGGTAGAGCTGCGCCGGCGTCGAGATGAAGCTGTCGGCGAACAGGGCGAGCCCCATCGCCGCCCCGCCCACCGCCATGATGCGCAGCGGCCCAGCGCGCCCACACAGCGCCCCGATCACCGGGTTGATGCCGCCGTGCACCAGCGTGAACACCGAGAACGCCCCGGCGAGCACCGAGCGGCTCCACCCGAACTCCCCGAGCAGCGCCACCAGCACCACGCTGTAGGAGTACCAGACGCCGTAGGCGAGCGCGAGCGTGATCGCAATCACGCCCAGAGCGGCATAGCGGGTCGAATTCGGGGTCAGAGCCCGAATTCCGGGGACCGGCGCGTCACGCCAGCGCCGCCGAACGCCGCGCCGTCCTGCAGGTCCTCGGTAAGGAGCAGCACGCAATCCTG
>Ga0214472_10008185_pt1 | contig 10927 bp, 10 predicted proteins | sample RVTome_6_FD_207662 | JGI IMG/M metagenome (GOLD analysis project Ga0214472, IMG submission 207662) | Soil microbial communities from uranium-contaminated site in the Upper Colorado River Basin, Wyoming, United States - RVT140D175 | ecosystem: Environmental > Terrestrial > Soil > Contaminated >...
GCATTGATCCGGGCAAGCTCTTTTCAGGCATTGCCGTACAGAGTGCCAATGCCACGTTGTTTACGGCGCACCTCGAACTGCCGTTCAAGCATGTGCGCAAAAACATGGAGCAGCGGGCCGTCATGCGGCGCACACGGAGGTCCAGGCGTATCGACCGGACCCAGCCATTCAAGCTGCGGGCGCACCGGCAAAAGCGCTTTGACAATCGGCGCCGTGGCAAATTCGCCCCGTCTATTAGGGCCAATCGTCAACTCGAACTGCGTGTGGCAACGGAACTTTGCCGAGTGTTCCCCGTCACTGAGATCGTCTACGAGCTGGTCAAATACAAATCGCGCAAAGGCCGTACCAATGCGTTTAGCGCGGTGATGGTCGGGCAAGAAATCATGCAGGGATGGCTAGCCAAACTCGCTATCCTGAGTACCCAAGAAGGTTGGGAAACCTCCAACATGCGCAAGCATCTCGGTCTGCCAAAAGACAAGGCAGACAAATCGAGGCAGACCCCGGCGACCCATGCGGTAGACGGCATCGCGCTCGCCTGTACAACGTTTATCCGCTACGCGCCACACGCTAGCGGCATGGGCTGGAAAGGTTCCGTCAGGGTCAGCCCATCGCCTTTTGTGGTGATTCGCCGGGCGCCTATTTCCAGGCGGCAGTTGCACCTGTTGCAGCCCTCCATTGGCGGTGTGCGACGCGCCTATGGCGGGACGACCACGCGCTACGGCGTGCGCAAGGGCGACCTTGTGCGGGCCACCCAGGCCGGGCGTGAGTATACCGGATGGGTCAGTGGCGACACGGAGGGAAGGATATCCGTATCGGATGCTAGTTGGAAACGACTGGCTCAGTTTACCGCGTCAAAAGTCACGCTGGTGGCGCGGTCGACGGGACTGATCGTCAGTCCCAGAGGTTTACAAACCGCGTGACATTTCTCGGCTCTTCGAGCCGACTTTGTTTCCTCCCCCAGCTTACGCAAGGGGTCTCCACAAAGGATTTTCAGATGAAACAACTCCAACAGTTTACCGGCATTATCGAGCGCGAGGGCGACGGATACGTTGCTCTTTGTCCCGAACTGGATATTGCCAGTCAAGGCAACACGGTCGAAGAGGCACGGCGTAATCTGATCGAAGCGATTGAGCTGTTCTTTGAAGCGGCAGCTCCTTCCGAAATCCAACAGCGTCTCCGTGGCGAAGTCTTTATCACGCGTCTGGAGGTTGCGATTGGGTAGATTGCGTGTACTTTCAGGCCGTGAGGTATGTAACCATTCTTGCGGCACATGGCTTTGTCCCAGTGCGACAGCGTGGCAGCCACATTGTCATGCAAAAGAAAGTCGAGAGTTCTACCATTACTGTTCCAGTTCCCAACCATGATGAACTGCGCATCGGTACCCTGCAATCCATTATCCGTCAATCCGGGCTTCCACGTGCGCTATTTGAAGCCTAATTCCCCATCATTCTGCACGTCCTCCCGGTAGATATACAAAAATACCGAGTACATCCGGTGGCAGTTGCGGCTTCACCTGATAACCTACCCCCCGCATGCGAGCGGCGGTTCGGACACGGCGATGCGCCTCGTAAAGGGCGCCGGCACGACGGTGCGCTGCCTCGTCCAGATACGACTGAAGTGACGCAAAGCCAGCGCCGAAGCGCCCGAGGGGATACCCTTGACACCGATGCGATTTTTGAGGCGCGGCGCCAGGACTTTGTGGAGCGACTTTTAGAACCGCTCCATGAGCTTATCCAGCGAGAGAGCACCGGCATATCAGGGGATACATCATATCCCCACCACCGCCTTAAACCGCTCAAGCGCCTCAATATGCTGTCGCGGGGAGGTCAAGCCCCCCCCACCCGTTCCCACCGCCAAATGCGTCGCCCCGGCTTCCTCCCACCCCTTTGCCTGGGCAATCCACTCATCCTGAGTCGTCCCGACCACGCTGAGGCGGCCTTCCATGCCTAGCGTCGACAAATCGCGGCCGGCTTCTTCTGTATAGCGCTGTACCCGCGCAATCGTTTCCATCCCCGTATCGTCGAGCGGAAACAACGGCATCCAGCCGTCGGCCAGGTGGGCAATGCGGCGCATACCCGCCTCGGGCGGGATCGGGCTGGCGGGGGCGCCGGAGCCAATCCAAATGGGAATCGGGCGCTGCATCGGCAGCGGGTTGATCCCGGCATGGCTGATCTGGTGCCACTTGCCGGTGAAATGGACCACGTCCTCCGTCCACAGCCGCCGCAGCACCTCAATCTGCTCCTCGCAGCGTCTGCCCCGATTGCGGAAATTCTCACCCAAGGCTTCGAATTCCACGGGATTCCAGCCCACCCCGATGCCCAGCCGCAAGCGCCCGCCACTGAGCACATCCACTTCCGCCGCCTGTTTTGCCACTAGCACCGTCTGCCGCTGAGGCAAGATGATAATGCCGGTCACCAGCTCTAAGGTCGTGGTGATCGCGGCCAGATACGACATCAGGGTAAACGGCTCACGGATCACGCTTTCATGCGTGTAGTAAAATACCGGGACCTCAGGGTGGTATTGGGGATCGGCCCCAAGCACGTGATCCAGAATCCGAATATGGCTATAGCCCAACCCTTCTGCAGTTTGCACGAAATCGCGAATCGCAGTCACATCCGCGCCCAGCTCCAGGGTGGGAAACGAAACACCAATGCGCATCATGACACTCCTTCTCAGCATGATTAAATGATGACTCCCCCGAGTTTGCTCTTTTGTATCGTATCGAGTCAAGCCTCTTCGCGACCGGCATTCGACTCTGGGGTGGCCCCGACAAGGCCGTTTCCGAGGGTTGGCGAGATAGGGCTTCCAGGCGCTGGGTGATCCTGATTTTTCCGTTGCAGGCCTTGCGGCTCCCCGCCAAGACTTGTCCTGTTACACCAACGATGTCACAATACCAGAGAGATAACTGAAACTTCCGACGGTTACTTTATGGATTAACAGATAGGCGGATACCGATGTCGAATCTCACTCCTGTTCTCGTGGTCACCCCGCATCCCGATGACGCTGAAAGTGGCACTGGTGGTTCCATCGTTCGCTGGGCTCAGCAGGGACGCAAAGTGATACTCGTGGTCTGCACAAAGGGTGATAAAGGCACAAGCGACCGTGATCTCAAGCCCTCGAAACTCGTCAACATTCGCGAAGCGGAACAGCGCCGGGCGGCAGAGGTCCTGGGCGTTGCGGAATTGATTTTCCTCGGCTTTCCCGACCAGGGTCTGGAAGACTGCTCGGCATTCCGCGAGAAGATCGTGCGCGAAATTCGCCGTCACCAGCCCGGCACGGTGGTCACCATCGATCCCTATCGCCGTTACCTTCGCCACCGCGACCACGCCATGTGCGGCCGTGTCACGATGGACGCCATCTTTCCCTACGCGCGTGATCACCTGTCCTATCCGGAACATTTAAAAGCGGGGTTGGAACCTCACAAAGTGCGCGAACTCTACCTCTGGGGATCTGAAGAACCGGACGCGTTTGTGGACATCTCGGACACGTTCATCGCCAAAATGGATGCGCTCTACTGCCATGCCAGCCAGATGAAGCAGCCACGCGAAGAGCGTGAAGCCCGAACCCGAGAGCACTACAGCACCTTTGGCAGACGCATTGGCGTCGCGCTCGCAGAGCCCTTTAAGCGGATCGAAATTAACCGGTAAAGCGTGTGGCAAATAACAAGTGAGAATTAGTGACATACACTCATACCAGAAAGGATTGCAGCATGGATTTTGGCATTTGTGTTCCTCATTACGGCAAGCCTCTTGAGATCGAACGCATCCTGGATATTGCCAGGCGGGCAGAAACGCTGGGTTTTGACTCGGTTTGGGTGACGGATCATATTATCGTGCCGGAGTCGATGAATATTATCTACCGCGACAACGTGCTCGAGCCCCTCGCCCTGTTGAGCCATCTCGCTGCGGTGGTGACGCGAGCCCGCCTCGGCACCAGTGTGATTATCCTGCCCTATCGCAGTCCAATCGTGGTGGCCAAGATGCTGGCCACGATCGATCAACTGTCGCAAGGCCGGGTGATATTGGGGACTGGGGCCGGATGGATGGAGGAAGAGTTCGAGGCGCTAAACGCCCCGTTTAAAGAGCGCGGCGACTACTGTGATGAGGCGCTGCGCATCATTCGCGACATTTGGACCCATGATACGGTCAGCATTCAGGGGCAGTTTCACCACTACGAAAACATGCAAACCTCACCGCGGCCAGTGCAAGCGGGGGGTCCGCCGATCTGGGTGGGCGGCAATAGCGCCCGGTCACGGCGCCGTGTGGCCGAATTGGGCGATGGTTGGCACGCCTCCAGTCTGCTCGCCTCGGAAATGGCGCCTGGGTGCAAACATGTAAGAGAACTGTGGGGCCAAAACAACCGGCAGGGCGAGCCGGTGTTTTCCTGCCGTATCGCCCTGTCGCTCGACGGCGTTTCACAGGAGGTCACGTCCTATGCCTCCCGGCAGCCGCGCTCGAGGATTACGGGTAGCATCGAGGCGGCGGTGCAGCAATTCGGGGCGTATCAGGAATTGGGGCTGGAGCACGTGGTATTGGAAATGTCGACCCAGTCGCACGACGGTACGCTGGCCACGATGGAGACATTTGTAGAACGCATCCGGCCGCAATTATAGCTTTGGCGCAGCAGTGCATCGCGATCCAGAACGACAAATTGGCCGAGCTGGGCGACACCGCCTGTAAATGGCTGGGTATTGAACCATAGAGGAGTGGGTATGCGATGTGAGGGCAAGATTGTGTTGGTCACCGGGGCACAGCAAGGCATTGGCCGGGCCGTTGCCCTGCGCTTTGCTCAGGAGGGCGCCGATGTGGCGCTGAACTTCTTCGATGACAAATCGGCTGCAGAAGCGATCGCAGCGCAAATTGTATCCCTGGGTCGGCGTTGCGCCATGATCCGGGCCGACGTCTCAAAATCCGCCGACATCCGACAGATGGTCGCGACGGTCGAAAATGATTTAGGTCCCATCGATGTGCTTGTCAACAACGCGGGCATTTTTCCCCGCGCGCCGTTCCTGGAACTGACAGAAGACGAGTGGAATGCCGTCCTGACGACCAATCTAACGGGTTCGTTCATCTGTGCCCAGGAGGTCACGCGCCGCATGGTGGACGCCCAGCGATCTGGTGTCGTCATCAACCTGGCCTCGGGCGCGCCTTATCGAGGGTCATTTCGTTCGACCGCCTATATGGCGAGCAAACTCGGCATCGTCGGTCTGACGCGCGGCATGGCGCGGGATCTGACGCCACACCGCATCCGCGTCAATGCGGTGGCACCGGGCGTGACCAACACCGCGATGCCCCGCCTGGGCAACACGGAAGCGCAACTCGAAGAGCTGGCGCAGCGGCTGCCGACTGGTGCTCTGGCGGAGCCCGACGACATCGCAGATGTCATCGTATTTCTCGCCACCGACGATGCGCGTCATCTCATCGGCCAGCTCATTCATGTCAACGGCGGTGATTATCTCGCCTAAGCGCAAATAAAAAAACGCCTTTGTTTAGGCCCGAACCGGCGTATGTTCCGCCAGAAACGCTTTAATGCGGGACGTCGCCGCGGCCAGAGCCGCGCCCTCCTTCCACTCCGCGATAAACTCTGCGTTGGGGAGCAGTTGCGCCATCTCCTCGGCAATCGCGTAAGGGTGCGCCGCATCGTTGCCCGCCAGCACCAGACACGGCGTCTGACAACTCGATACGAAGGCGCGATCCACACAGTAAGAGAAACCAGGGGCATACAAATTCTTGTAAAATGCGTCCAATACCTGTTCCGTGGCCTCAGAGTGATCCACGAGGCTCTCGGCCCACCCATTGAAACGGGCGGTACGGGGCGGTAGCGCCTCCTCGACCCGGCCGATGGGTTGTGCGATAACGGCACACGCGATACGCTGAGGCTGGGCTTTGAGCATGCTCATAATGAAAGGGCCACCGATGCACTGGCCGTACAGGTGGCACTGCTCGACCCCCAGATGGTCGAGCAGTGCCATGTGATCGGCAGCGTAGGAGTGCCAGCCGTCCTGGGCAGTGATGGGCGCGTGTGACCGGCCACCCGCGTTGCGCTGATCCATTGCGATGACCTGGAAGTCAGCGGCAAATTCAGTGATAGGATTCACAGGAGCGGAGGGTTGATTCCAGACCTCGATGACCGACTGCAGGCCAGCCGGCGCGAAGGTGAGGATCGGGAACCCTTCGCCGTGCGTCTCATAATAAATAGTAGCGCCGTGGTGTTCAAAGCTTGGCATAAGATGTCCTTTCGTCGTAGGGGTAGATGATCCTTGCAGTATAGCCGGAGTAGCGGAAATTAAAAAACGAAAAGACATGGTTCCGGCTCAGGGTCCTGCCAGAGGTTCCAAATCTCGTCGGGTGCCGTGGTACAATTTATTGATTTGTCAGGTATTGATACCGCTTTAAAAGGATACAACGACCATGACAACATCCGCGTGGAAAGGGTTGCTGATCATTGGGTTATTGGCCTGGTTGAGCACGCCGGTGGCCGCGCGTCCCGCCAAGGGTTGGCATGACACAATGCAGCCTGCCCCCGGTGCTCCCCGTAGTATTGGGTCGTATACCTCTGGATGTATTCAAGGCGCGCAAGCCCTGCCGCCCGCCGGTCCGGGCTTTCAAACCATACGGCGAAGCCGAAGCCGCTTTTTTGGTCATCCGACCCTCATCCACTACATCCGAGAACTGGGTCGTCTCATGGACACAGAAGGCTTGGGCATCCTCAACATCGGCGACCTCGGGCAAGCTCGGGGCGGCCCCATGCCGTCTGCACACCGCAGCCATCAGACCGGCCTAGATGTCGATATCTGGTTTTGGCTACAGCCCAAATCTCGGCCCATGACCCCTTCAGCGCGCGAAACCGAGCAGCCCGCGTCGATGGTCACCCAGGGTCGCCTCGCCCTCGATCCGCAACGGTGGACGTCACGGCAAATGCGCCTCCTGGAAGCCGCCGCCGGCTTTGAAAACGTCGAACGCATTTTTGTCACCCCGCCGGTCAAACAGGCCCTGTGCCAAGCATTTCCGGGAGCCGCATGGCTCGGAAAGGTGCGCCCCTGGTGGGGTCATCGCGCCCATCTACACGTCCGCCTGCGCTGTCCTCAGGGCAACCCCGTCTGTGTCAACCAGCCGTCACCCCCTAGCGGTGACGGCTGTGATGCCAGCCTAGCATGGTGGTTTTCCGATGAAGCTCGGCATCCTCCACGCGCAGAGCCAAAGCCCACGATACTGCCGGAGGCGTGCCAAGCGGTGCTCGCGAAATAGGCCATGACCCGGGGATTTTCAGCCTCGCTACCTGTTGATCCTTGGGCTCGGCTCGCGTAGAATGCCTAGATAACAAGGAGGCATACGATGGAAACGGCTGGGCCCCAATTCAAAGAATACGCGATTGAAGCGTTCACGGTCCGTGGCGAACCCTATTACTGCCCGGTGGGCGATGAGCTGGAGCTGTTCACCGGCGCCTATAACCAACGCATTCCGGTATTGCTCAAAGGCCCCACGGGTTGCGGTAAAACCCGATTCGTCGAATATATGGCATGGAAGCTGGGCCGCCCTCTCACCGTCATTCGAGAAAATGACGGGCCGGCTGCACCGAACGGCTCAAGCCCTTGCAACGTCGCCGTCCCTCTCATCACCATTGCCTGTCACGAAGACCTCACCGCCAGCGATCTCGTCGGCCGCTACCTGCTCGACGCCGAAGGCACGCGCTGGATTGACGGACCGATGACGCGCGCGGTCAAAACCGGTGCTATTTTGTACCTGGACGAAGTGGTGGAAGCGAGAAAAGACACCACCGTGCTGATTCATCCACTCACCGATCACCGGCGCATGTTGCCGGTAGAAAAACGCGGTTCGATTATCGAGGCGGATGACCGTTTCCTGCTCTGTATCTCCTACAATCCCCACTACCAGAGCGCCATGAAGGATTTAAAGCAGAGCACGCGGCAGCGCTTTATCGCCATTGAGTTCGACTACCCACCGCCGGCAATCGAAGCGGAGATCGTGCAGCGCGAAAGCGGTTGTACCGCGGCCCAAGCCGAGTCTCTGGCCAAGCTCGCGGTCAAGGTGCGCCACTTGCGTGAAGAGGGGTTGGAAGAAGGGGCAAGCACCCGGTTGCTCATCTACGTGGGGCGCCTGATGACCGAAGGCATTTCCGCCCGCCGCGCCTGCCAGGCCGCTTTGGTGTGGAATTTAACGGATGAGCCGGAGCTGCAACGCAGCTTGGAGGAGCTGGTGACGGCAGTGTTCGAGTAAAGCCGCTGGCGCTGACCACAGCGCCCCAAAGGCGCCAGGGAATCTCAAACGTCCCTCGACTTCGCAATCGTCCGCACCAGCAGCGCCACCGGAATTAAACCGCAAAGCACAATACTCAAGGCGCCGAGCGAGGCCCGCTCAATCAGTTCGTCCGAGGCGAATTGATAGACCTGAGTGGCCAGCGTTTCAAAGTTAAACGGCCTGAGGATCAAGGTGGTGGGCAGCTCCTTCATGCAGTCCACAAAGACAATGAGCCCCGCCGTCAAGGCGCCGCCTCGAATCAACGGAAGATGCAGGAGCAAAAAGATCTTGCCGGGCCGGTGCCCGAGGGTCCTGGCCGCCATGTCCATGTCGGGAGAAATTTTGTCCAGGCTCGCCTCAATGGCCCCGAGCGCAATGGCGAGAAACCGCACGACATACGCAAACAGGAGCGCGAAGACGCTGCCGCTCAGGATCAGGCCGGTCGAAACGCCAACGTATTGGCGCATCAAGGCGTCGATCGTGTTGTCAAATTTCGCCAGCGGAATGATGATGCCAATCGCCAACACGGCACCGGGCACAGCGTAGCCGATGGAGGCCATTCGGTGGGCGATCTTGACGACCGCATGGCCTCGGATACGCTGACCGTAGGCGAGCACGGAGGCGAGCACGATCGTGGTCAGCCCGGCGGCGGCTGACAGCAGCACGCTGTGGGTGGCATAGGTGCGGAATTCCGGTGTCCAGGAGGCGTGCCAGCTCTCGATGGTGTAGGTCAGCAGCACCAGGCCGGGAATTAAAAACCCTAGCACCACGGGCAGGGTGCAGCAAAGCATGGCCAGGAGCATACGCCACCCCCTGAGGGAATACGTAGGCATCGTCTTGAAGCGTTCGTCCGCCTGGTAGTAGCGCTGCCGGCGCCGGCCGGATAACTCGGTCGTCACCAAAAAGGCAATGAACAGCAACATCACGACGGCGATCTGCGCGGCACCGCCGAGATTGCCCATCCCCAGCCAGACATCGTAAATACCCGCCGTCAGGGTGCGAACGGCAAAGTAATCCACTGTACCGAAGTCGTTGAGCGTTTCCATTAAGGTGAGGGCCAGACCAATGGCGATGGCTGGACGAGCCAGAGGAATGGAGACGCGCAGGAACGATCGCCAGGGGCCGTGTCCCATGACGCGGCTGGCGTCGAGCATGGCCGGCGATTGATCGAGGAACGCACTGCGGGTGAGCAAATAGACGTAGGGGTAGAGCACGAGGGACATCACCAGAGTGGCGCCCTCCAGACTGCGGATCTCCGGAAACCAGTAATCGGCGGGCCGCTGCCAGCCAAAGACGTGGCGCAGCCAAGCCTGCACCGGTCCGGCGTATTCGAGCAAATCGGTATAGATATAGGCAACGACATAAGCGGGTACCGCAAACGGCAAGGCCAGTAACCACTCAAACTGTTGGCGGCCCGGAAACCGGCACATGGTGACCAGCCAGGCATTGGTGACGCCGATGAAACTGACCGTGACACCCACCCCTAGCATGAGTAACACGCTATTGTTGATGTAGCGGGGCAGCGAGGTGCGCAGCAGGTGCGGCCAGATATTCTCAGTGGGATTAAACGCCAGGTACAGAACCGCCGCCACGGGAAGAACGATGAGCGCCGACAGGGCAATCGCGCCAAGGGTCCATGGATCCGCTTTGGCAATTCGAAATCGGGAGGGTAAAGGTGTGGTGTCCAGTGTCGTATCCATTCTGCCGGGCTCACAAAACGAGGCGCCAATACGAGTCTCGATGGTGTGGTGATATTGTAGCAGCATCACGATACCGGGTGCACAAAAAAGTGGCAAACCGCTGACGAGCTCCATTTTGGAGTGAGTTACGAACGTTTTCCCCCTGGTTTTCCCCAGGGTTGGTGCAAAACTTTGTCGGGCACAACGACGGGGTGTTGAGCACTTCGGGGGGCCGTCAAGTGTGCTTCAAACTAGGAAACGCTCGGCATGCAGACGGAACAAGTTCCAAGCGACATGCAGGTGCCCGTTGTCGAGTTCACCGGAGCGCATGCGGGCTTCAAGGGTCGTCACATCGACCCATTCATAAGCGATAAACTCTTCGCTATCTGCCGGGAGATGGCGTGCTTCCAAATCGGTGGCGACATACACCCACGCCCGGGCGGAGGAGCGCCGCACATGGGGCAAGAAGGTGCCGACTTCGTCGAGTTGATGGGCGTACCAACCCACTTCTTCCATGAGCTCGCGCCGCGCGGCGTCGCTATGGCTTTCGCCGGTATCGACAAGCCCGCCCGGAAATTCGTGCACCACGCGGCCAACCGGGTGACAGTACTGCCGCGACAGGAGAATGCGTTGGGTGGGGTCAACGCAAATCACCAGGACGAAATCTTGCCGCTCTTGAAACCGTAGCCACTCGGTTTGCTTGCCAGAGGGAAGCACCACCGTGTCTTCGACCAGACAGAGGCGCGGGTGGTCAAACACCACTCGGGAGTTGAGTTGTTGCCAGGGAAGTGGCTCACGTGAATTTATATTCATGGTCGGTCCTTTTGCGATGCTTTTGTCAAGGCGGTCTTGAGGCGAGCGCTTCACCAAGAATCCTTTCTGGAAGCCCCGGCGTTCAGGCCGGGGAGGAAAGAAAGGTTGCCCCGCAGGGGCAACAATCCTGACTCAGTCAAGTTATGTCGTAGGCTAACTTTGTAAAAGTTGTTGACT
>Ga0214472_10008186_pt1 | contig 10927 bp, 14 predicted proteins | sample RVTome_6_FD_207662 | JGI IMG/M metagenome (GOLD analysis project Ga0214472, IMG submission 207662) | Soil microbial communities from uranium-contaminated site in the Upper Colorado River Basin, Wyoming, United States - RVT140D175 | ecosystem: Environmental > Terrestrial > Soil > Contaminated >...
CTTTGGCTTGCTGGATTTAACGACGTTTATCAGCGGTTCACATGAATTAGCCATATCATCCCACCCTAGCTCCCGACCACCTTGGGGCTGGCAGTCGTGCGCGTTTCCTCGCGGAACGCACACCACCTGATGGGTGAGGCTACATTGTCCCAAGAGATTCACACGGTCAGGTTACCCGGGCCGCATGTCTTGGTAGGGTACTGATGGCAGACCACCAGGTTATCTCCTTTTTAAGGGATAACAGCTACTCGTGCGACTTCGTGCGGTGGGACCAGGTACGGGCCTGCATCGCGTCGCCAGCAGTTCCGAACGCATCGGCGGAATAGAGGGGTGAGGGACGTGCATGAATATACACGCTCTCTTATGAACTCTTCAGGTTTTTTTCTGTTGAAACTCTTTTCTAATTTTATTCGGGTTTAGGAGTGTAACAATCATTGGAACAAAAGGCTAAGTTAAACCTTTATCCCTTCGGCAATCTTTGTCAAAGGTCACCCATAACCTCCGTCTACGACTAAATTGATGCCATTGATATAACTTGCATCATCGGACGCTAGAAACAAAATTGCCTTTGCAATTTCTTCTGGATTTGCAAAACGCTTTAAATAAATTTTTGATTCTTCGCGCGATATAATCTCATTAGGCAATGATTTTGTCATATCTGTTATAACCCATCCAGGAGAAACGCAATTTGTCCGTATACTGGGAGCAAGTTTTTTAGCAAGGTCTCGTGTTAAAATTAGCATTCCCGCTTTAGAGGCATCGTAATCCATCACATCGGGGTTAAAACAATTGGTTGCATTAGTAGACGAAACATTGACGATTTTTCCACCGCCATATTTAAGCATTTCCTGTGCTACATATTTGCTACATAGGAAGGTTCCAAGTAGATTTGTATCCATAGTCTGCTTCCATTGATCTGCTGTTTTCTCAAATATAGAACCATGTACAGCTATCCCAGCATTGTTGACGAGAATATCAATCCTACCAAAATGTGTCAAGCTTCGTTGAATCATTTCTTTAACTTCTTTTTCAATTGAAACATCACACTTTATAGTATAAGCATCTGCACCTATCCCTTGTATTTCCCTGACTAGATTTTCAGCCTGATCTTGAGCGCGGTGATAATTGACGATAATGCTTGCTCCTTCCCGTGCAAAGCACAAAGCTGTTGCTCTCCCGATCCCTCTGCTTGCACCCGTGATCAGGGCAATTTTATCTTGTAGTTTCATGTGAGGAGTCCTGGTCCTTATTCAGGGATTTACGGTGCGCCACAAGCTCAATGAGCGTCGCGCAACACCTCAATCAGAGCCGCGATATCTCGATCACCGTGACCAGCCTCTACGGCCCGTTTCAACACACCCGCAATGAAATCTGGCAACTCCGGGCTGCTTCCAGAGTTGTGAGCCTGCGCTTGAATTCGGCGCACTGATGCCTCCCAGACCCGGATGGAGGCATCGGTCTGCGTGTAATCGTTTTTGTGGATAATCCTCGCTAGAGTTCTTGCGGCTCCGCGTTCAAACATGGATGCAAAGACATCAATCCCGACTCCCTCCGACTCACACATGTGGGCACCCTGGATAACACCGATATAAAGGCTCAAATAGTAGGATAGCAGTGCCATATCCAGTACGGCCGCCGATCCAATAGCTGTTCCTAAGTAGGAAACCTCACCAAGACAATCTAAGAGCTGTTTACACTGCTCAAAAGAGTCTTCCAAGCCAGCGACGAGGATCTTGGCGAACTCGGTGCCGATGTGGTCGGGATAGGCAATAATTGCACAATCATGATATTCCCCACCGAGTTGCGTCACCCACGCCTCGCTCTCGCGAGCCTCGTTTGAGGTGCCTGTACTGAGTTGCACGAGTGTTCGACCTGATATCTGACGTGCTATATCGTCGCCTCTAAGAATCTCCTTAGTCGCGTCGTAATCAGCAACGCAGAACAAAATCACTGGACTTGCCTCTAAAGCCTCTGCTGCGGTCAGCGCTTCCCGAGCACCTGCTTCGACCAGAGGTTGCTTCTTCTCAGGCGATCTATTCCAGACCGTAATGTCGCGATTCTGCTTCAGCAGGGCACGAGCAAGCGCGCTCCCCATAGCCCCAAGTCCGACAACGGAAACCTCGCTCATCGGCTTGCTCCTTTCTAGAAACGCGATGGCGATGGCGCTCGTCCAAACCAGCGCAGCCCCTTGTTCATACTGACGCTATTAAGGCCTTTATGCTTCTATGATCGTACGCGCCAAAACCTTCTGTGATCGTTCCCGTATATCTTAAGTAACCATGAGTCCAACCACTGACCCTAGAAGCGCGTTGCCTTGGTCCATCAAGACTTTGCATCCCCACACTTATCGCATGCTGTTTGAGTTGTCTCACTCCCTTGTCTACGCATTTCGGAAGCCCGTTCATTAAGCCTCAGGGCTACTTAATATCGATCAGAAGACAATTATTTCAGTTTAATGGCAAAATGCTTAAGCACCTTTTGCTCGATTTTCCAAGTGCCTTTGAAACCTTTTTCAACCACGAATGCATCTCCGGGGCCGACCTGGTTTGGGGAACCTCCGTCTGGCGTGATCGTGATTTGGCCTTCAATCAGATGGACGAATTCCCAAGATTCGTAGCTTGCATGGTAAGTGCCAGGTGTCGCTTCCCACCAGCCGCTGATCATCGATTCATCGTCTGAGGTGTATTCGATCCAAGTCTTCATTGTCGGGTTGCCCTCGACCTTCTTCCAGCCGTCGAGGTCAGTTTCTATAGGTTTAAAAGTTTTATTATCAATCTTTGAAAATGATGGATTAGCCATGGATTTAACCTCTTCTGTTTGAATCACCTTCAAACTTAATCAACAAACTATACTCGTTAATATAAATTTTCTAAAATTACTTTACTCATCTCAGTCAAGGGACGAGGAACAACATGAATTAGGATGATAAGACATCCAACAGTGATTTGGCCTCTTGGAGATCGGCGGTGTCAAAGCCCTCAGTGAACCAGTTATATACCGGCGCAAGCAGGTCATAGGCGTCTTGGTGTTTATCCTGACTTTGCCATAGTCGGCCGAGGCTGGTGGCGGCTCGGAGTTCCCATGACTTTGCCTGTTGGTCGCGGGCAATAGTGATGGATTGCTGGAAACATATTTCAGCCTCTGTGGTCGAGATCCAGTGTGCTTCCTGTCGTAGCAGTAACTCCCCCTTGAGCCGATACAGCTCTGCCTCGTAGAAGTGATTCGAGGTAGTACCCACTGTTGCGAGCGCGTCGGCCACTACTGTCAGCGCTTCCTCAACCTCACCGGCCTTGCCAAGGGCCTCAGCAATCTGGGCCAAAACCCACGGCCCGCTCAGGTATGTTCCAGTGACAAGGAGTTGCGCCCAGCCTTGACGTAGCTGTTGTATTCCCTCTTCTATCTGCCCTTGCATGGCCAGCGCCCAGCCTCGCCGGATAGTCCCTATGTTCAACCAGTAAGGAAAGGCTTGCTCCCTAGCAAGTACCAGGGCTGCCTCAGCTTGTTCCTGGGCTGCCTGCGCTTCGCGTCGCCATTGATGCACTGCACTTGTACTTCCAAGTGCGTAGGCTAGACTGAAGGGATGGGCTAGCTCTTGGGCCAGCAGACCCGCCTCATGACTCTGCTGCAAGGCCTGATTCGGATACCCCAGGAACCACAATACATAGGCCCTATAAAACCGGCACATAGTACCAGTGTCATGGCCAGAATCCAAATGGAGGACGCGGCGCTGACGGCGATCATAGAGTGCGATACTCTGCTCTAAGTGCTCACGAGACAATACGAATTCCCCCACCCAGAAGAGCGTTGTCCCCAGCGCAGCGTGTGCTGTCAGGTGCAGGTTCGGGTCCTGTACATTCTGAGTGAGTTTCAGGAGTTGCTCGCCTAGGGCACGCGCCATCTCTAACTCGCCGCGATTGAGATGAAACAGACATAAGCCTTGAAGCACGGGAACTAACTGCGGTGTCTCACCTATCTGCTGGCCTATTTCGTGTGCTCGTGCATACACGCGCTCAACTTCCGGTCCAGCGTAGCCCTTTGTTGCTAGTAACGCTGAGCCCAGAATCGTTTGCAAGTCCAACTCCTGCAAAGTGCGCTCTCTCGTGTCTGGCATCGTCTCAATAACCTCTAACCCCTTAGTGAGGTGACTGATAGCTTCCGCATGGGCCGAGCGCTCGATGGCTCGATGGCCTGCTCGCTTCCAGTAGAGGATGGCCTGCTTATGGAGGCCACCCTCGGTAAAGTGATGAGCTAATAACTCTGGCTCGTGATCGGCGGTCGCCGGCAGTATCACAAGTAGGGTTTCAGCAATCTGCTTGTGCAAGTTCTGGCGGTCGCGTTTGAGCACGGAGCCGTAGGCGGCGTCCTGTATCAACGCATGCTTGAAGATATAGGTTGCCTTTGGCGGCGAGCCACGGCGATAGACCAGCTGCGAGGCGACTAGCCTGTCCAGCGCAGTGTTTAGCTCTACCTCATCCATCGGCGATAGGGCTGCCATTAGCTGCTGGCTAAACTCCCGACCGATTGCCGCCCCAATCTGCGCTACCTCCTTCACTGGGATCAACTTATCGAGCCGCGCCATCAGTCGGATGGCACCTGGTGTTGCCACCAGTTTGCCGAGTGTAAAGCGCATGCATCATCTCCTCATATGCATTATGGAGCTTTCCCTCCGCCCGCCCTACCCGAGCGCGTCGTTGTCGGCAAAGCTGTAAAAAGCTGTGGTGCCGTCGCCTATGATGATATGGTCAAGAACGGGAATGTCGAGTGTTGTGCCGGCCGCCACGAGGCGCTCGGTGAGACGACGGTCTTCGTGGCTCGGCTGCGGGTGACCGGAGGGAGGGTTGTGGCCGCAGATGATGCCGGCGGCATTGGCAAGAATCGCGGGTTTGAAGACCTCTCGGGGACTGACGACGCTTGCGGCGAGGCTCCCCATTGAGACGGTATTGATACCAATCATCTCGTTTTTACGATTGAGCATGATGACAACAAAATGCTCGCGGTCGACACCGGTGAGGTGTGCGCGAATCAACCTTTCTGCGTCGAAAGAACTGCGCATGCACCGGTCATTCATCGGGAGTGAGGATTCGCGTACGAGCGTCACCTTGTACACTGCGACGTTCGGCGCCGGGGTGTAGCTCGATACGGGTAGGTGGTCTGACGTGAACAGTCCGAGCTGGTACTGCTGCTCATACTCTGACATGCGCCTACCCTCCTATCCGACATACGTCGCAAGGAATGTCAGATTATGGTCAAAGAGCATGCGGCATGCTATGCAGAGATAACCGTCTACGACGAGCCCGGAGCTGTATGCGAACATGTTTCCGGGTTCAAGGGATTCACCGCATTCGGGACACGGTGGGTTGGTGCTCCCGGCCGCTTCCTCGCCCCACGTTGTCGGGGCTTCGCGCTCACAGCGGAGCGCGTATTCAATGGACTCCCGCACCCTATGATTGAAGTAACAGACGACTTCGTAGTAGGTGCCGAAGTCATGCGGGAAGCCCTTGATGCTCAAGTACGCGCCGGACGGCTCCTCTCCGAATGTCTCGCGCAATAAAGTGATGAAGAGTTTGCACTCACGTCGTGCTTGTGCTTCATAATTATCTTCGCCAACCTGGGCGCAGTCCTCGTCGGCCGGCGCCGGGCCGATCACCACATAGTCACGTTGCGGCATGGCAGTTCTCCTTATCAGGGTTCCTCGGATTCACCATCGAGTCCTTTTTGGTTGAGAGCTCGGTGGTGAATGGAAGAGATAAGGAGGTGTGGTGGGTGGGTGATTACATCATATAATACGCCAGTGATGGTGGCGAGGTAGCGGTGCTCCCCTACGTTTGCTACGCGTCGGTTTCGCCCATTTCCTCCAAAAAATCGCGAATGATCGATTGATCAATCCAGTATCGTATCGCGTGCAACTCTTCGACAATGGGACGCACCGTCGGTATGATTCCCAGTACCCTTACCTCTGCAAGCACTCGTAAGCTACCGATTATCTCTAATCCTCGTCCTCGCGCAGCTGACCGGCCGCGCTGTTCATCTATGAGTATCTGCATACCGTATTCGTGGGCCAGCACAATCGCTTCCCTCTCGCCGGCGTGCAGTCGAGCAGGCAGTTGTCTCACCGCTTCTTGATCGGTGACAGACCGGCGCTGTATCCAGTCTCCTTGAAGCGCTTCAGGAGCCCCCGGCTGTTCTGGGCCGCTCTGAACCAATTCGTCGAACACAGCGTCTGGGATGATAAGGACATCAAACACCTGGTGCAGCAGAGGAAGCCGCCCCAGGCGTGCAAACGCGATGATAGGTCCGGTATCGGAGACGATCATGGCACTTTGTTAGCCACGTTGGACTTCCTGATGGAGTTCGTGGTGCAGCTCCTCGCGACTCATCCGGATGGCCGGCACCTGATAGACTCCCATGACATCCAACAGTTCCCGACGACTGAGATTGAGCAAGGCAGCCGCCTCCGCTTCAGACATCAGATCGCGGCGGAGGAGTTCCATCACCATGGCTTCGCGCAGCCGCTCTGGCACTTCCGTATCCTGCCAGCCGAAACCGGCGAGCACTTCTTCTGGCAATTCGACCTCGAATCGTTTTCCTGCCATGTCGCTATCCTTGTGTAATGCTGCTGAATTCATATTTCATATAGGGGATCGTCTCACGGGGCCCAATCTGGGGTTGACACTTTTGATAGGCAAGCCGACTTGCTCCAATCACGCAAAGCGACTGTTATGGCTGAGTTTTCAGAACTTGGACACCTGTGAGATGCCCTGAAAAAGTGTCAACCTGTCAACAGGCTTAGGGAGCGGTTTTGAGACGATCCCCTCAGAAAATATCCTGAGAGAGAAAATCAGCAGATACTACTTAGGTAAGTCGTGTTGCAAGCGTGTCGTCATAGTTCAAATGGCCCAAGTTAAGAGTAGCTCACCAACGATGATACTTTATGAGCTATCTCTCATCAAAGAGGCATTCAAATTCGTCCGGGCTCATGTCAATGTCACGGAGAATGCCCCGCAGAGTGCCGATTTTGAGTGCACGATTGCCATGCATCGGGAATGACGTGCGTCTCGTATCTTGCGCCATCACATGATGGCTCCCGCGCACCCGAACCACCGTAAAGCCTTGTGATTCCAAAAAGTGCACCATTTGTCGGCCGCTTGGTCGAGGGAGTCTAGCCATGCGGTGAGGTCAGATCCTGAAGCGTCCAATCCAATGGCCGGATCGTTAAAGGTACATTGGCCCGACTCAGGGCATCATCGATACCAAAGGCTTCTATATAAGCCCGAAGGGCTTCTTTAAGATCGACGATGGCCTCATCCTCCGTTTCGCCTTCACCGTAGGCAGGGATATCGGGAATTCGGGCGGTAAATCCACCGAATTCAGAATCGGGAATCAGTTCAACGATTAAGGGTGTCTCCACAATCTCCCCCATCTAGATAGGCTCTCGTAACGACACGATCTAGAGCTTGTGCCTTGATTGGTATTGTCTCACTTCGCCTGGAATTTGTCGAGGTGTGGGACGACCCCCTTTTCAGGAAAAAGAGAGCGACTCGAACTGCCATTGCACCTCTTCCAGACTTTCGGGTGAGCCCACGATGGTCACTTCATCACCCAACTCCAAACGGGTGTAGCCATGGGACAAGAGCATGCGTCCGTGCCGCCGAATCGACACAATCAGCGTATCCACCGGCAAGGACAGATCGCGCAGAGCGAGGCCGTGCAGGGCGTCGTTGCCCACGGTCACTTCGATCACGTCCTGATTCACTTCTTGACCCAAGATGAGAGAGGCGGCGGCGGGCGAGCGGACACAGTGATCCAAAAGATTGATAATGGACGTATTGGGATCGATGGTCAACACCCCGAGGGCTTGAAAGCGGGCCGCATCGGCCTGGTCGTAGAGACGGGCCACGAGATGGGCGGTGCCAAACTGTTCGTAGACCAGCTCACAGAGTTGATAGTTCGTCTCGTCATCGAGCATGACCACCATGACATCGACTTTTTCAATGTGGATGGCGCGCAGGGCCTCAGGGGTGACGGCGGCGAGGTGATGCGACTCCACCTCCGGCCACACCAGCCGTTCAATGCGCTGCGCTTCCACATCGGCGAGCTGTACCTGCCAGTGATGGCGTTTGAGGAGTCGGGCCAGGGCGAGCGACTGCTCGTCCACCCCGCAAATCAGCACGTCGCGGACCCCATCGAACTCCGGGGTATCGGCCGGTGGATGGGCTTCACCCGCCTTGTGCAAGGCCCATTTAAAACCGAGCGGGCCAATGAGTTGATTCAGCACGATCACCCCGATTGCCAAGGTCGCAAACTCGTTTCCCCACTCGGGAAATTCGACTCCGACTTGTTTGGCCAAGCCAATGCTCACCCCAGCCTGGGTGATACACGTCATCCCGAAGATCAGGTTCTGGTCACTCGAGTGCCCAAGGGCCAGGCGCCCCAGGGAACAACCCAAATAAAGGCCCACCAAGCGGACCCCCACAAAGGCCACCGCGACGATCCAGGTATGCCGCAACACGTCCAACTGCAGCGACAGGCCGACTAAGACGAAAAAGGCGAGAAAGACCCACGAGGCCACATCTTCGATAATTTTGTGCAGCTCGCTTCGATAGCGGGTGTAATTGGCCACGCTAAACCCCGCCACCAGGCCGATGAGCAACGGCTCTGAGAAGATGCCGACCGGTAAGACACCCAAATGGACCTCGTGCAACGCGGCAGAGAGATAGAACAAACCGTAACCGGTCATCAGGATGAGGCCGGTTTTGATAGACGCCGGCCAAGACAACGCCAGGATGAGGCGCAGAATCTGTCCGATCAAAAGGCCAAGGACAATGTCGAGGGCAATTTCAAACACGAGATACCAGACCAGGGCGAAACGGAACTCGAGGCCTTCGATCAACACATCCGCGAGCGAGACATTCACGGTAAACACGATGATCACCACCGCGTCCATCAACACCGTCACGCCGAGCACCATTTGGGTAAAGGGTCCCCGCGCCCGCAACTCTTTGATAATGGCCAATGCCGACGAGGGCGAACGCGCGACCATGATCGTCGCGCCGATGAGGGCGACGGCGAGCATGGCGCCACGCGGCATGCCCTGCATGAACGGAATGGAGTTGGCAAGCAGCAGGTAGGCCACCGTCCCCATGCTTAAGATCACGAGAGTCTGACCGAGCAGAATCGCCAGAATGGTACGCAACGCACTGCGCAAGTGGGCCAGTTCGAGTTCGGAACCAGCCCCAAACGCGATAAAAGCGAGGGCAATCTCATCGATAAACCGTAAATGCGGGATCGCCTCGGGCCCGAGCATGCCGAGCCCATACGGGCCGGCCAAGACGCCAATGAGCAAAAATCCGCTGATGAGAGGCAAACCGATCCACAAGCTGCATTTGCCGATTTCCTTGGCCGCCAACGCCAGGATGATAAACTGCGCCACAATGATCAGACTTTCGATGGCCCATCCTCCTCGTGTCACTGTCAACAGGTATAGCGGGGTGCGCTTGATCAGCCATCCAGGCGCTCTTCACTGGTATTGCGAGTCCGCAGGACGCCACCGAGTGATTATGCCATCGGTGGGGGGAAGGGGTCAACGATTTGACGAGGCTCAGATCATCGGCGAGCCGCCGCTATGCCGTTTCGCCCCGCAGTGTCGTCTGATCGTAGCCCCAGCCTCGACACGAAGGCACATCGATCAACAGCAAGCTCGCATCCGCAACCGCGGTGAGGCTGAGAGGTCCCACAGGATCAATACGCGCTTGGTCTTGCGGGTGAATCTGTGGGACCTCTCAGCCTCTAAAACGCCCTCTGTCATGTAGATAAAGACGCGCCGGGAGCCATCCGTCTGGTGGGTGAGGGTGGCCGATCCGCTCTGCACAAGCACCTCACATCGGCCTGGGAGGATCGCGCCTAGCAGGCTATAATAGGACTGCTCGACAACCTCTGTGGCATCATGTGATCATCGAGGTATGAGGCCCCGGCAACTGGTACACTAGGAGACTGTATCATGAAAACGCTACTCGTTTTTCGTCACGCCAAGTCGAACCAGGGGCATAAAGCCCTCGATGACCACGAGCGGCCTCTCAATAAGCGGGGCAACAAGACAGCCCCGCTCATGGGGCAGTGGCTCGCCCAACAACACGCCGTGCCGGACCTCATCTTGAGTTCAACCGCCAAACGCGCCGTGAGTACTGCGGAGCAAACCGCTGTGGCCATGGGCTATGAAGGCGAGATCTGCTATGACAAGAACCTGTACCTGGCGCCACCCAACGTCTGCCTCCAAGCCGTTCGCAGTCATGCCAAGGCGCATACCCGCGTTATGATCGTGGGCCATAACCCTGGACTGCAAGCCCTCATTCGGGCCATGACCGGAGTGGATCGAGCGTTGCCCACTGCGGGGTTGGCTGACATTCACCTGGAGCTGGATGCGTGGCTGGATTTGACGTCCCACACCACGGGGCAGCTTAGTCATTTCTGGTTACCCCGAGAACTCTTTCCTTAGGCGATTTGGGTCGTGTACCTACGCGATACACAGAGGAACTCCTGCAGGCCACTAAAGTCAGCCGTCCCCAAGTATCCCCCCTCGATCAATATTGCCAAATTAGGTGAAGGAGACTCCGCCATCGTCACACATGGCACCCCCTTTCAACGTCTTGTCTGGCGTCTAGGGGGGTTACCATCAGTTAAATGGGCGATGATATTGACCTACACCGATTGCAGAGGATTGGTGGGTCGAAGGCAATCTCCCATGTAAGCGCTCTCGTGCCCGCATTAAATGTCAGACTTCCCCTTCGCGACTTCTCCTACCTCCTACTGACTCTGAGCAGTCTTTGAAAAAAATGGACATTCAATCTGCTCATGAGTCAATGCGCTCAGGGTGGCATGTCTTTGAGACTCACTCGAATTCGTTTGCCTCGATGCCTCAAGTCCATGGCAC
>Ga0214472_10008187_pt1 | contig 10927 bp, 5 predicted proteins | sample RVTome_6_FD_207662 | JGI IMG/M metagenome (GOLD analysis project Ga0214472, IMG submission 207662) | Soil microbial communities from uranium-contaminated site in the Upper Colorado River Basin, Wyoming, United States - RVT140D175 | ecosystem: Environmental > Terrestrial > Soil > Contaminated >...
TCGCAGTTGCTCGACACCGTGTTCACCGCTGCCAATGGCCGCTACCGGATCATCGGTCTGACACCGAGCAGCATCGCGGGTGGCGAATATCAACTGCGTTATCTACAGCCCGGCGCCGGTGGCAGCACGGCCCTGCTCGGTCTCGCCGATTCGTCGAACTCGGCCGTTCCCTTTAGCGACAGCCTGCAACGCATCAGCGGTATCAGTGTCGGCGCTGGCAGTAATACCTTCAACCTGAACCTGCCGATCGATCCTGATGGTGTGGTCTACGATGCGGTGTTGCGTACACCGGTGCCAGGCGCAACGCTAACCATGGTCAACGCCAGCAATGGCAATCTGCCGGTACCGGCCAGCTGTTTCGATGACCCGGCACAACAGAACCAGATCACCGGCGCAGACGGTTATTACAAATTCGATATGAATTTCAGCGTGCCCGGCAACTGTAATGTCGGTGCAAGCTATGTTCTGCAGATCACACCGCCCGCGACCGGTTATGTCGGCACCACTTCGGTGATCATACCGCCAGCACGGGCGCTGACCGATCCGCCGTTCAGTGTCGAAACCTGCCCGGGCAGTGCTGATGACCAGCTGAGCACGGTGCCCGATCGTTGCGAAATCCAGAACTCGGAGTTTGCACCCGTGACTTCGATTGTGCCGCGCACCCCGGGCACGAATTATTATTTGCAGTTCACCCTGGGTAATAGCGCGAACCCGTACACCAGCCAGATATTCAACAACCATATTCCGCTGGACCCTGATCTTGGTGGCGCGATCGCGATTTCGAAAACCTCGGCATTGCTCAATGTCACCCGCAGCCAGCTGGTGCCGTACACCATCACGCTGAACAATACCCTGGCCGCGCCTTTGCAGGATCTCGACATCGTCGATAATTTCCCCGCGGGCTTCAAATATATTGCCGGATCAGCGCGTATTGATAATGTGCCAACCGAGCCTGTCAGCAATGGCCTGCAGCTGACCTGGCCAGGCCTGAGCCTGAACACTCAGGAAGTGCGTACCATCAAACTGTTGCTGGTGGTGGGTTCGGGTGTGGGCGAAGGTGATTATGTCAACCTCGCGCAGGCGATCAACAGTCTCAATGCACAACCCGCTTCAGAACAGGCCAGTGCCACCGTGCGTGTAATACCTGATCCGACCTTCGATTGTTCAGACATTATCGGCAAAGTGTTCGATGACAAAAACCTGAATGGCGTTCAGGACAATGGTGAACAGGGCCTTGCCAGTGCGCGCGTGGTGTCAGCGCGCGGCATAGAAGCGAAGACCGATCAATACGGTCGCTTCCACATCACCTGCGCGGTGGTGCCGAACCGGGACCGCGGTTCCAACTATATTCTCAAACTCGATGAGCGTAGTCTGCCTGCGGGCTATCGTATGACCACGGAAAACCCGCGTGTCCAGCGCGCGACCCGCGGCAAGATGCTGAAATATAATTTCGGCGCCACCATCCATCATGTCGTGCGTCTCGACATGGCGGATGCCGTGTTCGATCCGGGCACGACAAAGATGCGTCCGCAATGGATCTCGCGTCTCGGCCTGCTCATGGAAAAACTGATCAAGGGCCCATCGATACTGCGCCTGTCCTATCTCGGTGATGTCGAATCAGCGTCCCTGGTCGAAGACCGTTTACAGGTCGTCAAGGATGAAATCAAACGCCGCTGGGCCGATCTGGATTGCTGTTACCAGTTAGAGATTGAAACCGAAGTCTTCTGGCGTCGCGGCAAGCCTGCCTCGAAGGATGATCTGAAATGATCCGGCCAGCGCTCCATTATCTAAAGCTGACAATGACAGGCGCATTGCTGATGACGCTTGCGCTACCGTCGTATGCTGAGCTGGGCTTTGACGATACTCCGGAAGGCACGACCAGTGCACCGCCTGTGCAATTGCAGTCGCACCCGTTGCCGAAGAATTCGGAACAGCTGTTGCCGCCCGATGAAGTCTTCACGCTCTGGGTCCAGGATGAAACCTTTTTCAAACCGCGCGAAGACGATCGTGTTGAAGTCCAGAAAGTGCTCGACAGGAAATACGAAACCTTCAAGCTGGAAAACGCGGTGCCCGCGATCGACTTCCGTTCGGGCGAGGCCAGTATCCCCGATTCCGCAGTCACGAAGCTGCGTGAAGTGCTCAATGGTATGAAGCACCGCGCCAATGTGCGTGTGCATTTCATCGGCCATACCGACAGCGACAAACTCAGTCCCGCCTTAAAGGCAAAATACGGCGACAATCTGGGGCTGTCACGCGCACGCGCCGAGATTACCGCCGAGTTTTTTCAGCGCGCGCTCGATCTTGCGCCCGAGTCGGTGACCTATGACGGTGCCGGTGAGACAAAACCGATCGCGTCTAACGATAGCGCCGAAGGCAAGCGCAAGAACCGCCGTGTCGAAGTCCAGGTCTGGTACGACGAGATCACCGAAACCGCGGTCGATAAAGAAGTGGTCGTGCCGGCGAAAGGCCTGGACCGGGTGAAAGTCTGCCGCAAGGAAACCGTGTGCAAGTTACAGTACCGCGCCGGCAATGCCAAACGCGCACGGCTGAAAAACCTGGTGCCGCCTTTGCGCCTCGAAGTCGGCCAGACCGAGATACCGCGCGAGTTCATTCGCCAGATCTCCGAAGTGCTGGGCAATCTGCGCGACAAGCAAAACGTGGTGGTCCATTTTGTCGGCCATACCGACAACCTGCCTTTGTCAGCAGGCGCGGAACGCATTTATCGCGATCAGCTCGGCCTTTCCAAAGCGCGCGCACGCCGGGTGGCGCTCGCGGTGCAGGAAACGCTGGGGCTGCCCAATAGCGCACTCAGCTCAACCGGCAAGGGCCTGGCGTTTCCGGTGGCGTCGAACGATACCGAGAAAGGCCGCGCCCTGAATGACCGCGTCGAAGTCGAGTTCTGGCACGATGATCCGTTCCAGGAATTCAGCGCCGAACCGCAGGCCTGCCCGGAAGCCGAGGTCGCTGAGACCATCACCCTGGCCTACGACCCGCCTTCCGGGCCGATCCGCGCGATCCGTTTCAGGGATGGCAAACCGGTGCTGCCCGAAGCTTATCTCAATCGGCTTAAGAAACTGATGGACGATATTTCTGAAAAGTCCAATGTTCGCCTGAGCTTCATTGGTTACACCAATAATGAACGCATGGACCGTCGTGCCGCCATGGTCTACGGCGATGATGTCGGGCTCTCGAGTTCGCGCGCGCGCCGCACCATGGAACAGGTGCAGCAGGAGCTGGGCCTGGACGCTAAACAGGCCGAGTACGAAGGCCTGGGTTTTGTCCAGTCCAAAGATGTGGCGAACACCGGCTTCCAGCAGTTCGATACTTCGCGCGTCGAAGTGCAGATTTTATACGACGAACTCGCAGTGCTCGATGAAAACGAAGGCATGGACATCACACGGATCACACGCGAAGCGACACCGCACAATCCGTACGCGCTGAATTTAATGCGCATCACGGTCGACGGTGTGCCCGAGCACGATCCGTACAAAAACATCGCCGATATCGAACGCTGCACCGATGTCGCGCTCGACAAGGCCGATATCCAGTTCCGTTTCAACAATCTTGATATCAAACCGCGCCTGAATGTAACCGCCTGGCCGAACACGGTCCGCTATCGCGATGACAGCGAAACCGAGCAGGCCGAAAACGTGGTGAGTTTCCGCGCTTACAGCAATTATCCCAGTTTCATAAAACGCAGCGAAGTACGTATATTCAAGGACGAGCAATCCACTCGCGACGATCCGCTCGCCGTGATCCCGGTCGATGAAAATAACCAGGCGAGCTGGGGTGCGGATCTGGAAACCTTCAGCGCACCGTTGATCAAGCTGAAATATTTACTGCGTGTGTATGATGATAAAGGCAACTTCGATGAAACCTCGGCACTGCCATTGTGGCTGGTCGACAGCCTGAGTGAGAATGAACTCAGGACACGCAGCGCCGAAGAAACCAATATGGCACAGCTCGCCGGTTATGGTGAAAACCATCTTGTGTTGCAGCACATTCCGCTGGCGGGCGGCACGGTGCTGGTCAATGGTAGCCAGGTGCCGGATGGTTTCAGCGTCTGGCTCGCGGGCCGGCGCCTGCCGGTGAGTAGCGATCATACCTTTGTCGGCGAAGAAATTTTCCCCAGTGGTTATCACACGGTCGAAGTGGCCGTGCTCGATCCTGCTGGCAATGGTGATCTCTATCTGCGCGATCTGTCTTTTGATAAAAACGACTGGTTCTATGTCGGCATCGCCGATGTCACGATCGTAAAAGATAAAACCAATGGCCCGGCAGAACTGGTCACCGGTGACAGGACGCATTATGACAATGATCTGAATATCGATGGCCGTCTCGCATTTTATGCCAACGGCGAGTTCGGCGATGACTGGGAACTGACCACCAGCGCCGATACTCTGGAAGGACCGATAGACGAACTGTTCACCAACTTTATCGAAAAAGATCCGCAATCACTGTTCCGCCGTATCGATCCCGATCTGTCCTATCCGACTTTTGGCGATGATTCTACGGTGGTCGAAAACGCGCCGACCTCGGGCAAGTTCTATCTGAAATTGCGTAAGCACGACAGCTACGGCCTCTGGGGCAATTTCAAGATCGCCTACACCGACACCGATCTCGCGCACGTAGACCGCGGCCTCTATGGTGCCAATGGCCATTATGAAAGCATGGACTCGACCAGCTTCGGCGAAAAAACCCTGATGATCGACGGCTTTGCTGCCGAGCCGGGCACGATTGCAGGGCGTGATGAATTCCGTGGCACTGGTGGTTCACTGTATTTCCTGCGCCACCAGGATCTGTTGCTGGGTTCCGACCGTTTGCGCATCGAAGTGCGCGACAAAGATTCCGGTATTGTCATCGGGGTGAAAAATCTTACTCCGGCGATCGATTATGACATCGATTATATTCAGGGCCGGGTGATTCTGAGCGAACCCTTGTCGGCGACGGCCAATGATAATCTGCTGGTGAATGATGGTTCGCTCAGCGGTAATCCGGCTTACCTGGTCGCACGTTATGAATATACCCCGGGCTTCTCCGATATCAATGATGTTGCAGTTGGTGGCCGCGCGCATTACTGGCTCAACGACAGTATAAAACTGGGTATCACCAGCAGTAAACAGGATGAAGCTGACAATGTGAACACACTCAATGGCATGGATTTTACCCTGCGCAAGAACGCAGGCACCTGGATCAAGGCTGAAGTCGCCAGCAGCGAAGGCGATGGTGCAGGCGCACTGAGTTCAAGCGATGGTGGTTTCAATTTCAACCAGCTCGATCAGGGACTGTCACCGGGTGAAAAAGCCAGTGCCTGGCGCATCGAAGCCAGCACGCGACTCGAAGACATAGTAGAAAATTCACGCGGCACCGCCAGTGTTTATAGCCAGAGCCGCGAAGCCGGTTTCTCGGCACCGGGCCAGCTGACTGCTAATGCTACCGACCAGTTCGGCGGCAAGCTCAGCATGGCGGTGACTGAAGATATTAATTTGAAAGTCAAAGCCGATACCCGCGATCAGGAGAATTCGCTGAAGACCGCGGCCGTCGACACCGATGTCGAATATTTAATGGACGAGCACTGGCGCCTGTCTGCAGGCGGCCGGCTCGACACGCGCGAAGACCGATCGGCCGTGATCGCATCGACACAGAAAACCGGCGACCGCTTTGATCTGGCTTTTGAGGCCGCTTATGACTCCAAAACAAACTGGAGTGCTTATGGTTTCACCCAGGCAACAGCGAATACGACCGGTAATCGTGAAGACAATAATCGCGTCGGTGGTGGCGGTAGTTATCGTGCGACGGAAAACCTGAAACTCGACGCTGAACTCTCGTTTGGCCAGACCGGCACCGGCGCAAAACTGGGCACCGATTATCTGATTTCGGATCGCAGCAGCGTTTATCTGAATTACGCCCTCGACAATGAGCGCAGCGATAATGGCCTCGCTTCACGGCGCGGCAATATGAACACCGGGATGCGCACTCGCTATGACGATACCACCAGTGTCTACGTGGAAGAACGTTATACCCATGGTGATGTCCCGACCGGACTGACGCATGCCATGGGCGTCGATCTCACGCCCAATGATCGCTGGACTTATGGTGCTTCGATGGAGAAGGGCACGCTGACCGACCAGACGACCGGGGCAGATACCTCGCGCGCTGCGTACGGGCTGAAGGCTTCATATTCGCACAATGATATCCAGTACAACGGTGCGGTAGAGTACCGTACGGATGACACTCAAAATATATTGGGCGGTACAAACAATCGTGTGACCTGGTTACTAAAGAACAGCCTTAAATACCAGCTCGATCCGTCCTGGCGCCTGATCGGCAAATACAATCGTTCGGATAGCCGGAGTTCTCAGGGCGAATTTTACGATGGACGATTTACCGAGGCAGTACTTGGCTACGGTTATCGACCGATAGAAAATGACCGCTGGAACTCATTATTCAAATATACCTATTTCTACAATATGCCGACCACCGATCAGGCGACCACGCAGAATACCTCTGTAGACTTCTTACAGAAGAGCCATATCATGTCGCTGGATACGATTTTCGATATGACCGAACGCTGGAGCCTGGGCGGTAAATACGCCTATCGCCTCGGCCAGGTCAGCCAGGACCGTATCAACCCGGAATTTTTTGACAGCCGCGCCAGTCTCTATATCATCCGTGCAGACTGGCACTTCGTGAACAAGTGGGATGCGCTGATGGAGGCGCGTCTGCTGGATCTGCCCGATGCCCAGGACAGGCGCAGTGGCGCACTGCTGGGGATTTATCGCCACCTGGGCAAGAACCTCAAGTTCGGCATAGGTTATAACTTTACTGATTTCTCGGATGATCTGACCGACCTGAGCTTTGATTCCCAGGGTGTGTTTATCAATCTGATCGGCAAGATTTGAAAAATAACGCCACAAGTTATGTGATAATATGGCCGTGCTATGACCATGGTTTCGGCAGACTAAGCTCTTGATTCATCTAAAATGATGGTATGAAATCTATCGGCTCTGTAGGGAAGTTATATGGCAAGAAAAACAGATGGTGAAAAGAAAAAACTCCATTTCCAGGTGGACCGTTTTTTTCAGCAGAACGGTGAATGGTTCTACATGACCCGTGAAGGCGAAGAGCATGGCCCGTTCGATAGCAAGGCCGATGCTGAGGGTGATCTGATCGACTATATTCGCCATCGCCGCAACATGGAGCAGTTTGGGCAGTAAACATGACAGACGTTTCAGGCGCGCGCACTAACAATAATATGTAATTAGCAGCGCCGGAGGAAGCACATGCAGCCACCAGATCACAGCCTCGCTTCCCTGTTCCTGCAACTGGGGCTGGATGACGATGATACCGAGATCGAAAACTTCATCACCAGGAACGGATCATTGCCTCATGATGCCCTGCTGCACGAGGCAAGTTTCTGGAATGCTTCGCAGGCCGCTTTTCTCAAACAGGCGGTCGAAGAAGATGCAGACTGGGCGATAGTGGTGGACCAGCTCGATTCGATGCTGCGATAGCGGTACTGTATTTCTCAGCCACTATGCAGCTATTGCCATATTGCTTTGCCCTGCTGCTTTCATTCACTGGATTTTTTCAATAGCTTCGGCTGCATGCTTTTTATCTGTGCAGTGATAAGCAGTGCATTATTATGGGTATTCTGCTGGCGAGGGCCGGGCAACAACTCTGCTGGTGGCCATCGATGTTGAGGTTTGAAGTGAAAGAAATTGTCTTTGCTTTACTATTGTTCATACCTCTCGGCCAGGTGGCCGGGCATGAGTTAAAAGCTGAACCCGGCCTGCTTATTCGTGTCGGCGTCTGGAATAATCCCCCTGTCGTGTTACAGGATAAAGATGGCCAATGGCGTGGCATTGCTATCGATACGCTCAGGCACATAGCTGATCAGAAACAATGGCAGCTCGAATTCGTTCCTGGATCATTTTCAGACCAGATCAAGGCGCTAGATGAACATCGCATTGACCTGCTCAGTGCGATTGCCTATTCCAGGCAACGTGCAACAAAATATGCATTCACCCATGTTCCCATGATCAGTAACTGGGGGCTGATTTATGCCCGCGCCGACTCGGGTATCGGTTCTTTGCTCGAACTTGAAGGCAAGCGTGTAGCGGTAATGCGTCACAATATACACGCAAACGTTTTTAGTGAACTGACGAAGGAGTTTGGAGTCGGGCTGAAGCTGGTGGAGCGTGATGATTTTAGTGATGTCATGGCCAGTGTGCGATCTGGAGAAGCTGACGCGGGTGTTGTCAACCGACTGTTCGGCGCAGACAATGCGAATTCATATAATCTGGTAGAAACGGGCGTGGTATTCAATCCCATCAATATTCACTTCGCTGCCCCACACGAAGCGCATGCGGCGATACTTGATGCCATTGATAAGCAGCTGGGCCTGCTTAAGGCTAACAGGGACTCGGCTTACTATAAAGCCCTGCAGCGCTGGTTGGGCAAGACCAAAGCCTTACAGTTTCCCGGCTGGCTGGTCTGGCTGGGTGTGGCGATCTTTTGTGTCATGCTGCTGATGCTGGGCATAACCTTATTGCTGCGTCAGCAGGTCGCTTCGCGCACCCGGGAACTGCAACTGGAAGTTGACGAACGACGTAAAACCCAGGTTCGTCTGGATCGCCTTGCATACTATGACCTGCTCACCGGCCTGCCAAATCGTTTTTCTTTCAGCGAAATGCTGAAGGCGGCGATCGCCAGTGCGCAACGCAGAGGGTATAAGGTTGCGGTATTGTTTATCGACCTCGACCGCTTTAAAACTATTAATGACAGTCTCGGCCATGATGCGGGTGATAAGTTAATTGTGCTGGTTGCTGAGCGGCTGCAAAAATGTTTGCGCGAAGAGGATACCATCAACCGTTTTGGTGGCGATGAGTTTGTCGCTGTGCTTCCGGGCATCGATGATGTCGCCAGCATTGATCACGTCTGCGATCGCATGCTCAGGTCAATGCACGATCCATTTGATATAGGCGTGACCGAGGTGTACTCATCGGTGAGCATCGGTGTTGCGCTCTATCCCAGTGATGACAGTACCTGCGATGGCTTATTGAAAGACGCCGATGTTGCCATGTACCATGCCAAGGAACTGGGCGGCAATAATTACCAATTTTACAATACGGAATTTACCAGCCATGTACAAGGCCGCCTGAGTCTGGAAACGCGGTTACGCCAAGCGCTCAAACGTGATGAATTTATACTTCATTATCAGCCCATATTTAATCTGAGCAATCAGTCCCCGGTGGGAGTAGAGGCGCTGGTACGCTGGCAGGATCCGGCTCGAGGAATGGTTCCGCCAGACAGCTTCATTCCGTTTGCAGAAGAGACCGGGCTGATCGTGGCACTGGGTGAATGGGTGCTCGAACATGCCTGTCAACAGATGCGTCTCTGGGATGAGCAGGGCCTGACTGGTTTACACCTGGCGGTGAACGTTTCTTCCAGGCAGTTCGAGGACGATCGTTTGCTGGCAACAGTGGCAAGGGCATTGCGCAATTCCGGGCTGGAAGCAGGGCGTCTGGAGCTGGAAATAACCGAGCGAATGTTCCTCAAGCTTACCGATAAAGTGGCGGATGTCTTCGATAAGCTCAAAGCTCAGGGTGTGCAGATTTCCATTGATGATTTTGGTACTGGTTATTCCAGCCTGAGCTATCTTAAAAAGCTGCCGATTGACAGCCTCAAGATTGACCGCTCTTTTGTTCGTGATATACCCGAAGACAAGGATGATGCTGAAATCGCTTCGACGATCATAACTATGGCGCGCGGGCTGGGTCTGGGAGTTATAGCGGAGGGCATAGAAACCAGAGAGCAGCTCGAGTTTCTGAAAGCGCTCGGTTGTGATCGTGGCCAGGGTTATTACATGGTGAGGCCGCAACCGGCAGAACAGATTTCCAGCTGGCTGCAAACTCACACCGGCGTGGTGACGACTGAAAAAATCACACCTTGATTGTGTGTCGTCAAATTTTTTCCAGCGCCTGTTTCAGTTGTTGTAGCCGTTCAATGGTTCCAATGTCGATCCACCTGCCGGTATAGATTTCTGCACTGACCAGTGACTGCTCGCATTTCTGACGAAGTACAGGGGCGAGTGGTGTCTTGCCTTCGCTTATACCTTTGAAAAGTTCTGCAGTGTAGAGACCAATACCGCTAAAGGTATACATGGGCGTGCCACGATTTTTTAGCATTTTTCCTTCGAGTGCGAAGTCGCCGGTTTGATTGTGATCAGGATTTTCGACCAGCAATAAATGTGCCTGTGTCTTCACGGGTTTGTTTGCCCACGCTGCAAAATCAAAATCAGACCAGATGTCGCCGTTGACTGCGATAAAACTGTCATCTAATAATGAAAGTGCTTTTATGATGCCACCCGCTGTTTCCAGGGCTTCAGGCTCATCTGAATAGTAAATGCTGACTCCATAGGCCGATCCGTCACCGAGAGCCTGATGTATTTGCTCGCCCAGCCACGAGGTGTTGATCACGATCTTTTTTATACCGGCGCGCGCAAGATTTTCAATGTGATATTCGATCAGGCGCTTGCCCGCGATTTCGATCAGCGGTTTGGGCGTGCTGTCGGTCAGTGGACGCAGGCGGTCTCCGCGGCCGGCAGCAAGAATCATGGCAGTGCTTATGCTCATATCAGGTACAGCTCTCAGGACTGACGCACTTTAGGGTGATCGAGCACGCAGGCCTGCAATATTTCCTGCAATGGCCTGAGTTCAGGGTAAGCCTGGCAGACATCGCTGACATATTTCAGGGTCAGTGGCAGATCATTCAGATACTGCGCCTTGCCATCTCGGTAATTGAGGCGCGCAAAAATGCCCAGCACTTTTAGATGGCGTTGCAGCCCGATAAAATCAAACCAGCGCAAAAACGTTTCGAATGAGATATCGAGTTTCGCCAGGGCAAGGTATTCCTGCAACCACGT
>Ga0214472_10008189_pt1 | contig 10924 bp, 14 predicted proteins | sample RVTome_6_FD_207662 | JGI IMG/M metagenome (GOLD analysis project Ga0214472, IMG submission 207662) | Soil microbial communities from uranium-contaminated site in the Upper Colorado River Basin, Wyoming, United States - RVT140D175 | ecosystem: Environmental > Terrestrial > Soil > Contaminated >...
TGAGCGACAGGATTGTGAATCTTATCGATGATTTGTAAAATCATGTTTTTTCGAATCAACGGTTTTAACAGATTTTAGGCTCAGAATGGATAGGTTTTGCCATCAATTACTTGTTTTTTCTTGGAGTTTTTTTTGGTTTTTGTTCTCGAATTTTTGACTTTTGATCCTTGATTTTTAATTCGACTTTTTCACGCTTTAGTTTTATTTTTTCCAAGGTCTTTTTTTCAGACTCGAGCTGTTTTGCCAATACACTTTGCTGTTTTAATTTAGCCTGCTCCTCTTTTGTTTTTTTGGCAATGTTTACTTTTTCTTTTGATATGATTTGATTGATCTTTAATCTGTCTTTTTGTGCCTTGATCAAGTCTTTTTCTTGAGACAAAATTAATTTTTTCAGATTTTCAGATTCGTCAAGTTTGCTTTTTTCTTGATTTACTTGAGATACAATTTCATCATATTCTTTTTTGGTTTTTTCCAAATCGGTTTGTTTGTCCTTTATCTCACGAGCGATTTGAGACTGTTTGAGCAGGCTGGATTTTTGTTCTTCTACCATTTTAGCTAGTACAATTTGTTCTTGTTTTATTTGCTTGTCAATTTCTTCTTGTTCCAATTGGGTCTGCGCTAGTTGTTTCTTTTGATATTCAAGTTCTTTTGCAATCTTTTCTTTTTCCGCAGATATGTTTTTCATCAGTTTGTTTCTTTCAGATTTTACTTGCTCAAGCTCTGCCTTTTGTGAAAGGATTTGCTCGGACAACTTTGTTTGTGTTTGGATATTGAGATGTTCTTCTTTGATTTGTGACTCTAGTAAGGTTTTTTCCAATAAAACTTGTTTTTCATAATCTTTTCTGTTTAAAATTAGCTGAGATAGTTTTGAGCGCTGTACTGCAAGTTGATCATAAGTTTTTCGTTGCTCTGCAAGCAACTCTTCTTCGGTTTTGATCTTTTCATAAATTCCAATCAACTCATTTGAGTTATCTTCAGGAGGATTCCAATTCTTAGGCATCGAGCCGCGTAGTTTGGGGACAACTTGCTTTGTAGGCGGAGGTTTTACCTCAAAGAGAATTTCTTTTTTCAGATTAGGATGGTGTTCACCATGTTCTGACTTTGCAGCAAAATCAGTGTTTTGAGATTGTGCGTTATTTGAATTGAGTTTGTTTTCAAGGTATACTTGGTCTGAGTGATAAAGTGGTTTGTTTTGACATACCATGTCGTAAATATGTTGTAATCTTCCAGGATCGCCTGTATCGGAATTAATTAATGATTGAATTTTTTGGAGGACTCCAGTTTCTTTTGGTTTTTCTTCATCGATTATTTCAAACATCACTTGTAATTTATTTTCCAAATAATTTTTGTCTGATTGGTACAATGGTTTGTTTTGTTTGAAAAATTCTAATATGTGATAGAGTCTGCCAACATCACCGTTATTTGTATCGATGAAATATTGAATTTTTTGAATTATTTGTGTATTTGTGAATTGTTGGACATTACTAGTGTTTTCCAATCTCTTTTGAGTTAGTTTGCTAAAGTATAAAAAAACAGATAAACAAAATTTACATTTTCATAAATTTTAAATGATTTCGATCAGAATTTCAATTGAAATCTGGATTTTTGGCTTGCCAGCATAATACTCGTAGTAGCAATTGCCAGTATGACCATAGATGCAACTCCAAATTCAGGCACGATTGATGTTCCTATTATTGTAAGTAATTTTGAATCATTAGGCATCGAAATAGAAACGGTAGTCACATCATCGTCTTTAGATTCTTCAAAATTGATCTTCTCTCCGTCGACTATTATCACAAACGGACCATCGATAAGCTCGGCAGGTAGGCGAATCTTTAGCGTACCGTCATCGGATTGAGAATTACCAATTATTTCAAATGTAAGTAATTTTTGCCCTTGATCAATTAAATTCAGAGCAAGAACTCTATCAAAATTATATTCCACATCAAAGGTTGTAGAGCCATCACCTACAGTTTTTCCGACGTCCTGAATTGTTTTGTACCCATCAGTAACAAAGACAGTTCCAGTCATCCAAGGATGAATAAGGCAATAGTATGGAAATTGACCGGTTTCGGTAAATGTAAATTTGTATGATTGTCCAGGAGATATAAAATTAGATCCTCCAAAGATACCGTCAGGGCCATCATCAACGGTTCCAGATGTGATAGTATGTTTTGCAGTATCTGCGTTTTGCCAGATAACAGTGTCGCCAATAAAAATATCTATATCGCCAGTAGCCAATCCAGATTTTTCATTTTGCCAAAAATACGGAGCATCAGGACTGGCAGAGCCTGTTGGCATGTTGATATCATAACTTGTTGCAAAAGCAACATTGGTAAAAACAACAGAAGAGAGAAGCAAGATCGAGAACAGAAATAAAATATTCACATTAGATAGAATGGTGATTTAAGTTAAATGAGTTATGGTGTTTAAAATCAATCACAGATGTTCATCAAAAAAATTGCAAGTAGAACGAATATTGGTGTTTATTAGACGGAATTGCGGTAAAAAAATTAATGAAAAGTGGCGTACTAATTATTGTCACAGGCGGAGTTATGGTGATATGTGGTTTGATAATGTTTTACGGGATTCAGAGCATGCCTCAGATTGAACCTGGACAGAAGGATTTCTTTAGAGCAATAAAGCATGCAGGTACATTTATCGGGTTACTTGGAATTGGTGTAACACTGGCGGGATTTTTACTCTACCTAATCAACAGAAACCAGGCACCAATTCATGAAGATTATGTACATTCTGATGTAAATGAGTAAGAAATTATTTGCATCTAAAGATTAAAACTAAATCATATGCTTGATAGTATTTTTTTGAATTCATCTACCGGAACTATGAACTTGCACACCTTACAAAATAATACTTCTTTATTTGCCATTTCTTTTATTGCAGTTGGTATTTTCCCACAGTAAAGTGAAGACCCGTCACAGTTTGGACAACATGCAAGCAAAGGAATCATGCCAAATTCATTTTTGATATTCATGATTCAACTGCGTGATTCGGATATATTAATAACAAGAAGAAATTGCACTAGTGCCAATAACAAGAATCATTTCAAAAATTATAATAAGACTGGAATTCAACTTTAAAAATTGTCAGACAAGATTTGGCTTGGTGCAGTTTATCTCAAAGATGAAGGAGGGTACGAGATAGTTCTAAAATCATTAGATCATTATAAAAAAAGACTGAAAAGTTTGGGCAGTAGTCCAGAGTTAAAAGACTCATCGGCGATGTTCGGGTCATTACTTCAGCAAGAAGCCATGAAGACTATACCAAAAATAGATGAGGTAATAAAAAAAATTCAAGACGGTTTATCCGATACAACGTTACTTTATTCATTAAGTGAGGATAGATCATTTTTAGCAAAAGCACTTGCATGTTATGAGGCAGATATCAACAAAGCCCAGGATACTGGACATGAATATTTTTTAAAACTGGTAGGAAATTTACCACTAGTAAAAAACGACCTAGAAATAATTAAAAACGCATTAGATAAAATCAATCAATTTTCAGACTAGTCATTTCCTTGAAGGTACCAATCAAGGTAAGGCTTTAGATTCTTGCAGAGTTTTTTCCTTTCAGCCTCGTCGCTCACGCCTAAAACGCCCTGAATTTTCCCATTCAGATAATCTTGAGTTATCTCGCTTTTCAGATGAGGTTGAATCAGAGTCAGAATATTCAGAATTTTATCAGAAGGAATATTATCAAAATTATTTAAAATTTGTCTAACTTGATCTTGGAAGGACATCATAAAATCTAAAACAAATCCCATTATTACTTTATTGCTTCTAGATGAGATCTTTATCATCCCAAGTGAGACGGAATTTTCCAACAACTCTGAAAAGTTGCATTCTTCCACCTTTTCTAAATTTCAGTTTGTATGAATTTTGAGACGTGTCATAAATCTCCAAGGAGACACCGTCAGTAATGGTTTCAAAAATAACAGGATTGGCAGAGACTTGTTTCCATTCAGTTGGCTCAAAATCAAGATAAAATTTTGTGTAAAGAAGCCCCATTTTCACATGTGATTAAACGTGCCAGAATAAAAACCAGAGTCTCTAGTCATTCTAGTTCCTGATAGTTTTTAGGCATACTAGAATTAAGATAGCTCATAACTGTAGGAAAAATGGTATCGTAATCTCTGTCATTTTGGATAACGGTAAAAACATGATGAATCAATTGTTGGATTTCCAGGTGCTCATCACGATACAGAGTTTTTTTTGGATTTTTGTTTGAATCCAAAAGAGTGAATCCGTTATCGGTTTGCAACAAATTTTTTAGCAGTGAGTTTACTACAGTGATCTTTTCATTTACATCTTTATGGCGGTAATCTTCTTCCAGTTTTTTTATATGATTTTTCAGATTGTGAAATGATGTGTTTGTAATTCTTTCAACATGCTGTTGGAATTTAATGGCATAGTTTGATGTCGGAGAGTAAAACTTCATGTTCCCTTTTTTCTCTACAAAGATTATCTGTTTTTCAAGCAGTGAGTCCCTGGTCTTCTCAAATGTTGTCTTTGCCATATGCTCTGGAACAACCTTCTTCATGAGCGCATTATGATGCATATTGGGGTTGTTTTTGATGCATTCAAAAATTATTCTTTCACGCTCGTATAGTTCTGAGTTGGGCTCAATATAGGTTATCATTACTAGGTCGACCTAGTATATACAGGTCATATATTTATCATTATCTCATCAAACTTAGGCATGAATTTTAAAATATTATTACATGTGTTGCCAGTGGAAAACTGTCAAAGATTCAACTAGATTGTGAGCAAGCAATAATCAACGAAAAAGAACAGTTTGGCAGAATAAGGACAACAATGATGAGACACTTGAGAAAAGTATGATCAAGAATTAACAAATAGGATATAGTGGAGAATCAATAAGAGACAAAACAAGAACAGATTATTAAGAAATTAAAATAATACAATTACCATCTTCCCTCCTTTGGATGTTTTTCAACATAATGATTCCAAAGTATTTCTTATTGTGAATTGCAATAATTGAATTCATCTACAAACTTGTTCAAATTGCCATCGGATTTACCATTTGCATATTCAATGCATTTGTCATTCCCTGATGTCAGTATCTCGCTGTATCCCAAGTATTCTTTTGGTGTTACTGTCTCCTTATTTTCTACATCTACTATTGTCTCACTTTCTAAATCCTTCACTGGTGGATGTTTACCATACAGTATCTTTTCACCTATATCCGGATACACAGCAAATGACACTATCAATAATATCGAAAAAGCAGCGCCTATGAACAGACTAATCATCTTACCCAAAGCCAGCTTCATGTAGTTTCTTTTCAAATCACTGTGAAATAGACTAATCGTTTACACATGTTTTCAAAATTTAACACACATCATTTTCCTAAACTCTAATTTTATTACTGAAATTTAAATCATTTATCAAAATGCTCAACATCTGATTTCTCTTTATTTTATGTTAACCTGAACTTTTCTGACCCATTCTTGATGCTTCACCACTCTTAATTTTATTAAAATCATCAAGAATTTCATCATCAGTTGATTTCGTGTCTACGTTTTCTATCAATTTGGAGTCATAATTCACTTTCAAAGATTCTTGAATTTTTTCAGTATCTGTAAATTGTTTGAATTTAATTATTTTATTATCTTTGATTTGGTAAATGTGAGAAAATGGAACATCGAATTTCTTTCCTATCTTTGAAATTCCTTGATATCTTCCAACAACTATTACATGATCATTTGATTCTAAAAATGTCTCTGGAATAGCATGAAATTCTGTAAAATTTTTCAACATATGTGGGAAATAATTCTCAAACACCTCTTTTTTTCCAACATATTTACCACCATTTGGCATTCCGTCCATAGCAATCCATTCTATGTTTTCAACGCATAATTCTAGGTATGTTTTTTCATCGTTGTTTTTGAAAGCATTATAGAATTTTTTTATTAATTCTTCATTAGACATTGTATTATTTTTTTATTTTGTATTAATTAACTAATTTCCAACAAATCATACTTTACATCATAACGAGAATTTGGAACTTTTCATGCGTAGAAGAGGGAGCATAGAAATAGACAGAGACTAGATGAAATAGAAAAATATGATTTGTTGGAAAATTTGTATATGAGCATATTCTAAATAATTCATTGAACTCTTCAGAATCTTTATCTGAATTTCTACGTGAACATAATATTACATGGGATAAAAATTCAGGAAAATGGAGTAAGCAATTCTATCCAAAAACAACAAAGACGTGGATGCATGATCCAAAAGGAAGCATTAACATAAAAACTGGAGAACGTGGGTATTGGAAGACTGATTTTATAAAATGGCAATTAGGTAAAAACACAAACAAAGTTTATCATTGTATCTATTGTTTACAAGAAATTGAAGACCCAATAGAATTTTGCTCTCAATCATGCAAATCAAAACTAGCTGAATTATATGAAATAACTCAAAAACTATCTAAATTTACATCTTTGCTTAAATCAAAAAAACAACAAAATATATGAAAACCAATTATGAAAAAAATAACTAAGAAAATTTAAAATTAAATGAACAAAAAATCTAATAATCTAAATGATATGTTTAGGTTTTGAATCAATATGCTTAAGTTCATAATTCTTAGATTGTAATCATGGCACGAAAGAAAAAGGATTTAAAACAACGCCAGAATCTTCAGTGTCATTGGCATTGTCCTTGTGAAGATTGTAGAAATGATGAAAATCAGCAAAATTATTAAAAACAATTCTTAGATTCTAAAACTATACGCTTAAGTTTGTTCATTTTTCAAGTGTGGTATGGCAGATCTTAAAACGTATGATAAATTGAATGAGGATATTCAATTCACAGAAGAAGAAACAGAAGAACTTTTGAAGTTAAGTGAAAAGGAAATCTTGGTCTTGATTCTTTCTGAATTGAAAAAGATTACCGAAAATACGAAGAAATAAACGACAATTGCCCTTAGATTCTAAACTCTTTTTGTTTTCCTAAATAATCCCCTGCAATTACCACTTAAAATAATACTGAATTCAATCTATGGCAAGACCGCTCAGAGGGTTGGAAATAGAATAGGAAATCTGTTTTCACCTATAATAGCCTCAACTATTACAGGTACAACTAGAGCAATGCTTTATGATTTTGTCCAAAAAAATAGAATTCGCTCAAATGGACAAATTTATTTTGCATTAGGTGGTATTGTAATTTTTATTAGTTTTATGTTATTTATAATTCCAGTATACAACGATCGTCCTGAGGTAGAACGATGGGAAGGTTTTGGAATTGCAAGACAACACAATATTACTTTGTCTTCTTTACAATACAATATTGTCACAATAGAAGAAAAGCAATCTTTGCACATCTATTATGCAATCGAGGACATTAAAGGTGAAAATCCATTTCTTATGTTTTTTATTCCATATTTAGGGAAACTTGAAAATCCAAACGGAAATGAATTTTCAGTGCCTGGAAAATGGCAAACATATACAGATCATGATTTAAAGACCACCATTCTTTACAAATTCTTTGATTGTGCAGATAAGCAATACTGTCCTGATCAATATAACATGTATTTTGATTTTCAAGATAAAATAGATGCAAAACAATACTATCTTCATTCAGTTAATGTACCTTTTTTGTCCCCACATCATATGGAGATTATTGACGCTAGAAATGAAATTCTCAACGAAATCCCAATCTATCAAATTGCAGAGGGATGGGGAATGAAAAATGATGCCAATCCAATTTTTAGATTAACGGTTTTAGATGATTCTACAGAATACAATGCAATACCAAGTGGATACATTCAACCTCATGTGTATAATCGAACAGGAGTAACTAATTCAGTGTATGTGTGGAATGTTCCTAATCATCAAGTTGCTTTTCATTTAGATTATGTCGATCCAAATGAGAGATATTATTATGATAATTTGAGAACAATTAGTGTTGTGTTATTTGGTACAGGTACAGCCTTTTTGGTAATTTCATGTTCAGAGTTAATCTCCACTAGAAAAATTTCTTAAAATTTATGATATCTTTAGATTTCTAATCATGTGTCCAATGCTTATGATTCACAGCCAATTCCATCATTATCTCTATCAAATCCGTGTGGGTCTGGTTGTATCACCTTAAAATCAATATATGGAATTTGTCCACAATCCAAATCTGCTGAATAAGGTGGAATACAAAAATCAGGATATGAAGGATCGCAACTTGGAGTATCTTTGGAAACTGATTTTTCAACAGAATCATCAAACTTGGTAACTTCTGAAGTAATTTTAGATGTGATTTGTTCTTTAACATCTTGTAGTTTTTCATTTTGTTTTATTTTTTCTGTACCTTCACCCACATTAGAAAAAAATGTGCCTAATCCTCCACCGATTATTACTAGACTAATTATAATTGCTAATGCAATAATTATGATGGTTTTCATTTGATCTGGAATTATCTACTTTTCCAATAACTTAAACATTTGAAAAAGGACTATTTTTTAGATTTAGTTTTTTCCAATCCTTTAATTCTATTTTCTAGTCTATCTATTCTAGATTTTTGTTGCTTCAAATCATTTTCTAGTTTTTTAATTCTATTTTGTTGCTGATGTTCATGTTCTTTATTGGTTAATTTTACCATGATTTTTCTAAATTTTTATGAACTTAAGATTTACGATAACCGTCGGATTTCTATTCGTATTTCGGGGGGATACTATTTTTATTCTCTGTCGATATATTCGTCTATTCCAGGAGGTACTGGTGCCAGTCCTTTTCTCTTTCTAATTTCTGCAATTGCAGTAGTAGCGATAGATTTTGGAAGTTCAGTCCACGCCTTAAATGATGTATTCCAAGTTGCACGTCCAGCTGTTTGTCCTCTCATTGCTTCAGAGAGCGTAAATGTCTCAGATGCTGGAATTTCACCAATAATAATACTTGCAGCTCCTTTTTGTTGCATGTCAAGTACTTTACCACGTTTACCAGAAAGCACGGTAGCTACATTTCCTACCAAATCAGTTGGAACTCTAACCTCAATTGCAAGCATTGGCTCTAAAATTGTAGTTCCTGCAGTGAGTAATGCACCCATACAAGCACGTCTTGAAGCTGGTCCCAGTTGGGACAGACCTCTGTGCGCTGTATCCTCGTGTGGAACAAAGTGAGTAAAGATGAATTTGCAGTCCCTCATCTGCTCTTTGCAAAGCGGACCTTCTTTCATGACTTCCTCAAATCCAGAGTTAATAGAGTCAGTAGATTCTTGAATAAACTGGACACCTTTTGTTCCGTTAATCATAACGTTTCCACGTGGGTCTAGCTTCATAATTCTCTTAATTGTATCAGTATCCCATCCAGCGCCTTTAAGAAGATCAGCTACAACCTTTTTGTCTTTCATGTCGCTGATTTCACCAGTTCTAAGCATGTGTGCAATAGCAGGTTCCAATGGCTCGACTTTCATGAAAATCTTGTTGTGTCTGTTTGGGGATTTTGACATGATTGGCTCACAAGTGCCTTTGACAGTTTCTCTGTAATTGATAAGTGGCTCAGATGTAATAATTTCTACTTTGGCATCTTGAATACGGTGAGTAGCTACATCAAGGTGCAACACACCCATTCCAGCTACAAGTGTTTCGCCGGACTCTTCATCGATTTTTACTACAAGGTTAGGATCTTCAATTGTAAGTTGTTTGAGAACCTCAACTAGTTTAGGTAAATCTTTTGGATGTTTTGGTTCTATTGCAATTTGAACGACAGGTTCTGAAACATATTTGACTCCTTCAAACATCGGAATTCCTTTAATTGATGAAATTGTGTTTCCGGCTCTAGCTTCAGTTAATCCCAACAATGCCGGAATGTTTCCAGCACCCAACTCACCAACTTGTTCTCTTTGGTTGCCCATGAAAAAGTTCACAGACTGAACTCTTCCCTCTCGCTTTGCATCAATGATGTTAACTGTTTGTCCGTCCTTTATTGTTCCAGAAAATAATCTGCCAATTGCGACAGGTCCGGCTGCTGGATCTAAAACCATGTTGACTACCATCATGATTGTTGGTCCATCATCGCTGCATGCCAAGAGTGCTTTTCCTATATCAGATTCAAGGTCTCCTTTCCAAATTTGAGGGATTCTATACTTTTGAGCAACGTGTGGTGGCGGAACGTGTTTGACTACCATGCCCAATACGGCATCAGCAAGAGGAGCTCTTGCTACCAAGTCATCTACTTTTTCATTTTTATAAGCATCAATAACATCTTTGAATGTAATTCCTTTTTCTTTCATAATATCTACATTAAAGGCCCATTTGTCTTTGGCAGAGCCAAACGTGACACTTGCATCTTGGATAGATACTTTCCATTTGTCTTTATATTCAGGTTCTGCATAGGTGTCAATTAGTTGGTTAAAGCTTGATACCACACCTGCAAGTGTTTCTTGCATTTTTTCTGGAGTTAAACGGAGTTCTTTGATTAATCGGTCTACTTTATTGATAAACAAGACAGGCCTGACTCTTTCTTCAAGTGCCATTCTTGTCACAGTTTCTGTCTGGGTCATAATTCCTTCAACTGCGTCACATACAACAGTTGCACCATCGATTGCTCTGAGACTACGAATTACCCTTCCACTGAAATCCACGTGTCCAGGTGTATCAATCATGTTAATGACGTATTCTTTGTCTTTTTGTGTAAAGTGTAATGTTACGTTTGCCTGGTAAATTGTAATTCCTCTTGCTTGCTCTTCTTTATCAAAATCCATTGCCAGTGCTTTTCCAGCTGCGGATGGGGCAATAATTCCAGAAGCTGCCAATAAGCTATCACTCATGGTGGTCTTGCCGTGATCAACGTGAGCAATTACACTAAAGTTACGAATCTGTTCTTTATTTTTGATAATTCTCAACACTTCAGTCGTTGACTTGAATTTTGCCATATTCGCAAAACCAATTA
>Ga0214472_10008190_pt1 | contig 10923 bp, 11 predicted proteins | sample RVTome_6_FD_207662 | JGI IMG/M metagenome (GOLD analysis project Ga0214472, IMG submission 207662) | Soil microbial communities from uranium-contaminated site in the Upper Colorado River Basin, Wyoming, United States - RVT140D175 | ecosystem: Environmental > Terrestrial > Soil > Contaminated >...
TTGCTTGCGTCGCCGAGATAGCCGAGCGCGCGGCTGCCGGCAACCAGGATCTCGCCCTCGGACGCGATACGCACCACGGCGTGCGGGAGCGGCCGGCCCACGCTTCCCGGGCGGTCCGCGCCGGGCAGGTTGAGGGCCACGACCGACGCGCACTCGGTGAGGCCATAGCCTTGGTAGACGGGCAGCCCGGCGGCGCGCGCGCGCTCGAGGAGCGCGGGCGCGACCTTCGCCCCGCCCACCGCGGCGAAGCGCAGGCGGGGCGGGCGTGGCGCGCCGGCTTCGAGCGCCACGGTGAGGGCGAGCATCATCTGTGGCAGGAGGATCACGCTCTCGGCCTGCTCGCGCTCGATCGCCGCGAGGCAGGCGAGGGGATCGAAGCCGGTGGCGCCGCTCACGCCGACCGCGGCGAGCGGCGGCACGGCGCATTCGGCGCCGGAGAGCAGCGCGGCGCGCGCGCCGGCGACGTTCTCGAGGAGGACCGGGAGCGGCAGGAGGCAGAGGTGACGCCGGAGATTCACGGGCCGCAGGGCTGCTTCGAGCGCCTGCGCGAGCGCGAGCTGCTGCGCGGCGCCGAGGCACACGCCCTTCGGCGTGCCGGTCGTGCCGGAGGTGAAGGTGATCTTGGTGGTGCCTTCCGGAAATGCGACCGCCGCGGCGTCGCGGCGGTAGATGCGCGAAACGCCGCTCGCGTCGAATCCGAGCGCGCGCGCCGCTTGCGGCGCATCGGTGAGCAGTGCATCCATGCCGCTCGCGTCGACCGCGTGTTGCAGCTGCGCCGGCGTGAAGAACGTCGGCAGTGGCACGAGGGGAATGCCCAAGCGCTCGGCGGCGAGGTCGGCGGCGAGCCAGTCCGGGCCGTTGTCGGCGAGCAGGCCCAGGACGCGCGGGCGCATCGCGGCGAGCACTGCGGCGCAGCGCCCGATGCGCTCTTCGAGCTCGTGCGCCGTCACGCGCGCAGCCCGAGCGAGATCTTGCCGGCCATCACCACCGGATCCTGGTCGTAATAGCTGCCCCAGCTCAGGCCGCGGTCGGCGAGGCGCGCGCGATCGGCCACGGCGATCGGCAGCGGCTTCAACCCCAGGCGATGGAAGGAATTGCGCAGCGCGCGCGTGGCGGTGAACGCCACCCAGCGGTAGCCCATGCGGTGCAGGTGGCGCGCGAGCTGCGGGATCAGCGCGCGCGCCATGCCCGCGCTGATGGCGGCGAGGTTGCCCACCTCGACGATGCTGCCGCGCGCGATCGGGCGGCCGACGGCCGCGCCGAGCGCCTGTTCGATCGGCCGGTCGAGATACTGCTCGAGGAACAGCGTCTGCGCGCCGGCGGCGGCGTAGCCGGCGGCGGCCTGCCAGCGCGCGAGGCCGTCCATCACGCCGAGCAGGTGTGGCAGGAAGTGCGTGAGACGCGCGCCGTAGGCGCGGCTGAAGCGCTCGGCGATGAACTGCTCGAACGCCCGGCGCAGCGGGTGCGTGCTGTGCATGGGCACGAGGCGCGCCGGCGCGGGCCGCGGGCGCGGCCGTGAGGCGCGGAAATCGGATTGCACGAGTTGTACCCCGGTTGTCATGGCCGGGGATGCTAGTCAGGGCAGATTAACGGGCCATTAACCGCGTTGCGCGGCGCGTGATGCGCTTCACGGTTCCGAAGTTTCTTTCAATGTTCCTGTGAACTAATTCTGTGGGCGTGCAACTAGGGCAAGGGCGATACGCTTTTCCAGGGCTTGGCCTACCGGCCTACGACGATCAGAACCCCGGCTGCGATGGCGAGGATCGCCATCAAAGTGCCCAGCCCGGAGAAACTGAGACTGAGTAGCGGCACCAGCCCGGTCAACACAAGCCAGGCGGCCAACAACAGCATCCCAAGGTTTCTTGTCAGTTTCATTGGCGGACTCCCTTAAGTTGACATCCCAGTGATTTCTGCGAACAGGAGCGCTTCAGTGGAGTCTAGCGCTACCAGGGACTCACTGGCGCGCTTGCCGGAGCGCTGGGTTGCCAGGCTCGGCGCACGCAATGGTCGTGTCCTTGTTTGCGTATGCGACCACCAGCTTCATCAGTGCGACCGTTTTCCTGTCTATCTCCGGATCCTCCGCGAAGAAATGATCGCTCCCCAGCGCAACGACGGTGAGGCTGCCGGGCGCTATCACATCGGTCAGCAATACCAGTCCGTCATTCGGCCCATCCGACCGCAACATCCGGTATCCGGTTCCGGAATATTGGCTGAGTTGTCCCGACAGGGGAATGCCCACGTAGTTGATCACGACGATATCGGAATTCAGTTGCAGGCGTGAAAATCGTGCTCTGCTCGCGACTGTGCCCATGCTCGGAATGGCCTGCCGATCCCAACCTTTGGCCCAAGCGTAGAAATCGAGAAGCATGCGCTGGGGTTGCCCTTCGAAATAGTCGACCAGAGGGGTTCCGCCCAGGATGCCGCCGAGGTTGAGCCAGACTTTGACGGAGCTCAGCTCCTGTTGATCCAGCAGTTCACCGAGGGCGAGATGAATGGCGGGTCCGGCAGAGCTGGTGCCGGCGAGCAGTATCGCCTTTCCCGAGCGGCGATGCCTGGCAATTTCCGCGGCCAGCACACGTGCGCCTGCTTCCACGGAGCCTGTCGGCGGCAGCTTCACGAGGTGATTCTCGAATCCCGCCCTGGTGGCCAGTTCGCGCGGCTTTGCAAAATCCGCGCCGGTCAGGCCTCCATTTGAAACGTAGTCCCACCCGGGCACGAAGAGTATCTGGTAGGAGGCGGAGATATTGCGGTCAACGCGAGCGTCATTCTCGAGGTAACGCGCGAAGAGTCGATTCAGCGTCTTGTTGCATGCATTGCTCAGGAGCCGGTCGGCGAAGAACAGCGCTGCGAAGTCGACGGAAAACGCCACCGAGATGGCCTTGAGTTCTTCGCGCGACGGCAAGGAATTGCCGAGCGAGCGGTAGAGCGCGGAGATCTTCTCGTCCATCTCGCGGTTTTCATGCCTGCCCTGCGAGTAGCTCTCCAGGTAGTAACGAGCCACTTCGGCATCCACGGTGGTGGCCACGCTCTGTCCGACAAATTCTCCTGTTGCGGGAATCCTGGGAATGGAACTGCAGGCCCCAAGGACAAGGCAGGTGAGCGCGCAGGCCAGTGAGAGCCTGGGCAGCCTTGTCGAGGAACGCATGGGCGACCATGCTCGATGCCCAACATGACGTGGAGTGCATCAAGACCGGCATACGTTCGGCCTATTCCCCGGGGCCGGGGAATTACTTGCCCGTCCTCCTGACCTCGCTCTCGATCCACCCCTTGGCCAGCGTCGTCGTCAGCCGCTCGCCTTCCGCCACGCGCGACGCATTGACGACGACGTCCCCCTGCGCATTGCGCGTAAGGCTGTAGCCGCGCTCCAGCACCGCGCCAGGGTTGAGACTCGCCAGGGACGATTTCAGCTGCGCCAGCTGCGCGGCAAAGTTGTCGAGCCGGCGCGCTGCCGCCGAGGACAAGCGCGCCGCCAGTTGCTCGAGCAGTTGGCGCGAAGCGCGCAGCCGCTCGCGCGGATGGACCAACCGCCGCGCCAGGGCATCCACCCTCTGCATGGCGTACTCGATCCGCCGCAGCGCCTCGCGCGTCGCGCGCTGCGCGAGCGCGGCGACGCGCAGCAGCAACTCCTCCCGAGACGGGCTCACCATCTCCGCCGCCGCGGTCGGCGTCGGCGCGCGCCGGTCGGCGGCGAAGTCGGCGATCGTCACGTCGGTCTCGTGACCGACGCCGACAACGACGGGAATGGCAGAAGCGCGGATGGCGCGCGCCACGACCTCCTCGTTGAACTGCCACAGGTCTTCGATCGAGCCGCCGCCGCGCACCAGCAGCAGCACGTCGCACTCCGCACGGGAGTTGGCGGTCGCCAACATCGCCGCGATCTTCGCCGCCGCGCCGTCGCCTTGCACCGGCACCGGGTAGACGATCACCGGAATCGACGGATTACGGCGTTGCAAGGTCGTCAGCACGTCGCGAAGCGCGGCAGCCTGTCGTGACGTGACGACACCGATCGTCTTCGGGAACGCCGGGATCTCGCGCTTCGCCGCCGCATCGAACAATCCTTCCTTTTCCAGATGCGCCTTGAGCTTCAGGAAGCGCTCGTAGAGCGGCCCGAGACCCGCGCGGCGCATGTGCTCGACGTTCAACTGGAAGCGCCCGCGCGGCTCGTACAGGGTGACCAGCGCCCGGGCCTCGACGCGCATGCCTTCGGCCGGCTCCCAATCCAATGCTGCAGCGCGGCTACGGAACATGACGCAGTCGACCTGCGCCAGCTCGTCCTTGAGGGTGAAATACCAGTGCCCGGAGGAGGCGGGCCGGAAGTTGGAGATCTCGCCGCCGATCCAGGCGAGCGGGAAGCGCCGCTCGAGCGTGTCGCGCACGCTGCGCAGCAGCGCCGAGACGCTCAGCACGGGAGCGGATGCGCGAAATATTTCTTCGTCCACGCGGCAACACTAATGCACAAGCGCCGCCGCACGTCAAAGCGGCGCGCGGCAATGCCTTATGGAGGCCGATTCTATTCCGTAAGCCGCTGTTTCCGCGCCGGAAAGGACTGATGAAATTTTAATCGCCGCCGACTCGCGAGGACATTCGCGTGGGAAGCGGCGCGCTGCCCAGAGAAAATCCACATACTTATCCACAGGAAATGTGGATAACGCGCGCGCTGCCTTTTTGCTAAAGTGCGCCGACAACAAAACCAAACACCTCGGAGCGCCTACTTGTTCGCCATCATCCAAGCCGCAGGCTGGCCCATCTGGCCCTTGTTGCTGGCCTCCGTCATCGCCGTCGCGCTGATCATCGAGCGCGCGGTGACGCTGCGCAGCAGCAAGATCATCCCGCCGACGCTGCTCGAGCAGGTGCTCACCGTCTACCAGCGCCAGGGCGTGAGCGAGGACGTTCTGGACAAGCTGGCCAAGGACTCGCCGCTGGGCGAAGTGCTGGCGGCCGGCCTCAGGAACCGCAAGAGCTCACGCTACGTGATGAAGGAAGCGGTGGAGGAGGCGGGCCGCACGGTGGCGCACGAGCTGGAGCGCTTCCTCACCACGCTCGGCACCATCGCCACGGCCTCGCCGCTGTTGGGCCTGTTCGGCACGGTGATCGGCATGATCGAGATCTTCGGCTCGCAGTCGCCCACCGGCACCGACCCGCAGCAGCTGGCGCACGGCATCTCCATCGCGCTCTACAACACCGCGTTCGGCATCGGCATCGCCATCCCCGCGCTCATCTTCTACCGCCACTTCAGGAACAAGGTCGACGGCTTCGTCGTCGACATGGAGCAGCAGGCGGCGAAGCTGATCGACATCGTGCACGGCGAGCGCGCCGAGCACGCCTGAGGCGCGCCGCGTGAACTTCCAGCGCGGCCGGGAACGGGAGCCCCTGGAGATCAACCTGGTGCCGATGATCGACGTCATGCTGGTGATCCTGATCTTCCTCATGATCACCACCACCTACTCGAAGTACACCGAGCTGCAGATCAACCTGCCCGCCGCCGACGCCGACAGGCAGCTCGAGCGCGCCAACGAGGTCGCCGTGCTGGTGAACGCGCAGGGCCAGTACGTCGTCAACCGCACACCGGTGGCCTTCGTCAGCGTCGAGCAGCTCGCGGCGGAGCTCAAGCGCGCGAGCGGCGCCATGGCGGAGCCCGTGGTGGTGGTGAGCGCCGACGCCAACGCAACGCACCAGTCGGTGGTGCGCGTCATGGAGGCGGCGCGCGCCGCCGGCCTGCAGCACATCACCTTCACTACCCAGGCGAGCCGCTAGCCACGCGCCTCCTCGCGCCGCTCTGGTACCGGCAGAACCCCGTCAGCTGGCTGCTGTGGCCGCTCAGCCTCGTGTTCCGCGCCGCCGTGTTCACGCGCCGGACGCTGTACTGGCTGCGCATCCTGAAGAGCACGCGCGCCGGCGTGCCGGTGATCGCTATCGGCAACCTCACCGTCGGCGGCAGCGGCAAGACGCCGCTCGCCATCCACGTCGCCGAGCTCCTCAAGTCGAAGCGCTGGTCGCCGGCGATCGTCTCGCGCGGCTACGGCGGTACGGTCAGCGCGCCGCGCGGGGTGACGCTCGCCGCCGATCCGGCCGAAGTCGGCGATGAGCCGGTGCTGATGGCGCGCAGGAGCGGCTGCCCGGTATGGGTCGGGCCGCAGCGCGCCGCGGTGGTCGCGGCGCTCAGGCAGGCGCATCCCGATTGCGATGTGGTGATCCTCGACGACGGCCTGCAGCACTACGCCCTGCGGCGCGACATCGAGATCGCGGTGGTGGACGCGCGCGGATTCGGCAACGGCTTCATGCTGCCGGCGGGGCCGCTGCGCGAGCCGAAGACGCGACTGTGGAGCGTGGACGCCGTGATCGCGCACGGCACCGACAAGGTGAAGGGCTACGCGATGCGCCTGGAAGGCGAGGAAGTGCACCGGGCCACCGATGCGCGCGAGCGCCGCGCCCTTGCTTCCTTCGCCGGGCAGCGCGTGCACGCGGTCGCCGGCATCGGCGACCCGAAGCGCTTCTTCGTGCACCTGGCCAGGTTCGGCGTGAAGGTGGTGCCGCATCCCTTTCCCGATCACCACCCGTTCCGCGCGGCGGATCTCGAGCTCGGCGACGACGCGCCGGTGCTGATGACCGAAAAGGACGCGGTAAAATGCAAGCGCTTCGCGAAGCCGCAGCACTGGATATTGCCGGTGCGCGCGGCGCCCGACCCGGCATTCGACGCGTGGCTGCAAAGGAGGCTCGGTGAGCTCGGCCATAGACCCAAGGCTGCTTGAAATTCTGGTGTGCCCGCTGTGCAAGGGGCCGCTCGTGTACCGCAGGGCCGAGGGCGAGCTGGTATGCAAGCCCGACCGCCTCGCCTACCCGGTGAAGGACGGCATCCCGGTGATGCTCGAAGACGACGCGCGCAAGCTCGATCCGACAGAAGAGATCGCGTGAGCCGCTTCGCGGTTCTCGTTCCAGCGCGCTTCGCCTCCACCCGCTTTCCCGGCAAACCGCTCGCCGACCTCGCCGGCAAGCCGATGGTGGTGCGCGTGTGCGAGCGCGCGCGGGAGAGCGGCGCGGCGCCGGTATGCGTGGCCACCGACGATGAGCGCATCGCGCAAGCCGTGCGCGCGCACGGGTTCGAGGCGCGCATGACGAAACCCGGGCACGCTTCGGGCACCGAGCGCATCGCGGAGGCCGCGGCGCAGCTCGGGCTCGCTGACGACGCGATCGTGGTCAACGTGCAGGGCGACGAGCCGCTGATCGCGCCGCGGCTCATCGCGCGGGTGGCCGCGGCGCTCGAGGCGCGGCCCGACGCGAGCGTCGCCACCGCCTGCCACCCGCTGCGCGAGGCCCGGGAGTTCGCCAATCCGAACGTGGTGAAGGCGGTGCTCGACGCGCGCGGCGACGCGCTCTATTTCAGCCGCGCCGGCATCCCCTTTCCCCGCGCGGGCGGCACGCCCGGCACCGCCTACCGCCATGTGGGCATCTACGCCTACCGCGTGGCGTTCCTGCGCCGCTACGCCGGCCTCGAGCCCGCGCCGCTCGAGGCCATCGAGCAGCTCGAGCAGCTGCGCGTGCTCTGGCATGGCCTGCGCATCGCCACCGTGATCGAGGAAGGCGCGATCGCGCCCGGGGTGGATACCCCGGCCGATCTGGAAGCTGTGCTAAGACTCCTGCAATGAGACTCATCCTGCTGGGGCCGCCGGGTGCGGGCAAGGGCACGCAGGCCGCCTTCATCACCGGGACGTACGGCATCCCGCAGGTGTCCACGGGCGACATGCTGCGCGCGGCGGCCAAGGCGGGCACGCCGCTCGGCCTCGCGGCGCAGAAGGTCATGGACGCGGGCCATCTCGTGTCCGACGACATCATCATTGCGCTGGTGAAACAGCGGCTGCAGGCGCCCGATTGCGCGCGGGGGTACCTGTTCGACGGCTTTCCGCGCACCCTCGGCCAGGCCGAGGCGATGAAGGCGGCGGGCGTCGCCGTCGATCATGTGCTGGAGATCGACGTGCCCGAGGACGAGATCGTGCTGCGCATGAGCGGGCGGCGCGTGCATCCGGCCTCCGGGCGCAGCTATCACGTGAAGTTCAACCCGCCGCGCGTGCCGGACCGCGACGATGTCACCGGCGAGCCGCTCGTGCAGCGCGAGGATGACCGCGAGGAGACGGTGAGGAAACGCCTGGAGGTGTACCGTCGGCAGACGCGGCCGCTGGTGGACTACTACACCCGCTGGGCGGACTCGGGCGATGCGCGCGCGCCGCGCACCCACCGCATCTCGGGGCTCGGCGGCATCGAGCAGATCCGCGCCCGGGCTTTCGCCGCGCTCGGCTAGCCTGATAAAATCGCGCCCTTTCTGGGGAGAACAAGCATGGCTGGCGGACTGATCTTCGCGCTCTTGTGCGCGCTATTGGCGATCGTTTACGGCGTGTGGCAGAGCGCGCAGATCCTCAAGCTGCCCGACGGCAACGAGCGCATGCGCGAGATCGCGGCCGCGATCCGCGAAGGCGCTACCGCCTACCTGTGGCGCCAGTACAAGACCATCGCCATGGTCGGCGCGGTGCTGTTCCTCGCCATCGGCTTCATCCCGCAGCTGGGCTGGACCACCGCCTGGGGATTCCTGCTCGGCGCCGTGCTCTCGGGCGCCTCGGGCATCATCGGCATGAACATCTCGGTGCGCGCCAACGTGCGCACCGCGGAGGCCGCGCGCGTCGGGCTGAACGAGGCGCTGCAGGTGGCCTTCAAGGGCGGCGCCATCACCGGCATGCTGGTGGTGGGCCTCGGCCTGCTCGGGGTGGCGGGCCTGTTCGCGGTGCTGTACGCCAACGCGCTGAAGAAGGACGACCTGGTGCACATCATCCACCCGCTGGTGGGCCTCGCCTTTGGCGGCTCGCTGATCTCGATCTTCGCGCGACTCGGCGGCGGCATCTTCACCAAGGGCGCGGACGTGGGCGCCGACCTGGTCGGCAAGGTGGAAGCCGGCATTCCCGAGGACGACCCGCGCAACCCGGCAGTCATAGCTGACAACGTTGGCGATAACGTGGGTGATTGTGCCGGCATGGCCGCGGACCTGTTCGAGACCTACGCCGTCACCATCGTCGCCACCATGCTGCTCGGCGCGCTGATGCTGAAGGCGCCCGCGGCGGTGATCTATCCGCTGGTCATCGGCGGCTTCGCCATCATCGCTTCGATCATCGGTACCTGGTTCGTGAAGGCCAAGCCCGGCGAGAAGAACGTCATGCCCGCGCTGTACAAGGGACTCGCCTGGGCGGGCGGCATCGCGCTCATCGCCTTCTGGCCGATCACCCAGGTGGTGATGGGAGATCTGCTGAAGACCACCCAGTTCGACATCGGCGGCGCCTCGAAGACCATCGGCGTTTGGCACCTCTACGGCACGGCCGTGGTGGGCATGGCGCTCACGGGGTTCCTCGTCTGGATCACCGAGTACTACACCGGCACGCAGTACAAGCCGGTGCAGCACGTCGCGCAGGCCTCGACCACCGGCCACGGCACCAACATCATTGCCGGCCTCGGTGTGTCGATGAAATCCACGTCCTGGCCAGTGCTCGCGGTGTGCGTGGCGATCATCGCGTCCTACGCGCTTGCCGGGCTGTACGGCATCGCCATCGCCGCCACCTCGATGCTGTCCATGGCGGGCATCATCGTGGCGCTCGACGCCTATGGCCCGATCACCGACAACGCGGGCGGCATCGCCGAGATGGCCAACCTGCCCGACTCGGTGCGCGCCATCACCGATCCCCTGGATGCGGTCGGCAATACCACCAAGGCGGTGACCAAGGGCTACGCCATCGGCTCCGCGGGCCTTGCGGCGCTGGTGCTGTTCGCCGACTACACGCACGCGCTGAAAGCCGAAGGCGTCACGGTGACCTTCGACCTGTCCAACCACATGGTGATCGTGGGTCTGTTCATCGGCGGACTGGTGCCCTACCTCTTCGGCGCCATGGCGATGGAAGCCGTGGGACGCGCGGCCGGCGCGGTGGTGGTGGAAGTGCGCCGCCAGTTCAAGGAGATCCCGGGCATCATGGCGGGCACGGCCAAGCCCCAGTACGGGGTGGCGGTCGACATGCTGACGCGCGCGGCGATCAAGGAGATGATGATCCCGTCGCTGCTGCCGGTCCTGGTGCCGATCCTCGTCGGCCTGCTCCTCGGGCCTCAGGCGCTCGGCGGGGTGCTGATGGGCACCATCGTCACGGGCCTCTTTGTCGCCATCTCGATGTGCACCGGCGGCGGCGCCTGGGACAACGCCAAGAAGTACATCGAGGACGGGCACCACGGCGGCAAGGGCTCCGACGCGCACAAGGCAGCGGTCACCGGCGACACGGTTGGCGACCCGTACAAGGACACCGCGGGTCCCGCGGTAAACCCGCTCATCAAGATCATCAACATCGTGGCGCTGCTCGTCGTACCCTTGATGGTGTGAGCGAAGGCATCACGATCCTGCGAAGGGCCGCTTGCGCGGCCCTTCTCTTTTTCTGCGCCGGCGCCGCGGCACAGCTCGCCGCGCCGGAGGCGGAAAGCGAGCGCGTAGAACGCCGGGCGGCGCACGCGAAGCGTTTCATGGTCGCCGCCGCCGACCCGCGCGCGGTGGGCGCGGGCCTCGAGATGCTGCGCGCCGGCGGCAGCGCGGCAGACGCCGCCATCGCCGCGCAGCTCGTGCTCGGCCTCGTAGAGCCGCAGTCCTCGGGGCTCGGGGGCGGCGCGTTCGTGCTGCATTGGTCGGAAGAGGAACGCCGCGTGCGCAGCTATGACGGCCGTGAAACCGCGCCCGCGGCGGCGAAGCCCGATCGGTTTGTCGACCGGCACGGCAATCCCGAGCAGTTCATGGCCGCGGTGATGAGCGGACGCTCGGTCGGCGTGCCCGGCGTGCCGCGTCTGCTGGAAGTCCTGCATCGCGAGCATGGGCGATTGCCCTGGGCGCGCCTGTTCGAGCCGGCGATCCGGCTG
>Ga0214472_10008191_pt1 | contig 10922 bp, 8 predicted proteins | sample RVTome_6_FD_207662 | JGI IMG/M metagenome (GOLD analysis project Ga0214472, IMG submission 207662) | Soil microbial communities from uranium-contaminated site in the Upper Colorado River Basin, Wyoming, United States - RVT140D175 | ecosystem: Environmental > Terrestrial > Soil > Contaminated >...
GCCCCGGCTCTGGCGGCGTTGTCCGTCGGCACGCTGGTCACGGCCGTCGTGACGCAGCCGGCGCCCCCGAAACCCGGCGCCGCGCGGCGGCGTGACGGCACTGCGACCGACCGGCCATCGGCCGGACCGCGGGTCTCCGGACAGGCCGTGGACCCCGGCCGGCCGGCGTTCGGCAAGCCGCCAACCGGGCCCGCCGCGCCGCCTCCGGCGGGCCCGGCGCCCGTCCTGCCCGGCCAACCGTTGCCGAGTGCGGGGCCGCCGGGCGCGGCACCGTCCGGGCCCGTTTTGCCGGAAGCGTTGCCGTCGGGCCTGCCGGCCTCGGCCAGGACCCCCGCGACCGCGTCGCCGCCGCCGCCGCCCGGCAGCGGCATCGTGCTGCGCGTGCTTGCGCTGCTGCCGCCCGCGACCGTCGGCGCGCCCGCCGCTCCGGCGGCACCGGCCTTCGTAGGCACCGTCGTGTCGCTGACCGCCGCGGGCCATCCGATCGTGGCCAGCCCCCTGGGCACGCTGGTTCTCTTCGCGAGGACCGACCTGCCGGTGGGCAGCGCGATCGTCTTGGAGGCCGCCGCCTCGCCACCGGCCGCCGGAGCGACTCCGGAATCCCTGGCGAGCGCCGCCACGGCCGCCGCGCCGCAGCGCAGCCTGCTCGCGTTGTCGCGCGGCTGGCCGACCTTGACCGAAGCGGCCGAGGTCCTGGAACGGGCCGGTCCCGAGGCCAGGGCGGAGCTCGCCCGTCAACTGCCGCAGGCCGGGCCGCGTCTAGCCGCCGGGCTGGCGTCGCTGCTCGCCGCCCTCGCCGCCGGCGACGTCGACCGCTGGCTGGCGCCGGCCTTGCGCCAAGCGCTGGAGCGGGCCGGCCGGGCCGACCTCGCCAACCGGCTGCGCGGCGAGTTCCAACAGGCCGCGCGCCTGGCCGCCGAACCGATCGGCGGCGATTGGCGCGTGGCCTACCTGCCGCTGCATGACGGCGCGGAGTTACGCCAGATCAATCTTTATCTTCGCGGGCGCCGCCGGCCGAGCGGCGCCGACGCCGAGTCCGATTCGCCGACCCGTTTCATCCTCGAGGTGGAGCTGAGTCGGCTGGGGCCCCTGCAGCTCGATGGGCTGGTCAACCGTCACCGCTTCGATTTGATGCTGCGCAGCCACGCGCCGCTGTCCGCGTCGATGCGCCGCGACATCGAAGCGATCTTCGACGAGGCCCGAAAGGTCTGCGGCTTCGCCGGCGCCATCGCCTTCCAGGCGGCGGCGGCGTTCCCGGTGGCGCCGCTCGAAGAAGCGGCCGGCAAGAGCGCCGGCGTCGTGGTCTGACCGGCGCCCCGGCGCGGTGCCGGCGGCCGCTGCCGGCCGTCAGCCGCGGCGGCGGAACATCGCAATGCCGATCTCGTCGTTCGCCATCCGCTCGCCGCGATCCCGCTCCGCCTGTGCCCGCGCGCGGCGCTGGCTCAGAGTCTGCTCGTGCTTCTTCAACTCCTGAAAGGCCTCGGTAACCTCGGCCTGCGCCTTGACGATCTCGGCCTCGACATCGGCGATCGACTGGATGAGCTTTGTCCGCCGGGCGCGGACCTGGACGGCGTAGGCGTCATAGGCGCGCCGCATCTCGAGCGACGCCGCGCCCACCCGGGCCTCGCGCGCGAGGTCTTCGACGAGTCGCGCCACGTCGGTGCGCAGGCGGGCCGCCAGGTTTTCGAGGTCGCGCGCTTTGCGCCGCCTCTCCTCCAGCGTCCAGCCGTGCAGGCGGATCAGTTGTTCGAGTGCGCTGCTCACGATTGCGTCCCTCCGTGGTCCACCATGACGATCTCGGCGAGTCGGGCGTAGCCGGTGGCAAGGTCGGTGCGTTCCATCCAATCCTGGGCGAGGAAGGCCTCGAGCGCCGGATAATGCGCGATCGCCTCGTCGATGATCGGGTCGCTGCCACGGCGATAGGCGCCGAGACGGATCATCTCGGCCATGTCCTCGTAGGCGGCGAGCAGGCCGCGCGCCCGGCGCACGAGCGCGTTTTCCGCGTCGCTGTTGCAGCCGGGCAATGTCCGCGACACGCTGCGCAGCACGTTGACCGCGGGATAGCGCCCGCGCTCCGCGATGGCCCGGTCGAGAACGATGTGGCCGTCGATGATTCCGCGCACCGCGTCGGCGATCGGCTCGTTGTGGTCGTCGCCTTCGACCAGCACCGTGAACAGGCCGGTGATGGTGCCGCGGTCGCGCCCGGGCCCGGCCCGTTCGAGCAGCTTCGGCAGCTCGGCGAAGACGGACGGTGTGTAGCCCTTGCTCGCCGGCGGCTCGCCGGCCGACAGGCCGATCTCGCGCAGCGCCATGGCGAAGCGGGTAACGCTGTCCATCAGGCACAGCACATCCTCGCCCTCGTCGCGGAAGAATTCGGCGAGCGCGAGCGTCAGGAACGCCGCTTGGCGGCGCATCAGCGGCGACTCGTCGGACGTGGCGACGACGACGACGCTTCGCGCCAGCCCCTCGGCGCCGAGGTCGTCGGCGACGAACTCCTGGACCTCGCGGCCGCGCTCGCCGATCAGGCCGATGACGTTGACGTCCGAGGCGGTGTAGCGCGCCAGCATCGACAGCAGCACCGACTTGCCGACTCCGGAGCCCGAGAAGATGCCCATGCGCTGGCCGCGACAGCAGGTCAGGAAGGTGTTGATGGCGCGCACGCCGAGGTCGATCTTGGCGCCGACCCTCTGGCGCTCGTGCGCCGGCGGCGGCGCGCAGCGCAGCGGCCGACCGATGGTCCCCGCCGGCAGCATGCCCTTGCCGTCGATCGGCTCGCCGAAACCGTTCACGACGCGGCCGAGCCAGGCGCGGCTCGGCCACACCGCAGGCTCCTCGCTGGTCGGCACGGCCTTGCAGCCGAGCCCGACTCCATCGAGCGTCCCGAAGGCCATGGCCAGCGCCCGGCCGCCGCGAAACCCGACGACCTCGCAGGGGATGCGCCGCCCGGCGCGGTCGATCAGCTCGCAGCGGGCGCCGACCGACAGGCTGCGCTCGAGCCCGGCGACCTCGACGAGCATGCCGAGCACGGCCGCGACGCGGCCATAGGGCCGGGCCGCCGGGATGCGGTCGAGATCGTTGAGGAAGCCGTCGAGCGGCCGGGCTGGCGCGGACATCGTTCTGATGATGAAAACCAAGGACAATCAAATAGTTGACTAGATAATGACAGGCCGGCTTTAAGCATCGGTAAATGCCGCGCGGTACGACCGATCCGCGAAAAAACTCCCTGACGGTAAAGGTTTGTTAACCGCCTTTGCGGAGAATGGTTAATCGGTTAGTGTAACCGCCACTTCGGAAGTCAGGGGTTACCGATGCGCGTACTGCTTGTGGAAGACGATTCAAACACGGCTCAGAGCATCGTCATGATGCTTAAGTCCGAGAATTTCATCGTCGATTCGACGGACCTCGGGGAAGACGGGCTGGAAATCGGCAAACTTTATGATTACGACATCATCCTGCTCGACCTGATGCTGCCCGACATCGACGGTTACGAAGTTCTGCGCCGATTGCGCGCCGCGCGCATCAATACGCCGATCCTCATCCTTTCCGGGCTCTCCGAGCTGGACAACAAGATCAAGGGGCTCGGCTTCGGCGCCGACGACTACCTGACCAAGCCGTTCGAACGGCGCGAACTCGTGGCGCGCATCCAGGCCATCGTGCGGCGCTCCAAGGGCCATTCGGAATCGATCATCCGGACCGGCAAGCTGGCCGTCAATCTGGACGCGCGCACCGTCGAGGTCAGCGGCCAGCCGCTGCACCTGACGGGCAAGGAATACGGCATCCTGGAGCTGCTGTCGTTGCGCAAGGGGACGACCCTGACGAAGGAAATGTTCCTCAATCACCTTTACGGCGGCATGGACGAGCCGGAACTGAAGATCATCGACGTATTCGTCTGCAAGCTGCGCAAGAAGCTGGGCAACGCCACCGGCGGCAACAATTACATCGAGACCGTGTGGGGCCGCGGCTATGTCCTGCGCGACCCGACCGAGACGACCGCCGAAGTCGAGCTGACGCGCACCGCCATCTGAGCGCCGCTTTCCGATCCGGACGACGATCCGGCCGCCTCGCGCAGTCTCGCCGCGACGGCGACTCCCCGCCCCCTCCTGCCGGCGGCCCGCCCGGCGCGCCGCGGACGACGGCTGTCCTCTGGTTTGGCGTCATCGCCGGGCCTGACCCACTGCCGTCCGGTTTAGGTTGTTATGCACGAAGTGAGAGTGAACCAGACTCTCAAATGCTACCTGAAATTGTCATTGCCGGGCTTGTCCCGGCAATCCATGGTGCCGCGGCACCCGCGGGCTTGACCCGAGGGTGGATGCCCGGCTCAAGGCTTGTCCCCGGGCCGGCTGAAGGCCGGACCCGTGGGCCGGGCATGACATCTAATAGGGGACAAACGCTGGGGTCAGGCCGCTACCCGGCCGCCGCCACCGCCGGCTTCGCCGTGGGGCGTTGCCCCGCCAAGCCGTACATGCCGCGTTGCCCGGAAATGAGCTTGAAGCGTTCGGATACGCCGAGGATGGTCTCGGCCCCACCCAGGTAGAGGAACCCGTCCTCGGGCATTTGCTTGGCGATCGCGTCCAACACCAGGGCCTTCGTCGGCTGGTCGAAATAGATCAGCACGTTGCGGCAGAACACGACGTCGAAGCGTCCGAGCACGGCCAGGCTCTGCAGCAGATTGAACTCGCGGTAGGTGACCATGCTCCGGATCTTCTCGCTGATTTGCCAGCGATCCCCCACCTGCTGGAAGTACTTCACGAGCAGCGTGATGGGCAGGCCGCGTTGCACCTCGAACTGGGAATAGATGCCGGTGCGTGCGCGTTGCAGGATTTCGTTCGACAGGTCGGTCCCGACGATCTCGATGCGCCAGCCGGCCAGTTGACTCGCCTGGTCGCTCAGGATCATGGCCAGGGAGTATGGCTCCTGGCCGCTCGAGCAGGCCGCGCTCCAAATTCGGATCGAGCGCGACTGCGCCCGGTTTTTCAACAGCGCCGGCAGGACGACGTCCTTGAACTGGTCGAACGGCTTGCTGTCGCGGAAGAAGAACGACTCGTTCGTCGTCATCGCCTCGGTGATGTCGCGCAGCAGCGCCTCGTCGGGCTTGGCCCGCACGACCTTCGCCAATTCCTCGAAATTGGCGAATTTCCACTTCCGCGCCACGGGCAGCAGCCGGCTCTCGAGCAGATAGGCCTTGTCCTTGGACAGCAATAGCCCCGACCGCTGCTTCAGGATGCGGCAGATCAGATCGAAATCGTTGACGTTCATGCTGCCGACCTCAGGACATGTTTGCGGATGTAGGCCGATATATCCGGCAACGGCAGCACCGCGCTGCACAACCCGGCCGTGGCGACGGCGCCGGGCATGCCCCAGACCACGCTCGACGGCTCGTCCTGGGCGATCACCGTGCCGCCGGCCGCGGTGATCGCCTCGGCGCCGCGGCGACCGTCCTGCCCCATGCCGGTCAGGATGACGACCAACGCGTGGCGACCATAGACCTTGGCGATGCCGCGCAGCATCGGGTCGACCGCCGGGCGGCAAAAGTTCTCCGCCGGCCCCTTGGATAGACGAATGACCTTCTGCGCACCGTCGAGGCCGACGGTCATGTGGAAGTCGCCGGGCGCCACATAGATGCGGCCGCTCAGGACAGGTTCGCCGTCGCGTCCTTCGGCGGCGGGAATGCCGCTGGTGTTGGAAATGTGCTCGGCAAGGATCATGGTGAAAGTCGGCGGCATGTGCTGGGTGATCAGGATCGGCACGGGCATCAACGGCGCGGCCTTGGCCAGCACCGTGAACAGCGCCTGCGGTCCGCCCGTGGAGCTGCCGATGGCGACGACCTCGGGTATCGCGACCACGACGTTCCGCAACTGCACGGCGGTGCCGGCATAAAGCCGCCGCGGCGGCGGCGTGGCGATTTGGCCCTCCGCCTGGCGCCCCGCCTGGCGCGGCGGCGCAGCCCCCCTGCCCCGCCGGGCCGCTTCGCCCAACGCCTTCACCTTCTCCAGAAGTTCGCGCTGGAAGTCGCTTGCCGCGCCGAGCCCGGTGCCGGAGCTGGGTTTCGGCAAATAGTCGGCCGCCCCGGCCGCCAGCGCCTGCAAACTGCTGCTCGCGTTCCGCCGCGTCAGCGTCGAGGCCATGATGACCTGCAGCCCCGGCTGCGCGGCGATCAGCTTCGGCAGCGCCGTCAGGCCGTCCATCACCGGCATCTCGATGTCGAGCACGGCGACTTCGACATTCGTGCGCTTCAGGGTCGCCAGCGCCACCTCGCCGTTACCTACCGACGCCACCACATGCACCGCCGGATCGCTGTCGAGCGCGCGCGCGATCATGCCGCGGATCATGGCCGAATCGTCGACGACCATGACACGGATGCGCGCGTCGGAGGCATCCAGCGACGGACGCCTTGTCGGGCTGTCCGGAACCGCCATTACAACAGTCCTGCCTGAGAGAACTTCGCCTCGATGATTTCGCTGTCGAACGGCTTCATGATGTATTCGTTTGCGCCGGCGCCGATCGCCTCTTGGATGTGACGCATGTCGTTTTCGGTGGTGCAAAAGACCACCACCGGCGCAGCCCCGCCGGTCATGCCGCGCAGCGTGCGCAGGAAATCGATTCCGCTCATGATCGGCATGTTCCAGTCGAGCAGAATGGCGTCCGGCATCTGGCGCTGGCATGCCTCGACCGCGATCTTGCCGTTCTCCGCTTCCTCGATTCGAAAGTTCAAGCCTTCCAGGATCTTTCGCGCGACGAGGCGAACGACCTTGGAATCATCGACGATCAGGCATGATTTCATTTCGGCGCTCCAACCAACCGGATTGGCATGGGGTACGAACTGGTGTCCCTGTGCGGTGTCCTAGGCGGCGTCGGCGCGGTTGAACCGGAGTAGCTGCGCGACGTCGAGGACGACGAGCAGCGAACCCTTCAACCGATAGACGCCCTGCGAAAATTCGCGCCACCGCGGGTCGAGCGTCGGCGGGTTGCGCTCGAAGTCGGCGGCGCCCAGGCTGAGGACCTCGCCGACCGAATCGACCATCAAACTGAACAGCTCGCCGCGGTGATCGACGACCACGCTCATCGCCCGCTCCGCCTCGGGACGCGACGGCAGGCCGAGGCGCAGGCGCACGTCGAGCGCGGTGACGATCCGTCCGCGCAGATTGAGCGAGCCCGCCACCTCCGGCGGCGCCAGCGGCGTCCGCGTGATCTGCTGCGGGCCCAGGACGTCCTGGACCGCGAGCACCGGAAGGCCGAAGAGTTGCCCGGCGATGATCATGGACACGAAGTCCTTTTGGTCGTCCCCGGCGTCGGGCGTCGAGGTCGCGCGCTTCGGGGCGGTCTGGTCGGCCATTAGGCGGCACCTCTCACGTCTGACAGAACCTCGGACAGGGTGTGCAGCAGCCCCTCGCGGTCGAACTTGGCGACATAGTCGTCGAACCCGACCACGCGGCCGCGGTCGATGTCGCGCGTTGAGGCGTGCGACGACAAGGCGACGATCGGCGTGCCCTGCCAGCGGCTGCCCTTTTTCACCGTTTCGGCGAACTCGAACCCGTTCATGCCGGGCATCTCGATGTCGCTGATGATGATGTCGAAGTCCTCGCCGGCTTCGCACAGGGCCAACGCGCGGGCGGCGCTGTCCACCGCCGTCACGGCATAGCCGGCGACCGAGAGGAGCGGCGACAACAGGTTGCGGAAGAAGGGACTGTCGTCCACGAGCAATACCCGCTTGGCGCCGGCGACGGCGTCCTCGGCGGCGTTGTCGGCCTTGAACCAATCGTTGAACGCCTGGGTAAGGTAATAGCCCGCGTCGATAAGGTCGGTGGCGTGGCCGGCGATGAGCGCGCTGCCGATGCGGCCCTTCTGGTCGCTCGACAGCTCGACGGTAAGGCGCTCCTCGACGATATCGACGATCTCGTCCACGATCAGGCCCATCGAGCGCTCGCGGTCGGAGAAGACGAGCACCGGCTGACGTCCGCTTTCCGGAAATTTGTGGTTGGGGTCGAGCGGCACGAGCGGCATGAGCTGGCCGCGATACTGGACCAAGGTGCGGCCGTTCGAGATCTCGATCTTCGTGACGTCGACTTCCTCGAGGCGGGCGACGAGGGCCAGCGGCACCGCCTTCGGCGCCTTGTCGCCGGCACGGAACAGCAGCAACGGCACCCGATCCCCATCGCCCCCGTCGCGGTGGGCGCCCTGGTCGGCGCCCGTCGGCCCGGTCAGATTGATCTGGCCGCTCGCCGTGGCGATGCCGTTGGGATCGAGGATCATGATGACGGTGCCGTCGCCGAGGATGGTGTTACCGGAGAACATGTTGATGTCGCGCAGGATCGGCGTCACCGGCTTGACCACGATCTCTTCGGTGTCGAACACTTTATCGACCATGATGCCGAAGCTGTAGTTGCCGACCTGGGCGACGACGATGAAGCTGCCCTGCGCCGCCGATCCGTCGCCGTCGCTCAGCTTCAGCATCGTGCGCAGCGAGACCAGCGGCAGCAGTCGGTTGCGCAAGCGCAGTACCGGCGTGTCCTTGATCTGCTCGATGGTATGCTCCGAATTCGCCGACGCGCGCACCAGCTCGACCACGCTGATCTGCGGGATGGCGAACCGCTCGCCGGCGCATTCGACGATCAGGGCCGAGACGATGGCCAGGGTCAGCGGGATCTTGATGATGAAGGTCGAGCCCTTGCCTTCCTCCGAACGCATCTCGACGGTGCCGCCGATCTTCTCGATATTGGTGCGCACGACGTCCATGCCGACGCCGCGACCGGAGACGCTGGTCACCTTGGTGGCGGTCGAGAACCCGGCCTTGAAGATGTACTGCTGAATCTGCGGGATGCTCATCCCCTCGAGCTCGGCCTCGGTCGCCAGCCCGTTCTGCACCACCTTGGCCTTGATCTTGTCCATCGGCAGGCCGCGGCCGTCGTCGGAAATCTCGATGATGATGTGGCCGCCTTCGTGATAGGCGTTGAGCGTGACCTTGCCGACGTCGGGCTTGCCGGCGCGGCGCCGCTCGGCCGGGATTTCAAGGCCGTGGTCGGCCGAATTCCGCACCATATGCGTCAGCGGGTCCTTGATCATTTCAAGGACCTGCCGGTCGAGCTCGGTGTCGGCGCCAAGCATCTGCAACTCGATCTTCTTGTCGAGCTCGTGCGACAGGTCTCGGATGAGGCGCGGCAGCTTCGCCCAGGCGTTGCCGATCGGCTGCATGCGCGTCTTCATCACGCCTTCCTGCAGCTCCGACGTGATGTGGTTCAGCCGCTGCAGCGGCGCCGCGAATTCGCTGTCCTTCTGGGTGCGCAGGATCTGCAGGACCTGGTTGCGCGTCAGCACCAGCTCGCTGACCATCGTCATCAGGTTTTCCAGCAGATCGACGTTGACCCGGATCGACTGGTTGGCGACGGCCGATTCCTTGGCCGTCTCGTTGTCGCCGTCGGTCTTGGCCGCGGCCGGTCCCGCGACGGCCGCGGTCTTCGCCGTCTTGCCCGCGCCGCGCCGCTCTTCCGCCGGCGCCGGGTCCGCGACGGCGGGCGTCGCCGCGCCGCCGCCGGCGCCGCTTTTCAGGGCTTCGTCGGCGTGGGCGCGAAGGATGGCCATGACCTTCTTCGCGGCCTCGGGTGGGACTTCGAGATCCTGGAGCGCCGCCGCCAGATGGCCGGCCATGCCTTCGACCTGGGCGCTGGTCATGCCGGGGCCGGCCAGGCCCTCCTGCACGTTGCGCATCTCGTTCTCGGCGCCGTCCGACGGCCCGCCCAGAGCCTTGGCGACGAAGGAGCGCTGGAAGCCCTGAAGAACGTCCAGGTTGACGCCCTGGAAGATGTCCTTGAGGCCGTCCTCGGCCAGGACGCGGCGGTAGAAGACCTCGACGACGGCGTCGATCACGCCCAGGCCGCCGATCTGTTCGTAGAGGCTCCCCTTCGCCGGGGCGGGGGCGGGGGCGGGGGCGGGGGCGAGAGCCGGAGCCGGAGCCGGCGCTGGCGCCGCGGCCTCCGGCGGCGCCACGGCCGGCACCGCGGCCACGGCGCGGCCCTCGGCCAAGGCGTTGAGTTGGCTGATCAGGGCACTGTCCTCGCCGGCCGGTTCGGCCTCGGTATTCTCCAACGCCGTCATCAACGAACGAATGCGATCGAGGCATTGGAGGATCAGAGTCACCGCCGTCGGCGTCACTTCGAGTTCGCCGTCGCGCACCTTGCCGAGCACGTTCTCGCCGGCGTGGGCCACGGATTCCAGACGCGGCAGGCCGAGGAATCCGCAGGTGCCCTTGATCGTGTGAACGAGCCGAAAGATGTTGCCGAGCAGCGCCGGATCGTTCGGGTTTTGCTCGAGCTTGACCAGCTCGACATCCAAGAGCGCCAGGTTTTCCGACGTTTCCGTCAGAAATTCTCGCAACAAATCATCCATTTGGGGGACCCCGGCCATGTCGTTCATGGGTCGGGTAAATCGGCCTGCGCCGCCCGACCGGTTGATGGCCGGTAACCTGTCAGGAATTGACTAAAAAACGATGAATGTACCGCGAGCGGCGGCCGTCAGGCGGCCGCCAGGGAGACCGCGAGGGCGACGCTGTCCGGCCCCGCCGCGGCCGTCTCGATCCGGCCGCCCAGCGATTCGGCGAGCCGGGCCGCGAAATAGGCGTGAATGGCCTTCGGATCGAGCGCGCTTGCCTTGGCCTGCGGGGTCAGCGCCGCGCGCAACGCCGGGCCGAGGCCGGCGTTGCGGCCGGTGGCCGTGACCGCCGCGCGTAGCCGCCCCGCCCCGTCGGGTCCGAGGCCGACGGCGACCGTGCCGCCGCGCGGCAGGCAGTCGAGCCCGAGCAGGACCAGATTGAGCATCAGCTTGGCGGCGCCCGGCGGGACCGCGCCCTCGGCCGGGCTGGGCGGCCAGTCGAGGCGGACCTTGCCGCCCTCCAGCACCGCGGCGGCGAGCCCGCGGGCGTCGGTCGGGGC
>Ga0214472_10008193_pt1 | contig 10920 bp, 10 predicted proteins | sample RVTome_6_FD_207662 | JGI IMG/M metagenome (GOLD analysis project Ga0214472, IMG submission 207662) | Soil microbial communities from uranium-contaminated site in the Upper Colorado River Basin, Wyoming, United States - RVT140D175 | ecosystem: Environmental > Terrestrial > Soil > Contaminated >...
CCGCGTCCGACCTCGGCGCGCACGTCGTGAAGAAGCTGCTCGAGCGCTCCGGCGTGCGCCCCGAGCAGGTCTCCGAGGTGATCCTCGGCCAGGTGCTCGCCGCGGGCGTCGGCCAGAACCCGGCGCGGCAGGCGGCGATCAAGGCGGGGCTGCCGGACATGATTCCGGCCATGACCATCAACAAGGTGTGCGGCTCCGGCCTGAAGGCGGTGATGCTCGCCGCGCAATCGGTGGCCAACGGCGACTCCGACCTGGTGGTGGCGGGCGGGCAGGAGAACATGAGCATCTCGCCGCACGTGCTGAACGGCTCGCGCGACGGCTTTCGCATGGGCGATGCCAAGATGCTGGATTCCATGATCGTCGACGGCCTGTGGGACGCGTTCAACCAGTACCACATGGGCGTAACCGCGGAGAACGTGGCGAAGGAGTACGCCGTGACGCGCGAGGAGCAGGACGAGTTCGCGGTGCAGAGCCAGAACAAGACGGAAGCCGCGCAGAAGGCGGGCCGCTTCAAGGACGAGATCATCGTCTTCGAGATCCCGTCGAGAAAGGGTCCGGTGATGTTCGCCGACGACGAGTACCCGCGCCACGGCGCGACGCTGGAGGCGATGCGAGGCCTGAAGCCCGCCTTCGACAAGAACGGCACGGTAACCGCGGCCAACGCCTCCGGCATCAACGACGGCGCCGCCGCCGTGATCGTGACCAGCGCGAGGAAGGCGAAAGAGCTCGGCCTGAAGCCCATTGCCCGCGTCAAGGCCTTCGCCTCTGTGGGCGTCGACCCGAAGTACATGGGCATGGGTCCGGTGCCGGCGTCCAAGCGCTGCCTCGCGCGCGCCGGCTGGGAGCCGAAGGACCTCGACCTGATGGAGATCAACGAGGCCTTCGCCTCGCAGGCCATCGCCGTCAACCGGCAGATGGGCTGGGATACCTCCAGGGTGAACGTCAACGGCGGCGCCATCGCGCTCGGGCATCCGATCGGCGCCTCGGGCTGCCGCATCCTGGTGACGCTCCTGCATGAGATGCAGAAGCGCGACGCGAAGAAGGGCCTGGCGTCGCTGTGCATCGGCGGCGGCATGGGCGTGGCGCTGGCGGTGGAGCGATGAGCGCGGTGCTGGAGCGGGAGAACGCCGCCGGGGAGCAGGGGCGGCCGGCGACGACGCGCGTCGCGTTCGTCTCCGGCGGCATGGGCGGCATCGGCACGGCGATCTGCCGGCGCCTGGGCGCCGCGGGGCACACGGTGGTCGCGGGCTGCCTGCCGGAGTACGACAAGAAGGCCGAGTGGCTGGCGGCGATGCGCAGTGAAGGCTGGCGCGTGCACGCCGCCGAGGGCGACGTCGCAGAATTCGAGAGCTGCGCGGAAATGTTCTACCACGTGCGCTCGGTGGTGGGCCCGGTGGAGATCCTCGTCAACAACGCCGGCATCACGCGCGACAGCATCTTCAAGCGCATGACCGAGCAGGACTGGATGGCGGTGATCAACACCAATCTCAACAGCGTGTTCAACGTCACGCGCCAGGTGATCGACGGCATGAGCGAGCGCGGCTGGGGGCGCATCGTCAACATCTCCTCGGTGAACGCCATCAAGGGGCAGTTCGGGCAGACCAACTACTCGGCGGCGAAGGCCGGCATGGCGGGCTTCTCCAAGGCGCTGGCGCAGGAGGTGGTGCGCAAGGGCGTCACCGTGAACACCGTCTCGCCGGGCTACGTCGAGACCGACCTGGTGAAGGCGATTCGCCCGGAGATCCGCGAGAGAATCGTCGCTTCGATCCCGATGGGACGGCTGGCGAAGCCCGAGGAAGTCGCCGCGGTGGTGGCGTTCCTCGTCTCCGAGGACGCGGGCTACATCACCGGCGCCAACATCTCGGTGAACGGCGGCATGCACATGATGTAGTAGACTCGTTTCGCAGGAGGAGGGGACAACATGGCGCAGCAAAGGATCGCCGTCGTCACCGGCGGCATGGGCGGTTTGGGCGAGTCGATCTCGACCAAGATGGCCGACGCCGGCTACAAGGTGGTGGTGACCTACTCGCCGTCCAACACCAAGTACAAGGGCTGGCTCGACGAGATGAAATCGCAGGGCTACGGCTTCGGCGCCTACCCGGTGGACGTGGCGAATTTCGACGACTGCGCCGCGAAGACGCAACGGATCACCGCCGAGATCGGCGCCATCGACATCCTCGTCAACAACGCCGGCATCACGCGCGACATGACGTTCAAGAAGATGGGCAAGGCGGACTGGGACGCCGTCATGCGCACCAACCTCGATTCGTGCTTCAACATGACCAAGCAGGTGATGGACGGCATGACCGAGCGGAGCTGGGGACGGGTGATCAACGTGTCGTCGGTCAACGGGCAGAAGGGCGCCTTCGGCCAGACCAACTACTCGGCAGCGAAGGCCGGCATCCACGGCTTCACCAAGGCGCTGGCGCTGGAAGTGGCGAAAAAGAACGTCACCATCAACACCATCTCCCCGGGCTACATCGGCACCAAGATGGTGACCGCAATTCCCAAGGAGATCCTCGATTCGAAGATCCTGCCGCAGATTCCCGTCGGCCGGCTCGGCAAGCCCGACGAAGTCGCGGGGCTGATCATCTATCTGTGCTCGGAAGAGGCCGCGTTCGTGACCGGGGCGAACATCTCGATCAACGGCGGCCAGCACATGTATTAAGGAGTAGACTTTCCCCATGGCCGCCAACCCCGACGATGCGAAATCCGGCAGCCGCTCGCGGCTGATCAAGAAGTACCCCAACCGGCGCCTGTACGACACCAAGACTTCGAGCTACATCACGCTCGCGGACGTCAAGCAGATGGTCCTCAAGCAGGAGGAGTTCCGCGTCATCGACGCGAAGTCGGGCGACGACCTGACGCGGCCGATCCTGCTGCAGATCATCCTCGAGGAGGAATCGGGCACGGTGCCGATGTTCTCCTCGGACCTGCTGTCGCAGATGATCCGCTCCTACGGCGGCGCCATGCAGGGCTTCATGGGCTCGTACCTGGAGAAGAACCTCGAGGCCTTCCAGCAGATGCAGAAGGCGCTGCAGGAGCAGTCGCAGAAGATCTACGGCGACAACTCGCGCGCCTCGCAGGACCTGTGGGCGCAGTTCATGAACCTGCAGGGTCCGGCGATGCAGAGCCTGATGCAGGCCTACATCGAGCAGAGCCAGAAGGTGTTCTCGCAGTTCCAGGACCAGATGCAGAACCAGGCGCGCAGCATGTTCGCGGGCTTCTCCCTCCCGGGCTTCCCGGCGCAGCCGCAGAGCAAGTCCGAGCCCGAAAAGAAGTAGTGGTGCCCAAGATTGGCTTCGTCTCCCTGGGCTGCCCCAAGGCCCTGGTGGACGCGGAGCGCGTCCTCACGCAACTGCGGGCCGAGGGCTACGCCACGGCGAAGGACTACGGCAGCGCCGACCTCGTCATCGTCAACACCTGCGGCTTCATCGACGCCGCGGTCGAGGAGTCGCTGGCCACCATCGGCGAGGCCTTGAGCGAGAACGGCAAGGTGATCGTCACCGGCTGCCTGGGGGCGAAGGACGGCGTCGTGCAATCCGCGCACCCGAGCGTGCTCGCGGTCACCGGCCCGCACGACACGGAGGGCGTGATGCGCGCGGTGCACGCGCACTTGCCGAAGCCGCACGATCCGTTCGCCGACCTCGTGCCGCCGCAGGGCGTGAGGCTCACGCCGCGGCACTACGCGTACCTGAAGATTTCCGAGGGCTGCAACCACCGCTGCAGCTTCTGCATCATCCCCTCGATGCGCGGCGCGCTCGTCTCGCGACCCATCGGCGAAGTGATGCAGGAGGCGCAGAACCTGGTGCGCGCCGGGGTGAAGGAGCTCCTCGTCATCTCGCAGGACACGAGCGCCTACGGCGTGGACGTGAAGTACCGCACCGGCTTCTGGCAGGGGCGGCCACTGAAGACGCGGATGACGCAGCTGTGCCAGGCGCTCGGCGAGCTTGGTGTCTGGGTGCGGCTGCACTACGTTTATCCCTATCCGCACGTCGACGAGGTGATTGCGCTGATGGCGGAGGGCAGGATCCTGCCCTATCTCGACGTGCCCTTTCAGCACGCGAGCAGCCGCATTCTGAAGCTCATGAAGCGCCCGGCAAGCGCGCAAAGAGTGCTCGAGCGCCTGCAGCGCTGGCGCGACATCTGTCCGGAGCTCACCGTGAGGAGCACCTTCATCGTCGGCTTTCCGGGAGAGACCGAAGCCGAGTTCGAGGCGCTGCTCGCCTTTCTCGAGGAGGCGCAGCTCGACCGGGTGGGCTGCTTCGCCTATTCCCCGGTCGACGGCGCCGCGGCGAACGCGCTGCCCGATCCGGTTCCGGAGGCGGTGAAGGAGGCGCGGCGCGCGCGCTTCATGCGGGCGCAGGAGGCGATCAGCGAACGCAAGCTGGAATCCAAGGTCGGAAAGACCGTGCGGGTGCTCGTCGACGCGCCCGGCGTCGGGCGCTCCGCCGCGGACGCGCCGGAGATCGACGGTACGGTGCGCTTCAAGGGCGGTGCAGCGGGCGAATTCAGGCAGGTCACGATCGAGCGCGCGGGCGCGCACGACCTACACGGGAGACTCACATGAGCACACGCGAAGTAGTGGTATTGGGCGGCGCACGCACGGCGATCGGCGACTACGGCGGCGCGCTCAGGGATTTCGCGCCGACGAAGCTCGGCGCCATCGCCATCAAGGAGGCGCTGGCGCGCGCCAGGGTAGACCCGGCCGCGGTAGGGCACGTGGTGATGGGCAGCGTGATCCACGGCGAGGCGCGCGACATGTACCTGTCGCGCGTCGCGGCGATCGACGCCGGCCTGCCGGTAGGCACGCCGTGCCTGACGGTGAACCGGCTCTGCGGCAGCGGGCTGCAGGCGATCGTCTCGGCGGCGCAGCACATCCTGCTGGGTGACACCGACACGGTGGTAGGCGGCGGCGCGGAGAGCATGAGCCGCGCGGCCTACTTCCTGCCCACCGGGCGCTGGGGGCAGCGCATGGGCGACACCTATGCCATCGACGCCATGACCGGCGCGCTGCACGATCCCTTCGGCCACGGCCACATGGGCGTCACCGCCGAGAACGTCGCCGCCAAATACGGCTTCACGCGCGAGCAGCAGGACGCCTTCGCCGTGGAGTCGCACAAGCGCGCGGCGAATGCGCTCGACAAGGGCTACTTCAAGGCGCAGATCGTTCCCATCGAGGTGAAGTCGAAGAAGGGCGTCGAGCAGGTGACGCGCGACGAGCACGTGCGCCCGGGCGCGACGATGCAAGACCTGGCGAAGCTGAAGGCCGTGTTCAAGAAGGACGGCACCGTCACCGCGGGGAACGCTTCCGGCATCAACGACGCGGGCGCGGCCATCGTCCTGATGGAGGCGGGCGCGGCGGCGAAGCAGGGCTTGAAGCCGCGCGCGCGGCTCGTCGCGTACGCGCACGCCGGCGTGGAGCCCCAGCTGATGGGCCTCGGTCCGATCCCGGCGGTGAAGCGCGTGTTCGAAAAATCGGGCCTCAAGCCTGCCGACATGGACGTCGTCGAATCGAACGAGGCCTTCGCCGCGCAGGCGATGGCGGTGACCCAGGACCTCGGCCTCGACCCGGCGAAGGTGAACCCGAACGGCGGCGCCGTGGCGCTCGGCCACCCGATCGGCGCTACCGGCGCGATACTGACGGTGAAGGCCCTGTACGAGCTGGAGCGCACGCAGAAGCGCTACGCGCTGGTCACCATGTGCATCGGCGGGGGACAGGGCATCGCCGCGATCTTCGAGCGCGTTTAAATGGGGACAGTCCCCATTTAGAGGCCGGAAGATTCACCCGGCCGGAAAAGGCGAGACGTATTTGAAAGGCCAAATCCCCGCGAAATGCAAAAACCGCGACGACCCAAAATCGGCCTCGCCCTCGGCGCCGGCGGCGCGCGCGGCTGGGCGCACATCGGCGCCATCCACGCGCTGAACGAGCAGGGCATCCGGCCCGACATCGTCTGTGGCACCTCGATGGGCTCGCTGGTGGGCGCGGCCTATGCCGCGGGCGAGCTCGAGCGCCTGCAGGAGTGGGCGCTGACGCTCGGCTGGCGCGATGTCTTCGGCCTCATGGATTTCACGTGGCACGGCGGTCTCATCCGCGGCAAGAGACTGTTCGAGTTCATGCGCGCGCGCTTCGGGCTGCAGGACATCGCCTCGCTGCCGCTGCCCTACGGTGCGGTGGCCACCGAGCTCGCCACGGGGCGCGAGGTATGGCTGCGCGAGGGGCACGTGCTCGATGCCGTGCGCGCCTCCATCGCCATCCCGGGCGTGTTCGCGCCGGTACTGCGTGACGGCGAGCTGCTGGTCGACGGCGCGCTCGTCAATCCGGTGCCGGTATCGATGTGCCGCGCCCTCGGCGCCGACATCGTGATCGCCGTCGATCTCGGCTGGGCGAAGCTCGGCTATTACCGCGAGCGCGCGCGCCAGCAGGCAGACGAAGCGGAGCCCGGCAAGGCGGCCTGGTGGAGCCGGTTCCTGCCGGCGCGGGAGGCGGAGATCGCGGACGAGAGCCCCCACATGCCCTCGGCGCTTGCCGTGTTCTTCTCCAGCTTCGACATCATGCAGGTGCGCGTCGGCCGCAGCCGCCTGGCGGGCGAGCCCGCCGACGCGCTCATCACGCCGATCCTGCCGGATTTCGCCATGATGGACTTTCACCGCGCGCGCGAGGCGATCGACGAAGGCAAGGCCGCGGCCGAGCGCGCGCGCCCGGTGCTCGAGCACCTGATCGGCGCGTAGGGACTGTCCCCATTAGACTGCAGTAATGGAAATTCCTCTGCCCGTGGCGCTGGCGGTGCTCGGCGCCGCGCTGCTGCACGCCGGGTGGAACGCGTTCCTCAAGTCGGGCGAGGACAAGCAGCTCGACGCGATCGGCCTCGCCGCGGGCAGCGGCGCCGTGGCGCTCGTCGTCACGCCCTTCGTCGGGCTTCCGGCGAGCGCGTCGTGGCCGTGGCTCGCGGCCTCCGCCGTGGTGCACATCGCCTACTTCCGGCTGCTCGCCGGCGCCTATCGCTGGGGCGATCTGTCGTTCACGTATCCCATCATGCGGGGCGGCGGTCCGCTCATCGTCACGGTGGCGGGCGTTGTCGTCTTTGGCGAGGTGCTGCCGTGGGCGCAGACCCTGGGCGTGCTGCTGATCAGCGCGGGCATCCTCGCCTTCGCCACGCATCGCTCGCCCGACGCGGTGGCGCTGCGCAAGTCGCTTGCCTTCGCGCTCGCCAATGCCTGCGTCATCGCCACCTACACGCTGATCGACGCCAAGGGTGCGCGCGTCTCGGGCGCGCCGGTCGCCTACGCGATGTGGTTCTTCGCCGCCAACGGCCTCGTGATGTTCGCCATCGGCTGCCTGCAGCGCGGCGCCGCGGCGCCGCGCCACATCCTGCGCCGCTGGCGCCTGAGCTTCGTCGGCGGCGCCTGCGCCGTGCTCGCATACGCCATCGCGCTCTGGGCGATGACCCTCGCGCCGGTGGCGCTGGTCGCGGTGCTGCGCGAGACCTCGGTGGTCTTCGCCGCTGCGCTCGGCGCGCTGTTTCTCAGGGAGCCGTTCACCGCGCGGCGCGGGGCGGCGACGCTCGTGGTGCTGGCGGGACTGGTAGCTTTGCGTGTGTAAAGGGGACAGTCCCCATTTAGCCAAGTGGAACGACAGCTAAATGGGGACTGTCCCCTATTCCGGCCTCATATGCGGAAACAGGATGACGTCGCGGATCGACGGGCTGTCGGTGAGGAGCATCACCAACCGGTCGACGCCGAGGCCAGCTCCCGCCGCAGGCGGCAGCCCCACTTCCAGCGCGCGGATGTAGTCGGCGTCGTAGTACATGGCTTCGGGGTCCCCTGACTCCTTGCGCGCCGCCTGCTCGCGGAAGCGCTCGGCCTGGTCCTCCGGGTCGTTCAGTTCCGAGAAGCCGTTGGCGATCTCCTTCGTGTCGACGAACAGCTCGAAGCGGTCGGTGAGCCCGGGGTCGGCGTCCTTGCGGCGCGCGAGCGGCGAGACCTCCGCCGGAAAGTCGAGGACGAAGGTGGGGGCGACCAGGTGCTTCTCCGCCACCTGCTCGAAGAGCATCAGCTGCAGCGCGCCCCAGCCCTGGTCGGCCTTCGTCTCCACGCCGAGCGCGGCAAGCTTCTTGGCAAGCAAAGCGCGCTCGCGCAGGTCGCCGTCGACGCCCTGGCGGCGCAGGGCCTCCGGCATGGACAAGCGCGCGAACCGCTGGCCGAAGTCGATGCTGCGCCCCTGGTAGGCGATGCGCGCCTCGCCGCGCGCGGCGAGCGCGGCGTTCCGCACCAGCGTCTCGGTGAGCCCGATCATGTACTCGAAGTCCTGGTAGGCGCAGTACCACTCGAGCATGGTGAACTCGGGGTTGTGGCGCGTGGAGATGCCCTCGTTCCTGAAGTTGCGGTTGATCTCGAACACGCGCTCGATGCCGCCCACCACCAGGCGCTTCAGGTACAGCTCGGGCGCGACCCTGAGGTAGAGGTCCATGTCGAGCGCGTTGTGGTGCGTGCGGAAAGGCCGCGCCACCGCGCCGCCGGGGATCGGCTGCATCATCGGCGTCTCGACTTCCAGGTAGTGCTCGGCGATCAGCGTGTCGCGCAGCGACTGCACGATCTTCGAGCGCGCGGCGAACACGTTCCGCGACTCCGGGTTGACGATCAGGTCGACGTAGCGCTGGCGGTAGCGCAGCTCCTGGTCGGCGAGGCCGTGGAACTTCTCGGGCAGCGGGCGCAGCGCCTTCACCAGCAGCCGCAGCGTGCTTGCGTTGACGGTGAGCTCGCCCTTGTTGGTCTTGAACAGCGCCCCTTCCACGCCGACGATGTCGCCGAGGTCCCAGTGCTTGAAGGCCTCGTGCTGGGCTTCGCCGGCGACGTCGTTCGCCACGTACACCTGGATTCGGCCGCTGCCGTCCTGCAGCGTGGCGAAGCTCGCCTTGCCCATGACGCGCTTCAGCATCATGCGGCCGGCGATCCTGACCGTCACGCCTTCCTTCTCCAGCGCCGCCTTGTCGAGGGCACCGTACCTTAGCGCAAGCTCCCCCGCGTGATGCGGCGCCCGCCAGTCGTTGGGAAAGGCCTCGCCCTTCGCGCGCAGCGCCTTCAGCTTCTCGCGGCGCTCCTCGACGAGCTTGTTTTCTTCTTCCATCACACCCCCTGTTTGAGGCTCGCCTCGATGAAGTCGTCGAGCTCGCCGTCGAGCACCGCCTGCGTATGGCCTTTCTCCACGCCGGTGCGCAGGTCCTTGATGCGCGACTGGTCGAGGACGTAGCTGCGGATCTGGTGGCCCCAGCCGATGTCGGTCTTCGAGTCTTCCAGCTTCTGGCGCTCGGCCTCTTTCTTGCGCATCTCCAGCTCGAACAGCTTCGATTTGAGCATGGCGAGCGCCTCCGCGCGGTTTCTGTGCTGCGAGCGGTCGTTCTGGCACTGCACCACGATGCCGGTGGGCAGGTGCGTCATGCGGATCGCCGAGTCGGTCTTGTTGACGTGCTGGCCGCCGGCGCCCGAGGCGCGGTAGGTATCGACGCGGATGTCCGCGGGGTTGAGCTCGACTTCCACCGTTTCGTCCACCTCGGGGTAGACGAAGACGCTGGCGAACGAGGTGTGGCGCCGGGCGTTGGCGTCGAAAGGGGACTTGCGCACCAGTCGGTGCACGCCGGTCTCGGTCCTGAGGGTACCGAAGGCGTACGGGCCGTTCACCTTGAGCGAGGCGCTCTTGATGCCCGCCACCTCGCCCTCGGTCTGATCGAGGATCTCCACCTTGTAGCCCTTGCGGTCGCAGAACTTGAGGTACATGCGCTCGAGCATCGAGGCCCAGTCCTGCGCCTCGGTGCCGCCCGAGCCGGCCTGGATGTCGATGAAGCAGGCGTTGGGGTCGAGGGGATTGCTGAACATGCGCCGGAACTCGAGTTGCTGCACCTGCTTTTCCAGCGCCGCCGCGTCCTTTTCCACGCCCTCGAGCGTCGCCTCGTCGTTTTCCGACCGGCCGAGCTGGAACAGCTCGGCGGCGTCGGCGAGGCCGCGGTCGATCCCGGTGATCGATTCGACGGTGGCTTCCAGATTCTTCTTTTCGCGCCCCAGCTCCTGGGCGCGCTTCGGGTCGGACCAGACCTTCGGGTCCTCGAGCAGCTTGTTGACTTCTACGAGGCGCTTTTCCTTCGCGTCGAAGTCAAAGGTACCTCCTCAGCTCCGCGGACCGTGCTTTCAGGTCTTTGAGCTTGTCGGCAAGGACATTGAGGCGTTCGGCTTCCATGCGGGCCCGGATTATAGCGGCGAACCTATTTCGCCTTTTGGCATTCGCTCAGGGTGCGGTAGGCGACGCCGTTCACCGCGGACACCGCCGCGATGTTGCGCTCCGCGCCCGGCGCGGGGCGCGCGGACCAGCCGTGGCGCACGACGAGGCAGGGTCCGCGCGGTTCCGGGTCGAGCGCATAGTCGCCTTCGCGGTCGTTGCGCACGATCTCCAGCCGCACGCCGGGCTCGCCGACCCGGCGCAGGGTGAACTCCAGGCTGGCGCCGATGCGGTAGCGGCAGGTGAGCGCGCCGTCGATCTCGAGGTCGCACTTCGTGCCGTGCCGGGCCGCGATGTACGGCTCCACGTTCGCCAGCGCGCTCGGGACGAGGAGCAGGGCGCCGAGCCACGCCATCGCCTTCATGCGGCCGATTGTAGCGAGGCGCGCGGGCGCAAAAACCTGTAGCGTTCGCGGCATGAACCGCGAAGCGACGCCGGCCGGCTTCCTCGGGCGCCTGCGCGGCTGGGGGCAGCGCCTCGCCGCTGCGGCGCGCTCGGGGCTCGGGCCGGCGCTTGCGCCGCGCGCGGCCACGGGCCCAGCGGGCGAGCTGGAGAAGCTGCTCGCCGAGTGGCGCGCGCCCCGCGGCGGCGAGATGTCCGCGCGCGAGCGCGCACAGAGAATCGCCGCGCTTTACCGTGGCGCCGGCCCC
>Ga0214472_10008194_pt1 | contig 10919 bp, 7 predicted proteins | sample RVTome_6_FD_207662 | JGI IMG/M metagenome (GOLD analysis project Ga0214472, IMG submission 207662) | Soil microbial communities from uranium-contaminated site in the Upper Colorado River Basin, Wyoming, United States - RVT140D175 | ecosystem: Environmental > Terrestrial > Soil > Contaminated >...
TCCTCGGGCAGCGGCATCAGCGTGGTGATGGTCTCGCCTTCGGCGAGCGGCAGCAGGTTGATCAGCGCCTTGCCGCGCGCCTGCGGGGTGCCGAGCGGCAGCCTGTACACCTTCATCTTGTACACCAGTCCCGACGACGAGAAGAACAGCACCGGCGTGTGGGTGTTGACGACGAACACCTGGCTGACGAAATCCTCCTCGCGGGTGGCCATGCCGGCGCGGCCCTTGCCGCCGCGGCGCTGCGCCCGGTAGGTAGAGAGCGGCACCCGCTTTACGTAACCGGTGTTGGTGACCGTCACCACCATGTCTTCGCGCTGGATCAGGTCCTCGATATCGTGCTCGAATTCCGAATCGTCGATGACGGTGCGGCGCTTATCGTTGAACTTCTCCTTGATCGCCAGCAACTCCTTGCGGAGCAGCGCGTAGAGCGCCTTGCGCGACGCCAGGATCTTCAGGAACTCGTTGATCTGGCGGCCGAGCTCCTTCAAGTCCTCGCCGATCTTGTCGCGCTCGAGGCCGGTCAGCCGGTGCAGGCGCAGCTCCAGGATCGCCTTCGCCTGCTCGCGGCTGAGCTTGTAGGTGCCGTCCTTGGCGATGCCACGTCCCGGCTCGTCGAGGAGCTTGATCATGGCGGCCACATCCTTGGCCGGCCACGCCTTGGCCATCAACTGCTTGCGGGCCGCCATCGGGTCCTTGGCGGCGCGGATGAGCGCGATCACCGCGTCGATGTTGCTGACCGCGACGGCGAGGCCGACCAGCACGTGCGCCTTCTCGCGCGCCTTGCCCAATTCGAACACCGTGCGCCGCCGCACCACCTCCTCGCGGAAGGCGACGAACGCGGCGATGATCTGCTTCAGGTTCATCAACCGCGGCTGCCCACCGTCGAGCGCCAGCATGTTGACGCCGAAGCTGGACTGCAGTGGCGTGAATTTATAGAGCTGGTTGAGCACGATCTCCGGCTCGGCGTCGCGCTTCAACTCGATGACGACGCGCACGCCCTTGCGGTCGGATTCGTCGCGCAGGTCCGAAATGCCCTCGATCTTCTTGTCGCGCACGCAGTCGGCGATGATCTCGATCATCCGCGCCTTGTTCACCTGGTAAGGCACCTCGTGGACGATGATCGCCTTGCGGTCGCGCACGTCCTCGAACGTGGTTTTGCCGCGCATCACCACCGAGCCGCGGCCGTGGTGATAGGCCTGCAAGATGCCGTTGCGGCCCATGATCAGGCCGCCGGTCGGGAAATCGGGGCCGACGATGTGGTCCTGGATCAGCGCGTCGATGGTGATCTCGGGGTTGTCGATGTAGGCGCAGCAGGCGTCGATCACCTCGCCCAGGTTATGGGGCGGGATGTTGGTGGCCATGCCGACGGCGATGCCGCCGGCGCCGTTGACCAGCAGGTTCGGGAACCCGGCCGGCAGCACGGTCGGTTCTTTTACCGTCTCGTCGTAGTTGGGCTGAAAATCGACGGTGTCCTTATCGATGTCCTCCAACAGCGCGTGCGCCGCCAGCGCCATCCGCGCCTCGGTGTAGCGCATCGCCGCCGCGCGGTCGCCGTCCATGGAGCCGAAGTTGCCCTGGCCGTCGATCAGCATCAGGCGCATCGAGAAATTCTGCGCCATCCGCACCATGGCGTCGTAGATCGCCTGGTCGCCGTGCGGATGGTATTTGCCCATCACATCGCCGACGATGCGCGCCGACTTGCGGAACGGCTTGCCGTGCTCGTAGCCGTTCTCCTTCATCGCATACAGGATTCGGCGGTGGACGGGCTTCAGGCCGTCGCGCACGTCGGGCAGCGCGCGGGCGACGATCACGCTCATCGCGTAATCGAGGTACGACGACCGCATTTCGTCGACGATCGAGACCTGCGTGACGTAGGAATCGGATGCCGAAGGGGCGGCCGGATCGTCGGGTGTCGTCAAGCTGATTATCCTGTATTTTCAAGGGCCTGGACGGCCCCTGCCGGAACCGTTCCGAAGGCCCCGCCGGAACGTTGAAATGTAGCACTTTTCGCACCCGCTAACAACCGAATGCGGCGGTCTTTCGGGGCGATTTTCGGGGCCTGATTCGGGGCCGTTTGGCGGCCCATTTTGAGAGCCGATTATGGCCTTTCGCGGACCGCTTTCCCGGTGGCGGAAATCGAAGTTTGATCGCGACGCCACGAGGGATTACACTTCCCCGGTCCCGAAAAATCCGTCGTCCCCAGACGCACACCCGACCTCAACCGCCGGAGGCTGACGTCATGAACGATTTCCTTTTCGACGCCGGGAACTCGGCCAAGGCGAATTTCGCCGACATTTACCGCGAGCCCGACCCCCGCCCCTACTTCGCCTCCCTCGGCGCCTGCGACTATGTCATTCCGGAGCACGCCAAGCCGGTGTTCGCGGCGCTGATCGAGGCGCTGCGCGAGACGCGCGAGCGGGAGCATCTGACGCTGCTCGACCTCGGCTGCTCCTATGGCGTGAACGGCGCGCTGCTCAAGCACGGGCTTTCCCTCGACGACCTCTACCGCCATTACGCGGAGATGGCGGAGTCCGACCGCGCGGCGTTGGTCGAGAGCGACAAGGCGCTGGTCGAACGGGCGGAGACCGATCCGGCCCTGCTGGTCGTCGGGCTCGACGCCTCGCCGGAAGCGGTGAAATACGCGACCGACGCCGGTCTGGTGGACATCGGCGTTGCCGCCAATCTGGAAACGGCGGCCCCCTCACCCGAGGCCGCGCGCATGATCGCGCCCGCGGACATGGTCATTTCCACCGGCTGCGTCGGCTACGTGACCGAAGACACCTTCGCCCGCATCCTTGATCTTACCGATGCTTTCCCCGGGCCGCCGCCGTGGATCGCATCGTTCGTGCTCAGGATGTTTCCCTACGACCAGATCGCGCTGACGATGACGGACCACGGCCTCGTCACCGAGAAGCTCGAGGGCGTCACCTTCATCCAGCGGCGCTTTGCCGACGAAGCCGAGCAAAACGACGTGCTGAAACGGCTCGATTCGCTCGGCATCGACCCGACTGGCCTTGAGGCCGACGGCCATTTCCATGCCGAACTCTATCTTTCGCGGCCGCGGGACGAGGCGGCGCCGTTGCCTCTGCCTGCCCTTATCCCCGCCGAGGCGCTCGCCCACGGAGCGTGAGGCGCCCGCGAGTCCGATCAGAACGGGATTTCGTCGTCGAGCTCGCCGCCCTTGCGGCCGCCGCCCTTGCCTGCCCCGCCGCCCTGGGCGCCACTCGCGGCGCCACCCGAGGATGCGCCGGCGTCGGGGCTTTCCCAGTCGGGTGGCTCGCCGCCGCCGTTGCCGGCGTTGGCGTCGCGGCCGCCGCCGCGGCTGTCGAGCATGGTCAGCTCGCCGCGGAAGCGCTGCAGCACCACCTCGGTGGTGTAGCGCTCGTTGCCGTCGTTGCCGGTCCACTTGCGGGTCTGCAACTGGCCTTCGACGTAGACCTTGGCGCCCTTCTTCAGGTACTTCTCGGCGACGTCGGCCAAGCGCTCGTTGAAGATCACCACCCGGTGCCACTCGGTCTTCTCGCGCGGCTCGCCGGTGGTCTTGTCCTTCCAGCGCTCCGACGTGGCGACCGAGAAGTTGACGATCTTGTCGCCGGCCTGGCTGTAGCGCACCTCCGGGTCGCGCCCGAGGTTGCCGACGATAATGACTTTGTTGATCGAGCCGGCCATGGCCCTCCCCTTTTGTTTGCTGGTTTGGCGTCGCGCCCTGCGCCCGGCGGGCACAAGGTTGCCGATTTCCGCCACTCTACCCGCGCCCCCCGGCACCGGCCAGGGGCCGGCCCGGTGGAACCCGGGGATAACCGGGCGTCGTCGGCGATCAATCATTGTGCCGGCCGGGCTCCGGCATGTCAAGAACAATTCATGAACACGTAAAAAGCCGGCGTTTACCGAATGTTGACGAAGGCCGGTTACGGTCGGCGGCGCGGCAACCGGAGCAAGCGTCATGCGTTTTTCCGCCATCTACGTCGACTCGATGAGGAAATGGGCGGTCATCGACACCCTTTCCGATAACTTCCAGCTCGCGGTCTATGACCGCGAGGACGACGCCCGCCGCGCCGCCCGCAACGAAGAGGCGCGCTGGGCGGAGTTGTTCGGAGACGAGATCGCCGCCACCGCCTGAGGCGGCGTTCCCCCGCCCCCCCCGCTCTTACCCGCGTATTGGCCCGCGTTTTGGCCGGATCGGCCTTTACCCGGAGCCACCTTGCCTTTATCTCTGGTCGTTTGAATGGCGGCGCGATTTTTCCGCCGCGACCCACCGGGACCCCCCAGGGAACGCCAGGAAAGCCAAGGAATGCAAGACTCCATCGTCGTGCGCGGCGCGCGCGAGCATAACCTGCAAAACGTCGACGTCGAGATCCCGCGCGGCTCACTGACGGTGATCACCGGGCTTTCCGGCTCGGGTAAATCGTCGCTCGCCTTCGACACCATCTACGCCGAGGGCCAGCGCCGCTACGTCGAAAGCCTCAGCGCCTACGCGCGGCAGTTCCTGGAGCTGATGCAGAAGCCGGACGTCGACGCCATCGACGGCCTGAGCCCTGCCATCTCGATCGAGCAGAAGACCACGTCGCGCAACCCACGCTCCACCGTCGGCACGGTGACCGAAATCTACGACTACATGCGGCTGCTGTTCGCCCGCGTCGGCGTGCCGCACTCGCCGGCGACCGGGCTGCCCATCGAGAGCCAGACCGTCAGCCAGATGGTCGACCGGGTGATGGCGATGCCGGAAGGCACCCGGCTTTACCTGCTCGCCCCCATGGTGCGCGGCCGCAAGGGCGAGTACCGCAAGGAGCTGGCCGAGCTCGCCAAGCGCGGCTTCCAGCGGGTGCGCATCGACGGCGCCCTTTACGACATCCAGGAGGCGCCGAAGCTCGACAAGAAGTTCAAGCACGACATCGAGGTGGTGGTCGACCGGTTGGTGGTCAAGCCGGGCCTGGAGACGCGGCTGGCCGACAGTTTCGAGACGGCGCTCAATCTCGCCGACGGCATCGCCTTCGTCGACGATGCAGACATGGATCAGACGAAAAAGCCCAAAAAGAAAAAAGGCGTAGGCATCAAGGACCACGTGCCGGAGGGCCGCACCGTGTTCTCGGCCAAGTTCGCCTGCCCGGTTTCCGGCTTCACCATCGACGAGATCGAGCCCAGACTGTTCTCCTTCAACAACCCCTACGGGGCGTGCCCGGCCTGCGACGGCCTCGGCACCGAGATGTACTTCGATCCCGAGTTGGTGGTCGGCGACGACACCTTGACCCTCAACGAGGGCGCCATCACGCCGTGGGCCAACACGTCCTCGCGTTACTACGAGCAGACGCTGACCAGCCTCGCCCAGCATTTCAAGTTCGGCCTCGACGCGGCTTTCGGCAAGCTGCCGAAGGCGACCCGCGAGATGATCCTGTTCGGCTCCGGCGACGAGCCGGTGACCATGCGCTACCACGACGGCCAGCGCGCCTACGACATCACCAAGCCGTTCGAGGGCGTGATTCCCAACATGGAGCGGCGTTGGCGCGAGACCGACTCCAACTGGGTGCGCGACGAGCTGTCGCGTTTTCAGACCATTACCATCTGCGACACTTGCAAGGGCATGCGCCTGAAGCCGCAGGCGCTGGCGGTGAAGATCGCCGGCCTTCACATCTCCGAGGTCGCCGAGATGTCGATCGACAAGGCGCACGGCTGGTTCGGCGGGCTCGAGAAGCACCTGAAGCCGCAAAGCCGCGAGATCGCCCGGCGCATCCTGCGCGAGATCAACGAACGCCTCGGCTTCCTCAAGAACGTCGGCCTCGAGTACCTGACGCTTTCCCGGTCGTCGGGCACCCTTTCCGGCGGCGAAAGCCAGCGCATCCGCCTTGCCTCGCAGATCGGCTCAGGCTTGACCGGCGTCCTCTACGTGCTCGACGAGCCGTCCATTGGGCTCCATCAGCGCGACAACGCGCGGCTGCTCGTCACATTGAAGCGCCTCCGCGACCTCGGCAACACCGTCATCGTCGTCGAGCACGACGAGGAGGCGATCCGCGCCGCCGACCACCTGATCGACATGGGCCCCGGCGCCGGCATTCACGGCGGCCGCGTCGTCGCCGCCGGCACCGCCGACGACATCATGCGCTCGGCCGACAGCTTGACCGGCAGGTACATGGTCGGCCTTGAGCAGGTGCCGCTGCCGCTGATCCGCCGCCAGCCGCGCCGCGGCCACGCGCTGACGGTGAAGGGCGCGCGCGCCAACAATCTGCACGACATCACCGTTGACTTCCCGCTCGGCACCTTCACCTGCATCACCGGCGTCTCCGGCGGCGGCAAGTCGACCCTGGTGGTCGAGACCCTCTACAAGGCGCTGGCCCGCCGCCTGCACGGGGCACGCCTGCACCCGGGCGAGCACGACGGCATCGACGGCCTGGAGAAGATCGACAAGGTGGTCGACATCGACCAGTCGCCCATCGGCAGGACGCCGCGCTCCAACCCGGCCACCTACACCGGCGCCTTCACGCCGATCCGCGACTGGTTCGCCGGCCTGCCGGAGGCCAAGGCGCGCGGCTACAAGGCGGGGCGCTTCTCGTTCAACGTCAAGGGCGGACGCTGCGAGGCGTGCCAGGGCGATGGCGTCATCAAGATCGAGATGCACTTCCTGCCCGACGTCTACGTCACCTGCGACACCTGCAAGGGCAAACGCTACAATCGCGAGACCCTGGACGTGCGCTTCCGCGGCAAGTCCATCGCCGAGGTCCTCGACATGACCGTCGAGGAGGCGGCCGGCTTCTTCATGGCGGTGCCGGCGATCCGCGACAAGCTGGAGACGTTGAAGCGCGTCGGATTGGGCTACATCCACCTCGGCCAGCAGGCCACCACTTTGTCAGGCGGCGAGGCGCAGCGGGTGAAGCTGGCGAAGGAATTGTCGCGCCGCGCCACCGGCAAGACACTCTACATCCTCGACGAGCCGACGACGGGGCTTCACTTCGAGGACGTGCGGAAATTGCTAGAGGTGCTGCACGCCCTGGTCGAGACCGGCAACACGGTGGTGGTAATCGAGCATAACCTGGAGGTCATCAAGACCGCCGACTGGATTATCGACCTCGGACCCGAGGGCGGCGACAAGGGCGGCCGCGTCGTCGCCACCGGCACGCCGGAGCAGGTCGCTCATGTTGCCGACAGCTTCACCGGGCAATATCTTGCTCCGTACCTGAAGCGCAAGCGAGCGATGGCGGCGAAGTCCGAAAAAGCCAACCCGGGGACCGCGAGGAAGCTTCGAAGCAAAGCGAAACACAGAGATCGCAGAGATCGCAGAGAAGCGAAAGTAAGTAACTGAATCCTCTGTGCTCTCTGTGTACTCTGTGGTGAAATCGACAACGGCAACGTTGCGAACGGCGGGGAGCGATAGGAATCAACACGATGAAAATCACCAGGGTGCGGCCGCTGCACGTCGGCCAGTTCATGTTCTGCGTCGTCGACACCGACGACGGCATCTCGGGCTTGGGCGAGGCCGGCGCCTGGGGCCACGTCGAGGCGGCGGCGACGGCGATAACACGCTTCGCCGAATACCTGGTCGGCAAGGACCCGGGCCCGATCGAGCACCACTGGAACGTCATGCACCGGTTCAGCTACTTCACCGGGCTCGCCATCAACGCCGGCATCTCGGCCATCGACATCGCGCTGTGGGACATCAAGGGCAAGGCGCTGGGCAAGCCCGTGCACGCGCTGCTCGGCGGACCGACGCGCACCAAGGCGCGCGTCTACGCCCACGTCTACGGCAAGACCATCGAGGCGGTGCTGAAGGAATGCGTGGCCAAGAAGAAAGCCGGCTTCACCGCCATCGGGCACCTCAACCCGTTCCTCGACGAGGGCGAGGATAGCGTCTACTTCAAGCCGCACGTCAAGAAGATGCGCGACGCCATCGACAACGTGCGCCGCATCCGGGAAGCCGTCGGCGACGACGTGGATTTGAACATCGAACTGCACCGGCGCCTGACCCCGGCCGAAGCGGTCGTCTTCGCCCGCGGCATCGAGCAGTACCACCCGATGTTCATCGAGGACCCGATCCGCCCGGAAGGCCCCGACGCCATGGCGCGGGTCGCCGCCAAGATCCACGTCCCCATCGCGACCGGCGAGCGGTTCGCCAACCTCTACGAGTTCCAGGCGCTGATGGCGCGCGGCGGCGTCGAGTACGCGCGCGCCGACCTCTGTCACTGCGGCGGCATCACGGCGGGCAAGAAGATCGCCGCCATCGCCGAGGGCTTCCACGTCAACATGATCCCGCACAACCCGCTGTCGCCGGTCGGGCTGGCGGCCTGCCTGCAGCTCGACGCGGCGATCCCCAACTTCGCTATTCAGGAGTACACCACCGGCTTCGAGGCAGGCGTCATGGAGTCGCAGCCGAAGCACCTGGGCTGGGACGTGGTCGATGAATGCCCGGTGGTCAAGGATGGCTTCGTCGCCATCCCCACGCGGCCCGGCATCGGCATCGAGCTGGTTCCCGACGCCGAGAAGATCCGCCCGCCCCTGGTGAAGCCGGTCAAGATGCGCCCGCACCGCGACGGCTTCATCGTCGACCAATAAGATCAGGGAAAATAACCACAGAGCACACAGAGTACACAGAGAAATAAAATACTCAGGAGGCAACGCTGCATACGCCGGGCGTTTTCGCGCGCGGAACGCGCGCAATTACTTTTTTCTTTCTTCTTCTCTGTGCTCTCTGTGTGCTCTGTGATGATAAAACGACCGGAGGTGTTTGATGAGCGAGGCGCCGGCGCGCGCCGACGTGCTGGTGATTGGCGGCGGTATCGTCGGCTCCAGCGTCGCCTATCACCTGCTCAAGGACGGCCGCGGCGGCGACGTGGTCGTGGTCGAGCCCGACCCCACCTACGCCCGCGCCTCGACGTCGTTCGCCAACGGCGGCATCCGCCAGTTGTTCAGCCTGCCCGAGAACATCCAGATGGGGCAGTTCGGGCTCGCCTTTTTCGCCGGCTTCGCCGAGATCATGGCCGTCGGCGGCGACAAGCCCGACATCGGCTTCAAGCGCGGCGGTTATTTGATGATTTCCGACGCCGGCGGCGAGGCGGCGATGGCGGCCAACCACCGCACCCAGACCGCGTTGGGCGTGCGCGCCGAGCTGCTCGACCAAGCGGGACTGAAGCGCCGCTTCCCGTCGCTTCGCACCGACGACGTGGCGCTCGCCGTGCACTCCCCCGACGACGCCTGGATCGACCCGGCGGCGGCGCTGCAAGGCTTCCGCCGCAAGGCGCGGTCGCTCGGCGCGATCTACGTCAACGACCGGGTGGCGACATGGCGCGGCGACGGCAGGAAGGCGACCACGGCGACGCTGGCCTCCGGCGCGACGATAGCCGCCGATGCGTTCGTGGTCGCCGCCGGCGCCTGGTCGGGCGAGGTAGCCGCCATGATCGGGCTCCAGCTTCCCGTCGAGCCGCTGTCGCGGGAAACCTATTTTTGGCGCGCCGCCAAGCGCGACATTGAGCCGTTGCCGTTCGTCAAGACCGAGCGGCATCTCGGCTTCCGCCCGGAAGGCGCCGGCTTCATCGGCGGCGCCCCCGACTGGTCGCGGCAGGACGGCTGGGACTTCGAGCTTTCGCCCGACCACTTCGAGGATAACGTGTGGCCCCTCCTCGCCCACCGGGTGCCGGCGTTCGAGACGCTGAAGCTCGAGCGCGCCTGGGCCGGCCACTACGAGCGCAACACGTTCGACCTGACGGCGATCGTCGGCGCCTGGACCGGCAGCTTGCCGAACGTCTACATTGCCACCGGCTTTTCCGGCCACGGCATCATGCACGCGCCGGCGGCCGGGCGGGCGATTGCCGAGCTGATCCTGGATGGCCGCTATTCGAATCTCGATCTCGCCGCGTTCGGCTACGGGCGGATCGCCGCCGGCCGGCCTTATCGCGAGCAAGGCATCATCTAAAAAAAGTCTTTGAACCACAGAGGACACAGAGATCGCAGAGAAGAAAAGCATTGCGGGGAACACCCCCTCACCCCTTGCGCGGTTTCGCGCGCGGAACGCGCGCAATCACTTTCTCTTTCATCTTCTCTGTGTACTCTGTGATCTCTGTGGTGAAATGTAAACGCCGGGGATGGAACGATCATGGCCGAGGTGAAAGTTGAAAAGCGCAAGGTCGCGGGCGAAGCGGTCGCCTGGATCACCGTCGAGCGGCCGGAGAAGTTGAACTCGCTGAATTCCGACATGATCGCCAAGCTGACCGCGGCGGCGGCTTCGCTCCTCGACGACCCGGAGCCGCGCGCCGTGGTGCTGACCGGGGCGGGCGAGCGCGCTTTCATCGGCGGCGCCGACGTGGCCGAGATGGCGGAACTCACCCCGCGCAACGCGGCGAAGTTCATCATGGGCCTGCACGGCGCCTCTGCGGCGCTGAGGACGCTGCCGATCCCGGTGATCGCGCGCATCCAGGGGTTCTGCCTCGGCGGCGGCATGGAGATCGCGGCGGCGTGCGACATCCGCATTGCGTCCGACGATTCCGTGTTCGGCATGCCGGAGGTGTCGCTGGGCCTGCCGTCGGTGATCGAGGCCGCCATCTTCCCGCGGTTGATCGGCGAGGGCCGCGCCAACTGGCTGCTGCTCACCGGTGAAACCCTCGACGCCCGCAAAGCCTACGAGTGGGGTTTCCTGGAAGACGTGGTGCCGGCGGCCGGGTTGGATGCGGCGGTGGAGAATACCCTCGCCGCCATGGTCCGCAACGGCCCCGAGGCGATGCGCGCCCAGAAGGAGCTGATGCGGCGGTGGGACGCCCTGCCGCTCGACGAAGCGATCCTCTCCAGCATCCCCGACTTCGTCCATGCCTACAACATGGGCGAGCCGCAGCGGATGATGAAGGCATTTTTGGAGCGGAAGCGGAAAACGAAGAAGCGCTAGGCGATTACCGCCATTGTACAAGGAGGCCCCATGGAACAACAGATCAGCCTGCTGACGCTTG
>Ga0214472_10008195_pt1 | contig 10919 bp, 12 predicted proteins | sample RVTome_6_FD_207662 | JGI IMG/M metagenome (GOLD analysis project Ga0214472, IMG submission 207662) | Soil microbial communities from uranium-contaminated site in the Upper Colorado River Basin, Wyoming, United States - RVT140D175 | ecosystem: Environmental > Terrestrial > Soil > Contaminated >...
CAATTCCGTTTTGGATAACCAAGCTATGGTGTAAAGTGACGACCTAAAGATCGGCCCCCCGTGGCCCCCCGCCCCGCTGAATCTTTAGGCGAATCCGGGTCCGTGGGAATCCAGGCTAGGCCAAACACATGTTGATTCCCGAAGAAATCATTCTCGCGCTTTTCTCCAGCCTGCTGCTGGGCATGGCCGGCGGTTATCCGTGCTGCTGCCCTGAGGGCGATGGCACGAGCACGTCGTCCACGTCCACGTCGTCGACATCGTCCACACCCGGCGGCAGCACCGCGCCGATTGGCACCGTGCCGTGTACCTTCTGTCAGCCGGACACGTTGTCGGAGTATTACCAGATCGAGTTCGACGGCATCGTGAATGGAACCGACTGCATGGACTGCGATCGGATGAACGGCGTGTATATTCTCGGTCCCATGCAAGGCGGTCTGAACGACTGCACTGACGTGATCGCCACCGCCACCGTTTGCGACGCCGATCCCGACCCCGATTGTTTCGAGCAACTGACGCTGCAATTCTTCCGCTTCGGCGGCGATTATCTGGCGCTGGTCGATTGGCAAACCGGCGCCACCGCCTGCGGCACCGGGGGCGGCCAGCCGAAAATCGAGTGGGAACAAAACTACGGCGCGTCGCCGCCCAACTGCCTGTTCAACGGCGAAGACATCCCGTTCAGCAATCACGGCGTCGGCACGGTGCGCTGCGATGCGTCGGGCTCCACCTGCACCGTAACCGCGATCCCGCCGCCGTGATACAGGTAGTCGGTAGTCGGAGACGCGCGCCCGGAGAAGGGCGCTGCAATCCGTCTTGCTGACGGAACGAAAGGGGCTCACGCAGAGGCGCAGAGGACGCGGAGATTGGGAGATTGAAGGTAGAGATTCCGGAATTCAGGAGTTGGGGACGCGCTGTCGCCAGCGGCGAGTCGGGCAAGAACACGTGCTCCCACGCTTTCCACGCCGTTTCCACACATCCTTCTCTGCGTCCTCTGCTCCTCTGCGTGAGCCCGTTCGTCTGCGCCTCTGCGTGAGCCCTTTCGTGCGCCCCGAGGCAAATCGGATCAAACTTCTGGGATCAAACTTCTGGATTGAATCGACTTCAATGCAGTGCGAATTCGTAGCCACCGAACGAACGGGCGTGTACCGCTGCCGGCGGTGCGGTTTTGTCACGTTGCCGACGCGGTTTCCGCCGACGAAGATCCATCGCGTTTGCCGGTCGTTCGATCTTACAAGTTCGGAGACGCGCGCGGCGGACAAGCAGTTACGCTCTTCCCGCGGCCTGGGCGACACGGTGGCCAAATTGATCGAACGCGTGTCCGGTGGAAAGCTCAAGGCCCGGCGCGATTGCGGCTGTCGAAAACGTCAGGCCTGGCTCAACAAAACGTTTCCGTACCGGCGCAGTCTCCCGGAGAACTTCGATCGACGCGATCCGGCTGCTGCAACTCCTCCCTCCTCCGGCCTCCCGCCTCCCGCCTCCATCCTGCTGCGGTTTCCCCACGGACTGGGCGACGCCGTTCAATTGACCATCGTGTTGAAACACTTGCGACGCTTTCGGCCGCATTGGCGGATCGACGTGGCCGGCAAGCCGGGCGCGCATACACTGTACAACGGGTTGGTCCACCGCTCGCTGGTGGACGGACGTGACGCCTGGAACGCCGACTATTATTCGCTCGTTCGCACGCTGGCCTGGAGCGAACCGGATCGGTGTTACGCGGATTCGCCCAGCACCAAGGCGGAACGTTGCCTGCGCGAGGTGTTCTCGATCGCGCCCGATCCGGCGTTGTGCCGCTATGAGATTCACCCGTCCGACGCCGCGCGCCGCGCCGCCCGTGAGTACCTGGCGGGAATCGTTGAGAGTCGAGAGTCCAGAGTCCAGAGTCCACCCGCGCGAGCGCTTGCTCTCGACTCTCGACTCTCGACTCTGGACTCTTACCCCGTCGTCGTCTTCCATTATCAGGGCAACTCCGCGCGACGACGCAAGAATGTCAGTGAAGACGTCATCCGGGCGGCGGTCCGTCAGGTGGCCGACTGGGGCTACGTGCCGGTCATTCTCGATTGGGAAACGCCGCCGCGGTCGGGCCTGGTCCGCGAGTCGTCCAGTGGACCTGTCCGGAAGAATGCTTGGCCGCACGTCTATTGTCCCGGCGTCGATCACCCATTGTGGCGCGCCGCCGGCTGCGGCGATGGCGCGACGATGGCGGCGCTCATCCAGCACGCCGCGCTGTTTGTCGGCATCGACTCCGGTCCGGCGCACGTCGCCGGCGCGACCGACACGCCGTCGATTGTCGTCTGGACCGGGCATCACCCGCTGCACTATTTCGCCTTGGCCGACCAGGTCACCCACCTGGTCCCGCTCGACCATCTGCAATTCATCCGCGGCGACGTCGCGGCGGGCGAACGATTTTTCAATGACCATTACGATTTCCGAGTGTATCAGCAATTGCGCCGTGCGCTCCCCTTGTTGATCGAGGAAAAACTACGTAGCCGCCACGAACCGGACGCCGTTGCGGGCGAACAAACGACCGTTGACCCTGCAAAGGCAACGCCGGAGCGGATCGTCGACGGCGACATGTGGGTGCGAAAGCGGCATCGCCAGGCTGACATGGTGATCGTCCGCGACGTGTTGCACGACGACGCTTACGCAATCGGCCAACTGCGCATCCGGCCGCGCACCATCTTGGACGTGGGCGCGCACATCGGCGCCTTCGCCGCCGCCGCTCATCGCCGCTGGCCGCGCGCGGCGATCGTCTGCGTCGAAGCCAATCGACATAATCTTCCTTGTCTGCGCGCCAACGTCGCCGACTTCGCCGACATCATTCACGCGGCGGCGACGTACGAATCCAGGCCCTTGAGCGTCGCCTCGACCGTATTCGACGGCACCGACAACACCGGCGGTTCGTACGTCTATCCGTTAGACATCAATTCCACCGCGCACCATGAATCTGCTGCCGGCAATACGATTGAACTTCAACGGCGCGATTCGCGATATCGCTTCGACGGGCAGCCCATCCGTGCGATCACACTGGAGGAAATACTGGAACGAAACCACTGGCAGCGCATCGATCTGCTCAAGCTCGACTGCGAAGGGTGCGAAATGTCCCTGCTGGAAAACACGCAGTCGCTAGAGCGCATCGGCGCGATTGTCGGAGAATACCACGATCGCCGCTGGTTCGAGCGCATCGTCCGCCGCCGTTTCGCCGGCTGGCATTTGCGGATATTGCACGACGCCGAACCGGGCACGTTTTGGCTCGTGCGCTACGTGGAGTGAGCCGCCGAACGAGACGCGCGGCCTTGCGCTGCGCAACCGCCTACTGCTTTGTCAACGCTAAAAATTGGGGTTGGGTGCCTGGGGTCGAGCCTGGATGGCGAGCCCCCAGCAGCGCGACAATTAGGGTAAATCGGCTGGGGGCTACGCTGCGCTCCGACCCCAAGCACCCTAAAAAATAGCCTTGACAATGCACTACGCCGCAGGCGTGGCACATCATAGCCCAGCGTCGCGCAGCGCACGCTGGGTCAACCTTGCCGCGCAGCAGCCGACCCTGAAGGGGTCGCACACCCGCGGATTGCGCCGAACTTGCTGCGGCTGGCCAAGGGAGCTAGGATCGCTGCTGGTTGTCAACATCAACACGTCGTCGTGGCGGATCGACCGACATGAGCAAACCGCGCTTCTCGCTCAAGACGATCCTGGCCGTCGTCACGCTCGCCGCCGTTGGCTGCGCGGCGCTGGCCAACCCGACAGGGCTTTGGGCTAGCGTCGTGTTCAGCGGGACGCTGTTGGTGTTTTTCTGTGCGACCGTAGCCGCGTTCTCGCGCCGCGCGGCAATTCCGTTTGCCGTTTTCGGCTGGGGCTATCTGGCGCTGATCCTTTTGCCGGCGGAGGCGGACAAAACCATCGTGCCGCATTTGATCACGAGCAAGGGCCTGGTGGAGCTGGAAAGCTGGTGGTATTCGCCACCGCAACCAACACGCGATTTGGCGATCGCGCCAGGCGGACCGGTACTTGCATTTTTCATTGAACCGACGTGGAACAGCAGCCCCTTTCAACGGATTGGCCATTGCCTGTTTGCCCTGATTTTCGCGGCCTTGGCCGCGATGGTTGCGGGATGGCTTGCGGCGCGCAGGAACCGAAATCAAACCGGTTAAGACGGGGCGCTCGTGATTGTCAAACTTACAACGCGGCGCGACGGAAAAAGACGCGATTCGCCCTGCGAACCGCGCCGGCACGACAGTTGCATACACACCGGTGGCTCGGTCGGGAGACCGGCCACAACGGTGGGAAATTCGAAGCACGAAATCCGAAATCCGAAACAAATTCGAATGCATCAAGCCGAAATGTTCAAAACCAGTGCATACCACTGTTTCGGACATTGAATATTTGGATTTTGGATTTGTTTCGGATTTCGAAATTCGGATTTCGGATTTTGAAATGGAACTCTGCGAAACCGGTTCTCAATCCGTAACCAGGATCCGCTTATAAAGCAGTTCCACGAAACCGATCAGCAACTGGCGATCGCCGCTTTCCAGCAAGAGGGCCACTTTGCGGTGGATATCACGATTGCGGTTCATCGCTTCGACGGCCGCTTGGGCGCCATCGGCGGTCAGAGCTCCGCCGGCCCCAAACCGGCTGTACAGTTCGTCAAAATCGCGCTCGGTCCAGCCGTCGAACAACGACGGGGACGCTTCGATCAAGTGGGCCACTTCCCGATTCGTTTGACGATCAAACAACCGCTGGCAGATAGCCGGCGGCGTTACGAACAGCTCGTCGGTCGCCACGCCCAAGCCCTCGGCCAATTGGTGCAACGTGCGGGCGCGGGGTTTCGCATTTCCGCCGGACAGGATTCCTTTCACCGTCCGCTCATCCAATGTGGAGCGGCGGACCACGTCCGCCACCGTCAGACCTTGGCGAACCATCAGCCGATGCAGATTGGCGGCGAAATCGAGCATCTTGGGCGCTCGCATTATTAGGTCAATTTTGTGGCGGCAATAAATGCACTTTTATTGTTGACGGGATAATGTACTTATGTATACTATAAGCCGCCGCGGCAGTCAACCCGACTCGTCCGCGGCGACACCCCCTAACGAGTGATCGCGTCGCGAATTGCGCGGCCTTGGGGCCGCACTGATGTTGCCTTTCCACAGGAGACGTCGCGTGTACAGTTATCGAATCTGGATCGCGCGTTGCCCAGACTGGTGCCCCCGCCGTTGGCACGATATACCCCCCGAGGGCGTGGCGATGGAGCCGGCCGAGCAGCGGAGCTTTCCGCCCGAGGAAGCAGCCGATTTTGTGCGGGGTTTCAACCTGGCCATGCTCAGCAGCGCGGGAAGCTACTGGGCGGTCGCCGTCCCGGTCACCGTGCTGTTTGATGGAGATCTAACCGCCGGCAGCAGGATACCCAGGCAAAAACTGATCCGGTTTCCCGTCCGAGCCAGCCGGCCTCGCAATTGACTTGGCCAAGCTTCGCCGCCCGGCGGTAGTGTCCTAATAGGGTGTTGCTACGCGGACTCGCCGCCTCCGCATTCGATATAGCACTCGCCGTGGCATTTTTGGCAACTCCGGTCGTCATGTCCGCCGGTCGTGGAGCGCCGATGCAGTGTCGGGTCGATACCGGTTCCTTTGCACACCGGGCAGCGCTGAGCCTAGCCGGCTCAGTTTCCGGACTTGGCGGCTGGTACGGGTTGTCGTCCATGCCTGGATTCTAGCCGCTATTGCCCGAAGGCGCTCACGGACGCGGTGGAGGTCGTGATGAAGGAAGATGAAGGAAGTAGCCCAACTGAACAAGTGTCAAATCCGCGACACACCATGCGGCGATTTGCTCGCAATGCCAGCCAATTTGCCGCGTTGCGATCGATTTTCGCTTGCTTTCGTGACGATAGGTTGGTATCGTGGCGTAAAATATCTAAAGGCCTCACGGAGGGGCATGGAAGCACTTTGCAGGGCTTTTGGATGGACCGACTGGGCTGGACCCGCCAACTTGAGATCAAGTTTTTTGGCGGGTTTATTTATGCGCCGCGTGATACGGAATGACTGATACGTCAATCAGAGTACCGCCACCGACTCAAATTGCGTTAGTTGTTTGCGACAATGTCTACCAAGACAGTCGTGGAAAACGAGCGCTAATTGGCGTTTTCAATCGAATCGTTGCCAGGACGTTTCCAGCGGTTCATGGCCGCCTTTGCGTATTTGTATCAGTTACTTCGCTTCGCCCGCAAACGCAATGCAAACTGGATATCGTCGATGCTGAAACCGACGAACCTATTGTGTCAATGGAAGGTCCCCTTCCAGATGACAACCCGACCACGATTTGTGACTTGGTGTTTGAACTAAATGGCGTAAGGTTTCCACACGCTGGCTCTTATTATGTTCGGTTTTGGGGGCAGGGCGAGGTTTTGCTACAGCGGCCAATAGAAGTGGTTGAATTAGTGGAGCCGCCTCCACGAGACGAAGGCGGAAATGATAATGGAGGACAAGACAATGACGAATGAACACCTCAGGCCAATTGCTTCCGACCACATCATCATGGACTGGAAAACGTCCACGAGCAATGATGACACCCTTGTGCATTTTCATGGAGCGAGCGATCCGACGGAATCCCAGGTGTTGCGCCTTATTGAAGAATCAAGCACTTTGGATTTCTGGTGTGATGGAAGCGAAGACATTTATTCTGCGGATGACGGTGAGCCTATCCAATGAAATGCGGAGATATCTGCTTAGTGCAATATCCCTTCACGGATGGTTCGGCCGCAAAACTGCGTCCGGTCTTAATCGTGTCCGCAGACCAATTCAATAACGGCGAAGACATTGTAGTGCTTCCACTAACGAGCAACCCTAACGCAGACGAGGATTTTTGCGTTGTGATCGAAGACAACGATCCTAATTTCAATCGCACAGGATTAAAACAGTCATCGGCGATTAAGTGTACAAAACCGCTGACAATTTCCAAGCGGCTGTTCAAGAGAAAGCTTGGCGCGATTCATCCTTCAATCACAACGGAAGTGCGAACCATTCTGGCAGACGTGTTCTCTATACACCGATAACATTCTCCGCTCTCCCTGATCTATTGGCGTTGGAGAGCGGCCCGCGCCTTGGGGGCGCAATCGCTTTATAAGCGACCATGCGGATCAGCACCGACGGATTTACGGCCTACCCGGAAGCCGTCTATTTGATCACCAGAGCGCCCTGCGGCTACGTTAGATCCGACAAGTTTGCGCCCAGCAAACCCACGCGAATACCGTTCTGGCGCAAAATCGACGTTGCCTTGCCGTTGACAATCAGCAACACGATTAGGCCGACACAGGGAATCAACGTCAGTATTCCCAATAAGATGCCAACGCCGGTGCCGTAGACCTTGGTGGCCAACAGAAACACGAATACCGTCGCGGTGATCACCACGACGAGAACGACCAAAGCGAGTAACAGGCTGGCTTCCGGCGGAATGAAAAACTGTCCGACCACGCCCAGCAGATAAAGCAGAATGCAAACCAGCAGACCTTTTTGATATAGGGCCACCGTTTTCAAATCTGCCCGCTTTTCCTGGGGCGCGCCGACAACTGGTGCGCTGGCTTCCAAGGGGGGCTGATAGGGGTTTTCTTCCATATGGTTTTCTCCTTTTGTCGATCGTCCGCGTCAGTGAAACATAAACCGGTCCTCACGTCGTCCACTTCACCAGCAAATCCGCCAAGCGCGGCGAAATCTGGGACAGGGCGAAGACGATGCGGGCGCGACGGGGGTAGATCAACTCGCCGCGGCGGCGGCGACAGGCCGAGAGGATCCGTCGGGCGAGCAGCCGCGGGTCGATCGCCCGCGCCTTGACGCCGGCGCCCGGTTTGCCGGCCGACTCGGGCAACGAATCCAGGTCGTTGTGTGAATTCTCGCGCGGCGTGTCCCGCTGAATCGGTCCGGGGCAGACCAGCATCACGTGCAGTCCTTGCGGACCGAGTTCCAGGCGTAGTTGCTGTGTATAGCTGCTCAAAGCGAACTTGGTGGCCGAATACGCCCCCATCCAGCGGCCCGCCGCCTTGCCGGCCAGCGAGCCGATGTTGACCAGATGGCCGCGCGTATTGAGAAGATGCTCGACGGCGGCGCGGGTACAGCGGACCACGGAGATCAAGTTCAACTCCATCAGGTCCTGAAAGTCCTCGGCGGTGGTTTCGATGGCTGCCCGGCGCATCGAACGCCCGGCGTTGTTCATCAGCGCATCGATCCGTCCAAAGCGATCGATTGTGGACTTAAACAAATGGTCGACCTGGCCTTGATCCGTCACGTCGGTAGGCACGGCCAACACTTCGCGCCCCGCGGAACGAATCGACGCGGCTGTCCGCTGGAGCGCCTCGGCGCCGCGGGCGGCCAATACCAGCTTGGCGCCGGCGGCGGCGGCCTCTTCGGCCAGGCATTTGCCCAGTCCGGCCGAGGCGCCCGTGACGACGACGACCTTGTCTTGCCAGTATTCCATAAAGCCACAGCCAGATGAACGCGGAACAGCGAGGTATCATAGCCGACTCAGGCAGGAGCCGTCACCAGTCGCGCGAGATCACGTCAAAACCCGCGGCCCGTCACGGCACGATTTCAAATCGGTCAATCTCCCATTCGACGATCAGCGGGGTTCCCAATACCCGCCGACGGTAAACGGCCGGAAAGCCGAGTTCATCGTCGAACGCCGCGCGGATCGATACCTTGGTGCCCGGCGGCAGGCCGAAGCCGCCTTCGGGATCGTGGGCCGACTCCCAGTCTTGTTGGATGGTTTCGAATTGGCCGGGAATGGTCCAATATTCCCAGGTGCGCCGCTGACGTGGCGTGACGCCGTCGCGGGTCATCGACGTCGCGGCCCCGTCGCGGACCTCGACGTGAATCTTGCCGGGCTGACGGCCGGTGACGGAAATGTCCAGGTTGTAACTGGCCGGACCCCGGCGCTGCCAGCGGCCGACGGCCTCCTCGAACATCGTTTCGGTAAGCACGGGCGTGGAATCGCGAAAGAACACGAACAACACAATCAGAATCGCCGCGACGGCGATGGCGAATCCGATCACCATCCCCGCGGCCACCGCACTTAAGGGCAGCCGCCGTCGCCCTTTTGGCAGTGACACGTCGGCCGAAGCTCCGTCCATGTCGTCGCTCATGTTTGAATGTTTCGTCATCGCGCTCACGCACCGATCCGCGCACTGCCCTCTGCCCTCTGCCTACTGCCCTCTGCCCTCTGCCTACTGATTCTGATATTGTTCAACGGCGTGCCGTCCCAGGTCAACCGAGCCGAGAGTGAAGGAATGTCGCACAGAGAACCGTTCGAGCACCGCGCCCGCACCAAGATCGTGGCCACCGTCGGGCCTGCGTGTCGGACTGCGGAGATGTTGACGGAATTGCTGGCCGCCGGCGTCGACGTGTTCCGGCTGAACATGGCCCACGGCAGTCGCGCCGAACACAACGAAACGGTCGAAACGCTGCGAAAGCTGGAATCCAGCCTCGACCGCCCCATCGGCATTCTGGTCGATCTGGCCGGACCCAAGATTCGGCTGGGAGAATTGCCTGCCGACGCCGTAGATTGCCGGGCTGGCGAATTGTTCAGATTCGTCCGCGGAGACACGGCCGCCGGCGCGGATGAATTGACCAGCAACTACGAGCCGTTGGTAGACGAATTGTCACCCGGCAAGATGGTCATGCTGGCCGACGGTACGGTCAGCATGGAGGTCGAATCGGTCCACGCCAATCATGCAGTCTGCCGTGTCGTCCAGCCCGGCACGATCCGCAGCCGGCAGGGGATCAATCTTCCTGGCGTCCAGCTCAGCGCCCCGGCGATGAGCGACGTGGACCGCGACCATGCCGTTTGGGCGGCCACCGTCGGCGCGGACTTCGTGAGCCTGAGCTTTGTCCGCGCCGCGGACGAGCTGCACCGGTTGCGCGCCTTGCTGGATGAACATGGCTCGCCGGCCCGCGTGATTGCCAAAATCGAAAAACCGGAGGCGCTTGCGCGATTGGAAGAAATCGTCGACGCCGCGGACGGGCTGATGGTGGCCCGCGGCGATTTGGGCGTGGAAATCGATGTCGCCCGAGTGGCCGTCGTGCAGACGGAGATCGTCAGCGCGGCCAGCCGCCGTGGCAAACCAGTGATCATCGCCACGCAGATGCTCGACAGCATGCAGCACGCCTCGCGGCCGACGCGGGCCGAAGTGACCGACGTCAGCAACGCCATCCTCGACGGCGGCGACGCCTGCATGTTGTCCGGCGAAACGGCCATTGGCCAATACCCCCGCGCCGCGGTGGATACAATGAACCGCATCGCCCTGGCCACCGAACCGGCCGTGCGCGCGATGGGCCGGCGTCCGGGTCCGCCGCTGGAATCCAAGCGCCTGAAAAAGACGACGCGCGCGATCGTCGTCGGCGCCGGACAGGTTGCCGAACTGACAGAGGCCAAATTGGTGGCCGTGGTCACGCACAGCGGCGCCACCGCGCTGGCCCTGTCTCAATTGCGCAGCTTCGCGCCGACCATCGGCATGAGCGATTCACCGACCGTGCTGCGGCAGATGTGTTTGTTTTGGGGCGTCGTGCCCCTGCGCGGCATTGCGCCGGACACCAGCGACGCCATGCTCGCCGCCATCGACGCCTGGGGCAAGCAAGCAGGGTATCTGTCCCGCGGCGACCGCATCGTGCTCGTCTCCGGCAGCGGGCTGGCGGCGCACAACGTGATCGTGGTGCACGAAGTGCAGTAGCGAATGCGCACTGGATTGTAACCGAGCCCCGTCTGCCCGCAGTGACCGGAGTGCGGTTTCCTAAAAGAGCATGTCATCTTGCTCGGAGGGCTTCAGATCCGACTTGCTGATTCGCCCTTCTGCCAGCCCGCGCATGAGAATGTACGGCTGAATTAGCGGATTAATAAATCGGTAGCGCGGCCGAGCAGATTCGTCGTCGCGCCTCAATACAGGCCCTCGGTT
>Ga0214472_10008196_pt1 | contig 10918 bp, 8 predicted proteins | sample RVTome_6_FD_207662 | JGI IMG/M metagenome (GOLD analysis project Ga0214472, IMG submission 207662) | Soil microbial communities from uranium-contaminated site in the Upper Colorado River Basin, Wyoming, United States - RVT140D175 | ecosystem: Environmental > Terrestrial > Soil > Contaminated >...
AGTCCGAGCAGTCTCCGCCCGATTGCCTAACGTGCAAAGGGTGGTTGCGGGCTTACCCTGGGCATTCAACTAAACGGCGTGGGCCGTCGGCCGATTCGTCGGCGGCCCACGTTTTTCTTTTGCGCTGGCGGCAGACAGCCTTCCTCTATCCCGGATCTTTCATGACATGCCATAGCTGAACAGCGAGGAACGAATCCACTTTTCCCTCACTTACGTTTCGGGTTAGGAATAGTCACGCTCTATTGCGGCGGCGGCGACTGTTGACGCTGAGCCGCGGGCTGCACGCGCTTTTGAACGTCGACTTCCAACACGCCGAATGCCGCCTCGTGGCGCTGCAGCGTCATGTGAAGTGCCGCCAGCAGGCGCTTGGCCGTGTAATAGTTGGTAATGATCCGCTGGTTGATCGGCAGCGGCTCGGTCGGCTGCCCAAACGGCTGAGGGTTCAGCCCGAAATCGATAATCAATTCCTCCGGCGTGCCGGTCACGCGGCAAAAATTCGCGTAACAGCCCGTGGCCTTGGAATCGTCCAATTTCACCTGCGGACGCTGCTGCTGCGCTTGCTCGCCTCCGGCTGCCTGGGGCGAGCCGGGGCCGTCGGACGGTGTGCGGGCGGTGGTTTCGGGGTTGTCTGGCGACTTGGCCATCTGTCATTCCTTTCGCTTATGTGGCGGCGGATCGCGACGGTCGCTGTCCTCGGCGTCGACTCTTCCGCGAAACTCTCAGTATATCGGGGCAGCCGCAGCCGGCAATTGAAGGAAAAACGCGGGCACGGATTCTTGCCACGATTGCCGCGCCTTCCGACTCCTGCGTAGTGACAAGCCGGGACATAGGGTATACACTTGCACAGATACGGAGAACCAGTCAAACGCAACGGGAGCGGGTGATGGAGTACGTACTACCCTTGCTGATGTTGGCCGCCGGACTGTCGATTGGCGGGGCGGGCGTTTGGTTGCTGTCGCGCGGCAAAACCCAACATGCGTACCAACGCGGACAGGCCGATTCGCGAGTCCAGCAGGCGGCGATCGAGGAGCGGCTGCACGCGCGAGAGCAGGCCATCGAGCAACTGCGGGCCGAATTGGATGCCAGACAGTGCCGGCTCGACCAAGCGCAACGGGAGTTGACCGTTCTGGGGCGGCGCGAATCAGAACTGCAGATGCAGCTCAGCGAAACCCGCCGGCAGGCACAAGAAAAGCTGGCCGTGCTGGACGAAGCGCAGAAGAAACTGGCCGACGCATTCAAGGCGCTGGCGGCGGACGCGCTGAAGCACAACAACCAGTCGTTTCTGGAACTGGCCAAGACCAATCTCGAGACGTTTCAGAAAACCGCCCAGACGGACCTCGACCAACGGCGCAAGGCGATCGACGAACTTGTCCTGCCGGTGAAACTGTCGCTCGAGAAATTCGACGTCAAGCTGCAGGACGTGGAGAAGGCGCGGATCGACGCCTACCGCGGCGTCACCGAGCAGGTCAAACTGCTCAGCGATTCCAACAAGCAATTGAAGACGGAAACCGCGGAGTTGGTAGGCGCGCTGAAGAAACCGCAGGTGCGCGGACGCTGGGGTGAAATCCAATTGCGCCGCGTCGTCGAACTGGCTGGGATGTTGGATCACTGCGATTTTCACGAACAGCAGTCCAGCGGCGACGATGCCCAGCGGCTGCGTCCCGACATGATCGTCCATCTGCCGGCCAATAAGACGATCGTCGTCGATTCCAAGGCGCCCCTGGCCGCCTTTCTAGAGGCCGTTGAAGCGCGGGACGAGGCGTCCCGCGCAGAACGGCTGCAGGCGCACGCCCGCAACGTGCGCAATCGGATCAAGGAACTCAGCAGCAAGGCGTACTTCGATCAATTCGAGCACAGCCCGGAATTCGTGGTGCTGTTTTTGCCGGGCGAGTCGCTGTTCAGCGCCGCCGTGGAGCAGGACCCACTACTGATCGAGGCCGGGGCCGATCTGAAGGTTGTGGTTTCCAGCCCCACGACGCTGATCGCCATGCTGAAGGCGGTTTACCACGGCTGGCGTCAGGAGCGGCTGGCTGACAATGCCCGGCAGATCAGCGACCTGGGAAGAGATCTGTTCGATCGCTTAGCCACCATGGGAGGGCACTTGTCGAAACTCGGCCGCAGCCTGCAGTCGGCCACCAACCATTTCAACGACACCGTCGGCTCGCTGGAGTCGCGCGTGCTGGTCAGCGCCCGGCGGTTCAAAGAACTCGACGCGGCGCCGACCGGCGCGGAGCTGCCCGCGATTCAGACGATCGACCTTTCCGCCCGCCGCCTGCAGGCGACCGAGTTGACCGATCAAGAAGACACGCCCGTCGCCGGCGCCGTCCGGCAATTCACCGCGCGATGAGGGTGCGACAATTATTCATGGCGTACTTGCTGCGGCCAACCGCTACGGTTGTCCGCGCCCGGTCGAGTCGCGCAAGCGACGGCAGCGTAAAGCCGCGGGCGTAAGCCCACGGAAGGTTGATTGCGAAACGATTGTCAAGCCGCGCCAGCGGCGACATTCGATGCGCTCGCGCCAGCGCCGTGTCGCCCCGATGGGGCTTTCGGGCTAGCGCGCCATGAGATTCCGTGGGCTTGCGCCCACGGCTAGACGCCTTCGCCCCTTGCGGGGCTGGTTGAAGGGATCGAATCCTTTCTCGCGTTTTTGTTGCGATCACGGCGCTAGACTGTATCGATTGCCTGCGGCGAAACATTGCCGAAACTCGCAGTCAAGGCGCTTCTTCGATTCCAGGCGATCTTGCCACACCCCGCGATGAGCGCCAGCGGCCCAGACAGTTCGTGCGAGATTTCTGAGCCGGCCGGGCGACAATTTGTCCGGATGACCCTCTTGTGCGGACCGGGCGTTGCGGGCGCAGCAGTCCGGAACAAGAGGGCGGTGAGTTGCTGGGCGCCAGCGGCGCAATTTATTGCTCGTTGCCGCTGCTGTCGGCCTCCGGAAGCCGCGGATCGGGCGTCGAAGCTCGGTACTTGGCGTCGATCGTATAGACGGTCATCCCGGACCAGCCGGCCGGCGCCGTGTGGGTCTCCAACACCGGCGGCAGCGAACCGCTGGGCATCATGCCGACGACGACCTCTTGGACAGAGTCGATGCGGGCGGCCGTCTGTTGGGGATTGACGCCACGCAGCACGAAGACGGCTTTGTGTTCCGGCGGCGTGATGTCGAGGATTGCCTTCACCTTCAGGCGGCCGGCTTCGTTCAACACGCCGCCATTGCCCTCGAAATGATGGTCGTCCAGGGTGTTCTGCATCCGCCAGCCCTTGGCGACCATGACGGCAAAGGGCGCGCGGACGGCTTCGCGGTCCGGCTGCACGAACGGCTCTGGCCAGACGGCGTTGCGCCGGTAGTCTAGCCAGAAGCTGTGCCAGGCCGTCTTGAACCAGTTGGCTTCCGCCGGCGCGGTCACGGCCAGGGTGGTCAGCAGGAGCACGGCAATTGCAAATACGCGTGACATATTCAATTCCCCCGCAATATCGCGCCGCGCCAGTGCGGCTACTGGGCCGCTAGGTCGCACGCCGGATTTGGAGCGCGACGCGGCACATGGTTGATGATGCGCAAGTCGACGGTGCGGAACGCTGTAATCGCGTGACGCGGCCACGCACTGTCCGTCGCGACGGTCGCCGGGAACCGGGTTCCTACGGCACTGGGACGTATCGGCAGCGGGGGCGGGCGGACTGCGGCAACTTCACGGCAGGCGTTGAAATTTGCCTAACCGGATCAACCCCCCGTCATTGCCGGGAACATCTCGCGGACCATGGTGATCGCGGCCGGTCCGACCAGCACCACGAAAATGCCGGGGAAAATGAAGATCACCAGCGGGAAAATCAACTTCACGGCGGTTTTTGCCGCTTTTTCCTCCGCCAGTTGTCGGCGCCGGGTCCGCATCGAGTCGCTTTGCACGCGCAACGCCTGGGCGATGCTGGAGCCGAATTTGTCGGCCTGGATCAAGATGGCCGACAGGCTGCGGACGTCATCCACGCCGGTCCGCGTGCCCAGTTCGTGCAGGACCTCGGAGCGGGAGCGGCCCATCTGCAGTTGCAGATTGGCCAGCGCGAATTCGTCGGCGATGACTCGATACGTTTTCTTCATCTCCTCGGCGACTTTGCGCATCGCCTGGTCCAAGCCCAGACCGGCCTCGACGCACACAACCAACAGGTCCAACGCGTCGGGCAGTCCCAGAAAGATGTTTTGCTGCCGGCTGCGGACCGCCAGCGTCAACAGCAGCGAAGGAAAGTAGAACATCACGCCGATGATGCCGACGCTGATCAGGATCGATTTTTGCGAAAACTCGCCGAAACCGATCATGTTTCCGCTGGCGATGAACAGTCCGGCGATCAGGCAGGCGAATTTCAGACCCAAGTAGATGCCACTGGCCCCTTCGGTCCGGAAACCGGCGTTGGCCAACTTGGCGCGCAGCTTGTTGGCCTCGAATTCGTTTTTCGGCGTCAGCGGTCTGGCCAGCGCCGGGGTGGCCTTTTGCAGGACCTTGGACATGGCGTCCTGCTTCTTCAATGTATTGGTTTCTTTGCGCCGGCGCGCCATGGGGTCTTTCAGCTCGTCGAGCCGTTCGGTGGCTCTCGATTTCCCGCGGGAAACCGCTTCCAGCACCAACCAGACCACGGCGGCCACGCCACCGAACAGGGCGAACGGCAGCACGCGCTCGAAACTGACTTCGCTTAGCAAAAACACGGCGGGTTACACCTTTATGTTAATGATCTTGCGAATCACCAAAGCGCCGAGGATCTGCAGCACCACGGCGCCGGCCAGCATCTGTTTGCCCATCGGGTCGTTAAACAGCAACATCACGTAGTCCGGGTTCAACCGGTACACGGCCAAGAACAACGCCGGCGGCAGGGCCAACAAGACGATGCCCGAAAGGCGTCCCTCGCCGGTCAGGGCCTGCACTTGCCCCCAGATTTTGAATCGTTCCCGGATCAAATGGCCGATCTTGTCGAGGATCTCCGCCAGATCGCCGCCGGTTTGGCGCTGCAGGATGACGGCCGTGGCGAAGAATCTCAGGTCGAGGTTCGGCACGCGCACGGTCATCTGATCGAGCGCTTCTTCCATGGGAATGCCGAGATTCTGTTCCTCGAAGACGCGGCCAAATTCGATGCCCACCGGGGCCGGCATCTCTTCGCGCACCAGATTAAACCCGGAGGCCAGGCTGTGGCCGGCCCGCAGCGCGCGAGAAATCAATTCCAACGCATCGGGCAATTGAACGGCGAATTTTTTCAACCGGCGTTTGCGCTTCCACATCAACCAAAACAGCGGTCCCACGCCGACCATTCCGCCCACTACCAAAGCGGCGATCGGCCCGAAGCCGGTCAACGTGCCGCCGGCCGCTCCAACACAAAACAACATGCCGGAGATGGCGGCGAACTTGCCCGCCGTCAGGTTGGAGTCCGCCTGTTCGAAAAACTGGCTGGCCGCGCCGAAGCGCGCCATCACGGCCTCGATCACGTTGGGCACGTCGTCCAGCGGGCGGGCCAACACGCTGTCTTCCAGCAGTGATTCCTTCGCGGCGCCGGGCATGGCATGGCCGGTAAACACGTCCAAGCGATTTTCGATCGTGTTTTCCGATCGTCCGCGCACAAACAGGACAATGCCTCCGACCAGCGCGGCGACGCCGACAAATGCGGCGATGGAAATCAAGAATGGACTCATGGCACTGATTTACTCGCTCGGACAGTGGTTAGTCTTCCAACATCACGCGCTGACGGAATGCGCTGGACGGCAGACGCACCCCGGCCGACTCGAGCCGGTGCATGAACGCCGGACGAATCCCGGTCGACTCAAAGTAGCCGTGCGCCCGGCCGTTTTCGTCGATGCCCGTTTGCACAAAGTGATAAATGTCCTGCATGACGATGGTGTCTTGTTCCATGCCCAGCACTTCCGTGATGTGGGTGATTTTTCGCGGTCCGCCTTGCAGCCGGTTGGCTTGCACGATCAGGTCCACCGCGCTGGCGATTTGCTGTCGCATGGCCTTCAGCGGCAGCTCGAAACCGGCCATCGCGATCATCGTCTCGATACGCGCGATGCCGTCGCGCGGGGTGTTGGCGTGAATCGTGGTCAACGAGCCTTCGTGGCCCGTGTTCATGGCCTGCAGCATGTCCAGCGTTTCCGGTCCGCGGCACTCGCCGATGATGATGCGCTCGGGTCGCATGCGCAGGGAGTTGCGGACCAGGTCCGTGGCGGTGATGGCGCCCTTGCCTTCGATATTCGACGGCCTGGTCTCCAGCCGCACGACGTGTTCCTGCTGCAGTTGCAATTCCGCCGCGTCCTCGATGGTCACAATGCGGTCGGTGTTGGAAATGAAACTCGACAGCGTGTTCAACAGCGTCGTCTTTCCGGAGCCGGTGCCGCCGGAGATGATGATATTAAGCCGGGCTTTAATGGCGCCTTCCAGCAGCATCACCATTTCCGGAGTGAAGGCTTTGTAGTTGAGCAGGTCTTCCAATTTCAAGGGATTGGCGCCGAAGCGGCGAATCGAAACCGAAGCCCCGTCCAGCGCCAGCGGTGGAATAATCGCGTTGACGCGAGAACCGTCTTGCAGCCGGGCGTCGACCATTGGGCAGACTTCATCCACGCGGCGGCCGACCTTGGAGACAATGCGATCGATGATTTGCATCAGGTGGTCGTTGTCGCGGAAGACGCAACTGGTGCGCTCCATTTTGCCGCGGCGTTCGACGTACACCTGCTTGGGACCGTTGATGAGGATGTCGCTGATGGTGGGATCTTTCAGCAGCATCTCCAAGGGGCCGAGTCCGAAGGTCTCGTCGAGCACTTCGTCGATGAGCCGCTCGCGCTCCGCGCGGTTCAACAACGTGTCTTCGGTGTCGCACAGGTGCTCGACGACCAGGCGGATTTCCTTGCGCAGCACGTCGCCTTCCAGCTCACCGACGCGCGTCAGGTCGAGCTTGTCGACCAGTTTGGTGTGAATCCGCCGCTTGAGATCCTCAAATTCCTTTTCTTTCGACTTCTCGCCGGAACGGTCCATCACCAAGGGAGCTTTTGCCATCGTGGGTCACTCGTTGTTTTGTTTTCCTGCGGCCGGCGCCACGCACTCTCAAGGTCGTCGTCTGACGGCGCCTCCAGCACGAAATACCGGCCGACGGACCGGCGTGGGGTCTTGCAACGGGCACGTGCCGCTACGCCGGTTGGGAGGCTTTCCCGGCGCGTGTCCAGAATAAACATAGCTCACGCTCGGACGCGTCAAGCGGGCGGAGAGCAGTAGGCAGAGGGCAGAGGGCAGATTACTGCGCGAGCGCGTCACTGCCCTCTGCCTACTGCCTACTACAATTCCGGTTGTAGCGGTTGCCATAGATGGGTCGAGGGAGGAGTCGAGAGTTCAGAGTCGAGAGTCCAGAGCACGCGCGGTCGCGGTTGGACAAGCCTCTCGACGAACCACGGTGGACTGTCGTTGCCAGACTCTGGACTCTCGACTCTGGACTCTCAGCTCTCAGCTCTTTGCTTTGCCCGGCCAAAAACTCAGCAAATTGCGCAGCGACGACTTGCCTTTTTCCTCGCCCACGCCGAGTTCGCCGCCTTCCAGCGTCGCCGCCAGATGCACCAGCGCCTGCGTGATGGCGGCCTTCGGCGCTTGTTCGATCAGCGGCACGCCGTTGTTGCGCACTTCGACCATCGTTTTGAAATCATTGGGCAACTGCCAGAAGATGTCGCGGCCAATTGATTCCTGGGCTTTTTTCAGACTGATCTGTCCGTCGTCCAGCCCGACGCGATTGACGACGATTTTGATCTTGTCGTCCAGGCCGTCGATTTCGCCGAACGACATCATCAATCGCACCACGTTTCGCAGGCACGGCAGATCCATCTGGGTCACTAACAGCACGTGATCGGCCGATTCCAGGGCCACCATATCCAACGGCGTGTAACTTTTTGAAAGATCCAGCACCAGGTGCGTAAAGGTCGCTTTGAGCAATCCCAGCACACGGTGCAGGTCGTCGCCGGTGATGTTGGCCATTTCCTGCATGTGCACCGGCCGCGGCAGCAGGAACAAACCCGATGCGTGTTTGGTCAACGACCGCTTCAGCAGCGTGAAGTCCAGCCGCGTCACGTTCTGCGCGACGTCGACCAGCGTGTAGTCGGGAATCGTGTCCAAGAACACGTCGGCGTCGCCTAGGCAGAGGTCCAGGTCCACCAGCGTGACCAGGTTCTCTTTGTTCTGCGCCAGGCAGCATCCCAGGTTCACGGCGATGCTGGTCGTGCCCACGCCGCCGGTGGCGCCCGCCACGGCGATGACGGAGTTGGCGCGGGACTTGCCCGGTCCATGACCGTAACGCCGTTCCCGAATCCGCCCGAGCGCCTGCACCAAATCCTGAAGCTGCAACGGCTGTGTGAGGAATTCTTTCGCTCCGGCGCGCATCGCCCGCAGAATCACGCCGCCGTCGGTCGACGAGCTGACGACCAGGATGTTGCAGTCCGGCGACGAGGCGGCCAGCTTGGCGACCAGATCCAGCGCCTTGTCGACGTTGGCGTCCAGCGCGATCAGCCCGATGTCGGGGTTCGTCTGGGTGACCACGTCGCAGAAGAACTCGTAGCGGGAACACTCCGCCTCGAGCCATACCGTGTCCATCCCCAGCAACAGATTCTTCAACGAATCGCGGCTGGAATCGGACGGATCGACAATGGCCAATCGGAGCACGTTGCTCATGCCGGGCACACTCGCGTGGAAGCTGAATCTAGTTGGACGCGCGCAGGCGGGCAATCGCGCAAAAACATTACCGAGCGAAAATCCGCGACAATCGTCCGCGCATCAAAATACGAAATCCGAAGCACGAAATACGAAACAAATCCGAAATTCAAAAAACCCAATGACCAAAACGCGCCGCTGTGCTGCCGAACGGTTTTGAACATTACGATTTGGTAATTAGAATTTGTTTCGAGTTTCGGATTTCGAGTTTCGGATTTCTGCGCCGTCTTTTCCGTCACACTGGTCGCACCTGGTCCTTTAGAACTATTCTAGTACGTCATAGCCGATCGGGCCGATGAATCCCGTTTCGTTTCCACCGGACGCCGCCGGGGACGGTCCGGCGCCGGCGTATGGCGTGGCCCCGATTTGCGGGTGATACCGATTGCCCGAAGACATCGCGGCAGATTGCCCACCAAAGGGTGGATTGCCAAACCCCGGCGTCGATTGCGGGCCGAGCATCGCCGCTGGGCCGCCTTCGGCCGGAACGTCCGCCGGCGCGCCGCCAGGCGGCAGCACCTCGACGCCGTCGGGCGCCGGTCCGTCCGGCCCGTACGGTCCATACGGGACGCCATAGCTGCCGTCGGGGCAACACTTGGGAACTTCCAGATACCGGCGCCCGTAGAGTTCCGGATCGTTGGGCGACGTGGTAAACGTGCCGGGACCACACGGTGGCACCTCGTGGGGGTCCATTGGCTCCACCAAATACGGCGTCACCAGCACCAGCAGTTCGATTTCGTTGCTTTCCTCGGTAATTCGGCCGAACAAAGACCCGACCCAGGGCAACTCGCCGAAAAACGGTACCGCCCGGTGAGAAGATTCCGTGCGGTGCTGGATCAGACCGGCAATCGCCAACGTCTGACCGGGGAACATCTCCACGCCCGTATCCACCTCGCGGACACGCAAACCGGGGACCTCGGTGCCGTTGACGATAACGCTGCGGGACGGGTCGATCTCGCTGACCCGCGGGCGTACTTCCAGCCTGATTTTGCCGTTGCCCAGCACGATCGGAACGAAGTCCATCTGGGTGCCGAATTTCTTGTATTCGATCGAAACGGTGCCCAGGCTCTGCGGCACCAGGACCGGAAACTCGCCACCCTCGTTGAAGAACGCCGGGCGGCCGCTGACTGTAACCAACGTCGGATCGGCCAACAATCGGGCAAGGTTGTTCTGCCGCAGGGCTTCGAGGAAGCCAAAGAATGAGCCGTTGTCGCTGACCAGTCCGTACGTGGCGGTGGTGTTGGTTGTGGTGCCGGGGGTGAGGCTGCCGATCGGCACAAAGCCGGCCGCGCCCGCGGTTACCGAGGTGAGGAAATCGCCGCGTGTGAGCCAATCGAAATCGTGCCCTAGCGTGCGCAGTTTCGTCCGCGAAACTTCCATTACTTTCACTTTGAGCAGCACCTGCTGCACGCCGCCGACCTTTATTAAGTTGATGACGTTGGGATGATAATCTTGGGCAATCTCCTGGATCAGCGGGACGTAGTCAGTCTGGTCCACGAAGCCGGAGATCACGACGCTGTCTTTCAGTGGAACCACTTTCAGCGATGAGTGGGGAAAGTGGGCTTTGAGCATCATCGCCAGTTCACGCGCGTCTCCGTAGACGACCACGTCGACGGCGTAGACCCGGCCTTCTTCGCTCCACAAGTTGACCTGCGTCACGCCCGGCATCAGCGCGGAGATCTGCACCTGGTTGTCGGCCAACGGCGTGACGGCCAGCATTTCTGGATTGTTGACTTGGACCTTGGGGATTTTTTGGCCCAGCGTGAGGATGCGGCTGGAGTTGACGACCATCTCGAGCCGTTCGTTGGCCATTTCCACCCGGTGTACGATCGGCTGTCCGTCGAGCTGCTGCGGTTGAGCCAGCGCGGCCGCCGCCGGACACAAAGTGAGCGTAAGCGCAATCAGACGCAGGGCGGGAACCCGCCTTCGGGTTGATGTGAACATCCTTGTACTTCCTTGCTATATCCGTAGAGTCAGTAGACAGAGGGCAGTAGGCAGAGGGCAGTGACGCGCTAGCGCGAGAATTCCGCCCTCTGAGCAATGCTTTCCAAATTTCCTGTTTCCCGCACGTTTTTTCCCTACGTTTCGACGCCGCCGAAGTCAAAACCCAGGTCCAAGTCGTCGGTTGAGTCATCGTCGTCATCGTCGGGCGTTTCGGGAATTGCGTCGTCGGGCGGATCGGCCGGCGCGGCGGCGTCCAGCGTTCTCAA
>Ga0214472_10008197_pt1 | contig 10916 bp, 9 predicted proteins | sample RVTome_6_FD_207662 | JGI IMG/M metagenome (GOLD analysis project Ga0214472, IMG submission 207662) | Soil microbial communities from uranium-contaminated site in the Upper Colorado River Basin, Wyoming, United States - RVT140D175 | ecosystem: Environmental > Terrestrial > Soil > Contaminated >...
GTCCATGCCCACCATGAACGTTATGACGGCAGCGGATACCCACGGGGACTCAAGGGCGAAGATATTCCCTTCGGTGCAAGGCTCTTTGCCGTGGCTGACGTGTACGACGCACTCACCTCGACAAGACCTTACCGCGCTGCCGTGAGCCATGAGGAAGCGGTCATCGAGATCAAAAAAGAGAGCTGTCGCCATTTTGATCCGAAAGTGGTCGAAGCATTTCTTGCCATCCCCCGGGATGAACTCAATACTGTCTGAGTGGAGGGCGTTAATGAGTGCGGGGCGTTAAGTAGATAAGAATTTACAACCGATTACCCGCTATCTTACAGACAAGATTTTTGTCTCGTTTGCCGACAGAGATAATCTACACTACCACAACAAGCTCCTTATCACGAACCTGATAAACCAACCTGTATCCACCCCTCTGAGTGTATTTTACAATTCGAGCCTCCGGTGCGAGGCAGCAAAGCCAAAAAGAGTCCTGACCTGTTTCCCATTTATCGGTTGATATTTCTCTGTTCATCGACACTGTGTTATAATATGACATAAAATGAACGACTGATAGTTATTGTCGTTTCAACCGGGATCGGATTATCGCAAGAGTAAGATACGTTTGCTCCCAGGGACTTTGTCGTATGAATGAAATTGAAGCCATCAAGTGGCATTTAGATCGGTATCGCGTGGTTCTTCTCCAACAGATAGACCGGCTCTGCAATGCTTTAGAGGAACTGCAGCGAACTACGCTGTTGCTTCTGAGCCAGGATGCGGCCACGGATGCCTCTATTGACGAATGGCTGCAGGCAGAGGGATTTGCCGTGGATGAAGATGGCTTTTTCCAAAGCCTGCCCCTGCTTTCCGCCTTTAGAGGGGGTACTGCACCAGCCGATGCCGTGAGTTTTTCCTGGGGCAGGCAACTGCGCACGGACCAAACGGCGAGACACCATATGTACAGTCATCGAAATATCGGTCGCCACCTGAAACATATCCATGACCGTCTGGGAGAGGTGGGCTGGATATATTACCAGGATGCCTGCAATACCGCCCTGCAATATCCGTTTATCGATCAGCGTACCGCCATTTCCAGCGACTTTGACTGGTCGACCTACCATACTTTCCGTTCCGTGGCCCCGGATAGCAATCCTGGGCGACAGATTCAATGGACGCCGCCTACCATCGATTATGCCGGTGAGGGGCTGATCCTTTCGGTGTCCATCCCGGTCTGGCGTGGCGACGATTTTATCGGCCTGTGGAGCATCGATCTGCCGATTCGCTACATATATCGGGATTTTGCTTCTTCGAAAGCTTTTCCCGATCAACTGCAGTTCATTGTCAACCAACAGGGGCTGCTGGTGTTGCATGAGAAACTGGACGAAATCGATCAGGCCCGGGGGAAGATTCTTCTTCATTCGCTGGCAGAACTTGGTGGCCAGTGGGCGCAGCCTGATCTGGCGGCAATCGTCGCGAAAGATGTGGGAGAGCTGACAATTACGGACGCCGCAGGCACGGAATGGATATTCTGTCACAGCCATGTGTCCGGCGTCGAATGGACTCTTTTCTGCGGGCTGCCGAAGGCGTCCATGGAAGACGCCGCCGCCCAGAGGTTAAGCAAGGCGTTTCAGGAGATTGCCGCTGGCAATTTTGCCCATCGTATTGAATCCTCGTCGACCTATGCCTTTCCCGCCCTGATTGATCAGTTCAATTCAATGAGCATGCGTCTCAGTCAGTCGGAACAGCACCGTGAAAAAATGGAAAACCAGCTTCGCCAGGCCCAGAAGATGGAGGCGGTTGGCAGGCTGGCCGGTGGAGTAGCTCATGATTACAATAACATGACCAGTGTAATTATGGGTTATGCCGATCTGGCCCTTGAAAGGATAGATCCCGGCGATGCACTGTATGCTGATCTTCAAGAAATTCGCGAGGCTGCCAGAAGGTCTATGGAACTCACCCGGCAACTGCTCGCCTTTGCCCGCTGCCAGCCCATTGCGCCCGTGATGCTCGATATCAGTCAGGCGGTGAAAAGCATGCTGACAATGCTGCAACGGTTGATCGGCGAGGATATTGAACTTGTCTGGCATCCCGGCGAGCCGGTATGGCCGATAAAGATCGATCCTTCGCAAGTCGACCAGATCCTGGCCAATCTCTGCGTCAATGCCAGGGATGCCATCAGCGGGGTGGGAAAAGTCATAATCGAGACTTCAAACATCGAGATTGACGAGGACTTCTGCGCCCTGAATCGGGGGTTCATCCCCGGCCAATTTGTCCAGTTGGCGATGAGTGACAACGGGATAGGGATGGATGAGACGACGATGAGTAAAATTTTTGAACCTTTTTTCAGCACGAAAACCATCGGCCGGGGTACCGGGCTCGGGTTGGCGACCGTCTACGGCATTGTCAAACAGAATAATGGTTTCATAAGTGTTTACAGTGAGAAGGGCAGGGGATCTACCCTCAAAATCTATCTGCCCCGGATAGTCGGAGAGGTTGTGGAAGGTGTCTTTTGGCCTGGAACTGAAATGGCCCGCGGCAACAATGAAACAGTGCTGCTGGTGGAAGATGAAATCGCCAATCTGAAGCTGGTGGAAATAATGCTCAAAAATCTCAACTATCGTGTTTTTGCAGTGAATTCACCGATGGAAGCCATCGCTTTGGCCGAAAATCATCCGGAACCATTGGATTTGCTGCTCACCGATGTGATTATGCCGGAATTAAACGGGCACGATCTGGCAAATCGGCTGCGTGCTCTTTTTCCTGGTCTCAGGGTGTTGTTCATGTCCGGGTATACCGCAGACATTATTGTAAACAGGGGGGTTCTGGACAATAATGTCTTCCTGCTTCAGAAACCATTCACCAGCAGGGAGCTTGCCGCAAAGGTCAGCGAGGTGCTAAAACATCCCACATCGGGTTTGTAGAATCTTCGATTGGGCATCGGATGCGGTTGTAAGCGAGGTGTTGGCAAAAGTTAGAGCTATTGTGAGTGATTGTGAGCGAACCAAAATGAGGGCCTTCCAGATAAAGCGGTCGGATCTTTTGACTCCCGCTGCAAAGAACGTCCTTGAAGAACCCTTGACAGACAGTGGATTTTTCACGTAAAATGTAAAATACAATACGTAAAATATTATGGCGTCGTAAAAATTCTTCATCTGCGTCGTTGCAGCAAAAATTCTATCATTACGACGTACTCTGCTGGTACGCCGAAATGATAGAATTTTGGCGCTCCTCGTATATGAAGCTTTTTGCTTAGCCATCTTAAATTTTAGGTTTTTACGAGTTAGTCCAATATGAATTGGTAAAAAAGCTCCAAACAACGTCCTCCGGCGAATGTCGGAATCCAGTGTTTTCAGGTAGATGTAGATTCCGGGTCAAGCCCGGAATGACGTTGCCCGGGACTTTTTACGATGCCATCAAATATAAGATAAAGCCAAACCTGTCGTGAGGCATGGGCGGAAAGCCACGGGACTTAAAAGTCAGCCGGGTTACCTTTTTCAGTAGGTAACCCGGTGTTTTTATTTAAGGAGGAGAAGCAGAGCCGTAACCAGACTTTACTTTCCTGATTAAGTTGGAAAAACTCATTAAGGAGGATGTGTCATGGTCAAATTTAAAAGAATTTTACTTCCTGTTGACGGGTCGGACTGTTCCAAAGTGGCAATGAACAATGCCACCAACCTTGCTGCAATTATGGATGCCGAAATCTTGCTTCTCTATGTTACCGGTGGAATCCCTAAGTTTATTAAAGGCCAGTCACTGGGTGAAGCAGAGAAGGCTCAGAAGGAAGAAGCAGATCAGATACTTGCCCAATATCATTCGTTTCTTAAAGAAAATAGGGTGAAGTACAATGTTATGGTAGCACCCGCCTTCAAGGTGTGGAACATGATCTGTCAAGTCGCTCAAGATGAGGGATGTGATATAATCGTCATGGGTTCACGAGGACGTGGGGATTGGGAAGGAGCGATGTTGGGCAGTGTCACCCATCGGGTACTTGCACATTGTACTCTTCCCGTACTGGTGGTGCGTTGAAATTCTGAGCCTGAGAATTGCTGAGCCTGAGAGTTGAAATACCGGGTTGGCTGTTTGGATCCTCATTCAGTTCACGGGGGCACATGTTGTGTCCCCGTGATATTGATCATGAGAATTTGGATGTACGTCAGAGTTATGCGAACTTTTGATATTGCCGGTGAACGATTACGAATTTTGCATCACGCCGGAACTGCCGACTCGGCAGCCAGCCGGTTGAAGCGCTGCTTCGCATCCTCATACGCATCGGTGAACACCTGCTCGTTTTCGAAGAGATAATCGAAGTATCCCCGCGGTTTCTTGATCTCAATCTCTTCCAGTTCTATTTTGTGATATTTACTGTCGTCCGCCACATTCTTGCCGAGGAGCCTGTTGATGAGTTCGATTTGGTAGCGCTCTCCGCAGTACGACCCGTCAAACCCAATCTCTGTCTTCAAATCTTCAAGTTCCGGATAGTTCCGGGGCAGGTCGCCCTGCCAGAGGTGATTGATAGGTCGAACACAGAAGATCCTGTTGGCAACGGTCAGTTCCGAGAGAATCATACCGCGGAAGTATGCGCCATCAATGAATCCGCTCTCTTTCTTGTCGAAACCATACTGGTAGAGCCATAGAGCGTCGCGAACTGCCTTGGCGTCTATGTTTTGGTAGATGGTGCGGTCGCGATACGTGCTTTTGATACCCGGGCTGTACTTGTTCTCCTCACCGGATGACTTTTCCTGCAGCAGTTTCCGGGCCTGATCATTCAAATAGACATACTCTTCTCCCGAACGCGGGTTATAACTATTGAAGACTATGCCCACGGGCAGCTTTTGGCCGTTTTCCCGTGGCAAGGATGCGTCGCGCAAGCTGTCGGCGATCTTCTCGAAAAATTCTTCGGGAAAATCGGGGAGGAGATTCCGGCAGGGGAAGAGCTCCAGTAATTTCTGCGGCAGCAACACTTCGTGAGGTTTCATGCAGACATCACGCCAGGTATCCATGGCGTTGTGAACCATGTCCCACATGTATTCGCTACGCGCCGGGGCAAAGACACCGGGTTTGCCGTACAGGGCCAACGAGGCCAGGGCTAGGTTCACGTTGCCGGTTGGATTCACACTGTGCACGTCCTCCCGCAGCATCTCCTCAAGGTTTCCCTTGATCAGGCTATTCGCTGCCTGAAGATACCGGCTGACCCAGAGAATCTGGCCGGACGTGCAAGAGATCATAATTGGCTGGATATCCTGATCCAGCGCCGCTTGCAGAAATCCTGCGCCATGAGCATTGTTGCCGGCTAAGCCGCCCATTGCAAATGCCACCGTAGTCTGTTCCTGATTCATGGTCTCCCTCCTGATATGTTGATCTATGCTGGATTAACCAAACAAGAGGTTTTTGTCGTAATGGTAAATCCTCTCGCGGTTCGATAGGATGGATGTCAATGTTTTCCAGCAGATTGGTGGTTACTGAACCGAGTTCTGGCTTATTTCCCGTTTACCGGGGATAGGAGTAAAGTACTCAAAGAATAACTCGTCTTAACTGCTGATGCAATGGGTGGAAGTGCCTGTTCCAGGGCGAAAAACTGGAAAAAAGGCGATGAAGAGAGTTGGCCAGCCGGTTTATGTAAAGAAGATCAATAATTAAGTGATGTGTGATAACATAGCCCAATCTACGGAAGCTGGTGTAGAAATATTGTTTGCTTAAATGTTCCGCGAAATGTTCTGACAAAGAAATATTATCAATTACTGCTTTTTTCGTTGCAGATGCACCAGTAATCCGGGTTGGATGGCTTTATTGCATGTTTAAGACCCTCATGTGATTTTGATAGGTCCACTATAAGAGCCATGAAGTTGACATGCGCAGCGTTTGTGGGGGCAGTTGTAGTTTTGAAGCTTTCGATGGGGAGATTGGAATAGACCCAGTCCAGTAGAAGCCGGACGCCTCTGCGCTGACATTTTTCTTGATTTCGCTTAACGACAGGTAAGGCTGACTTTTAAGTTTGGCTTCTATTTCATCAACGTGCAAAATCATCAACGCCTCTTCCCCAACATTGGCGCATAATGTCAATTATCACCGGATGGCGGTGGCTTCAGCAACCAAGTTGGAGTGTGATAACCAACACGGAATACCCTCTGCAAAACGCGCATGCTCGACAGTCCGGTGCATAAAATGTTGGGTTATTGGTGGTTACTGCTATTTCATTTGTTCAACTACATCTTTGTAGTATTCGATGGTTCGAACATGATCATCCTGCAATTTTTCACCATTTTTCAAGGATAATACAATAGCTCTATTTGCAGTTGCCGGCTCGTAATTTGGATCTATACTTAATGCTTGATCAAAATATGCAATAGCTTTTTCTTGATGCCCCAAGAAGGCATAGCATAACCCAAGATTACCATAAGTTTGGGCGTTGGTTTTGTTAATCTTTATCACATTTTGAAATTCAGCGATTGCTCTTTCATAATCTCGGTTTTGCATTGTTCGAAAAGCTTTGTTAAAATCATCCATTGACTTTACATATAAATCTAATGATAACCCGGTATCCTTGAAGATACTTTGTTCCATGTAATCAACAAGCTCTTCAGCTGTTTTTACAAAGTCATCTTGTGAGTCACCAAATTCGATTACTTTTTGAAATGACTTAATGGCTTCTCCAACATTAAGTAAATTTTTATACGAGTTGCCTCTGTTGAACCAAGCTTCTACAAAATATGGGAATATTTCAAGAGATTTGTCAAAATGGACAATCGATTCGGCGTAGTTGCCTTTCATGGCCAAAACTGTTCCCATGCCATATTGAACAATATGAAGATTCGGGTGTATTTTAATTAGATCGATAAGAGATTTTTCGCCTGCTTCAATATCCCCTCTCTCTACCAATGTTAACGCTTTATCAACTGCATCATCTATCTCCGGATCGATTATTACCGTAAATTCCTTAAATTTCGATTTCTTCATTTTCTGAAGAGAATGCTTTGCAGCCTGGACATAATGAAAACACTCGTTACAATCGGTATTACGGATCTCGGCACAACAGCGTGGGCAAACAAAAGAACTTTCTTTAAGTTTACATAGACGTTTGCCTTTCACTTTGAAACAAATTACGCATTTATTATTATTCATTTTACGATTCATAGCTGTTCTTGTATGTTAAATATTTATAATAAGTAGCCATTGTTACGAGATCTTTCTGGATTTGGGAAGAGACCCATTCCTGTCTTCAAGTGCCCAAAACCAAGTTTTTCATAAAATACTTGCTTGCCTGGGGCAACATAAATAAGAACCGTAGATTCCTTTGGTAATTTTTCGAGCAAGGATTCAACAAGTAATTTTCCAATGCCGAGTTTTTGATAATCCGGCAAGACCACCACATCATAGATTGCAGATTGATACTGACCATCTGAGAGGGCACGACCAAACCCAACAATTTCATTCACCACTAAAGCAGAACAAACAACAAAGCTATTTTCTGTGGCAATTTTTAATTTTTCAGGATCTCTTACACCAAGGGGTGAAATTCGTATTAATTCACATAGTGAGGGCCAGTCTATGTTTTCAGTGCCGTAAGCTATTTTGATGTCCATTTCTCAGATACCGAACGTTGGATTCACAGGTTTCGCGCTCTTTGCGAAATCCAGCATAATGACTGGTTGAACGAAGCCGCTAATGCGGCGGAAAAAGCAAAAAACAGTGTATAACTCCAGTCGGTGTCCAATCCCAGGTGCTTACAACAAAAAGGAGTGTACCGCGAAACCATCTGAAGCAAAACGATTTGCAGCCCTCTACGAACGTCATCTGAAATTATTCCATGGTGAACAGACTTGACATGAGGCGCAATGCTTATTCGTTCGGCTTTTGGCAGCGACCTGCTCGACTCTTCCAGATGCCGGCTGCGCCAATGGCCATACCAACCAGGCCCGCCATGAGAAAGTTGAAGGCACTCTGGATTTCATTTGCCTGCTCGACTTGCAACTCAGGCGGTGCATCTTGGTATGGGATCGATGCTCCGGAGTAGAGAAGCAGTGCAACCATAGACAGAACCAAGCTTGCTGCAAGCAGTATGATCGCGGCGATTCTGATTTTTCGCATAGCGAGCGCTCTAACAGATAGCTGAGGGGCGCGACGTTAGGAGCGTTGCTGTCAAGCGCCTTGTTGCTGTTTTTCTTAATGCCATTTATACCCACAAAAAAGGCATGTTGGTTTATGAACACAAATTAACTCCCCACATTCGGGACAAATCCATTTTTGTTTTTCATTCCTAATGAAATGTCTGATCCCAGCTTCACTTATCATTTTGAGATTATCGATCATGCTCATTCCATACCTGGTTCTGTATCGATTATCCAATTGTTTCACCCTGGCGCAGGGAAAACTATCACAACTGTCAGAACAATACTTGTTTCTGCCTTTGGTGATTCGTTCACAGTTTCTGATTTTACAAGTAGTACGGCATTTTGATTTCTGACTCTCTTGGCTATCGATCCTGAGGCAACCCGGACATGTATTCTTTTCTCGAATGTATCCCCAACAGAGGCGGCAGTTCATTCCACATGGTGCAATTAAATCTGTAGGAATTGTTGTCGTCTTTTTTCGGTGTGGTTTTGTCATGACCTATGTTCAATTTCTTTTTAGCCAATGGCTGGGCGATGACCTTGCCGGGCTCTCGGGCAGGTCCACTGGTCTTGTTGGCATCGACTCCTGCTTACTGAAGTCCTTTCATAGCCTTTTCGTTGACAATCCCCTTTTCGGTGGCAAGAAAAGTGAAAAACTTTCTTAAAGCGACCGTGAGCTGATCTGGTGTAGTCGAATCCCAAACTTTTCGCTTCCACCATTGCTTAAAGTGCGTATTCACCATCCCCCGTGTTATTTCTTCAATTGATTCTACGTCGGTATAGCCACAAATAAAATCGATGAATAAGCCGATAATCCCTGTGTGCTTTCTAGCCGTCCTATCAGAGACCTTCAACAGTAGGTTTTCATAGAACTCATCATTTAGCCTTGTCAGTTGTTGTTGAAATGGTGCCCGCCTTTCCTCAGCTTCCATCATGAGCTTCAAATAATCGTCAATCTGGTCCCCGGGAATAGCGACTTTACCTGTGTATACTTTGGCCATTAATTTCTCCCTCTTTTTACCTTTTCGCTAAACGGATTCCGCAATGGAACATAGTGTGCTCTGTGATAAGGATTTCGACTTTTCAGCGTACTTTCCCAACGGTTGGGAAATGACCTGCCCGCCGGTTTCATTGGACGGTCGGTGTCCATTTTCCCTGTTGGAGATTACAATTATCATTCTTAAAGGCACATTTTTGCATGCAAAAACGAAACTCTAAGTCTAGAAAAAGGGCCTGAAATGGCACTTAACAAAATTATTACAACCTATTAGCTTGGTCCGACCCCAAGACCACAGACCTTCGTTGTCAGGAGTTTCCATGGAACGACTCTTGAATTTTTTATTGCTAACGTTGCGGGTAACTTGCCGGGCGCGTCGTTTTGTCCGGTCAAGTTCACCCGCTGGTTCGGCTTTCATTTAATTTGTTCTAGAATGTCAACAACACTCAGTACGCATTTCAAACATATTTGATTCAAATAATCCTTTTCTTTGAAAAAATCTTGACCATCTTGGGTTGATAAATTACAGCCTTTTAGCAACTGGCGACAAGAACAACTACCATGCTTTGATGTAAATAGGCTCATAAGCTCTTGAGTTTTGGTATATGTGGTTTCCGTAGCAGTACGATCTTCATTTAGCCCTCTGCCATGTCTCATGCCCAGTATCAATATGCCACCCGTTACAGCGCCACAAACCGCTCCTTTTCGTGCTATGCCAGCTCCCAAACCTGTGGATATTTTCAGAGCTGTTTCTTCCGTCAAAGCCAATTCTTTCCTAAATGCATATAGAATAGATTGAGCACAGTTATACCCTTTCAAAAACATATCCTTGGCTGCTGCTGATCTTTCCAAAATTGTTATCTCCTTGACGAACGTGGAGTTCTGCGGAAGCCGCGCTTTTTGCGGCTTCCGCAGAAACGATTTGTTGTCTAATGTATCTAAATTACGATCAGTTACATTTTGCTTTTAAGCAAGTTAATTATTGCATTATTTTTGGTAGAAACTGCATAATCCAATACGTTGTACCCAAAAACATCTTTATCTTTAAGATTGAAACCTTTAGATAGTAGTCTTTCGACAAGATCAATCTTTTGGAGTTTAACTGCTGTAATCAGCAAATTTGATTTATCATTATTTGTGATATTAAGAGCTATATCTTTTTCAATTTTGAATAAGTATAAGGCACCATAAAGTTCATTTAATCTTTCTACCTCAGATATAGCTCTTTCTATCTGTTTATCATTTAAGGACCGAAATTCTCCAACGCTTTCAAGGTATTCCAGCATGTTATAATTGCCGAATTTAGCAGCAATTTCCAACCACCTTTCTGTTGAATAACCTAATGATATAAAATAATTGTATAATTTTATATCTCCAGCAGCAAGCGCGGTCTCGATGGGGTTGTTTCTTGGATTTTTTATTCTGGGTAAGAGAAACTTAACAGACTCCATGTTGCCGCACCATATGGCTGTATCTAGAGGTGTTCTGAATTCCATTTCCTCGTCTAATTTTGCACCACTATCGGCTAATAGTGATACCACTTGAATGTTGTTTGCACATACGGCATAATGCAAAGGAGTCAGATTTGGAATATCTCTTCCGACATAACCTATTCCGTCTCTGTCCAAAACCTTCTTAACTAACTCAAAATTTCCAGTTGCTGCTGCACTGTTAAGAACAGTGCGTCCTTGTGAATATTTCGAATTTAATTCTGGCGTGAACTCTGCAAGATACGAGGCAATATCATTATGTTTACGATATGCTGCGATATCTAAGGCTGACACATATTGTTTCTTTATCTTTTTACCTTTATGGTAAGAAGGCAA
>Ga0214472_10008198_pt1 | contig 10916 bp, 8 predicted proteins | sample RVTome_6_FD_207662 | JGI IMG/M metagenome (GOLD analysis project Ga0214472, IMG submission 207662) | Soil microbial communities from uranium-contaminated site in the Upper Colorado River Basin, Wyoming, United States - RVT140D175 | ecosystem: Environmental > Terrestrial > Soil > Contaminated >...
CGACTTCCCGCTCCCGTGGGGTGAGCCTCGATATCGAAGACTCGGCCACTATGTCCTCGTCGATGTCGAGCAGGTAGCCGGCCACGTCCGGCGACACCGGGCGCGCCCCGGCGTAGGTCTGGTGGATTAGGTCGGGGAAGTCGGTGCCGAGAGTTGTCTTGGTGATGTAGCCGTCGACACCGGCCTCCATGAGCCGGGCTACGTCTTCGCGGGATGTGGAGACGGTGAGTGCCATGAACCGAACATCCGGCTGGCGGGGACGGATGGCATCGATCACCGCGGCCCCGCCCCCTCCAGGGAGCTTGACATCGAGCACCACGAGTTGCGGGCTTCGTTCCCGGATCAACTCGATGGCGCTGTCGACGTTGTCCGCCTCACCGACAATGTCGAATGAGTGGTCGAGGATCGCTCGCATCCCTGCCCGCACCACGTCATGGTCGTCGACAAGGAGGATGCGCAGTCTGTCAGGCATCAGACTTCGACGGTGATCTTGATCTCGGTGCCTGACTCGCGGCCCGAATCGATGTCGACCACACCGCCGACGGACTCAACGCGCTTGGCGAGGCGCTCGTGGACCCGGGTCCTTGCCCCGTCGTCGACAAAGCCCGTTCCTCGGTCCCTGACATGGATGTGAGCGTCACCATTGGTGAACTCGGCATAGAGGGCGATGTTGGGTGAGCCGGAATGCTTGGCGGCGTTGGCCAACGCCTCTCTGGCAGCCTCAACCGCGGCAGAGAGGCTGGCACTGAGCTGGGCGTCATCGCGGATCACCGCCTCGATCTCCACACGGTGGGTGTCCTCGATCTCGTCACGGACCGCGAGCAGGGAGGCGCGAAAGCTGTTGGGGAACTCGGAGCGCCATTCTTCGATGTTGCGACGCAGTTCCCGTTCCTGGCGGCGGGCGAGGTAGCGGGACTGGGCTGGATCATCGGCTCCCATGCGGATGGCGTGCAGGGTCTGCAAAACGGAGTCGTGGAGACGATCGGCGAGGGCAGCTCGTTGTTCGTGGAGCAGTACGACGGCCTGCTCCTCTGCCAGGCGGTCCTGGGCCTCGCGACGGGCGATGTCGTAGTCCCGCAACTTGTCGAAGGTCCAGCCGACGATGGCTCCAACCACGAAGAAGATGACACTCCCCGCCGCTCGCACGGCCCCGAGATCGGCGATTATGTAGACCAGGAATTGCTCGACTCCGAGGCCCAACGCTGCCACCAGAGAGCCGGGGGGCCCGCGACATGTACCAGGTGAGCAGTGCCCAGACGAGGGCCAGGCCGAGGGAAGCCCAAACGATCCAGAGAGTCGGCGGAGGGTCAACCGCAAGGGTGATCGCAACCAGGATTGCCATCCAGACCAATCCCAGGAAGCGGAAGATGACCACCATTCGGCGGAGCGTCGTCTCGAGCTCTGGGCTGCCCCTGTGGCTGAAACGTGTGGTCATCGCGGGCGAAGCTACCCCCACGGGGTCCCCATTGTCGCTTCGAGGGACGTGGTTTCCCTGAAGTCCCCCATCTGTGATGATGACCAGCGACACCGCTCCCGACTATGGGGGATGCCCCCCATGCTGAGAAGGAGCCTCGGTCCAGAAAACAAGACACGGCCACCGTTAGCCGGTGGCCGTGTGGGTAAGCGTCGGGTCGTTGAGACCGTTCGCAGGAGGCTTCAGATGATTTGGCCGGCGACCGGGACCGCGACCAGCACCATGGCCAGCGTGGCGAGCCGGATCGCACTCGGCTTCATCGCCGCACGGATCGACGTCGCGGCAAGGGCGACGCCAACCAAGATGAGCATCCAAACGTTCTCGGCTCCAAGGGATGCCAGGAGCAGAACCAGTGTGGCCACGATGACACCAACTACGGCGATCAGCGCCCGAGTCACCTTGCCGATGGGGTGGACGGCCCAGTCAGTGAAGAATTCGGCTGTTGATGCGGTCATGAGCCCTATTTCGGCAGATAGGGCCCATCTCTTTAGTGGACCGAATAGGTCGAATGCCTCAGCCTCGGTCGGAGATCCAGATCCCGAGGCCGACCGGGTGCAGGGTCTCCTTCACTCGCCAGCGTGGCGAAGAGAGCGTCCCGTCCGGAAAATAGATGAAGGCCGCAAGCAAGAGCGGCATCCAAAGACTCGCTGCCGCGTTCGAGGTCGCTTCGGCCAAGCCGGCTCTGTAGACCTGACCGTTTTCCAGATACAGGACCGAGGGGATGAAAAGGAGCCAGCCGGCGGCAAACACGAGACCGGACGCAAGGATGAAGCGGCCCACGGCATTGCCGGGGCGGTTGGCGAGGATGATCACCCCGGTAACGATCATCGCGCACTGGAGGACGGCCCACCCGACGTCGGCCACGGTGAATACGGAGGTGCTCAACCGGAGGGTGGCGTACACCGAGACGGTGACCGCCAGGGCCCAGGCGGGGACCAAGAGCCAGAGCAGATGGTTCCTGGCACTAGCCTTCGTCGGTTTGCGTGCCTGGCGTTTTGTCAACGGATCCCCTTTTGTCCTTGCTGACCCGTCGATCATGCCAGGCGAGGGTTACGAAAGCATTACGGGAATCACCACTGGCGAAGCAGCCACACCTCGGGCTCTGGATCGCCGGCATCGACATCAGCGAAGAGTGACACAGCCCGCATCAACTCGGCCTTGGCCTCGGTGTCTCGGCCGGCCCTGTGATGGAGGTCGGCGAGGTGATTGTGCAGAGCGGCCTCGCGATGTCGGTTGCCGGTTCGGACCGCAATCGCGATTGCTTCCTCGATCAGATGAACCGCGGAATCATCCTCTCCCGCAGCAGAACGAGCCAGCGCCTGGTTGTTCAAGGCGGCCATGCGAAGCAGATCGTCATCTCCAGCCAACCTCATCGCTTCATCCAAATGGCTCATGGCAATAGCAGGGTCTGGTGACACCACACCGAGGATGTTCTGGACGCGTGAGAGCTGCTGTCGATTCCCGGTCGCCGCCGCCGCATTCACGGCCTCCTCGGCGTGTTCCATTGCTCCGATTGCGTCGCCGGTTCGGTGACGGAGCAGAGCCCAATCGGCGTGTACCTCGGCAGGCTGTGGGTGCAGGGACAGCGCCCTCTCGTAGTGCTCCTCGGCGAGGGCGAAGCGCCCCACGAGACGCTGCACCTCACCAAGCCGGTGCTCCGCCAAACCGAGCGAATCGCCCTCCGCGAGGGCGGCGGAGCCGTTCAGCTCGCGCAGGGCGCGGTCATAGTCACCGAGGGACATGGCGATCTCTCCCAGGGCGAGATGGATCGTCGCCGGGTCAGGGTGTCCGAGGCCAAGCGCCTTCTCATACAGACTCTGAGCCTCGGCATGGGCGAAGACCCCTCGGGAGAGGTCAGCCGCTCGCCGGTACCACTCGGCGCTGTCGCTCGAGCCGGCACCCTCGAGTTGGACGGCAACCGCTGCCGCCAAACGCGGGTCTGATATGGAATGAGGGCGGTCGGCGAGTGCCGTGGCCGCCCGGCGATGGAGCAGCCGGCGCCGGATGAGTGATGTCGAGTCGTAGGTGAGCCGTTCGAGGGCGTCGAGGTAGAAAGCGAGGCCGTCCCCATCCGGCATCTCACGCAGCAGACCGGCCGCGATCAGCTCCTCGACCGCGTCAACTACTTCGTCTTCGGTGCGGCCGCTTGTCTCCCTGAGCAGGGTGGCGTCGCAGACACCGTTGAGCACCGCGGCCGCCGCGGCGACCTGACGCGCCAGGTCGCTCACATCCCGGAGACGCGATTCCATGTACCGCACCATTCCGATTGTCTCCGCGCCGCTCTCGCCACGCTGAGACAACTCCTCGGTAACGAGGAGAGGGACTCCCCCGGTTCGACGGTGGAGATCTGCCGCGGCGGCAACCGAGCCGGTCACCTCGACAAGGTGTTCGACGGCTAGTGGTTGGAGGTCAATCCGGATCTCCGCAGCCGAGACCAGTTCTGCGGTCAGTTCAGAGAGAGGCTCGCCTGACCGAACCGCAAGGACGAGAAGGAGCGGCATTCCGCTGACGCGGCTGGCGATATAGGAGACCAGGCCTGCGGAAGCGGGGTCGAGCCACTGCACATCGTCCACCATCATCAGGATCGGGCGGAGTCGGGCCAACTCGCTGATCACTGTGAACACGCCATCGAAGAGGCGGAGCTCGCCAAAAGGGTCTGTGCTCTCGTTTGTCATCGGCGCCTGGTGCAATTCCGGAACCAGGCGGGCGATTTCGCCGATCGCCCAAGTCGGAAGCCGGTCACGGTTGGCTTCCAAGAGGCGGGTTCCCGAGCGGAGCAGCTGCGCAGCCACTCCAAACGGGAGGTTTTGCTCCATTCGGAAAGCGCGGCCGGAGAGACTTGAACGAGCGGAGTAGGCGGCGGCAGTGCCGAGATCTTCGAGGAGCCGGGTTTTCCCCATCCATGCCGCTCCCGCAATCACGACCACCGTTCCGCCCTCGGTCACGGACTGAAGGGCCCGGAGCAGGGTCGCGGTTTCGTCGTCTCGGTCGATCAGGTCCCCGGCGGCCGGCGTCGGGCTCGCTTGGGCTCTGATCCGCTTCCTGACCCCTGGGGCGGGCGGAAGGTCCTCATCGAGAATCGCCTCGTGGAGCTCGGTCGTCTCTTCGAGTGGGGGGACACCGAGCTCCTGGTCGAGCACTGCGATACAACGCCGGTAGGCCTCGACAGCCCCTGGACGGTCGCCGTCCCAGGCGTGAAGCAACATCAGAAGGCGGTAGGCCGGCTCGTGTAGGGGATCGAGGTCGATCCAACGATGAACCGCGCTGATGGCACCGGAGTAATTGCCTGAGGCGGCCCTTGCTATCGCCAGACGTTGAAAGGCCACGCCGGCCTGGATGCGGAACGATTCGGTGACGGTCCGCGCCCAGTCTTCGAAGTCGGCGGCATCCCGCATCGAGAAACCCTCCAGGAAATCGCCTCGATAGAGATCGGTCGCCCGCTCCAGATGCGGGATGCAGGCCGCGCAGACGTCTCCGCTCTCGTGATCGTGGTGGCCCGTCGCCTCGAGCTCCGAGGCAAAGGCGCGGATGTCGCTGGGGACGTGGTCGGCGAGGGTGACTCGAATCCGGTCGGCAGTCACCGTCTCGTGGCCAACCGCGGTTCGCAACGAGGAGAGGGTGCGGCGGAGGGTGGCGCGGGAGCGTTCGGAGTTGGACTCCGGCCAGAGAAGGCCGGCAAGCCGGTCTCGGGTGGCTGTGGTCTCGACAGTTAAATAGGCCAGAAGGGCGATCGCCTTCCGCGTGTCCACATCGATTGGTGTTCCGTTCTTCTCGATCCTTGGTGGACCGAGCAGTCTGATGTCGATGGTTTGGTTCCTTCCGAGGCGCAAGATCATCTGCGTTACGAGTTATTGCCGAGTGGAGTTTACGGAACGCAAGGTGTCGAACCGTATCGTTTGCGTAACGAGGATGGACCATTCTGTAGGTCATGACAGGACGATCGAAGGACAGGGCTCGCCTCGGAGCCTTGTTGGTCCTCATCATCGGTGCCGGTCTGCTTGGCTTCATGCTGATCGTGGACCGAGAGGTCGTGGACGTTGGTGACCTCTTCTTGGTGCTCGCCGCGGTCGTGTTCACCGCAGTCGGGGCCCTAATCGTCGCTCGCTCCGATGGGAACCGGATCGGCTGGGTGGTGTCATCCACCGGCCTGGCCCTCCTCGCAAGTGGGGTACTCGGGTTCCTGGGCGATCAGGGCAGTGTTACCGCCTCCGCATTGGGTGGAGTCTTGTGGTTCTCGTTTCTCTTCCTCGTCGGTCTACTCATGTTTTGGTTTCCGACAGGTCAGCCGGTGTCACCGAGGTGGCGTTGGGTGGGTTGGACCGGCTTCTTGTTCGAGATTGTCAGTCTTTCTGCCATCGTCAGTGAAGAGCTCTGCGTCGATGGAGGCGATGACGCCTGTCGGGTCTGGGTGGCGAACCCGATCGGAATTCCCGGAGTGCCCAACCCGGAATATGGACCTCTTTCAGGGCTTACGTTTGCGGTCCTGGCCGTTTTCGTGCTGTTGTCTGTCGTGTCGTTGATAGTCAGATCGGTGCGGGCGAGAGGGGTGGAGCGGCTCCAGATCAAGTGGTTTCTGTTTGCGGTGCTGTTCGTCCTAGCCGGCATACTTCTTCAGGAGGCGCTCGGCGACCTGGTAACGGTGCCGGAAACTTTGTGGGGTCTCATGTTCGGTCTGTCCATCATGACGCTGCCGATCGCCATCGGTGTCGCAGTGTTGCGCTACCGCCTTTATGAGATCGACCGGATCATCTCCCGCACCGTTTCGTACACCGTAGTCGTTGTGGTCCTGGCAGCGATCTACGTGGCAGCTGTCACCTGGTTGACGTCGCTCCTGCCGGACCAGTCCCAGCTGGTGGTTGCTGCCACCACTTTGGGGGTGGCGACACTGTTCAACCCGTTGCGGAGGCGAGTGCAAATCTGGTGGATCGCCGCTTCAACCGGTCTCGGTATGACGCCCAGAAGGTGATGGACACCTTTTCGGGTTCGTTGTGGGATCGGGTCGACCCGGACGGGGTGGTCGAGGGTTGGGTGGGGGCGGTCTCCGAGACCATGCAGCCAACGACGGTCGGAGTATGGGTGAGAGATTGGCATTGATAAGGTGACCAGACATCGGGTTGGCGCCCTTCTAGTGGTCATAGCCGGGTTGTCGCTCTCGGCAGCCCTCATCGTCCGGGGTGGGCTCGGGGATGCATTGCTCGTGGTGGCGGCGTTGGCCTTCGTCGTGGTCGGAGCTCTCATCCTCTCCCGGACCGGAAACCGGATCGGATGGGTGGTATCCGCCATCGGGCTCGCCATTTTCCTCGCCGGTGGGGCAGGCATCCTCGTCGATTCCGGGATGGTTGTGGGTGAAGCCCTGGGTGGTGCCCTCTGGTTCTCGTGGTTCTTCCTTGCCGGTCTTCTATTCTTCTTGTTCCCGACCGGGAAGCCTCTGTCCCCGCGATGGCGATGGCTGGGGTGGGTGGGGTACCTGGCCATGGGTGTCGTTCTGAGCTACTTGGTCGCTGAAGAGTTGTGTGTCCGCATCTCGTCTCAGGGTTCCTGCTTGGAGTGGGTTGACAACCCGTTAGGCATTCCCGGTGTCCCCAATCCGGAGTTCGGCAACCCCGGTGGTGAACTTGTTTTGGTCGGCTTCATGCTCGTGGCAGCCGTGTCCCTGGTGATCCGCTACCTCAGGTCGCACGGGACCGAGCGCCTTCAACTCAAGTGGTTCGCCTTCGCCGTGGTCGGAATGGTCACCGTACTTTTCGCCGAGGAGTTGCTGACCGACGTCGTTCCCGAAGTCGTGTCGAATCTCGTGGGGTCGCTGACAATCCTGGCGCTGCCCGTCTCGATTGGTGTCGCTGTATTGCGTTATCGCCTCTATGAGATCGATCGGATCGTGTCCCGGACGGTGTCGTATACCGCGGTGGTCCTTCTCCTTGCGGCTGTCTTCTTTGGTGTGGTCACCCTGCTCACCTCTCTTCTGCCCACTCGGGACGATTTCGCGGTTGCCGGTTCGACGCTGGCGGTGGCCGCTTTGTTCAACCCGCTGCGGAGACGGATCCAGGGCTGGGTGGATCGCCGTTTCAACCGTTCCCATTACAACGCGCAGCGGGTGATGGACGAGTTCTCGGGTTCATTACGAGATCGGGTTGACCCCGACGGGGTGGTCGACGGATGGGTCGACGTGGTCTCCGAGACCATGCAGCCGGCGACAGTGGGTGTCTGGGTGAGACAGGTGAACGGATGAGCCAGCGTCGGGCCGCTCTCATCAGCTGGACAATGTGGGTTTTGGGGTTGTCCGGTATGGCGGTTGCCGCTGCGCTGAAGCCGCGCAACCCGCCGATTTCGACGACTCAACCGCCGGAAGACGTTCTGGCTGGGATCGTGTGGTTGTCGTCGTTTGTTGGATTCGGCCTGGTCGGCGCTCTGGTGGTTTCGCGACGCCCCTCGAACCGGATCGGCTGGATCCTCTCTGGCATCACCTTCTCGGTGGGTCTGGGGGTGTTCGCCGGCGCATACGGCCGCTACGCGTTGGTCACTGCACCGGGCACCCTTCCCTTGGGTCGCCCCGCAGCCTGGGTGACCGCCTGGGGGGTGGTGGTCCTGGTGACTCTTGTGGTGTTCCTGGTTCTCTTGTATCCGACGGGGTCGATCACAACCGGGCTAGGACGTTATGTTGCGAAAGCGTTCCTGTTCGTGGCCGCGTTGGACCTCGTGGCGTTTGCGTTGCGACCGGGCCCCGTGGAAGGAGATACCCCTCCCAACAACCCGTGGGGAGTCCCTGGTGCCAAACCCTTCCTCGACGACGTCATTCCTCGTCTCGGTGCCGCTATGGCTGTGCTGTTCGTCGTAGTGGTGTTCGACCTTTTCGTTCGCTTCCGTCGCTCCCGGGGAGTCGAGAGACAGCAGTTCCGATGGTTTCTTGCCGCTTTCGGGGTATTCCCGATCCTCTTTATCCTGGCGAACGTTCTCGAAGAGGCGATCCTCGGCGTGAATGGCTTTGATCCGACTTTGGTGGTCTTCCCGCTTTGGGGAATCGGGGCCGCCGCCGCCATTGCGGTCGCCATCACCCGTCACGGTCTGTATGAGATCGATCGAATCGTGTCGCGCACCATCTCCTACACGGTGGTCGTCGTGATCCTGGTAGCGGTCTATATCGGTGCTATCACCTCGCTGACGTTGCTTCTGCCCGATCAGTCCCAGCTGGTGGTGGCCGCGACCACCTTGGCGGTGGCGGCCCTGTTCAACCCGTTGCGGAGACGGGTTCAGGACTGGGTGGATCGTCGATTCAACCGTTCTCGTTATGACACCCAGCGGGTCATGGACCGATTTGCCGGATCGCTTCGGGATCAGGTCGACACCGACGAGGTTGTCCACGGCTGGGAGAGCGTGGTCAATGAGACGATGCAACCGGCCGCGATGGGCGTTTGGGTCAGGGAGAGGCATTGACGACGCGTCAGATGGCATCGAGCGAGCGGGGCTCTCGCTTCGTATCACTTGTGCTATCCGTTCTCCCCTGGGTCCTCCTTGCCTTGGTGCTGTTGGCGTGGGCGCCAGGCTTCTACTACGACAGGTACTCCGAAGACGTGACCGACACCTTCGCCAAGCTTTGGGCGATCTCCTTTGTGGCGTTTCCCCTGGTCGGGGTGTTCCTGACCAGACGTATGCCGGCCAACCCGGTCGGTTGGCTGTTCCTCATCGGCCCGGCCCTGATGGGAGCGGGTGTGTCGATGGGTGAGTACAGCGAGGCGGTTGACCGGCCCGAGCTGATGTCGGTGGCGGACGGTTTCCTGGCGGTCGGCTTGCTGACGTTGTTCTCGTCGATCCTGGTGTTTCCCGATGGGCGTTATCCGAGCCGGTGGTTTCGGTGGGCCCATGTGATCGGCATAGTCGGGTTCCCCATCTCGGCCTCGGCCTTCGACTCCGAAGCCGATGGAGTTGTAGTTGCCTTCAACTTCCTCCTGCCGGTCGTGGCCCTGATCTACCGGTTGGTGCGGGGCGACGCCATCGTCCGCCGCCAGATTGCGGGGCTGGTCCTGGTGGCACTTCTCGGGTCCGTGTTGTTGGTGGCGCTCTCCTCCCTCGTGCCCTCGGACAACCTCGAGATGCAGGAGGTGGCCTCGTCCATTGCTGTCATGGTGTTGAGCGTTGGGATCCCGGTTTCGATAGCGGTAGCCATCACCCGCTACCGACTCTATGAGATCGACCGGATCGTTTCCCGCACCGTGTCATACGCCGTCGTGATCGGGTTCCTGGCGGCTGTGTTCTTCGGCGGGATCACTTTGTTGACCTCGGTGCTTCCAGATGAGAGCGATCTGGGCACGGCCGCCACCACCCTGGCGGTGGCTGGGTTGTTCAACCCGGTGCGGAAACGAGTGCAAATCTGGGTGGATCGTCGCTTCAACCGAACCCACTATGACGCGCAGCGGGTAATGGACGAGTTCTCGGGCTCATTACGGGATTGGGTGGACCCGGACGGGGTGGCAGATGGATGGATCGGTGTTGTCTCGAAAACCATGCAACCGGGATCAATCGGAGTGTGGACGAGGGACGACTCCCGTAACGATTTCGGGACGATCAAAGGATAGAAACAGGGCATATGGTCCAGCTCTTGAGACGACGCAAGACGGAAGAACCCCGGGTAGAAGCCGCGGAGGCAACCCTCAAGCCGAGTACCCGTCTCATCGATGCGGTCCCGATACCACCAGGCGACCCCCTGGAGACGGTTCTCCTCTCCGGCGGCGGGCCCCTCGAGTTGTCTTCCCTCGACCTCGAATCCGAGGCTCTCCAGACGATGCGGGACCAGGGTGTTGAGCTCGTCGTCCCGTTGATCGGTCAGGGCGAGTTGCTCGGGGCCCTGTATCTCGGCCCCCGTCTCTCGGATCAACCGTATTCCACCGATGACCGGCGACTGCTAGGGAGCCTTGCCTCCCAGGTGGCGCCGGCGATGAAGGTGGCGCAACTGGTTCGCGAACAGCAGGCGGAGGCCAAGGAGCGGGAACGAATCCACCAGGAGATGCAGGTGGCGGCGCTGATCCAGCAGACCCTGCTCCCGCGGGACCTCCCCTCGATCTCCGGTTGGGGCATCGACGCCTTCTATCGACCGGCCCGGGCGGTGGGAGGTGACTTCTACGACTTCATCCATCTCGACGACGGCCGGCTGGGTGTGGTGATCGGCGACGTCACCGACAAGGGCGTCCCCGCGGCCCTGGTGATGGCCACGTCGAGGTCGATGCTTCGTTCCGCGGCCCACAACCACACCTCGCCCGGTGCCGTCCTCTCAGAGGTCAACAATGCCCTAGTTTCGGAGATCCCACCGGCCATGTTTGTGACCTGTCTCTATGCCATCGTCGACACTCACAATGGTGAAGTCGTTTTTGCTAACGCCGGTCACAACCTGCCTTACGTCCGGAATTCCTCCGGTGTCGCCGAGCTCAGGGCAACCGGGATGCCCCTCGGC
>Ga0214472_10008199_pt1 | contig 10916 bp, 8 predicted proteins | sample RVTome_6_FD_207662 | JGI IMG/M metagenome (GOLD analysis project Ga0214472, IMG submission 207662) | Soil microbial communities from uranium-contaminated site in the Upper Colorado River Basin, Wyoming, United States - RVT140D175 | ecosystem: Environmental > Terrestrial > Soil > Contaminated >...
AAAAGTGGTGCTGAGCAAGTGGTTGTTCGCCAATCCGGAAGTTCTGATTCTGGATGAACCGACCCGCGGTATCGATGTCGGCGCAAAATACGAAATCTACTCGATCATCAATCGGTTGGCGGCGGAGAACAAGGCGGTGATCGTCATTTCTTCCGAGATGCCCGAACTGCTCGGCATTACCGACCGCATCTATGTCATGAACGAGGGCGCCTTTGTCGGCGAATTGCCGACCGCGGGCGCCAGCCAGGAAGCGATCATGCAGATGATCATCAGCAGCGGAGTGCAGAATGGCGCAGTCTGAGGGAGCTTCGGGGCGGTCTTCCGTCCCGGCGGGGGCGCGAAAGGCCGGAGGCGGTTCGGCCGGCTTCATCAAGAACCACCTGCGCGAATATGGCATCCTGCTCGCTCTGGTGTTCATCATGGCGTTTTTTCAGGTGGTCACCGACGGAATTCTCTTGAAGCCGCTCAACATCACAAATCTGTTTTTGCAAAACAGCTATATCGTCATCATGGCCACGGGCATGCTGTTGGTCATCGTCGCCGGCCATATCGACCTTTCCGTCGGATCCGTCGTCGGCTTCATCGGTGCGCTCGCCGCGGTGATGATGGTGAACATGCACATGCATTTCATCCCGGCAACGTTGTTGTGCCTGGCGGTCGGGGCCGCTATCGGCGCGGCCCAGGGCTATTGGATCGCCTATTTCAAGATCCCGTCCTTCATCGTCACCCTGGCCGGCATGCTGGTGTTCAAGGGGCTGACCCTGGCGCTGTTGCAGGGGCAGTCCGTCGGGCCGTTTCCGGTCTCCTTTCAGAAATTGAGTTCCGGCTTTGTGCCTGACCTGTTTGCCGGAACCGGCCTCAACCTGTTCTCGCTGGCGCTCGGCGCGGCGGCGGCCGGTCTGATCGTCCTGTTGAATGTCCGCGCCCGGGTCAAACAGGAGCGCCTGGGCCGGGCGGACGAACCCTTCGTCCTGTTCGTGATCAAGAACGGGCTCGTCGCCGCGGCGATCCTGTTCATCACCTATCTGCTGGCGACCTATAAAGGGCTGCCGAATGTATTGATCATCATGGCGCTCTTGATCAGCGCCTATACGTTCGTCACCCGGCGCATGACCATCGGCCGGCGGATCTACGCACTTGGCGGCAATGAAAAGGCGGCGAAACTTTCCGGCATCAATACGGAACGGCTAACTTTTCTCACCTTCGTCAATATGGGCATGCTGGCGGCGCTTGCCGGACTGGTTTTCGCCGCGCGGCTCAACACCGCGACGCCGAAAGCCGGCGTCGCTTTCGAACTGGACGTCATCGCCGCCGTGTTCATTGGCGGCGCATCCATGTCCGGCGGCGTCGGAACCGTCGTCGGCGCCGTCGTCGGCGCCTTTATCATGGGCGTGATGAACAACGGCATGTCGATTATGGGCATCGGCATCGACTGGCAGCAGGTCATCAAGGGATTGGTGCTGCTCGCGGCCGTTATTTTCGATGTTTACAACAAGAACAAACAATAACCGGGTCGGGCAGGGACATGGCTGCGATAAAAATAGGCATTGTCGGCGTCGGCAAAATCGTCCGGGACCAGCATTTGCCGGTTCTGGACGGACATAAGGCGTTCGAGCTTGTTGCCGCCGCCAGCCGCAACGCCGTGGTCGCGGGCGTCGAAAACTTCACCTCGCTCTCCGACATGCTGCGCGCCTGTCCGCAGTTGGACGCGGTGGCGCTGTGCATGCCGCCGCAGGTCCGCCACGAGTCGGCGCGGATCGCCTTGTCCGCAGGCAAACACGTGCTTCTGGAAAAGCCGCCCGGTGCAACGCTGGCCGAGATCGACGATCTGCGGGCTTTGGCGAAATCCGCGAGCCTGTCGCTCTATGCGACCTGGCATTCCCGGCATGCTCCGATGGTCGAAGCGGCGAAACTTTTCCTGTCGGACGCAGAATTGCGCGCGGTCGAGATCGTCTGGAAAGAGGATGTGCGGCATTGGCATCCGGGCCAGGACTGGATCTGGCGGCCGGGCGGGTTCGGCGTCTTCGATCCCGGTATCAACGCGCTGTCCATCGCCACCCATATTCTGCCGCGCCCGATCGTCCTGAAACGGTCGCGCCTGTCCTTTCCGGAAAACCGGGCAGCACCCATCGCCGCGCGGCTGTCGTTTCGCGACACGGCCGGCATCGCCGTGGAGGCGGATTTCGACTGGCGCCAGACCGGGCCGCAAATCTGGGGCATTGTCTGCGAGACCGACAAGGGCCGCCTCTGCCTGAGCCATGGCGGCGCGCGGCTCCGGATTGGCGATTTCGAGCGGCCGGGCGCGCCGGAGGCGGAATACCGGACGATCTACGACCGGTTTGCGGCAATGGTCCGCGAAGGCCGGTCGGATGTGGATCTTCGCCCCATGCAACTCGTGGCGGACGCCTTTCTCCTTGCGGAACATCGAAAGGTCGAGGCATTTCACGACGCTCGATGATCGCCAGGTCGAACCGCTTCCCCATCCGCTCAAGTCAAGGAAATCACATGTCCGTAAACAGCCGCTTGTCCGGTTTTTATAAACTTTCTCCCGCGGACCGCCGCAGGGCGATCGCTGAGGCATCGGGCGTCCCGCAGGACCAGTTCGCCAGCGTCACCGCCGCCGACGGCGCCTTTCTCGAAATGGCCGATCACATGATCGAGAATGTCATCGGCACGCTGCCCGTGCCGCTGGGCATCGCCACCAATTTCACCATAAACGGCAGAGACTATCTGGTGCCGATGGCGACGGAGGAACCGTCGGTCGTGGCGGCGGCGAGCAATATGGCGTCGGTGGCGCGGCTGAAAGGCGGCTTTCAGACCTCGAGCGACCAACCGATCATGATCTCGCAGGTGCAGGTGGTCGGGTGCGCCGACCCCCATGGCGCCCGCATGCGGCTTTATGAAATGCGCCGGGATCTGATCGCCCTCGCCAATGCCCAGGATCCGGTTCTGGTGAAACTCGGCGGCGGCGCCAAGGACATCGAAATCCGTATCGTCGAGGCTGCGTCCGCGATCTACGTGGTCTTGCACCTCATCGTCGACGTCCGCGACGCCATGGGCGCCAACGCGGTCAACACGATGGCGGAGGCCATCGCGCCGCGCGTCGCGGAAATCGCCGGCGGCCGCGTGCGCCTGCGCATTTTGTCCAACAAGGCCGACCGGCGGCTGGCGCGGGTGCGCGCGGTCTATGATTGCCAGGCCCTTGGGGGCGCGGATGTGGTCGACGGCATTCTGGATGCCTACGCGTTTGCCGCCGCCGATCCGTATCGCGCCGCAACCCACAACAAGGGCATCATGAACGGCATCAGCGCGGTGGTGCTGGCCACCGGCAACGACACCCGCGCGGTTGAGGCGGGCGCCCATTCCCATGCGGTCGTGAACGGACGGTACACATCGCTTTCCCATTATGAACGCGACCGGGACGGCAATCTGGTGGGCACACTGGAAGTGCCCATGGCCGTCGGACTTGTCGGCGGGGCGACGAAGTCCCACCCGGTCGCACAGGCCTCGGTGAGGCTGCTCGGAGTCGCTGGCGCCCAGGAATTGGCGGAGATCATCGTCGCCGTGGGCCTGGCGCAAAATACCGGCGCGCTGCGCGCGCTGGCGGCGGAAGGCATTCAAAAGGGCCATATGTCGCTGCATGCCCGCACGATCGCGGTCGCCGCCGGGGCGACGGGGAGCGAGATCGACGGCGTGGTGGACCGCTTGAAGCAGGATGGTCAGATCCGGCTCGACCGGGCGCAGGACATTCTCGCCGCGCTTCGCGCTCACCGGGCTTGATATCTGTCCGACGCCATTTCCCGGCTCCTGACACCTGCTAATCCGCCCGTCGGCCGGATTTGTGCGTGCACGCGCGGATGTCATCGGATAAACAGCCAAAACATGCAAATACATTCGCGTTCGTGCCGGCGGGGCCGCTCTCACGGTTATGCGATATCTCGTGTCTACTAGGACTGGTTGATGACAATTCTTGTGACCGGCAGCGCCGGATTTATCGGCTATTCGGTTTGTGAAGCCCTTTTGGCCCGTGGCGAAACGGTCGCCGGCTTCGACAATTTCAACGATTACTACGACCCGGCGATCAAGGAGGTGCGCACCCAGCGGCTGCATTCGCGCGGCGGCTACAGCCTGGTGCGCGGTGATCTGGCGGACAATGACGCCCTGGCCGAAGTGTTCGAAACCCACAAGCCGGACCGGGTGGTGCATCTGGCGGCCCAGGCCGGCGTCCGCTACAGCATCGAACATCCGGAAAAATACGTTTCGGCCAATCTGGTCGGCTTTTGCAATATGCTGGAATTGTGCAAGGTACATGGCGTCGAGCATATGGTGTTCGCCTCGACCAGTTCGGTCTATGGAGCGAGCGAGGCGGAGCGTTTCAGCGAGGAACAGTCGACCGACGGGCCGCTTTCCATCTACGCGGCGACGAAAAAATCCAACGAGGTCCTCGCCTACAGCTATGCGCATCTGTTCGGCATCAAGATGACCGCTCTGCGGTTCTTCACCGTCTACGGTCCCTGGGGGCGGCCGGATATGGCCTTGTTCATGTTCACCCAGAAGATTTTGGCGGGAGAGCCGATTCCGGTGTTCAACAATGGCCGCCACGCCCGCGATTTCACCTATATCGACGACATCGTCCGCGGCGTGCTCGACGTGGTGGATTATCCGCCGGTCGTCGAACCCGGCAAGCCGCCGCACCGCATTTTCAATATCGGGCGCGGCGCTCCGGTCGAATTGATGGATTTCATCGCCGTACTGGAAAAATGCCTCGGTCGAAAAGCGATCATCGATTTCAAGCCGATGCAGCCTGGAGACGTGGAAAGGACTTGGGCGTCCATGGATTCCTTGCATGCGCTTTCCGGATACCAAGCCCAGGTGTCGGTGGAAGAGGGGGTTTCCCGCTTCGTCGATTGGTACAAGCAGTATTTCAATATCGCGTAAGCGCACCGGCCTTTCGGCCTTTTGCCGTCGGGTTTACGGTGAACCGGAGAAATGGTTTTTTACGCACGGGTTGGAATTAAAGACGGCGCACCCGATGTAATGCAGCAGTTTGTCTTCACAATCACAATCACATTCACAATCGGGACTCCTGAATATGACCGCCGCTTTCCTTCGTGTTTCCGCATTGCCCATGGGGGCGGAAGCCGTGGCGGGAGGCGCATTTCTACGGCTCCCGGCTCGAATGCCGGTCCGGGCAGCTTTGCTCGCCGCCCTCTGCCTGGCCGCCGCGCCGGCGGCGGCGCTTCAACTGAAGCCTTTCAAGGACAAATTGTTCGATTATCCGCGCCTCATCGAAGTGCAGGACGACGGCGCCTTCGAGCGGGTCGAATATGTCCGCGACCGGGATCTGGTCAATCGCGACGAAATCCTGCGGATCCGGGTGAAGCGGCCCTATGTCAATCTCAAACCGTACCGACGGCAAAAGACCCTGACCTACAGCGTGAAGGGTCGCATCAACAAATATATCGCCGTCGGCCGCCTGGAGGGCGGCGCCAAGGCCATCGTCATCAATCTGCACGGCAATGGCGGCGACCGCTTCGTTGCGGCCAATGACTGGTCCTATGGCGGCAATTACAACCGCATCAAAAACCTGATGCTGCGCAATGCCGGGCTTTATGTTTCGCCGGATTTCACGGATTTCGGCACAAAGGGGCAGGCGGACATAAAGACCCTTATGACCCAACTCGCCGCTGTTTCCCCCGGCGCGCCGGTTTTCCTCGGCTGCACCTCCATGAGCGGCATTATCTGCTGGAACCTGATGAAGGAACCGGAAACCGCCGCGTTGCTCGGCGGCGTCCTGTTTTTCGGTTCGGTATACGATTACGGCTTTTTGCAATCGACGACCTTTCGTTCCAAACCGGATCCAATCCCGATCTATTTCGGCCATGCCACCAAGGACCCGATCTACGACTGGCGCGAACAGGCAAAGTTTTATCGCGTCATTCGCGGCGGCCGATCCGGATATCCGATCCGCTTCACTCTGTTTGATACCGGATCTCACGGCACGCCGGTACGCATGACCGACTGGCGGCTTATCTTGAACTGGATGTTGAAAAGGCAGTCGTGAGGCAGAATGCGGGGTCGCATGGGCGACCGAATTCGAAAACGCGAAAATTCGCCGACGGAGATTTTGAATTTCATGGGACAGACGCGAGACTCCATTGACCGCCGCGGCGGCGTAGCCGCAAACGGGCGATCCCCAGGGTGTCGGATCCTTGTCTTGCTGCTGCTGCCGCTCGCCGCCATCGCCCTTGCCGGGCCCGCCTTCGCCTTCAAACTTGCGCCTTACAAGGACAAGTTGTTCCAGTATCCAAAGATCCTCGACACCGGCGCCGGCGGCGCATTCGAACATGTGGATTACAGCAAGCAACGGGATCTTTACGGCCGTGACGAAGTCCTCGAGATCCGGGCGCATCGCCGCTATGTCAGTCTGAAGCCGGCGCGGCGGCAGAAAAATCTGACGCTGGAGGTCGGCGGGCGGACGTTGAAATATATCGGCCTGGGCAAACTGGACGGGCGCGCGAAAGCGGTCGTCATCTATGTGCACGGCCAGGGCGGCAGCCGGCTGCAGGGGAGCAATGACTGGACCTTCGGCGGCAATTTCAACCGGATCAAAAATCTGATGCTGCGCAATGACGGGGTCTATGTCTCGACCGATATTTCCGATTTCGGTCCGAAGGGCCGGGACGACGTCAAGGCGCTGATGCAAAGCTTCGCCGCCCGTTCGCCGGGTGCGCCGATCTTCGTCGCCTGCGGATCCATGGGCGGCCATGTCTGCTGGAGCCTGATCAAGGATCGCGAGGCGGCGCGGTTGCTCGGCGGCATTCTGCTGCTCGGATCGGTGTCGGACAGGGATTTTCTGGGCTCTGCCGCCTTTACGGGCGGCGCCAGACCGGTTCCCATTTATCTGGGGCATGGCAGCGAGGATAATGTGTTCGACTGGCGCAGCCAGGAGGCCTTCTTCAAGACGGTCAAGACGCGCAGGCCGGATTATCCCATCCGGTTCACGCTTTTCGAAACGGGGTCGCACGGAACGCCAATTCGGATGACCGATTGGCGGCTGATCCTGAACTGGATGCTGGCCGCGGGATCCTGAAATTCCACAAGCGGTGACGACACGGGCTGAATTTCGGCGTCAGGCCGCTTGGCTCAGAGCCCATAAATTCGTGATCTGGCCGGACAGCGCCATCGGATCGAACGGTTTGACGATGACGCCGACCACGTCCAGTTTCCGAAAAATCGCCTGTTCATGGGTTTGCGCCTTGGCTGTCATGAAGGCCACGGGAATTTTCTTCGCCATGGGGATTCTGCGGAGACGTTCCAAGGTTTCCGGGCCATCCATACCCGGCATTACGACATCCAGCAAAATGAATTGCGGCGCGTATTCGACGAGGCAGTCGAGCGCCTTCCTGCCGGTATCGCAGTGCTTTACCGAAAAGCCGCCGAAATCCTCCAGAATCATGACCGCCACCTGGGCGATGCTTTCGTCATCTTCCACAAAGAGCAATTTCTCGAGACTTTTCGACATGGATCAGGCCCGCATTTTCATAGGACTGCAGACGGGCAGCACAAAGGCGAATTTTGACCCCTTGCCCTCTTCGCTTTCGTAATCGACGGTTCCGTCGAACGCTTCGATAATTTTTCTGGTAATGTTCAGGCCGAGTCCACTGCCGCCCTTCATCCGGGTTGCCGATCCATCGGCCTGGGCGAACTTGCTGAAAATTTTACCGCGGAACGAACTGGGGATGCCACTTCCGTGATCCCGTACCGAAATCACGACCTGCGACGGATTTTTCAGGAATATTTCGATTTCCACCGCGCCGCCCGGGTTTGAGAATTTCGCGGCATTCGACAAAAGATTGACGAGAGCCTGATTGAACCGGTCCTTGTCGAGACTTACGAGGATTTCCGCCGAATCGAAATCCGTTTTGAACGTCACGCCGAATTTTTCCGCATAGGAGATCTGCTGCTCGATAATATCACTGACGAGCTGGCAGATATCGGCCGCTTCCAGCTGATAATCCATTTTGCCGGCCGCGATCTTTTCGATGTCGAGAATGTCGTTGACCAGACGGGTCAGACGCTGGCAATTGTCGTAGGAAAGCTGAAGCAGTTTGCGGCTTTTTTCGTCGTTTTTCCTGCCCGAAGCGGCCATGAGCAGGCCAAGGGATCCTTGAATGCAGGTCAGCGGCGTGCGCAGCTCATGATTGACGTTTGAGATGAATTCGTCCTTCATGGTCTCCATCAGCCTGCGTTCGGAGATGTCTCGAACGATACCGCTATAGATCTTCCGGTCACCGATTTTCACTTCGCTCACCGACAGATCCAGCGGAAAGATGCTCGCGTCCTTCCTGCGGCCCTCAAACTCACTTACGATGCCGATTGACGCGCATTCCTCCGCGCCCTGATACCGTTTGCGATAACCTTCATACTTGGCATGATAGGGGGCGGGCATCAGTTTTTTTACGTCCCGGCCTATGACCTCCGCGGCCTTGTAACCAAAAATCCGCTCGCAGGAGCGATTGAAAGTCTCCACCTTGCCGCATTCGTCGACCGTGATGAAACCGTCGACCGTGTTGTCGAGGATGGCCGTCAATTTGGCTTTCTGGTCCGCCAATTCCCGCGTCCGGTGATCGAATGCGCGCGCCAGATCGCCGATTTCGTCCGTGCGGTCCACCGGCAGGTTTTCCAGTTTCTCTCCGCCGCGCGATTGCTTGATTTCCTTGGTCATTTTATTGAGCGGCGCAGTGAATCTGTGAGCCAGGACCAGCGAGGTCGCCAGGCAAGTCAAGATCAGCAGGCCACCCCAGAGCAGACTCAAACTGCGGAATTCGTACGCTCGTGCCAGTAGTTCTTTCAGGGATACTCTGACCACGACGCCCATGAATGCGTCCGGATTGCCCTGATCAATGTCGGGCCGAACGAAATAGGAAACTGCATCGTCGGTGACGAAGACGGTCTCACTTGATTTTGCAAGCAGGATCCGATTTACGAAAAGCGGCAGCGGCACGGTGTAATTGTCATGAAACTCAAAGTTGCCGATTGTACCGTTCTTGCGGTACTCCATGTAGTCGCCCGAACTGTTCAAAAAAAACGCATCGTAGGGCAGGGCGATATCCTCAAAGGCCGGACGCAGCATGTCGCCGTAATTGGCGTTGATCACGATCATGCCGAATGTTTTTCCGTCCTTGCCCAGAACAGGTATGACCGCCCGCACCGTCGGGATCAGTCTGTCGTCGAGGCCGTCGAATTCCCTGTCTTTGGTAACTTCCGAGAAAAATACGTCGTTCGTATCAGTCTTGAGTCCGGCCTCGAAATACGGTTCCCGCCATTTTTGCTGCATGTCCTCGTCGGGCGCCAGCATGATGCCGGATGGGGCGCTGTTGGCGCTTACAAGTTCGCGGCCCCGATCGGCAATGCCGATAAAGCGGATCTGGGTATAGTGGGGTCGCATCGCCATCATCGACGAAAAGATCGTACCGAGGCGGTCCTTCCAGATTAGAAGGCTGGATCCATCCCAAGGGTCGACGTTCGTATTGGCCCTGCTGCGGACAATTCCCTGGATCGGCGACGTCTGCGACAGGACCTGCACATCGCTTTTCATCTGGTCGTAGGAAAACCTGAAGCGCTGCGCCATCAGGCGCGTTTCGCCAGCCAGATTTTCCACGGAGGTGTCCAGCAAAATTTTCTGAATGCGGAAATAATTGCTTCCGCCGACCAGCAGCGTGCTCAGCAAAACCGAAATACATGTCAGCGCGATGATCTTGTTCTTGAGGGAAATGCCGGATGGTCGGAGCATTCCCCTGGTCAGCTTCGGAATTTTCGGTCCGTTCACCGCGGTCGCTGGCGTCATCGATGTCTCCTCCATCGCGCCGGTGCCGAAGCGCGCCTCGCAGCCTGGATAATATTATACCCGATAATAGTGCGATCAGCGTATTAATGGAGAAAACAGTCAAGATCCCGTTACATTGACAAGAATACCTATGGTTGTTTCTCGTTTTAGTATTTTTTTAGCGACCGCAGCTTTTTACCGCTGTGCGGAACGCAGCTGGAGTCCTAACGATGACTCCCGTATGACGTATTTTTCCTTCGATCGGACGGTCGCTGGTGCAATGGTTGGGTTGACGCGGTCGTCGATGCGTATTTCCTCCTTGCAGGTCCGTCAGTCAATTCCTACACTTGGAATGAACGGTCCAAAAAATCGAAACGCGACAGGGTCAGGAACATGCCTCAAACACTGGAAAAGATCGCGCGTTGCGATCCGGTTTGGTCGTATATTCGCCGCGATGCAATGGTGATGCTGAAGAAGGAGCCGTTGCTGGCGGGCGTGCTGCACGCCATTGCGCTCAATCACACACGGCTGGAGAAGGCCGTCAGCTATCATCTGGCGCAAAAGCTTGGCGGCCCGCTTATGCCGCCCATGCTCCTGGGACAGATTTTCGACGAAGCGCTCGATGCGGATCCGACCATAGGCGCGGCGATCCGGGCGGATATCATGGCGACCTACGACCGAGATCCGGCCTGCACAAGCCATATCGAACCGTTGCTTTACTTCAAAGGCTTCCACGGACTGCAATGCTATCGCATCGCCCATTGGCTGTGGAAGGCCGACCGCAAGGCGTTGGCGCTGTTTCTGCAAAACCGTATCTCGGAAGTGTTCGGTCTCGACATTCACCCTGCGGCCCGCATCGGTCGCGGCATCATGATCGACCACGGAACCGGCGTCGTCATCGGCGAGACCACGGTCATCGAAGACGAGGTCTCGCTGTTGCAGGATGTGACGCTCGGCGGCACCGGCAAGGAGTCCGGCGACCGGCATCCCAAGGTGCGCCGCGGCGCGCTGATTTGCGCCGGCGCGAAAGTGCTTGGCAATATCGAAATCGGCGAATGCGCCAAAGTCGGCGCGGCTTCGGTGGTGT